>Ga0123338_10004600_pt1 | contig 12004 bp, 7 predicted proteins | sample grotaG_FD_89793 | JGI IMG/M metagenome (GOLD analysis project Ga0123338, IMG submission 89793) | Glacier valley bacterial and archeal communities from Borup Fiord, Nunavut, Canada, to study Microbial Dark Matter (Phase II) -... | ecosystem: Environmental > Aquatic > Freshwater > Ice > Glacier ... | reverse complement strand
TAGCTAAAATTTTACTGTAGTGTTCCGACAAAAACGCAAGGCTACTCCGTTCACCGTCGCTCTTCTTTGTATCAAACGCATCGCCTTCTTTAATTTCCAGTACGACTCCTTTACCCTGCTGAGGGTAGATCAAGAGGAAATCACCTTTAGCCTTGTTTTTCCCATCTCGTAGAATAGAAGGTAAGTTGTAAATCAGCAAAATTGGTTGGATAAACAAAGTAGATTGCGTTAAAGCTCGGGTAAAGTCCGTGTAGGTCATCGAGTATGGGCTCTCAGATACCAGTAGTTTTTCTAGCTCTGTACCAGCACTGATAGAAGCAGCGTGTATTTTACTGAAAAGTTTACCCAAGGGTATGTCTCCGAACACACGTCCGTAAGCTGATAGATCATCTTGACGACCACCAAAGGGATTTATTTTAACCACAGCTTAGAACCTCCGTTTCACAGTATTGCTCATTATACACAAAAGCAGCGATTAAGCGGAACCGTCACCCAGCGCGGCGCTCTATTACGTCCCCTACGCCCGCGCCTGCACGCTCAGCGGCACCCCGCCGGGCAAGACCGCTGTCAGCCCACCCGCGTGAACCGGGGGCGTGGCCGAAGCGGGTGTCAGGCTGTAGTGCTGCAACACATGAGCCGCCAGGGCGCGCACCTCGATATTGGCGAAGTGCATCCCGATGCAGATGCGCGGCCCGCCGCCGAACGTCACCAAGCCATAGGGGGTCTGCTTGTCTTCCTCGCGCGGCGGCGCGAAGCGGTCGGGGTCGAAGGTGGTGGGATCAGCGAACACGCTAGGCAAGTAGTGCGTGCCCACAATACCGAGCCGCAGTTCCGCGCCCGCCGGCACCTCATAGCCGCCGAACGCGAACGGCTTGACCACGCCACGCGGCAGGTTCAACACCGGCGGGTAGAGCCGCCCCGTCTCGCGCACAAAATTGTCCAGCGCTTTCAGGCTGCGGATCGCGTCTAAGGACAGCGGCGCGCCGGCGGCAGGAGCAGCCGCGTCCACCTCCGCCCGCACCCGCGCCGCTTGCGCCTGCTCGGTCGCCAACAGGTACAGCACCCAGGCCGCCAGGGTCGTGGTCGTCTCATGGCCCGCCACCAGCAGGATATTCAGGTGGTATAGCACCTGGATGTCGCTCAGTTCCGCGCCCGCCGCGTCTTGGGCATGGATGATCGTGCCCAGCACGTCGCGTGGCTGATCGGCGGCGGCAATGCGGCGGCGCGCCGCGATGATCGCCAGCAGCCGCCCAGCCAACTCTTGGCGCGTGCGGTCGGCGCGATCAACGGCCACCTCCCACGAATCGGCCTGATCCCAGCCGTGGAGCAGCGTGTAGAACAGTTCACGCAACCGGTCAAGTTCTGCGCCGCGGGCAAAGCCGGCCAACGCCGCCGCCGTGATGTCGAAGGTGATCTCACGCGCTTCGGCATACGCATCCACCACGGCACGGTGCGCCCAGCCCGCTGTCCGCTCGGCAATTACCGCCTGGATCAGCGGCACATAAGCGGTCATATAGGCGGCGGCAAAGGCCGGGTTCCACATCCGCCGATGGTCCGTGTGTTCCGGCTCATCCATATTGAGCAACCCTTTGCCCAACGACTCGCCGATCAGCGGGGTCCAGCCCCGATCATGGCTAAAATGGTCACGCTGGGTGTGCAGCACAAAGCGGTTGGCCTCCGGCCCCACCATCCGCACCACCTGCTGCCCGGCCCACACCCCGGCCTGCAAGGTCGAGCGGAAAATGGGGCCATGCTCCTGCGCGGCGGCGGCCAGCAAGCGGCCCAGCCGGCCCGACGCGAAGATGTCTTCGGTCAGCGACACTTGGGGTAGGCGGTTAATAGTGGTAGGCACAAGGATCCTCTTTTCGTGTGGGGCGGGGCGGGCTAATGACGGAAATGCCGCTGCCCCGTAAACACCATGGCTAGGCCGGCGGCTTCGGCGGCGGCGATCACCTGCGCGTCGTTCTGCGAGCCACCCGGCTGGATGATCGTCGCCACGCCGGCTTTGGCTGCCTCCTCCACGCCATCCGCGAAGGGGAAAAAGGCATCCGAAGCCAACGCGCTGCCGGCAGCCCGCCGCCCGGCCTTGCCCACCGCGATCCGCACACTGTCCACGCGGCTGGGCTGCCCGCCACCCACGCCCACCACCATGCGCGCTTTCGCCAGCACAATGGCGTTCGACTTGACGTGCTGGGCCACCCGCCAAGCAAAAATCAAATCGCTAATTTCGGTCAACGTCGGGTGGCGCGTGGTCTGCGGGCGCAGCGGCAGGGTGCCTTCGTCGGGGCTGGGGTCGGGCGTTTGCACCAGCATCCCGCCGTCAATGCTGCGAAACACCAAGCCGCCGCCAAACTGGTCGGGCACCACCGGCGGGGTCATCGGCACGGCCAGCAGGCGCAGGTGCCGCTTGCCGCCCAGCACATGACGCGCATCGGCATCAAAATCGGGCGCGAGGATCACCTCGAAAAACATCCGGCTCAACGCCAGGGCCAGCGCGCCCGTCACCGGGCGATTCACACCCACGATGCCGCCGAACGCCGACACCGGATCACCCGCCAGTGCCAAATCGAATGCCTCCACCAAATCGTCACGCGAAGCCACGCCGCAGGGATTGGAGTGCTTGACGATAGCAATCGTCGGCGTGATGAACTCGCGCACCAAGTTCAGCACCCCATCGGCATCCAGCAGGTTGTTGTACGACAACTCCTTGCCTTGCAACTGCCGCGTGGACCCCGCCAGCGTGCCGCCCGCCGATCCGTCGGTACGATACAGCGCCGCCTGCTGGTGCGGATTCTCGCCGTAGCGCAGATCCTGCACCTTCTGCAAAGCCAGCGTCGCCGTCGCGGGAAACCGCTCGCCCGGCCCGCGCAAATAGCCCGCCACCGCCGTGTCATAGGCCGCAACGTGCCCAAACGCCCGCGCCGCCAGCCGCCGCCGCGTCGTTTCGCTCACGCCGCCGTCCCCATCCCACTCGGCCAGTATGCCCGCATAATCAGCGGGATCGCACAGCACGATCACCGCCGGGAAGTTTTTGGCCGCCGCCCGCAGCAGGCTCGGTCCACCGATGTCAATCTGCTCCAACGCCTCCGGTAGCTGCACGCCGGGCCGGCCGCTGGTCTCGCGGAAGGGATAGAGGTTGACAACCACCAGATCGATCAGGCCCAGGCCGTGCGCGTCTAGTTGGGCCAGATCGGCGGGCCGGTCACGCCGCGCCAGCAGCCCGCCGTAGATCGCCGGGTGCAACGTCTTCACCCGCCCTTCCAAGATCTCAGGGAAGCCGGTCAGCGCATCCACCGCCGTCACCGGCAGGCCGGCCGCCGCCAGATGCGCCCGCGTGCCGCCCGTCGCGACCAGCTCCACGCCGCGCGCCGCCAGCCCCTGCGCCAGATCCACCAACCCGCTGCGGTCCGACACGCTGAGAATCGCCCTCATGGTCCGCTGTCCCTTCTGCGTATTGCGTATTACGTACCAGACCTCACCAAGACATACTGAACACCTATGTGCCGTGATGCGCGGCCAATACACCGCTTGCCTTGTTGAGCCAAAGCGGTTTACTAGATCCGCGTATAGGTTAAGTCGAGATCCTTCTCCCAAAGTAAACCGTCTTTTGCTAACTCTCCTCTACCGATCATAGTATTGCCGTCATCTTTAATAACTTCGTAGCGTTGTAGGAAACCCGGTGCATTTCGCCACCATTGCCAGATATTGTCATGAAAACTAACTCTATATTTTCTTGAAACACCACGCTCATCGAAGGTGAGCATATAATATTCGGCTTCAGTATCGTCACTGCCGATAATGGCGATAGTGCGGGGAAAGCGCGGATCGTCAACCTTCGAGCGCATCAGCAAAAATGCGCCGTTCTCCAGCCACTCGAACGAGGCATGACCGTGTAGAATGGTATCTGGGACTTGACCGTGGGTTCCAGTCGTATTCCAGTTGCCAATCAGCACGCTCAAAGGTTTAAGGGCTGGGTTTGGTATGGCTATTTCTTGCGGTGAATGTTGGTGCATAAATCCTCCAGCTGTGTTTGTGCTACGGATAAAACGCTTGACGACCGACAAAGCAACGATGAGCAGCAGCAGGGATCGATCTATATCCTAGCCACTTTGGTTCAACAAAGTAAGCGGTGTATTGGCCGCGCATCACGGCACATAGGTGTTCGGTAGGTCTTGGCGAAGTATGTTTCGTACTGCGTATTGCGTAAGCGGCGCCGGCAGGCGGCCGCCACGCGCTCATCGCCGTCGGCCCAAATAGAACAGCACGCCGCCGGGAATGCCAAAGAGGAGCAAGAGCGCGCCGCCACAAACTCCCGTGCTGCCAATGGCCCGTCCCAGCTCTTCCCCGGTCGGCGTGCCGGCGGAAAAAGAGCCCAGCAGCCCCAGACCGAGGAAGCAGACGCACGACAGTAGGCCCAGCGCCAGCAGCGCCACACCCACCCACATCAGGGCCGGGTTCGACGGCGGCGCGATAGCGGGCGGGGGGGCCACATAGCCCGGCGCACCGTAGGGTGGCCCCCCCGCCCCAGGAGCCACCGCATACGGGTTGGGCGGCGGTGGCTGCCACTGCGGCGCATAGCCCCCCGGCGGCGTATAGCCCCCCGGCGGCGGAGTCGGCGCATAGCCCCCTGGCGGCGGCGCATAACCCCCCGGCGCACCATAGTCAGGCGGCGGACCGTAGCCCGGCGGCGGGCCGTAGTCAGGGGCAGGGTAGCCTGCGGGCGGGCTATAGCCGCCACCCACCGGACCCGTGTCACCATACGATACGGCGGTCGCCCCCGTGCCCGCCGCCGGCGCAATCACGGCGAAATCGCTATCCGGGGCAGCCGCATAGGGGTTCGGCGGCAACACTGCATCGGCGCTGTGGCGCGGCGACTCCGGCACAGGCGGGGGGGTATAGTACGTCGGCGCGGCCGTTGTCGGCCCAGCAGAGTCGTCCGCCGTAAGTGGTCTATCCGCCGGCCCGTCCATATCCTCCTCTGCCGCCACGACTAGCGGTGCAGGCGGCGGCGGGAGTGGCGGCGCGGCAACCTCGGCAGCAGGCGCAAAGGCAACTTCAGCAGGCGCTGGGCTGGCCGGCGGATCGCTGTGCGCGGCAGGTGCCGGCGGCACTACAGCCGCGGTCGCCGCCCGCACTTGGTCGCAGCTGATCCGCACCGTGGCATTGCCGGCCTCTGGTGGTCCCAGTGCTACACCTCCAGCGGGGGCATCCCCCTCCCAGCGCAAGCGCAGCGTGCTGTTACCGGCATCCGGCGGCCCCGCCGCCACCCCGCCGCCCAGTGAGGCCGCTATCTGATCGCGGTTCAGATAGACCGTAGCATCGTTGGCGGCATCTTCCGGCGACGGGGGCGCAACAGGGGGGGTCGGGGAAATGCCACGATTTAGGGCGCTCTGCAATTCGTCCCCACTGAAGCGCAGCGTCGCGTTATGCTCTGCTGCCGGCACAGCACGCCCCAACTCCCGCTCCAACTCCTCCCGACTGAACCGCTGCGTTGCGCTATGGTCAGCCGCCGCCGGGGTGGGCACCGCATTGCGTCCCAGCGCCTGCTCCAATTCCTCCCGACTGAACCGCTGTGTTGCGCTGCGTTCTTCTGTCGAAGGATTAGGCGCGGGGCTATCGAGCGCACCCAGCAATTCCTCCCGACTGAACCGCTGTGTTGCGCTGCGTTCTTCTGTCGGCGGATTAGGCGCGGGGCTATCGAGCGCGCCCAGCAATTCATCCCGATTGAAGCGCTGCGTCGGGCTGTCACCGCCGGCCACCTGGGTCAAATCTAGCCCACACGCGGCGCAAAAGCGCGTGCCCACCTTTAACGCGCTGCCACAATTAGGACACGTCATGCCGTCTTCCTCCTACGGGCCGTCATATAAGGTTGCGGTCGGTGCGGGGCCATATTCCAGGGGTCGCCCAGCAGCTTCCCACGCGCCCAAGCCCCCCGCGAGGATCCCCACCTCGTGGTAGCCCGCCGCCGGCAGCAGCCGCGCCAAACTGGCGCTTTGTTCATCACCCGGTCAGCCACAGTAGGCCACTAACGGACGGTCATGCGGCAGATCGGCCAAGTGATCTGCCGCCGTTGCCAGGGGAAACGACAGCGCGCCGGGAATATGGCGCACCGCAAAATCCTCCGGTAGCCGCACATCTAGCAGCAGCACCCGGCCCAGCGCCAGCGCCGCCGCCAGTTCCGCCGGCGACACGCGCCGCAACGCCGCCGGCTCCGCCGTCGCCGACACAAGCGGTGCAGGCGTGAGCAGTGGCGGCAAGGTCGGCGGCACCCGCATGGTCGGCTCTCCCGCTACCGGCGCAACCGTCCCTGTCGCGCAGCTCGGCAAACCCGTCATCCCAGCCAGCACCAGTGCCCCCACCCTCACCCACCGCAACAATCGCTTCATGCTCCATTATACCAGATGCCTCCCGCCCAGCCCAGCGCCCTGGCCCGCCCACCTTCTTGCGATGCAGGCAGCAATCTTTCTCACCACGAAGACGCGAAGAACACGAAGATTTTTAATCGCTGCTTCCTTTGTGTCTTTGGGGTGAGAAAGATTGCTGCCCGCATCGCAAGCCTTGACAGCCCGCGCCGCCTGTGATACCCTTCCCGTAATAGACAGCGGAAATGCGCGCCGCTGCGCCAAGAAAGGGGCCAAGAGTGAGTGTCACGCACGCCACACCACAGGTGCGTGAGCAGAACGAGACCACCACACGGGACTCGCCCGCCCTGGTCCCGTCTGAGCAGAGCCCCGTGCCCAGTTGGGGACGAGAACTCCACCTACATCTACGCTGGCTATTCGTCCTCACCGTCGGCATGACCTATCTGCTGGGTGCAACGACGCTCGCCCCGGCGCTGCTGGGAGGAGCGGTCGCCCTCTTCAACGCCGGCCTCTACGCCGGCCACGCGCGCGGTTACCACCTCCCGGCATGGCTCATCGTGTCTGTGGACTACCTGGGTATCTCCCTGCTGATCCTCCTGCGCGGCGGAGCCGGCAGCGAAACCTACCTCCTGTATGCCCTACCGATCTTCTATCTCGGCCTCTGCTACGGCGCGGCGTGGACCCCGCTGGCCGGCATCCTCACACTGGGCTGTTATCTCACGACCCTCGCCCTCGGCAGCGGGTTCCAGATCGCCCGTCTCCAGCCGATAGTCGCCCTGCTGAGTGTGCGCCTGATCTACTTCGGCTCCGCCACTATCGTCGTGATCGTCGTCTTGCGCTACCAAGCCCGCAGTCAACACAATTTTGAGCAGTTGCACGCCCGCGCCCGCGAACAGGTCCGACGCCTCGAAGCGATCAGCCGCATCACCCAACAACTCAACACCGCGCCCACCAGCAGCGACATTCCGCGCATTATCGCCGAGGGCACCCGCGACGTGATCCCGTTCAAAAACTGCCGTGTGCATATCATCGAGCAAACCGCAGACGGCCCGCGCCTGCCCATGGTCGCGCTCTACGGCCCCCCCATAGACGGCGGACTGCTGATGAGCGGCGCACGCCAGTTGCGGGTGGGCGAGGGCATCACCGGCTGGGTAGCCCAACACGGCGAACCCCTGCTGCTTGCCAACGCCACCGACGATCCGCGCGCGGTCCATGTGTCGGGCACCCCAGCTACCCCCAATTCGCTGCTGGTCGTGCCCTTGTGCGCCGGCGGGGTGGTCAAAGGAGTAATCGCCCTCAGTCAGGCGGGGGTCGGCGCATTCAACAACGACGATCTGCAACTGATGGTCACGCTAGCGAACGCCGCCGGTATCGCGCTCACCAACATCGAGAGCCGCGAGTCGCTGGCCCGCCAAGCCACCACCGACGCGATCACCGGGCTCGGGCACCATGGCGCGTTCCAGGCCGCCCTGGCCGAGTCGCTGGCAGCAGCAACCCGGCAAGGCACGGCGCTGGCCCTCATTTTGTTCGATATAGACGGCTTCCGCAGCTACAACGAACGCTTGGGCCTCGTCGCCGGCGACGAGGCGCTCCGGCGGGTCGGGCGCTGCCTGCAACAAGTGTGTGCGACCGAGCGGCCAAACGAGACCGGGGGGCCACCGGATGCCTGCTGCTTCCGCATCGGTGGCGATGAGTTCGCCCTGCTGCTCAGTGGGCCGCTGGGCCAAAGCGCCGCAGCGATCCATTTGGCCCGCCGCACCATCCAGACCGCCGGGGCCGGCGCGGCCAACGACGCACTGGGCCGGCTCTCCGTCTCCGCCGGCTTGGCCGTCTTCCCCGCTGATGCCGCCACGCGCCACGGGCTGCTGGACATCGCCGAAGCCGCGCTCTACCTCGTGCGCCAAACCGGGGGCAACCGCCTGGGCCGGCCTGATGCAACCGCGAAAGAGACGTTGCGCCTACGCCGCATGGTCGAAGAGATGATGCAAGCCAGCTTGGCCGAAAGCGGCTCGCCCGCCGCCGTGCGCCTGCTGATCGCCGAAGCAGTCGAGGCCGGGCAACACAGCCGCCACGCGCCGCTGGCCCAGCAACTCACCACCGAAGCCCTGCGTGCGCTGGCAGCCGCCATTGACGCGAAAGACGACTACACGCGCGGCCACAGCGAACGGGTCGCCGCCACTGCCGGGGAGATCGGGCGCCGGCTGGATATGGGCGAAACCGCTAGCGAACACCTGACCACTGCCGCCCGGATGCACGACATCGGCAAAATCGGGGTGCCCGACAGTGTGCTGCACAAGCGCGGCGCATTGACCCCGCTGGAACAGGCGATCATGGTGACCCACCCCGACATCGGAGCAGACATTTTGGCCCCCATTCACACGCTGCGCGAGGTGGTGCCTATTGTTCGCCACCACCATGAGCATTTCGACGGGCACGGCTACCCGCAGGGGCTAGCCGGAGCCGCAATCCCGCTGGGTGCGCGCGTAGTGGCCGTGGCCGATGCGCTGGATGCCATGATCACCGACCGTCCCTACCGTGGCGGAATGCCGATTGCCGCAGCCCTCGTTGAGTTGCAAAAATGGGCCGGCAGCCACTACGATCCCCAGGTGGTCGCTGCGGCGGTTGCCCTCTATGGCGCAGACGGCACGGGCCTAGCCCTGCATGGCGTGTTGCCGCTCACTGACCGTCCCGCTGTGGTCCCCGCTGCCACGCGCGACCGAGTCGAGACCACCCCCACCCTCGACTTGGTGATGTACCCGGAGCCGGGGGCCGGGCCGTTGCCCTTCCCGCGCTTGCACGCCGTGCTGCCGGATCACGCCTGCGATGTCGGCGAGTAGCCACCCGCGATGAACCCCCGCCGCCTGTTCGAGACGCGCCGGGGCCGCCTGCTGGGCCTCGTCGCCGCCCTGCTGCTGGCGGCGCTTGACGGCCTGCTCTGCGCCCGCGCCGCTGCGGGTCGCAGCGGCTCCTGGTCATTCCCGATTGACGATGCCTATATCTATGCCAACTATGTGCGCGCGCTACAAGCGGGGCAGCCCTTCCAGTACAATCCCGGCGAAACCAGCGGCGGCGTGACCGGCCCGGCCTGGATGTTCCTGTTAGCCGCCGTCCAGCCGCTGACCGCGTTGCTCGGCTCCATGCCTGCCACCCTGGCCCCGCGCAGCGTGCAAGCCGCCGACCCCGCGCTCGCCCTGACCGCCGGACGGATCTATGCCGGTGCTTACCTGCTCGGCACGCTGGGCCTCGCCGCCGCCGCCGCCGCCGTCGCCTGGCTCGCCTGGGAATGCCTGCGCCGCCTGCCCGGCCGTGCCCCCGCCCTGGCCGCCATCCTTGCCGCCGCCGCGCTGCTCACCGACCACCACATCATCTGGGCCGCCTACTCCGGCCTCGAACTCCCCCTCGCGCTCGCCCTCGTCCCGCTCATCCCCGCCACAATCCTGCACCGAATGCGGAGTGCGGAATGCGGAGTGCGGAGTGGCGACGGAGCCGATAGCCGCTCTCCGTCGCCAACGCAGCACGCAGCACGCAGCACGCAGCACTCGTCACCATTCCGCATTCCGCATTCCGCATTCCGCATTCCGTTTTACGCCCTCCCCGCCCTCCTCGCCTGGGTCCGCCCCGAACTCGCGATCATCGGCGCGGTCGGGGCAGTGGGCTTGGTCGGGGGCGCGCTGCGGGGCTGCGTCGCTCGGCGCACCGTCGCCGCCTACAGCGCGGCCCTCCACCTCGGCTTGGGCAGCTTGAGCGCGCTTTTCCTCGCGGCCACCAGCCGCCCGCTGCCCAGCAGCTTCTACGCCAAAGTCGCCCCCTTCGTCCTGGCCGACCTGCCCGCCGCCCTGCGCGAATGGATCGCCGCCCGTGCGTGGCAGCCCTTCGCCCTCCTCGCCGCCGCTGCGCTTGGCCTCGGCCTGCTTTGGTGGGCGGATCGCCGGTCGCCGGTCGCCAGTCGTCAGTCGTCAGTCGGCGGTGAGGGGTCAGGGGTCAGGGGTCAGGGGTCAGGAATCTCTAATAATTCAGCACTCAACACTCAACACTCAACACTCAACACTCCGGCGCGGGGGTCAGGGGTCAGGGGTCAGGGGTCAGTCGCCGGTCGGGAGCCGCCGGTCGCCCGGAATAACTCAACACTTAACACTCAACACTCAACACTCAACACTCCGGCCCTCCTGCCGGCGATCATGGCTGCCGCCTACCTCGCCGCCATGCTGGTCGCCTTGCGCTGGTTCGGCCAGCAGGATCGCTACATCCTGCCCAGCCACACGCTGCTGCTACCGCTGGCGGTCGCGCCGTTGGCGGTGTTCGCCACACGTCCACGCAGCGCCGCCGTCCTGGCGCGCGTGTTTGCTGGGCGGCGCAGCGCGGGACTGGGCTTGGTGCTGGCGGCTCTAGCCCTCATCACCCACGTAGTTACTGTGCGCCAATGGGCGGCGACCGACTACGCGCTGTTTGTGCAGAACATCGAAGATGCCCATGTGGTCCCAGCCCGCTGGATCGCCGATCACACGCCGCCCGGCGCGGTGGTGGCCGCCGAACCCATTGGCGCAGTGCGCCTGTTCAGCGGTCGCCCCACCATAGACCTCGTGGGCCTGACCACGCCCGCCCAACTGGGCCACTACGGCGACTGGCCGGCCACCCAGCGGCTGCTCCAAGCTCGCCACGCCGCCTTCTTGCTCTACTACCCCGCGTGGTGGCCCGCCCACCGCCCCTTGTCGTGGGCCCACGAACAGGCCCGCTTCGCCATCCCCGACAACCGCATCGCCGGTGCCGGCATCATCGCCGTCTACGCCCTAGACCAGTCGCCGTAGGGATATGTAACCACAGAAGGAGACACCAATGCCGAACGATCAGACCACTGCCGTCACCGGCGACGTGCATGGACACTTGGACCCATTCATCACCATCTTGCGCGCCGGCGGCTGGATCGACGACCGGGGGGCCTGGGCCGGCGGCGCGCGCACGCTCTGGATCATGGGCGACTTGTTCAACAACGGCCCAGCCAGCCTGCCCGCCGTGGACTTGGTGATGCGCCTGCAACAGGAAGCCCCGGCCACGGGTGGCACGGTCGGCTGCTTGCTCGGCAATCACGAAGTCATGATGCTGGCCGCGCACGCCCAGCCCAACGCGCCCTTCCCCGGCACCGCCGGCGCGACCTTCCGCAGCCACCTGCTGGCAAGTGGGCACGTCCTGCCCGGCGACCTCGACGGGCTGACCGCCGCGCAAATCACTTGGCTACGCACCCTGCCCACGATGGTCCGCAGCGGCGACTATCTGCTGTTCCACGCCGACTGCGAGATGTACTACGCCTATGGCCCCACCACCGCCGCCGTCAACAGCGCCGTCACCGCCGTGCTAATCCGCAACGACCCCGCCCAACTGGCTGATCTCTGGCAAGCCTTCGGCCTCCACCACGCCTTTATAGACCAACCGGGCGACCACCACCCCAACGACGGCACCGCCCGCGCCCGCGCCCTGCTCACCCAATATGGCGGCAGCCAAATCATCCACGGCCACAGCCCGATCTACAAAATCACCGGAGCCGACCCCACCACCGTCACCGCCCCCCATATCTATGCCCACCACCGCGCCGTAGACGTAGACGGCTGCCTCTACGCCGGCGGTCCCGGCTTCATCTGGGATCTGCC
>Ga0123338_10004596_pt1 | contig 12011 bp, 7 predicted proteins | sample grotaG_FD_89793 | JGI IMG/M metagenome (GOLD analysis project Ga0123338, IMG submission 89793) | Glacier valley bacterial and archeal communities from Borup Fiord, Nunavut, Canada, to study Microbial Dark Matter (Phase II) -... | ecosystem: Environmental > Aquatic > Freshwater > Ice > Glacier ... | reverse complement strand
TCCCGCACCAGCTCCAACACCAATCGGCTGCGCGAACTCGCCGCGCTACTCGGCTGCGAAACCCATCAGGTAGATAGCGCGGATGAGTTAAAACCCGAATGGGTCGAGGGCAAAAAACGCATCGGCGTTACCTCCGGCGCCTCAGCACCCGAAGTGCTGGTACGTGATGTAATAGCCAAGTTAAAATCATTGGGCGCACAAAGCGTGCGCGAACTGGACGGGATTACGGAGAATATTGTTTTTCCGTTGCCGAAGGGGTTGAATGCTGATGCCAAAACGCTGGCGCAAAACTAAATGTCATTATTGATCGTCATTAACCATAGAGGTCACATGAAAAAGTCATCCCCTGTTGCACTTATTGTTTTAGTTTCGGCATTAGCCTCAGTGTTAAATTGCGCACATGCACAAACTAAACCGACTGATACCAAGAGCGCCACACCAAAGGTTGATGCTGCTAAATCAACAGCCGCATTAGCACCCGTTGAAGCCGTGACCATTAAAGCGGGTTTATGGGAAATGACGAACGAAATTTCTACTGGTGCGTCCAGCAAAGCCCCCCCCAAAACAATCGCGCATTCTCTCAACTGCTTTATTCCAGCTGACGCAAACTTCCCGCAGCGTCTAATTCCCCAGCAGGTGGAAGCGGGCATGAACTGCGAAGCCCAGAATTACAAACTCAAAAACAATGTGGCTAGCTGGCGTCTCGTATGCAAAGGCAAAGCCGGTTCGCTGAGCGGTGCGGGAGAGATGTTGATACAAAATGATTCTTATATCGGCACGGTCAAAGTACAAAAAACAGCAGGCGGCAAAGTAAGCAGCGCTACGCAAAAAATAAGTGGCAAATGGCGCGAAGCTTCGGCTTGTAAATAGGCTGGTTAGCGGGGCGGAAGAGCTATTGGGAAGAAAACTTCGAGTTGCGAGCCGAATGGCGTGAGTGAGCTCGCCGAATTCAGTAACCCCGCCCCGCCGCAGCGGCTCCATGAATGGGTGTAAATTCAATCTCAACCGTCATTTGACTTTTTACGGGTGTGCCGAGCAATTTGCCAGGCGAAAATTTTGCAGCCCGGAACGCAGCTACGGCCGCATTTTCAAATATGCCTGCAGGGGATGAGCGCACCACGGCAACATCGTCCAGCAATCCCTGATCGCTAATCAGCAGACGAAGTACCACGGTGCCGACTTGCAAATCGCCGTCTTCAGGATACTCAGGCTGGATATCCTGAAGAGGCCTAGGAGGCGGATCTAGCCCGATTGAAGACCGATAATCTGGCGCGGGCGGAAGTAAATTGCGGTCGTTGGACTGAGTACGATTGTTGGCAATGTTCGTCACGCTACGATTAATATTGACGGGCGCTAATGAAAGCGATTGATCAAGAAACGGTTGCATGTTTTTATTGGCGATTGGAATTGCAATCGCGGGCGTTTCATTTATTTGCGCCAATTTCTCTTCGATTGCAAAACGCTTAGAATCCTTTTTGCTTGTTTGAGAAGCAAGTTGTGCCGTAAAGATTTGGGTTGAAGCATGAGCGGGATTCTCTGCGCTATTGGATGTCAGTACTAGCCGGGTTGCAGTGTAGAGCCCTAGCGCTGCGAGCAAATGCAGCGATATTGAAATTAAGGTAGCCGTCGAAATGCGAGTCCATCTGGTAACACGTCTAACAGATGGACTCGCAAAAAATGATAGGTGACTCGGTGACGGCACTTGGGAAACTACCCGGGTTTCACTGCACAATTTCGCGCCAGCTGATGCGGTGACCTTTCGGCCCGTCAATTCCAATCGGTGGACGAACAGCGATTGGCGTTCCGTCCGAGCCCGTCACAAAACCACCGACGGTACCACCAGGCAATTGGTAGAAATTGAAACCTACCGCCAAGCTAGTGGTGGGTGGACTTCCAGCAGGTGGAATTCCAGGAGCAGAGCCAGACATCACGATTTTTTGACCAGTCGAGCGAGCACCAGATCCACCAGATCCACCAGATCCACCAGATCCACCAGATCCACCAGATCCACCAGATCCACCTACTGCAAGGCCTGATGAGTAGGATACATAGTTAAGGTAGCTATATCCACCGATGTTGCATGCTGTACCCTGTGGCACATTAGATGCAAATACCAAAGTGCCTAATTGCAATTTAGGGTCAATATTGACTCGCTCACCTGAGTCAAGAAGGTCGACTACCCATCCCGCTGTCGAAGCGCATTGGGCAGGAGTTCCCGTACACGCGGTGGTACGGGTTGGTGCCGTACCGGATGTTTGCGTAATAGCAAGCGGTGCCAATATAGACCGCAAATTACTGTACAACGGGTCTGCTCCTGTCGCTGGCAAGGTGTCAACGATTCCGTAGGTAGACTGTACTTGCGTATTGGTCAAATCGCTTGCACCTAATAATCGTCCAGTAGCAATGAACACCATCGGTTTACCATTGAGTGCGGCCAATTCTGGCTTGGTCGTAATCGGTTGTGCTACCCCGCTAGAATCCAGCGCAGTCCCAATCCTAACGGCATTTATGCCAGCTGGCGGAATGTTGTCGTTAACATCGAAACGCCAAATGTTACCTAACAGATCCCCACCATAAACTTGTCGTGTAGTGTTGTTGACGGCGCTGTTGTCAACGTAATTGGCAATCTTGCTTAACCCACTGGGAGTAGTGGCATCACCAGCACCCGTCGCGATTTTTGAAATAATTCTGCCGGTGAATGCGTTCAACACATAAAGATAACCTACACCATCGCCAATTTTCGCGGGTGCGTTTACGTTGTTGTAGCCAGAGGTCACCATCACTACCCACGTGCCATTGGCCAATTTGGAAATAGTCGGGTTGCCAAAAGTGTAGCCCAAATGACAATCCGCTTGGTCCGTTGCAGCCGTTCCGGCATAACAGGTATCGCTCCATTTAAATTCCCACTGGCCAATCGGATTTAACGGGTCAGTAACATCCAGCGCGTAGTAGCTTTGGCCGCCTGCATTAAGACCACCGACGAGAATGGTTTTCCAGGCGCCAGAACCCGCATTAGCGGAGGGATCAAAAGCATCGCCAACGGTAGGTGTCCCATCAACAGAGTATTGGAAATTATTGTCGAAAGCTCTATCTGCCAACTTATATAAATTAGGCAGTACCGTGCCGGGAATGACAGCCCACGCTTCGGATCCGCCCAGCGGATCCGTCAGGCTATTACCCGCATAGAAGGCGTGCAGCATACCGTCATTTGCGGCGACATAAACCATCGGTGTGCGAGTTTGAGTCGTTGCATTGAACGCGGCATAATTATTCTCCGCGTACTGCGCAGCAAGCGCTTTTACAAACACCGGCTGTGCATTGATAATGGCGCCCAATGCAGCCGCACGAGTCCGGTAGAGACGTGGATCATTAGTTTGAAAACCTTCTCGGCCTTTTTGACCGCGAATGAAGTTCACCAGGTTTGGCCCCGCCGCCGCTGTGCGTTGGTCAATCGTTGCGGGTGAGCCAGTACCATCTGTCATCGATAGATATTGGCTGAAATTTGTTACCGCAGTCGAACCAAAATACGCCTTCTCGGTTGTATTCAATGCAGTACTGGAGAGTCCCGTGGGCAGTAAACTTGCATCGCATGCCTTAGTATTCCAGGTGAAATTAACCAGGTTGGCCGTACCGGCGCGCATTAAATAAATGGTTCGGTTGTCACACGCATTCCCGCGTTGTTGTTCAATAAGTGAACTAGCAGTTCCCGGCCAGATATTGGTGGACTGTACATTACCTGTAGCCAGATCAATCTGGCGCGCTTGGATGTCGCCCGTCCAGATTGACGAGGTGTATTGTGCGAGGTAGGCAAAATTATTTCCGCTAACCGGCTGCTGTGTGGATGAAGCGGCAGCAGCGCCAGAGCCTGTTACCGCATTAATGGAAGCCAGCACATTTTGCACACCACTGACTACATCCTGTGCGTTGTTTGCGTTGAAAAACTGTCCACGACCGTTAACGGCTGCATGCCAAAAATCGTCAATAGTCTCAGGCGCATCTCCTGTAATCGGAGGAACGGGCCAACTTTTATTGTTTAAAATATTTTTGATATCGTAATAATCTCCCGATGTATCGGTCTTATAGGTTGAGGTGTAATTTAGTACGCCAGAAACCCCCAAGCCGATTGCAAAGGTTGTCATGTGCTGCCATGGCGCACGATCATCTTCTTTGCCGTTTCCATTTATAGGTACATTATTTAGCGAAACGTCAGTACCCAGTGCGCCGATATCGTTGCCGAGCGCAGCGTCTCGTAAATCAGTCACGTAATAGTACTGAGCAACGTCAGCTAAACTATTTATCGAGCCGCCAGACACGCCGACATCCACTATGCATGGCCATACTCCCGGGGTGGTACATCCGGCTGGAGGCACTGGATTCAATGGCCTGCCACCTGTACCCGGCACACCGGATGTATATGCCGTCAGCACTGGCAGAGGCGATAACGCTCCTATTGCATAGCAGACGCCATCAACTGGGGCGCTGGCGCTTGTAACGGGTGCTGACACGCCGCTATCATAAATTTTGGTGCCCCCACTGAATTTTGTGAACTGGGTTGAGGTGTCAGTCGTAAAATTTTGAATCAAGCCAGGGGCAGTCGTACAGGTAATTTCTTTGTAGTTGTTTCCAACGGTAGCGGCCTGAAATGGTGATGGCGATGCCGGGCACGTTGCCGATGGATTAACACCATTGGTGCCTAAGCCCGCACCTAAATCGGTGCAGATAGTTTCTACAAACGGTGAAGTGCTACCTGTGCTTGCGGTACAAGTCCCTGGCGGCACATACGCCGTGGCCGTATTATTGGTTGTGCAGTTTGTAGTAGTCCAGCCAGGTGAAACAGGCGCTAATGGTGTGCAGGTGCCACGGGCTACATCCGTGGGTCCTGTTGTGGTAGTTGTGCATGTAGTGGTGACGTAGTTTGGGCCAGTTCCAAGACTGGATGGTGTAGTGCAGGTCAGCGGATTAACCGGCGTTGCTGCGCTAAAAGTGGAAGGCGTGCACACGGTGCTGGTGTAGCTATTAAAAGAAGTAGGCCCGCTGGCTGCACAAGTTGCTGGATCCACAAAGGTGGGGCCGCTTGTCATCGCCGCAGGGCAGGTACGCGTAAACCAGCCATTGCCCGCTGAGGCAGTTTGCGGCGTGCATGAGGCTACCGGTACAGTTGTGGTTACAGTGGGCGCATTGCAAGCGGTCACAATCTTGGAGTTGCCCAAGTCAGTACCAACCACGCATGGTTCCTGCACAGCCTGCAAGGTCAAATTACTAGGTGTGCAGGTAATGCGCGTCCACTTAGGTGTTGTCAGCGCGGTGGGTGTTTGCGGTACGCATGAAGCGGCAGGTACAAATGCACTTGTATTGGCGCCAGTAGTACAGGTTATTGTCTTCCAGCTGTTACCCAAATTGGCAGCCTGCGGTGTGCAGGGATTAGCAAAGGCCTCGACAGGCACCACGGCAGGACAAGCCGTGGTCTCATACCAATTATTAAGCGCCGTACCATCGCCGATTGCACAAGGTCCTTGAATATAGTTATTTGTAGGGGCGGTCGTTGAGCAGGTTACTACTGGATTGGCGGGTGCCGGTGCGGGAGTGCAAGAGGCAGGATTAGCTACAAACGTGCTGCCCGTAGTCGCCGAGCCACAGGTTGTAATAAGGGGTGGCGAGCCTGATGTGCCAGGAGTACACGTCCCCACCGTTGTGGTGGTGGTATTTACCTGCGTACAAATCGTCTGAACATAGCTGGGAAATGTCGGCGCAATAGCAGTGCAAGTTGCTACGAAAGTCGGGCCTGTAGTAACAGGATTAGGCAGGGGGCAGCTAATAGTTTGCCAACCGTTGAAGGCTGTCGCTGCTTGAAAAATGCATGCGCCTGCTTGTGGGGCGGTACTATTAATGGCAGGCGGGCAACTGGTAATGATCTGGAAACTGCCCAAATTAGTCCCGATCACGCAAGCGTTTTGTACGCCTGTGTTAGCCGTCGTTGTTGGTGGCGGGCAGGCAGTGCGGTAATACGTAGGTCCGCCACCGACGCCAGCAGAACAAGATGCAACGGGGTTGTTTGATACAGCCGCGCCGTTGTTACAGCTAGTGGTAGTTTGGTTATTAATGGCAGCAGGCGCTTGGGTAACACAGGTACCGGCAATAGGAAGATTCACCTGGTTAATCGTCGAGGTACAAGTAGTCGTGGTGTAACTATTTCCAAAAGTAGGACCAACATTGGTGCAGGTGGGATTAAATATCGTGCTCAATATGGGGTTGTAGCACGCCGTAGTTTTAACGTAATTGGGAAATGGGGTCACATTACCCACCGAGCAGCCCGCTGGAACCGCGGTTGATGTTGCCACCACCGGTGCGGGGCAAGTAGTCTGATAATAAGTTGGGCCAACGCCGGTGCCTGCTACGCAGGCCACTGGGGTATTGCTCACCACCGGCATCGAGATAGCGCAGGTTTTTGATGTCCAGCTAGGTGAGGTCGCTGTTTGGGTCTGTCCTGTGCAAGTTGTGGCAGCAATTGCAGCCGTTGTATTGATCGTTTGTGGGCAAGTGGTTACTGTGTAGCCTGTACCAGGATAAGCAGTAGCAGCACTAGTGCCTGCAGTACAGGTCGCAATATCAACTGGCAAATTCGTAAGTGTCGCCGTATTACAAGCCACGATAGGGTTACCTGCCGGCGCGGCAACACAAGAGCCGGGTGTCATCACATAAATATTAGTAACAATAGCAGCAGGACAAGTAATCGTCGTATAGCCGTTGCTAGAACTGGCGCTCTGCGCCACGCAAGCTGGCCCAATATTGGTAGGGGTAAGTGCAGGGTTGCTGTTGCTACAAGTGGTGGTCACAAAATTATTTGCGCCACTACCTCCCACCGCTGTGCAAGACGTTGTAGGTGTAGGTCCGGTATTCACAACGCCAAAACCGGTTCCGGTGCATTGGTAACGCGCACCGCCGGGGCAAGCATTGCCTTGAAGGGTGGATTCAGTAAACAAATCCTTATAAACAAAGGTTGAAGTGCTTTGCGAAATAACATTTGAAATCTGTTGATTTTGTGTTGTGGTTTTTGTAGTCTGCGTCTGATTTTTGCTGTATTGCAAGGTTTGCAGCATCGTCTGGGTAACTGATTGCTTATATTGAATGGTGTCAGCGGTAGTTTGGGTTTTTACTTCCTGTTTTTGTATTTTGGTTTCGAGATTTTGGGTAATGACGGCGAATTGTTGTGACGTATTGGCTAAATTTTGCTGGGTGGTTGCTCTGTTTTGAATTGTGCTGATTTGCAGATTGTATGTGGTTTGCTGCTGTGTTGAAGTCGTACGCGTGGTTTGACGCTGGGTCGCCTGGATCTGGGTGGTGGTGCTATAGCGCTGCAACGTAGCCTGAGTCACTTGTGTAGTACTGGCAGTGACAAAGCTGGTACTTTCCCGATTCTGATTGGTACTTTTGGACATCTGCGTCTGTGTCTGGTTGGTCTGGCTAGTACCGACGCGGTCTTGATTAGTGGCTTGTTGCTGCTGGCGGACGCTCCAGAAAAATGCGCTGCTAGGGCAAGGAGACAGAGAATAATTATTGGTCTTGAAAGTTGTCGTGAGTGTATTGCTGGCTGAACCGTCGAAAATCGGCGTCGAGCTCAAGCGATAGGTATCTTTATAGCCGGGCGGAAGTATCGTCGTAGGGTCAAGCACCGGAAACGGCGACGGCAGTGGAAAATCTAGCAGTGTTCCGGTGGGCGAGCCACCATCTTGTTGGCCAACCAAAGTCACGCCATCAAGTTGCACCGGCCCCCCCGGGCTTGACTCGTTAGGGCTGTTCCAGTACCCGTCTGTGGTCATGATGGTGAAGTTCGGCTGACATGAATATTGTATAGGGTCACCTGTCATGCCTACATTAATGCCGTCCTGCTTGCCTGCGTAATGTCGGCCTACGCGAGCTAAACCTTCGCGTGTTGGAGACGAAAAGCCCGGTTGCTGCGAAAACAGTTTATTGAACCATGCAGTCCGCTGCGCGGCACCGAAATCAGCGATGGGCAGATATTTACTCGAAAGCACACCACTGCCCGCAGTAAGCGGATCATTGGGCAAGACTGTGATGAAACCAACGCGATAATTATCAGTGAGAGGCGAAAACGCCAGGCTAACGGAGCTCTTTGCAAGCAAAATACGTGTTCGATAGTAGGTGTACCAAATAGCAAAATTAGCCTGCTGAGCGGCGCTAACGGTATAGCGAGTCCAAGTGCCGCTTATCGCAGCAGGTTTGGTTGTAAGGTTACCGGTAAGCGTGTCTGTATCTCGGCATCTTGCTCCAGTTGGGCTTAATGCGCTTGGCGCAACCCCGCTTGCAGGTGTGAAAATATAATAATAGGCGAGCTGAGGCGTATCAACATAATTTGGGTCAGAAGTATTAGTCGTTAGATTGGCAAGAGTAGATTTTGGGTCGCGGGCGAACGGCGCGACTGTGCTGCGCACCCCATAAAAGGCTTGAAAACTTGAGGAAAGATTGGTTGAACCTAACGAAGCGTCATATCCGCTGTAAGGGGCTGCGGTGAAACTGGGCGTTGCCAGCGGATTCCCGCTAGCATCTTTTGGCAGCGTGTAAGGAGTATTGGGGTTGAAGTAAAGCGCATTACATTGGTAGCTTTTATAACCGATCGTTTTCACGCCAGTACCTGCCGCACTGCCCTCTACATCGTCCGGAATGTGGGTCCATGACATTGAGATTGAAGTATCCAACAACAGCATAATATTAGGTTTGACCTGCCCTGAGGCGCCGCTTGCCAGCGGCGAGCGCGCAATATCAGTTGGGGCCGCGAAGCTGATGTTCGGGACAGACAAAGGTAACAACAGCGTTAGGGTGGCCAGCGCAGCAGCCCAAACTAACTGACATTTAGAGTGGCCATTACCGATGGTTTGAATTTTATTCATGTTCCTTCTCCCGATGGCGCGTTTGCGCCATTAATACATCACTATTTGGATATAACTTAAAGTGTTACGCGGTCCGGCGGCGCGCGCCGTAATACGAAAATAAGGCTGAACGGTGTTGGATAGCGCTTGATCTGTGTAATTTAAGCTACTTTGTGTCGAGCCTGCACCAGCGACTTTAAGCGTGACGCATTGTTGCCCAGGCCCATTAACGTCAATGTTTGCAAGACTGCAAAGGCGATGGATGATATATCTCACATCGTTGCCTGCGCCATCGCCGCCTGGCACTTGAAAAGACTGCCCGCTACTGGACCAATTAAAAGTGGTAGGGTCAAAGGTCGAATTCCAGTCTGAAAAGTACCCGCTTGTAGGCATACTCATTGAAAGTGGCGCCGGATTTAACTGGTAGGGTAAAAGCCAGCTGCGAGCTGCTTCAATACCTAAATCGGCCGCCGAAGTAGCGTTTTGCTTGAATGCCAAATTGCCCGCGATGGCCATGCCCGAGGTCATCTGCCGAACCATGGCAATACCGGCGAGCGTCATGGCAACCAATACGATCAGGGCAATAAATAGCACTACGCCTTGTTGGTCGCGAGGGCTGAGTGTGCGATTAAAGATTTTCATAGGACAGGTGACGTTCCCCAAATCATGTTGCGTAACGGGATAACTTTTTCGTAAACACGGTAGCGATAATTGCGCCAGTTGTCGGCAGGATTGGCGGGCGAAGTAGCCTGCGCACTGCCGTCAAGATTGGTCATCACAAAGGCGCCCCGCGCCCAAACGGGTGCCGTGGTGGTGACGGGATTGCGTTCAAACTGACGACTACGCGCTAACAATGCAACGCGAATGGCGCGCACTTTTGTCCAATCAGTTGGCGTCGTGGTAGTCCACTCGTCTGGCGTGGCAGGGCTGCCGCTGCCATCAGTGATTAAGTTATCGTTGTTGGAATCGACGCCGTATTCTGCTTGCAAGCTAATAATTCCCTCCGCGATTTCAACCGCTGCGCCATTGCGCAAACGATCAGTCGAGGTAAGGATGCGGCCGTTTTGAATTTGCCAGTCGTTTCGCTGGGGAGCTGGGCCTAAACTATATAAAAATCCGGTCGTAAATGTGGTGCCGGTACCGCCTGAAGGGTTGAATAGGGGCGTTACCGCAGCGGACGTATAAAAGTTGGTGTATGAGGAGTTCACATGGTCAAACGAATATCCGTCTGCATTAGCCGTACTGGACACCTCGACCAACGCGCAGGTGGCTGAGGCGGGTGCAGCCGTGCCATTGCCTGCGACCACCACCACATCCCCCGCTTGGAATCCATTTCGGGTTTGGGTCTTTTTGGTCGTATTAGTCGAAGCTGTGAAGCTCTGCGTATCGGTTAAAAAACTTGAGTTGCCATAAAGCGTAATAATCCGGTCAGGCGTACCGGTTGCGCCAGGAATAATCTGTACCGGATAGAGCTGAAAAGTTGGTGCCGTAATCGCGGCACCCGAATAACTCGCCGTAACTGGACAGCCCATTATTGTTGTATCGGCCGTACCAAATCCCATGCCCGCTTGACGAAGATCCTGCTCAAGTCTAAACATGGCAATCGTGCCAGCAATTTGCGCATCGCCACCAGCAGTAGTGCTTCGCCGCCGCGCGTCCCATGAGGTCAGCACTTGAAATATAACCACCACACCGATAAGCCCAATGGTGACACCCACCATGATTTCTACCAAACTAAAGCCTTGATTACGTCGCACTTGAGGAAAAGATTTCATCATGTTTGCCATGGCTCAATTGATGTAACTGATAACGATGTGCTTGCGCTTAACAAGGTTAACAATGTCTTTGGGGGTTTGCCAGCACACGGTTACGGTGACTTTGTTGTATGCGGCTGCGGTATTGTCAATCAGGATTTGTTGCATGCCGACGACCGCACCAGGCAAACCCTGGCCAGGACCAGCCGTGGTTATATTTGTCACCCAGTTTGCGACTAATGCTTGTGCGCCAGGGTTGCCGCCGGAAAAATCACAGTTGCCTGCGGACGTGGCATTTAGCTGAAATGCGGCTATTGACGTATATGAGCTGGTGAGCGTTGATCTGTCCAAATTAACCCACATGTCGCCAATGATCTGATTCGCATACGCAGCAGCCTGAGTTCGATATTCGGCATCGGATTGCGCCTGAATTGCTAAACCACCCATTGCGACTAAGCCTAAAATGCCGAGTGAAAAAATCAAAACGGCAATGAGCGCCTCCAGTAAGAAAAACCCTCTATGCATTGGGCTAATCACGCACATTTTTAAAGAAAGATGGTTTATTTTTTTCATATGAGGCGTCTAGCAGGAGCGTGTATCGGATGTGGCTGAGATCAGGGGATCACAAAGTCGGGATTGACCTCCAGGCGCCACTCGGACAGCTAGGCAGCGTACTGAGCCCGTAGGGCTACATTGAAGCGTACTACTGCCAAAATTGAAAATGGTGGCGGCGACCAAGGTGGTTCCCCCGAAGCCGTTGAAAGTAATGGAAGCAACATTATCGGCATTAGTGGAAACCACTGTCGTTCCACCTTCAGCCGCAAATTTACTATCGATGATTTCAAACTGCCCCGTGGTAATGGGTAGAGTCAAATCAGGCGTACGAACTAACCAATTTATTCCCCCTACTGCGGCGATAGATGCCGTGGCTGTATTTGTGCCACCAGTGGAAGCGTTGGTAAGAATAAATTCAGCTTGCGCGTTGCGTCTAACCGCTTCAGCGCGCGCTAGTTGAACCATATTGTTAAAACTTTCGGCCGATGCGAGCACTCGATTGTTTTGGATATAAGTATTGAATGCAGGGAAACCTGCCGTGACTAAAATGCCGAGTATCACCAACCCAATCATTAGCTCAATCAGTGAAAAGCCTTGATTTTTAACGGCGGTTAGCAAGAGCCATCCTTCTTCAGAACCCAGCAAGTTGTTGAGCTTGCAGTCCAGGCGCCGGTAATCGTTGAGGTCTTAGCGTTGGCTTGATTGATGTCGTAAATAAAACCTGCCATATTGTTTTTGCCAGTCGCAATTACCTTATAACTTATGGCGTCCGGCGCAGGGTTGCAGGTAAAGTCAAAGTTAGCAGAGCTGACAAGCG
>Ga0123338_10004592_pt1 | contig 12019 bp, 10 predicted proteins | sample grotaG_FD_89793 | JGI IMG/M metagenome (GOLD analysis project Ga0123338, IMG submission 89793) | Glacier valley bacterial and archeal communities from Borup Fiord, Nunavut, Canada, to study Microbial Dark Matter (Phase II) -... | ecosystem: Environmental > Aquatic > Freshwater > Ice > Glacier ... | reverse complement strand
TCGAGCTCGTAGCGGACGACGCACCGGGTCAGGTGCTCGCACGAGAGCTGGCGGCCGGCAAAGTCGAAGGTGTTGCCGTTGCTGTTGTTCGACGGCGCCCGCAACACGCTCACATGGCCGTCGTCCTCGAGCCAGCGCATCTGACGATTGTTCGGGATGTCGCTCCACACGAGATAGCGGCCGACCGAGTTCCAGGCCGGTCCTTCCGACCAGAGGGCACCGGTCCAAAGGCGCTGGATCGGCGCGTTCGGCTGGCGCAGGCCGTCGAACGACGGGTCGACGGTGAGCACGTCGGGGTCGGTGAAGTAGGTCGTCGGTGCGCCGTTGGGGCCGAAGTCGCGGGGCGGTGTCGTCACGGTGCTCGGCGGCCCGAGCGGTATCGCGGGCCGCGCCTGCTGCGCGCGCGCCAGGCCCGGCGCGAGCACGGCCGCGCCGACCGCAGCGCCGAGGTGGCGCAAGACCTTGCGTCGATCGGGCGGGCTGTCGGTCGGCGGAAGTGGGAAGTCTGTATTCATGTCGTCTCCTTGGGTTCTTGGAAGCGGACCTTCGTCGAGGAGGGCCCGAGTTCATCGTACGCGCGATGACCGCTCGACATAGACCGAAATCGTCGCGGCATGAAACCGCGCGGCCTCGCCGTCATAGACTGGGGCGCATGGCCGACGCCCCGCTGTACCGCGACTTCACGACCCCGGCGCAGATCGACGCGCAGTACAACGCCGGCGCCGCCGTGCCCGACGCCGGCGACTATCTCAAGCGCTGGGCCGCCGACTCGGCTGCCGTGCGGGCGCGCCTGCGGTGCGAGCTCGACGTGCGCTACGGCCCGACCCTCGACGAGACCCTCGACGTCTTTCCCGCCGCCCGCGCCGACGCGCCGGTCTTCGTGTTCCTGCACGGCGGCTACTGGCGGGCGCTGTCGTCGAAAGACTTCAGCAGCGTTGCCGTCGGCCTGCATGCGCTCGGCATCACGACAGTCGTCGTCAACTACGCGCTTGCCCCGAAGGTGACGATCGACGAGATCGCGCGCCAGTGCCGCGCCGCGGTCGCGTGGGCGCTTCGGGGCCACGGCGGCAACGTCGTCGTCGGCGGCCACTCCGCGGGCGGCCACCTGAGCGCGATGTGCGCGTTGACGCGCTGGGCCGACGACTACGGCCTGGCCGAAGATCCCCTCGCCGGCGCGGTGCTGATCAGCGGCATCTACGACCTGGCGCCGCTGCGCCACAGCTACCTGCAGCCGCAGATCCGCCTCGACGACGGCGTCATCGCCCGCAGCTCGCCGCTGTTCGCCGTGCGGCCGAGCACGACGCCGCTGCTCGTGACCTGGGGCGGTGACGAGAGCACCGAGTTCGCCCGCCAGTCGACGGCGTTACACGAGGCGTGGCGAGCGGCCGGCAACCGGTCGGAGCTGTTGCCGCTGGCCGGCGCCCATCACTTCAGCGTCCTCGACGGTTTCGCCGATCGCAGCAGCGTGCTGTGCCGCTGGATCGCGGCGCGGCTCGGCGTCGCCGTGGATTGAAGGCGCGCGGCTTGCCACCATCTGGTGCTGTCGATCACTCTTCGAGGAGCGTTGCCATGATTCGCAGACTCTGTCTCTTCGCCGCCTTCGCGCTGGCATCGACGCTGGCGCTGGCGCTGCCGAGCGTGCAGCAGGTCGAGGCCGAGGTGGCCCAGGGCCGCTACTCGCAGGCCGAGGGCATGATGGCCGAGGTCGTCGCCGCCAAGCCGGGCAGCGCCCGCGCCCACTACATCTACGCCGAAATCCTCGCCCATAACGAGTTGATCTCGCGCGCCTCCGAGCAGGCGCGGCTGGCGAAGACGATCGACCCGTCGCTGGCCTTCGCCGGCTCGGCCGACAAGTTCCGCAGCTTCGAGCAGGCGCTCGAACGGGCGCAGGCTGGCCCGACGGCGCGCAGCTCGCGTTCTGCGGCGCCGGCCGAGAACGCGTTGCCGCCGTTGACGACACCGGCGCGCTCGACCGCCACGGCACCGGCCGCCGCGTCGGGCGTGCCTTCGTGGCTGTGGGGCGTCGGCTTCGCCGTCGTCGCCGTGCTCCTGTGGCGGGCGATCTCGCGTCGACCGGCTGCGTCGGCCACCGGCGCGATGGCACCGGCTGCGATGACTCCCGGCGCCATGGCCGCGAACTCTCCGTACGGGCCGGGGGCGATGCCGCCCGGCACCATGGCGCCGTCGCGCGGCGGCGGCCTGCTCGGGGCCGGCCTCGCTGGCGCCGGCGGCTTTGCGGCCGGCATGATGGTCGACCGCATGATGCACCCCGACGGCGGCAGCCGCAGCGCCGATCACCTTGCCGGCCTCGGCCCGGACGACGCCGTTCGCTTCGACGACCCGGCCAGCGACCTCGCCAGCCGCAACGTCGACTTCGGCAACGGCGGCAACGACTGGGGCGGCGACGCCGGCGGCTCGTCCGACGCGGGCGGCGGTGGCGACGGCGGCGGCGGCGGCGGCGGCGGCTGGGACAGCTGATCGGGTCGCGCCGGGCTACATCGCCTTGAACAGGTGCACGTAGGCCCGGCTCACCGGCAGCTCGGCGGCGTGGCCGCGCAGGCGCACGAAGAGTCGGCTCAGCTCGTCGCGCCGCGTGCCGGCGAGGTGATCGAGGTTGACGATCGTCGAGCGGTGGATCTGCGCGAAGCGCTCGGGTTCGAGCTGCGACGAGAGTTCCGTGATCGGGGTCCTGATGAGATGCTCGCCGGTTGCGGTGCGCACGCAGGTGTACTTGTCGTCGGCGTGGAAGAAGAGGATGTCGCCGACGTCGATCTGGTGCACGAGGTCGCCCTGGCTGGCGCGAACGAAGCGCAGCCGTGAAGGCGCCGCGGCGCCGCTCGTTGCCAGCAGTCGGGCAAGCACTGCGGCGAGGCCGCCTTCATCGCCGGCAGCGTGCTTCTTCAGCCGCTCGACAGTCGCGGCGAGGCGCTCGCCCTTCACCGGCTTCAGCACGTAGTCGATGGCCTGCTGCTCGAACGCCGCGACCGCGAACTCGTCGTAGGCAGTGACGAAGACGACGCGCGTCGCGCCCTCGATGCCCTGCGCGACCTCGAGGCCGGTGAGGCCTGGCATCTTGATGTCGAGGAAGGCGAAGTCGGGGCGAAGGGCGGCGATCTGCTCCGCGGCTTCGACGCCGTTCTTCGCGACGTGCCCGACCTGCAACTCCGGCCAGGCCCTGGCGAGCGCGTCGCGCAGGTAGGAGGCGAGATGCGGCTCGTCGTCGGCGATGAGGGCGGTGGGCATGCGGCGGTGTCGTTCAGGTGGGCAGCGGCAGATGCAGTGATGCGCGCACGCCTCGATGCGGCGCCGGCTCGATGAGTAGCGATGCATTGCTGCCGTAGGTCTGTTGCAGGCGCAGCCGGATGTTGGCCAGCGCCGTGCCGCTGCCCGGCCGACTACCGCCGGCCGGTGCCGGTTCGGCGATGCCGGCGCCGTCGTCGTCGACGCTGATCGTCAGCGATCGACCTTCGACGCGCGCCGCAATGCGCACCGTGCCGCCGGCGATCTGCGGCTCGAGGCCGTGGACGACGGCGTTCTCGACCAGCGGCTGCAGCGTCAGCGCCGGCAGCGGCAGCGCCCGCAGCGGCGCAGGCACGTCGACCCGGTAGTCGAGCCGGTCTTCCATGCGGATCTTGACGATGCGCAGGTAGGCGTCGACCAGATCGATCTCGTCGCCGAGCGTGTGGCCGGCGTGGCCGAGGCCCGACAGCGACGCCCGCAGGTAGTCGACGAAGGACTCGAGCATCCGCTTGGCCCGCGCCGTGTCGCTGTCCATCAACGAGGTGACGTTGGCAAGCGTGTTGAACAGGAAGTGCGGTTCGATCTGCGCCTGCAGCAGGCGAAGCTGCGCTTCGGTGGCCGCGTTCTCGGCCCGGATCTGGCGCGCCTTGGTCCAGAAGAACTGCTGGAAGATGGCGGTGATGAGAACGGCGATGAACACGCTGCCCGCGAACAGCTCGGGATGCTCGACTGAAAAGAAGGTGCGCACGTCGACGCCCATCGCCAGCAGCATGCCGAGCGGCCAGCCGAGCGAGACGCCGAGCAACGGCACGACCATGAAGTAGAGCGAGCGTTGCCAGGGCCATGCGCGCGCCAGCCGGCCGCGCCCGATGGCGTGCTCCGATACCGCGAACGCGATGCGTACGGCAAAGCCGATGCACAGGCTGACGACGACGTTGATCTGGTACCAGGTCCACCAGTCGGGCAGCGACGAGAGGCTGCCGTGGCCGCGGCCGAACAGCATCGAGACCATCGTGAAGCCGAGCGCGACGACAAGGCAGAAGACGACGGTCCACGCATAGCCGATCCACCACGGCCCGACGCGTGCTTCGCTGCGGCTCAGCCAGGCTCGCCACGACAGGCGCAGCATCTCTCGGGTGGTCATGCGAGGCAGTGTACGAAGCGCTGCTGCGCCAACGAGCGCCGTGCGACGGATCGCCCGCTGGCGCGATGGATCGACGGCGCCGTTACTTGCGGGCCAGGGTCGCCGGTTCGGCGCCGCCGCACGGCAACGCTTCGCGCGCAGCCCGCCCTTCGCCTGCGCGTGCCTCGTATTGCGTGCCGTCGGGGTAGTAGAAGGTATCGGGTTTGAACCGGACCTTGAGCAGCGCCGGGTTGATCGCCGCGACTTCCGCCCATTGCGCGGCCTCGGCGGCAGCGCCCGTGCGCTCGGCGTAGGCGGTGACGTAGATCGTGCCGCCGCGACGGTCGGAAAACGGGCCGATGATGTCGGCACCGAAGGGGGGTCCGACCGGATCGCTCCGCGCCGATTCGTCGCCGGCCGAGCGTGCGAAGCTGAAGGTGCCGTGGACCGCCGACGTGGCGGCGCCGTGCAGGTTCTCGACGGCGAGCCGGATCGCGAGCAGCGGCGTCTTGCAGCCGCTCTCCTGCGGCTGCGCGATCGTCACGCCGGCCAGGTAGTAGCGGAACTGGCCGTTCATGTATTTCGGTGCCGCGCCGCGCAGCAGATCGGCCTGCTCCTGCGCGTTCTCGTACACGCGGGGTTCGCCGTGCGGGCCGCCGCGACGCGCTTCGGCCTCGACGATCCGGGCCATGTCGGTGGCAGCGGCAGCGGCCGGCGCGGCAGCGCGCTCGCCCTCGGGCAGGGCGCTGTACTCGGCCCGCTCTCGGGGCGGCGTCTTGCTGATCCGAGCGAGGGGTTTCGCCTCGGCGCCGGGCGCAGGCACCGCGGCGGGCGGCGGCTTGTCGCAGGCCGTGAGCACGAGCGCGAGCAGCAGGCCGCAGGGTGTGAGGAGCAGGTGTGTTCTCACGGCGGTCCGGTCGAGTCGTGCGTGGTTTATCGGCATCGGCGGCGGCGACTTGAGGTCGCGGCGAGAGCCGGGCTTCAGGCTTTCGTCAAAACAGCGCTCCCTACAATCACGGCCACTCTCCGAAACCCCTTCCTTCATGCGCGTTCATGCCCCCGTCTTCAAGGCCTACGACATCCGCGGCGTCGTCGGCGCCGGCATCGATGACGCCTTCGCCGAGCACCTCGGTCGCGCCTTCGGCAGCGCCGCCATCGCCGAAGGCGAGCGCGCTGTCGCGGTCGGCCGCGACGGTCGGCTCTCGGGGCCGCGGCTCGCCGCGGCACTGATCCGCGGCCTGGTCTCGACCGGGCTCGACGTCGTCGACCTCGGCCCGGTCACCACCCCGATGCTTTACTACGTCGCGGCGACGCGATTCGCGCACGGCTGCCGCAGCGGCATCCAGGTCACGGGCAGCCACAACCCGAAGGACTACAACGGCTTCAAGATGGTGCTCGCCGGGCGCGCCATCCATGGCGACGAGATCCAGCGCCTGCGCCGCCGCATCGAGGGCGAGGACTACGTGCGCGGCGAGGGCCGTAGCGCCGCCATGGACATCGGCGCCGAGTACAGCGCCCGCATCGCTGCCGACTGCCGCCTGCAGCGGCCGATGACGATCGCCGTCGACTCCGGCAACGGCATCGCCGGCGCCTCGGCGCCCGGCGTGCTGCGCGCGCTCGGCTGCACCGTGCACGAGCTCTACTCGGAAGTCGACGGCAACTTTCCAAATCATCATCCCGACCCGAGCAAGCCGGAGAACCTGGCCGAGCTCATCGAGCTCGTGCGCACGAGCGACGCCGAGCTCGGCCTCGCCTTCGACGGCGACGGCGATCGCCTGGGTGTCGTCACCAAGGGCGGCGACGTGATCTATCCGGACCGCCAGCTGATGCTGTTCGCGCGCGACGTGCTCAAGCGCCGGCCCGGTGCCACGATCCTCTTCGACGTCAAGTGCTCGCAGCGTCTCGCGCCGCTCATCCGCGATGCCGGCGGCGTGCCGCTGATGTGGAAGACCGGCCACTCGCTCGTGAAGGCGAAGATGCGCGAAGTCGATTCGCCGCTGGCCGGCGAGATGAGCGGCCACATCTTCTTCGGCGAGCGCTGGTACGGCTTCGACGACGGCACCTACACGGCGGCCCGTTTGCTCGAGATCGTGAGCGCGAGCGCCGACCCGAGCGCGGTGCTGAACGCCTTGCCCACCAGCTTCTCGACGCCCGAGCTCAACGTCGCCTGCGTCGAAGGCGAGCCGGCCGAGGTGGTGGCGCGGCTGCGTGCCGACGCGAAGTTCCCGGGCGCGCGAGAGATCGTCACCATCGACGGCGTTCGCGTCGAGTACGACGACGGCTTCGGTCTCGTGCGTGCTTCCAACACCACGCCGGTGCTGGTGCTGCGCTTCGAGGGCCGCACCGAGTCGGCGCTGCGGCGCATCGAGGCCGAGTGCATGGCGGCACTGCGGGTCGCCAAGCCGGATGCGCAGATCCAGGTGGCGGCACATTGAGCCTCGTTCCTTGACGTCGGGATGACGAGCGCGGCATGCGCGTCCTGATCGTCAAGCTGTCGTCGCTCGGCGACATCGTCCATGCCCTGCCGGTGGTGGCCGACCTCCGCGCCGCGCACCCCGGCGTCGTCATCGACTGGGTCGCCGAGCCGTCGTTCGCGCCGCTGCTCGAGCGCACCGCCGGCATCGCCGAGGTGATTGCCTGCCCGCTGCGGCGCTGGACGAAGACCGGCCTCTGGCGGCCTGCCGTCATGGCCGAGATCCGCGCCTTCGTTCATCGCCTGCGCCGCGATCGCTACGACGCCATCGTCGATCTGCAGGGCCTCACCAAGTCGGCGCTGATCGCGACGCTCGCGCGCGGCCCGAGCTTCGGCCTCGCCAACCGCACCGACGGCGCCAGCCATGAATGGCCGGCGCGGCGACTCGCGACGATGGCGATCCGCGTCGAGCCGCACAGCCACGCGCTCGATCGCTCGCGCGAGCTCGTCGCCAAGGCGCTCGGCAGCCGCGTCGACGGGGCGCCGTCGTTCGGCCTGTCGCCGCGAACGCTTTCGCAGTCGAACGATGCGAAGACGATCGTCTTCGTCCACGGCAGCTCGCGGGCCGACAAGCTGTGGCCGGAAGCGAGCTGGGTCGAGCTCGGCCGGCGGCTCGTCGGCAACGGCTTTCGCATCGCGCTGCCGCAGGCTGGCGCCGACGAAGGCAAGCGCGCAGCCCGCATCGCCGTTGCCATCGGCGCCGTCGATTGCGACCTTTGGCCGTCATTGCCGCTGGCCGAGTTCATAGACCGCCTCGCCGCGACCGGCGGCGCCATCGGTGTCGACAGCGGCCCGAGTCACATCGCGACGGCGCTCGGCCTGCCGCATGTGCAGATCTACAACTTTCCGACCTCGTGGCGGACCGGGCCGCAGGCACGCCACGGTGCGCGCCAGCAGGTCGCGATCGAGGGCGAACCGACGCCGACGGTCGATGCGGTGTGGGCGGCGTGGCAGGGCGTCGCCGCTGCCGCCGCGGTGCAGTCATGAGCGCGGTCATCGGCGCCGCGCGCGCGGCCGCCGCCCGCTTCGGCTACTCGGCGCTGCTGCGACTCGGTGCGCCGCTCTATGCGTTGCGCGTGCTCTGGCGGGGCCGCAGCGAGCCGCTGTACGCCGGCCACTTCGGCGAGCGCTTCGGCTCGTTCGCCAAGTCGACCGCGGTCACGACCGGCGCCGTCTGGGTTCATGCCGTCTCGCTCGGCGAAACCCGCGCTGCGGCGCCGCTGATCGAGGCGATGCGCGCGTTGCGGCCCGACCTGCGCCTGCTCCTCACGCACGGCACCGCGACCGGACGGGCTGCCGGCAAAGCGCTGCTGCGGCCCGGCGATGCCCAGGCCTGGCTGCCCTTCGACACACCCGGCGGCGTGCGGCGATTCCTGCGCCACTTCGAGCCGGCCGTGGGTGTGCTCCTCGAGACCGAGATCTGGCCCAACGTGCTTGCCGAAGCGAAGCGCGCCGGCGTGCCGATGTTCCTGGCCAATGCCCGCCTCAGCGAGCGCAGCCGTCGCCGTGGTGCCCGCGTCGACGCCTTGCTGCGGCCGGCGTTCGCGAGCCTCGACGCCGCCTTCGCGCAATCGGCCGGCGACGGCGAGCGGTTGCGCGATGCCGGCGTCGGCGAGGTGGTCGTCATCGGCAACCTCAAGTACGACATGGCGCCGGAAGAAGCGTTGCTCGAGCGGGGCCGCGAATGGAAGCGTGGCGTTCAACGAGTGGTCGAGCGCGGTGTCGTCCTGGCAGCGTCGACGCGCGAGGGTGAGGAAGCGATGCTGTTCGCGGCATGGCGGGCGACGCCGGCGCCGCGGCCTTTGCTGGTGGTCGTGCCGCGTCATCCGCAGCGCTTCGAAGCGGTCGCGGAGTTGATCGCGGCGGCTGGCTTCAGCGTGTCGCGACGCAGCGCCTGGGCCGATGGTGCGCCGCCGCCCCAAGCGCCGTCGGTCGACGTCTGGCTCGGCGACTCGATGCTCGAGATGCCGGCCTGGTATGCGCTCGCCGACGTGGCGCTGCTCGGCGGCAGCTTCGCGCCGCTCGGCGGCCAGAACCTCATCGAGGCGGCGGCGTGCAGTTGCCCGGTCGTGATGGGGCCGCACACGTTCAACTTCAGCGATGCCGCCGAGCTGGCGATCGCAGCGGGTGCAGCGACGAGGGTCGCAGACATGACGAGCGGCGTCGCTGCTGCCGTCGCGCTCAGCGGCGAGGCGAACGACGTCGAGCGGCAGTCGCGATCGGCACGAGCCCTGGCGCTGTCGCGCACGCATCGCGGCGCCGCCGCTCGCATGGCCGCGCGGATCGTCGCCGCGCTGCCCCCTATGCCGAAAGCCTAGCCGCGCAGCAAACGCAGCGATCGCGCCGATTCGCTGCCCGGAAAGACTTCGCTCTCGAGCGTGCGGCTCGCGACCCGGAGATGGTCGCCGAGCACGCCCTTCAGCAGCGAGCGGAGATCGGTCGTCGCGCGCAGGTCGCGTGCCTGGTAGCGCTGCTCGCGCGCCAGCCCCGGCCACTCGCCGACGACGCGGCCACCCTGCACGGCGCCGCCGAGAACGAAGGCGACGCCGCCGCTGCCGTGGTCGGTGCCGAGCGTGCCGTTGACCGCGACCTCGCGACCGAACTCGCTGGCGACGACGACGACGGTGCGGCCCCAGGCGCCGCCGGCGACGAGGCCGGCACGCAGGGCAGCCAGGCCGGCGTCGAGCTGGCGCAGGCCGTTGGCGAGCGGGCCGTTCGGGTTGGCCTGGTTCGCATGGGTGTCCCAGCCGCCGATCTCGAGGACCGCGGCCTGCGGTCCGTTCGGCTGGACCAGGAATTCGGCGGCGCGCTGGGCCAGCACGACGAAGGCGCCAGGGCGCGGCCCGGCTGCCATGCCGGCAGTCATGGCTGCGCTGTCCGGTACTGGCGCGTCGAGGTGCAGCATCTTGGCGCGCTCGAGCGCCGTGGCGAGGGCAGCGTCGCCGGCATACATGCGTTCGAGCCGCGCCACCAGGTCGGCCGACGGATCCGGCAGCACCGACGGCGCCCAGGTGTCGACGACGGCGCGGCCGCGCAGCACCAGCGGCACGGCGGTCTCGAGCGCGATGCCCTTGTTGCCGCTGGCGGCGAGCGAGCGGCCGAGCCAGCCGGTCGAGAGCTCGTACGGCCGTGTGCCGCCGCTCTCGAGCACCTGTTGGGCATCGAAGTGCGAGCGCTCGCGATAGGCCAAACCGACGGCATGGACGATCGCCGCTTCGCCGCGCGCGTACATCGCGTGCAGCTCGGCGAGGTTCGGGTGGAGCGCGATCGTGCCGTCGAGCGGCAGCGCCGGCGACGGCAGCTGCGCCAGCGGCCCGCGCGCCGCCGCGAAGGCCGGGTCGCCGATCGCAGGTGCGGCGCCGAGCCCGTCCATGCCGCCGCGCAGGATGACGACGACGAAGCGCGGGCCGTCGGCAGCGGCCGCGCCCGCGAACGACAGTGCCGGCGCCGCGCCGAGCGCAGCGGCGGCAGCGAGGAAGCGGCGCCGCGGCAAGGGGAAGTCGGTAGCGTTCATGCGGTGTCCTTGCGATGTCTTCGCGGCGGAAGGTGAGCGTTCATCGACGCTGGAATTCCGGCGCGAGGAGGAACAGCGCGAGCGCCTGCGAGCCGTCGGCGGCGCGCTCGATCTGCAGGCCGGTCTCGACCCCGAGCAGCGGCCCGAGGCTCTGCTCGGCAAGGCGGCGCGCGTCGACGCTGCGGCCGGCGCGGTCGGCCAGCCGCGTCGCCCACTCGACGCGCTTCCAGACGGCGTCGGGGCCGAGCCAGTCCTCGGCGCGATCGCTCCAGCCGGCCGGCGACGGTGCCGCCATCACACGCTGGCCGAGGCCGCCGATGCCGCCGGCGACGCTGGTGACTTCGGGCCGCTCGAACATGCGCTCGCCGCCACCGAGCACGCGCGCCGTCGAGACCACGAACTCCTCGGGCGTCTTCAACTTGGCGGCTTGCGGGCTCCAGGCCGCGTCGTTTCGGATCAGCTCGCGGTAGACGTCGCCGAGCTGGCCATCGCTCTTCAGGTACACCGCGGCGAGCCGCTCGACCAACGCGGGCGGCGGCTCGTCGGCGACGAAGTGGCGCGCCAGCTTGGTGGCGATGAAGCGCGCCGTCGCCGGGTGCCGCGCCAGGTCGTGGAGCACACGCTTGAGCGCTTCCGGGCCTTCGCCGTAGCGCTGCCCGAGCACGGTCTTGTCGCCCGGTTCGTGCCAGTTCGCATTGAAGGTGTCGAAATTTGCCGACGCGATGTCCTGGCCGACGCGCCAGCCGCTCAGCACGGCAGCGAACGAGGTCACGTCGGCCTGCGTGTAGACGCCAGCGCGGGCCGCCTCGGCGCCGAGCGTGTGCAGCTCGAGAACCTCGCGGGCGAGGTTCTCGTTGATGCCGGTGACGCGTGCGCTCTCATCGCGTCGCGCTGCTCGCTTCGCTTCCAGCAGGACGACCCGCGAGTGCGGTCCGGCCGACTGCGAGTTGTCGAGGTAGCGGAGCATCGCCGGATGCGTGGTCGCCGCGACCAGCAACGTCTCGAAGCGGCCGGCGATGTTCGGCCGGATGGCGTCGCGCTCGAAGGCGCCGACGAGGCCGCGCGTCGCGCCCTTCAACACCGAGACGGTGAAGTGGTTGGCCCAGAACCATTGCAGCCGCTCGGCGAACGGCCGCGTGCTGGCGGCGGCGGTGGCGAGGCGCGAGCGCGCGTCGGCGAGGATGACGTCGCGGTAGTGGCCGGCGAGGACCTGCTCGGCCGTCATGCCGGCCGGCGGATTCTTCGCGAGCTGGCGCTTCTCGCGCTCGGCGGCAACGAGCTCGAGCGCCATCCGCGTGTCGAAGAGGCCGCTGCCGCGGGCCACGTCGGCCGGCCCGATCTGCGCCGCCAGCCAGCCGCGCGGATCGCTGCCGACGACGGCGAGGTCGGCCTCGCCGAGCCCGAACCGGTGCGCCGCGATGGCCGCTTGCAGGGAAGACGAGATGGCCACCGACCGCTCCTCGAAACGAGCCGTCATTGTCGGCCGGTGGCCGTCAAGCGCCGATGTGGCGCACGTCAAGAAGTGTGAGAGGCGGCGCCCCTATTTCACGAGCAGGCGATCGACGGCCAGCACATCGCTCGGTGTCAGTCGGCCGGCGGCCTGGCGCAGCCGCAGCGTCTGCAGCAGCACGTCGTAGCGCGCCCGTGCCAGGTCGCGACGCGTCTGGTA
>Ga0123338_10004590_pt1 | contig 12022 bp, 11 predicted proteins | sample grotaG_FD_89793 | JGI IMG/M metagenome (GOLD analysis project Ga0123338, IMG submission 89793) | Glacier valley bacterial and archeal communities from Borup Fiord, Nunavut, Canada, to study Microbial Dark Matter (Phase II) -... | ecosystem: Environmental > Aquatic > Freshwater > Ice > Glacier ... | reverse complement strand
TTAGGCTGACCTGCTCCAGACGGGTGTACATGGAATCGAGATCGCGGAGGAAAGAGGGCGACCAGAACCGCTCGGCGATGGCGGCGGCGCGGGGCCAAATGCGCGAATCGATAGTTTCCTGGGTGACGTATTCGCTCCACATGCAGGCTTCGCCACCGAGGATGCGCGTCTGCTCTTCGGCGGTGAGCGTGAGCGGCTGCGAGGTCTTAGGATCAATCAGGGGATCGACCAGATAGTGCTGGCGCGTCGGCTGGACAAGGTCGAGATAGTATCCGGAAGAGAGCAGGCCTTGGAAGCCCTGGCGAACGGCTTCGGCGAGCGAACTCTGGCCGCGCCAAGACTGAATGACGATAGTCTTGGGCAGTTCCGGCGCAAGGATTTCGTCCCAGCCCATCATCTTCTTGCCGTACTTACGAACGATGGGCTCCACGCGGCTGTTGAAATATGCCTGGAGTTTATCGTTCGAGGCCGTCTGCTGAGCCTTGCTGGGAACGGCGGCGGAGAGCATGCCGTGCGCGCGCTTAAACGCGGTCATGCGTTCGTTTGAGTTCCACTGTAGGCCATTCACTTCATCGCCACCGATATGGAAATAATCGTCAGGAAAGAGCGCCGCCATTTCACCGATGAAGCCATCGAGAAAGGTATAAGTTTCCTCGCGCGTGGGGTCCATGGCGGGGTCAAAAATGCCCCAGGTGCGGCCGATTTCGAAGGGGCCCGCGCCGGCCGCGAGTTCCGGATAACCGACAAGCCACGCGGTGGTGTGGCCAGGCATATCGAATTCGGGAACCACGCGGATGCCGCGATCATGAGCGAACTGGATGATGTGGCGAACCTGATCATGCGTGTAGAACAAACCGTCAGAACCCTGGCCCTGCAACTTGGGGTAGCGCTTGGATTCGACGCGAAAGCCCTGATTGTCGGACAGGTGCCAATGGAGCACGTTGAGCTTAACCGCAGCCATCGCTTCCAGGTTGCGTTCGATGACGCCAACGGGCATGAAGTGGCGTGAGACATCAATCATGAGTCCCCGCCAGGGGAACCGGGGACTATCGTTGATCTCGGCAATGGGCACGGACCAGCCGCCGTTCGAGCGGGCGACAAGTTGGGCGAAGGTGGCAAACCCTCGCAGCACGCCGAGCGACGTGGGAGCGGTGAGGGTGGCACCGGCACGCGTGATGCTGAGCTGGTAGGTTTCGTCTTCGCCCAGGGCTTGGATGTCACGCGAGGGGCGTTCGCATTTGACGAGGAGCGTGGGCGGGCCTGAGGGAGAGGCGGCGAACGAGAGAAACGTTTGACGCTGGAGGCGCTGGTTGAGTCGAATGGCGGCTTCGCGCAAGAGCGGATTGTTTTCGCGCGTGGTGAAGGCCACGGAAAAGTTCTGATCGATCAAAAGCTCTCCCGCACCCGGCATGTAGTGCGCCGGCCAGGGCATGAGCGCTGGCGCGGCGGTGGCGGCTGTGACTGTCAAGAGAGCAAGAGCGAACCTATGCATTCACTCTATTCGATCACCTTTGGGTCATTGAACAGAACAATAGCCAAGTTTTCTCAAGATCCCTTACAACCGTCGGGGGCAAGTCCGGTAGTACTCCTGGAAGTGGTATTTCTTCCCAGGAGCGGCTTCGATTTTTTCCTCATTCAAGAGTTCCATGCCCCGGGGGGCACGCTGATGAGCGGGGAGACGGAAATGGTGGGCTGCGGTGAAGTGTTCGCCGCCACTGTCCGGATCGGAAGGTACGTTGTCGTGTACCGGGCAAATGTTAACGAATCCACAGCCTCGACGTATCCCCATCGCAAATTCCCAGTAACGGGCGCGGCATCGATCACGCGGTAGCTAAAGGCGCCGGGGACGGAAATTGTCGGATTTCCGGTGGAAGCGCCCCCGCCGTTGGGTCCGATAATCCAGAAACCCGCGCCCGTGTTTAGGCTAGCGGGTAACGCACGGATCAGGACGGTTTTCCCAGCCGGCCATGTACTGTTTCCAGTGACCGTCACCGTGAAATGCCGAAACTCCCGGCGGGCACGTCGAGAGTCGGGCTTACGCTTAAACTCACGCTTGGCGGAATGGGCACGGCCGTTACGGTTGCGCTCTGGGTGAGCGTATGCCCGTTTCCCGTGCTTGCAAAAAACGAAATGGTTGCTGAACCGGCAGCCGTATTGGCGGGGGTTGTGACCGTGATATTAATAACTTCTCACAGCTGCGGCTTGCGGCGTAACGCTGCTTCCGCTGAGAGCCTGATGAGGTGCGGCTCCATCGAGGTGTAGAGCGTTCGATCCAGCCGGCTCGCGATCGGGTCGCGAGCTATCTCGCTTGCCGTGGGAGCGAATTTGAATCGTTCGGCCATGGCTTCCGCCCACATCTTTTCATAGGACGGACGTGTTTCTTCATTCGCGATTCGGGGTTGAATCCAGTCCATCACACCGGGATCGATCAGCGGATCGTTTATGGCCAAGGCTTCATAAGCCAGGGCGAAGGGATTGTCCTTATGCGCGCAATTCAGGGTTTGGGTGACAAGTCCGGAAAATTTCTGTTTGTCGAGATGCAATAACTTCTGAATTTCAACTAGGGCGTACCTGTCTCCCGCACCTGCGATCATAAACCCAAGGCACAATGCCAATGATGACCGACATACTTGACTAGAATGCGTTTGCCCTTGCGCCTCGAATCTAAGCTCCGCTTCCGCCTCTTGCTCAAGAACCGGCAGCGTAATCTGAGTTCTTCGGTAGATTAAGAGGTGCATAGCATCACCCGCATCAGGAGTAGTCGCTTCGCCCCGCAACCCGTTCACGTCGGAATGAATGAACTCAATCTGTTCCGATTCGCTCAGTAACAGCACATCAGAAGCTTTGGCCAGCGGTTGTGTTTGAGCACTCGACCGCAGAACAACAATGGTCACGATTAAAACTCGGCAGATGTTCATGTCATTGACCGTTTACGATTAGATTAACAATAGCGGTGAAAAGGGGATCCCTTTGATTAGGATCGAATATAGGTGTTGCATTCGAGAACGCGTTCCCGCAAAGCAGTCAACTTGATGGCGCCATGGCCGACTTGGGGGAACCCGGCGGCAGTTCTATTTCCCGGGTCGAGCGTGGAGGCTGTGTCGTCGGGTGGAAAGAGAATCAGGCTGGAGAGGAAGTCCGTCAGGTCGCGCTGATCGTTGCGGGCGAGGGCGGCGAAGCGGTCGCGTGATTCCTGCGCCTCTCCGCCATGGCGCAGGATGACTTCCTGAAGTGAAATGCTGCGTCCATCGTGCCCGTAAGGAGCGGTGGTACCGACGCCCCAAAGCGGCGTGGTGAGGAACTGCATGGTGACGGTGCCATCGTAGTTGCGCTCCGCGAAATTCATGCCCAGATCGTGACGCTTGAAATCCGTGAAGATGTCCTTGACCAGGAACGGTTGCAGGGCGGGAAGTTTGAGCGAAGGCAAGCTTGGGTTGTCCGCTGTGACGGCAATCAAAGGAGCGGCGGTGGCAAAGAGGCGGTTCAGGTTTCCGTTAGCGGGATCGAAGACGGTATTGAGATCGGCCACGCGGCGGTCGCGATTGATTTGTAGATTGCCGATATGGCAGGCGGTGCAGCCGGTGGATTCCATGAGCAGGCGGCCATGGTCGGTGGCGGGGGTCTGCTCACCTGTTCCCGGCTTGAAGTAATTCAAGAGATAGAACTCGAAGTAATCGATGATGGATTCGGGAACTTCGTTCACCATACCGTCGCCATCGGGATCGGCGGAAGGGTCGTCGGTAACCGGCGCTTCGATTTTATCGAGGGCTCCATCAAGGATCAGGCCGGATGGCGTCTCAATGCGTGCGCCTTTGCTGGCGCGCATGAGATCAGGCTCTACGGCTTGCATGCCGATTTCATTGTTGAGGGCACCTACGACAAATTCGCGGATAGAGATGGTGCCGCCGTGTGCGAAAAAAGGGCGGACGCGGAGGTCGGGATCGACGCCGGTGATTTGGGAGGAATCGACCGAGCCATCGGCCTTGGCAGTGAGCGACCCGTAAAAGACACCTTTACTCGCCAGGATTTTGCTGACCGGGGCGGAAGATGTTTTGGCTTCGGCTATGGCCTGGGTACGGATGACGCGCAGGTCTAAAGTGATTTCATCAGCCAGCATTTCTTTCAGGCCTAAGCCAAAAAGATGCGGCGCATCGCGGGAATCGGGACGGCTGGCCACGTCGCCGCCAGCGCCTGCGGACCCGCGTGGACGGCCATGGCAGGCAGCACAGCTATCGGATAAGCCGGCGCCCAAGGAGTTATTTGAGTCGACGTCCTGATCGCCGTCGTAGTTGAGACGGCCTAAGCCATCAGTGCGCAGGAATTTACGCTGAAACAATTGGCGGCCACGGCGAACCGCGCGGAAGGGATCACGTCGGATCAGAAACCGGGAGGAATCGGGGATGGAATCGGAGCCGCGGCCGGCACCGATTTCATCGGTATAAGTCTTGGAGATGCCTTCGTTCGCGACATTGGGCCACTTGTGCTTGTCGATGAGCTGAGCGCCAGCGGGAATCACCAGAAGCAAGAGAAGGAGAACGTGAGTATAGGGATGCATGGACCTTAGTGTCGAGTAAAGGTTGTTCGTGTCAAAGGAGAGCATAGAATTGAACATGCGGAACGTAAAGGGTTGGGAACTAGCAGAGTGTGGATGCCGTCCGATGACGGGATGGACCAGGAACGGCAGTTGCGAAACGGGGCCAGACGACTTGGGCAGCCATACGGTGTGCGCGATCATGACGGACGAATTCCTGAAGTATTCGCAAGCACAAGGTAACGATCTGATTACGCCACATCCGGAATTCGGCTTCCCCGGATTGAGGGCGGGAGACCGTTGGTGCCTTTGCGCGGCTCGATGGATGCAAGCGTACGAAGCGGGAACCGCGCCGCTGGTTGTTTTAGAAGCCACGCACGAGGCGGCTCTGGAAATTTGTCCGATGGAGGCGCTGGTAAACCACGCGGTGACTGGGACGGAGACCGTAAACTAAGTTCCCGGCGGCAGAGTTTTGAGCACGGTGGCGGCCTCATCGTATTTTTGCTGCCGGAATAAGACGCTGGCGAGTTCCTTAATGGCGGTGCGATTTTCGGGGTCGGTCTTGAGGACGGCGCGGTAGATGCTTTCCGCCTTGGAATAATCTTTTTCGGCGGCGAAATCTGAGGCGAGCTTGAGCTGAGCAGCGGTTCCGGTGAGCGCGGGTGAGACCACGGCAGAATCAGGGCTTTCGCGAAGCGAGACGCCCTTCTTAGTGGAGAGCAAGCGCCAACCGAGGAAGGCGGCAGGGATCAAGATTAAGAGGAAGAGAGCGGGGATGAGGAAGCGGGAAGGATTGGAGACCGGGCGAGGAGTGGAGACAGTCATTTTGGGTGCAATCAGGTGTTCCGGCGTGGGCTGCGGAACCGGTACGTGGGCAGACCTGTGAGTGATGATGGGTGCGCCGGCTAGCGTGGAGAGGCGCATCAGCTCACCGGTGAGACGATCGAGACCGGTGAGCATGCGCTGCAGGTTGCGATCTGTTTCGAGAGAGCTTTCCTTGAGGTGCGCCATGGCGATCGATTGTTCGGCCATGGTGGCTTCGACGGCGGCTACTTTTGTTCCGACGCGCGCGTGAGTGGATTGCATGAAGCTATCGGCCGAGTGCTGGTGGATCTGGCGGATCTGAGAAAAAAAGCGATCTTCGATATCGGCGAAGCGCGTGGCGATTGCATCTTCGACCAACTCTGGAATCTGATTGCGCAGGCGGGTGAGCGCTTCCGTGAAGAGGGCCAGTTGTTTGGAGCCTCGCTGTTCGGCGCGCGCCAATTCTTCGCGGAGGGCTTTTATTTCGGGAGACTCTGGAGCGGAGCGGACTTCGGCAGGCTCTGGCGGGGCCATTTCCATGCGGGAGATTTGGCTCTCCATTTTTCCAAGGAGATCCATAACAGGATCGACTCCCGGCGGTGAAACACTAGCCATTCCAGACTGCAACCATTATAAGGGCAGACAAAAAGATGACGACAGCGTGAGGCAGGCGGAGGGCGCGCGGGCTGGAGAGCGTGTGATCAGGCCGGCGGAAGCGGACGAGCGACCCGAGAATGGCGGAGATGTTCGAAGCCGTCTGGCGGGTGGCTCCCTTGGCGAGGACTAGCGCGAGGGCGAGTATGCCTCCGACCATTGCCGCAATGATGGCCAGAACGAGAGTGTCCCGCGGGCCCAGGAAGGAGCCAACGGCTGCGAGAAGTTTGACATCGCCCGCGCCCCTGGCGTGCAGGAGCCAGAGCGGCAGATAGAGGGCAAAGCCGGTGAGAAGGCCAAGCACGGCGTGGCGCAGACCGGTGAGGCCATCGCGATTCGTGTTCAGCGCCAAACCCACAAGGCAGCCGGTGAGCGTGAGCCAGTTGGGGATGCGGGCGAAGCGGAGGTCGAAGTATGCGGAGAGGGCGGTGAATAAGACGAGGAAGCGCGGGGTCAGACGCAGGCTCCGATGAGCGCGAGTTCGGCGGTGGTGTCAATGATTTCGAAGACACTGCCCTGGAGCGGCGTCATCTTGACCATGTCATGCAGGTAACGCAGGAGCTGATCGGTATCGATGTGGGGAGCGTTGAGGCCGGAGATATAAAACTTGCCGCAGCCTTCGAGATGAACGCTATTGGCAGTGGCGGCGGCGAGGGCACGGTGCCAGAGTTTGACGAAGGCGACGCAGCGTTCGTCCCTTTGCTTGGCGGCGGCGAAGACTTCTTCCGGTTCGAGATCGAGGAAGCGGAGACGCATGGAGCGATTGCCAACGATGCCTTCGAGATGGCCTTTGCCACCGCAACCGCAGAACTGCTCTTTGGGATCGAGACTGACGACCATGTGGCCACCTTCGGAGGGACCTTCGATCTTAGGATAACGACCATAGCCGACGCCATGGCCGAGGGTCCAGACGCGAACCAATTTTTCTAACTGACCACGGGTGGCGGCGATACCCGCGGCCATGGCATCGGCGTCATTGATGACGTTGATGTTAGACAGGCCGACCGATTCGAGAGCTTCGCGGAGCTTGAGGCCTTTCATCTGAGGGAGGTTGGGAGATTCCTGGATAACGCCATCGCTGACGATTCCGGCGACTCCGATACCGATGCCGTCGAGATCTGTCAACGTGATTGAGTTGGCGGTGCAGGCTTCTTCAATACGATCGCGGAGAACCTGGGCGATTTCGGAATGAGGAAGGGCTTGGAGGCCTTCGAACGTGTGGACCTGGCCGGTCAAGCGATGACTCTGCACGAAACCGACCGAGATGCTATCCGCCGCAAGAACGCCAATTTTTCGATTCGGGGTCATGGAATCCTTTATTCTCTTTAATTAAACTTGGCTAGTTTGTTCAGCCCATTGAACGCCGCGGCTTTATAACATTCCGCGAGGGTGGGGTAATTGAAGACGGTTTGCACAAAATAATCGACGGTGCCATCGAGGATCATGACGGCCTGGCCGATGTGGAGCAGTTCGGAAGCACCTTCGCCGATGATGTGGACGCCCAAAATTTTTCTGGTTTCGCGATGGAAGATGAGCTTGAGGCGGCCGGTGGTATCGCCACGGATTTGACCACGGGCTATTTCGCGGTAGAAGGCGACTCCGACTTCATAAGGCACATCTTCATCGGTGAGCTGCTCTTCGGTTTTGCCGATGAAGGAAATTTCGGGAATGGTGTAAATGCCGATGGGGTAATACGCAGGGTTCGAATGGATGATGGAACCGAAGGCGTTGGCGGCGGCGCTGCGGCCCTGTTCCATGGAAACGCTGGCGAGCGAGGGGAAGCCGATGACGTCACCGGCGGCGAAGATGTTGGGTTCCTTGGTGCGGAATTCGGCATCGACGGCAATGCGGCCGCGGCTATCGGACTCAAGACCGGCGGCGGCGAGGTTGAGCTCGTCGACATTGCCCTGACGGCCGACGGCGTAGAGAAGGGCGTCACCGGAGAGGCGCTTCTTACTCATGAGATTGGCGAAGACGCCACCGGCGGGCGACTCTTCCACGCTTTCGACCTCTTCATTGAGACGCATGGTGACGCGCTGATCACGGAGGTGATAGGAGAGGGCCTCCACCATTTCGGAATCGGCAAACTCGAGGAGGCGGGGACGCTTTTCGACGAGGATGACGCGGCAGCCGAGAGTGGCGAACATGCAGGTGTATTCGACGCCGATGACGCCACCGCCGACGACGATGAGCGACTTCGGAATCTCTGGCATCTGGAGAATCTGATCGCTATTGATGATGGTGCGGCCGTTTATGGGGACCTTGGGCGAATCGGCGGGCTTGGTGCCGCTGGCGATGATGATGACGGGTGCTTCGTATTCTGAGACGCCGCGCGAATTGGTGACGCGGAGATGAGTCTTATCGATAAAGCTACCGACGCCGGTGAGGACTTCGATGTTGTTGCGGGAGAGCTGGGCGGCGGTGACATCGATTTCGGTCTTGATGACATGCTGGACGCGAAAGGAAAGATCGGGCATGGTGATCTTGTCTTTGACGCGGTAATTGGAACCGTAAATGGATTGGAAATTGAAGCCGGAGAAATGCATGACGGCTTCGCGCATGGTCTTGGAGGGGATGGTGCCGGTGTTGATGCTGGCGCCGCCCAGGACCTCACGACGTTCGATAAGGGCTACGCGCTTACCGGATTTAGAGCCCTGGATGGCGGCACGCTGGCCGGCGGGTCCGGAGCCGATGACGATCAGGTCGTAACTTTGCATGGATGAGGAGTGTGCATCAATTTAGAAGTATTGTACGGCCTGGCACAAGAAAATCTCAGGCGAGAGCGGTATGTTGGGGGCATGGCGGAGACAATGGTGAAGGTATACGGCGCTGATTGGTGCAGCATGACGACACGGACGCTGGCGCATCTGGAGAAACTGGGGGTGCCGTTCGAGTATATCGACGTTGAGCAGGACGAGGCGGCGAGCCAGTGGGTGAAGGAGCAGAACGAGGGGAAAGAGAAGAAGCCGACGCTGGAGTTCGGGGGCACGGTTTTGAGTACGCCGAGCAATGCGGAGTTGGAGAAGGCTTTGCGGACGGCTGGTTTGCTGGGGTAAGTGGGGGGCGGGTTCATGCCTCGGGCCGGGTATCGCTTGGGTGTCCGCAGTGGTGTCCGCCGGGTGTGCCTTCGGTATCCGGGGAGGCTTCGCCGGGTTCGTTATTTTGTAATTCTTCACTAATGGCGGGCATTTCCCAAGTTCGTTTCTCATTTTCACTGTTATTTCTGAGTTTATTGAGCTGAGTCAGCGCCTTCGCGAACTGATTCTGGTAACGTGTTTCCGACATCTGGATGATGCTGCCGGAGCGAGCCGACGCGTAGAGAGCAAAGAAGGCGACAGCGTCGCGGGCGGCGGGTTCGTGCCAAACGCCGGAATCGGTGAGGATTTCCGGTATCTGGGCGGCGGAGCCTTCCTGAAGCATGCCAATACGTTCATAATTCCAGGTGCGGTAGATACGCCATTGGGCCGCGATCATGTTTTGGACGCACATTTTTTCGGTTGGTGTGACGGGCCTGTATTCGGCGACCAGAGAATCGAACAGCTCTGTGAATTGTTCGCGCGATTCGCCGGGGAGCAGCAGGATTTTCGCTAGCAGGCCGTGCTTGATGCTATTGCGGGAGGATTTGTATTTGCCGTGGGGTGTGATGGGACCGGCGGATTTGGCTCCGTTGCGGCGGGCGGTTTCGTTTTGGAAATCGGTGCGCTTTCTTGGCATGAGTAAGCCGGTTTGGCTTCCGTTTGTATTGTGGCGCGAGGATTTGGGGAGGCGGGGTTATAAAAAGTGTAAGTTGTTGTGGGGGATGAGATTATAGTTTAAGGAAAATCTGTGATTGGTCGGCCACACTGCTGGTATCGCGTGATTGCGCGAACGGGAACGACCATTATTCCAAAGTGCGTTTGAATGGCGCCACCGGTTAAACCACGCCGAAGAATATGCCGGCCGGCCGTGAGCCGGAAATTCATGCTGAGCAGGATTGGGAACTGGGGGAGATCCTGAAACATTGCCAGGTTTGCCGGTAGAAGGCCGCGTGAAGAACGGAAGCACACGTCCAGAGGCGCGGGTGGGGAGCATACATACAGGTTGAAGACGATTTGGGAGTTGCGCGACAGAAGGGCGTTCAACAATCCGGGTACCGGGATATCCGTTGTGCGGAGGCTTTAATACGTTGAGCTCATAACCGCGCGAGACCGGCCCCGGATTTTGTAAATGGTAAGATTAAATCGCCATGGAAGTAGCGATTCAGATCCAGGTGGAACAGTTACCGGAGGGAGTCTTCCTGGCGACCTCGGAGGACGTTCCTGGACTACTAGCCCAGGGGCGGACTATAGCGGAGGCGCTCGAAATTGCACGCGATGTTGCGACGAAGCTGATCGAAGCCCGGCGCGAGCGAAACGATAACCCGCACTTGCCGGGCGCAAGTGAGCGGCAGAATTACACCATCGTCGTCGCTGCGTAGTGGGTCGGCTTGCGGGTTTTCGTTATCGAGAAATCATCCGTAAGCTGAAGAAGCGCGGCTTTAATTTTGATCGCCAGGCCGCCGGTAGTCACGAGATCTGGTTCAATCCCACTACCCGCCGATACACTACGATTCCAAACCATTCTGGTGACATGCCCGAAGGCACGCTCCGTGCGATCTTAAAACAGACGGGAATAGACCCTGAGATTTTCATCTCGGATTGACCGCAGAGAAACGCGTTTGTCAGGAGTGATCAAGGCCCAACCACGCGAAACCGCGTAATATCATTAACGTATGCTTCGATATCACGTTGCGTTCAGCCTCCCGGGTGTGCCGGGCGAAATGGTCGTGGCCGAGGCACTTGATTTTCCAGGTGCGGTGACGCAAGGCTTTGATCTGGCGGACGCTCGTTCGATGATTGCCAGTGCCCTGGAGGACCTCGCCGAAGCATTGCTCGAAGAGGGCAAGCCACTCCCTGTTCCGTCGGAAGAAGTTCAAAGTGCTGGCGCGGATCTTATCGAACTGGTGCCACTCTCGGTATACGCAGGAACCGCTTCGCGGTGAAACGGCACGAATTACTCGACCATCTCCGCCGTCACGGTTGCAGTCTTTCGCGAGAGGGCGGGCGTCATTTGATTTTCTCGAATTCTGCCACAGGAGCGAAGGCTCCCGGGCCACGCCATGCCGAAATAGACAATCGCCTCGCTCGAAAGGTTTGTGATCAACTCGGTATTCCTGCGATAGTATGATCCAACCGCGTTTACCGGGAGTTTATTCCGCGATCAGGATGTCAGGCTGATCAAACTTCTCGCTCCGTTCCACGTTTCGTGAGTTCTAAAAGAATATCTGCGTTGCAGGGCAGACCCCGCGAGTCCTACTCGAACATCCACCTAAATCGGCGAATCGATTCTTCCCGCCCGAACTCTTCCACCGGGTACGGATTTCCCCAACGATGCGGAAGACCGACGTACCGCGTACTCCGGCATTTTTCATCCCCGGCTTCGTCGGCGCTCTGTACGCTTCGGCTTCAACGATTTTCGCCTTTCTTTCACTATACTAAAGCCATGACCAGCCGGACACACACAAGGCCGAAGATGGTTTACCCGGCGGTCATAACAGATACTGTAAACAGAGCGTCCTGTGTATGTAACAGGTCTTCCTGATGGGCGATCACTCGAAAATTGAATGGACCGATGCTACCTGGAACCCTTTGCGCGGCTGCACCAAAATCAGCCCTGGGTGCAAACACTGCTATGCGGAGACGTTCGCCGAACGATTTCGCGGCGTGCCCAGCCATCCCTATGAGCAGGGTTTTGACCTGCGCCTAGTTCCCGAGAAGCTGACCGAACCCTTCCATTGGCCGGGTCCGCGCACTGTCTTCGTCAATAGCATGAGTGACCTCTTTCAACCAGCCGTGCCGGAGGACTATATCGAAGCCGTCGTGCGCGTGATGATGGAGGCAAACTGGCACACATATCAGGTTCTGACCAAAAGGGCTGACCGACTAGCCGATCTCCTGAAGGGCAGACTTCGGTTCGCTTCCCGCGCGCGCCACATTAGGTGGGGCGAGAGCGTAG
>Ga0123338_10004585_pt1 | contig 12024 bp, 11 predicted proteins | sample grotaG_FD_89793 | JGI IMG/M metagenome (GOLD analysis project Ga0123338, IMG submission 89793) | Glacier valley bacterial and archeal communities from Borup Fiord, Nunavut, Canada, to study Microbial Dark Matter (Phase II) -... | ecosystem: Environmental > Aquatic > Freshwater > Ice > Glacier ... | reverse complement strand
CTATTCAGGTCATTATTAATATTGTCCCGTTCCCCTTGATTAAGATAGCCATCGGCTTTCATCCGGTCAATCTTGTAGAGAATAGTGCTCAGCTCTGCATTGAGCTTGTCGGCTTCATGCCTGTTGAGAGTTCCCCGGGCGATACCCTGTTCAATCTTTTGCTTTGATTCCTGAATCCTGGAGCGTATTCCCCCGCGCCAATCTCCCTGCTCTGCGTGGCCTGTTGAAACAGTAACATTGTCATGCTTTTCTTTAAAAATATCCCTGTCCAGTCTATTCAGGTCATTATTAATATTGTCCCGTTCCCCTTGATTAAGATAGCCATCGGCTTTCATCCGGTCAATCTTGTAGAGAATCGCGCCCAGCTCTGCATTGAGCTTGTCGGCTTCATGCCTGTTGAGAGTTCCCCGTTCGATACCCTGTTCAATCTTTTGCTTTGACACCTGAATCCTGGAGCGTATTCCCCCGCGCCAATCGCCCTGCTCTGCGTAACCCGTTGCTATTGTACCAAACACAAATACGGCACAAATTACTGCTAACATCATTTTTTTCATACGATCCTCCTGAAATTTATTTTGTACTTTGAATAGGTACAGAGCAACTAACACGCCAAAAAATGCCCGCTGACACTTCGAGCGTAAAATACTGAAAGTAAAGGGTAAGTTATAAGGAGTGCGTACAGGGTGGAGTAAAACTGCCAGCGGCATCTGTACTATAGTACAAAACTGCCATATGTGGCGGATCACGTTGTGGCGAACGTTATGTTATTACGTTGCGGTGATCGCGGGTAGTGAGGCGGCCTGGACAATCTGCATTCCGGGGTTAGCTGAATGAGCGACCTCGCCCCCCGGAAAGCCTGCAAGCCACGCCTGGCTTGCACCTACCTGCCCAACCTGCCCCAGAAACAGCAGAGGCGACCGATTGGCCACCTAGTGAATCAAGTATAGTATCCCCAGAATTTCCTCCAAGTTTTAACAGCGACAACACAACTACGTCTCATCATGTCTTCCTGGCCTTATCTCAACGATCGTGCCATTTGGCGCTAACTTGGCAATTTCCTCTATTTCTTCGTCTGTAACGGCAATACACCCTTTCGTCCAGTCAGCCTCCGTGTGGCGGTCACCAACCCACGAGAATCCATTCTTAATGCCGTGGATCATGATGTCGCCGCCCGGAGAAACACCGAGTTGTTTTGCTCGCTTTTTGTCTTTCTCGTTTGGATAGGAAATATGAAGAGACAGGTGATAACGGCTGCCCCTGTTTCTTGAATCGATAATGTAGGTTCCCTCCGGGGTTTTGTTATCGCCTTGCCTTTCTTTTGAACCATTCGGGTTTCCCCCCAAGGCTATTTTGTAGGTCTTGAGCACCTTACCCTTTGAGATCAACGTCAATCGTCGTTCTCTCTTTTCTATCAGAATCTTGTCTGCCGTTCCCTTCTGGGTTACAAAAATTTCTTTTTGCAGCTTACTATTCTCATGCTCTTTGGCCTTAACCTCTTGTCCAAGCGCTTCAATCTTTTTTTGCAGAGTAACAAGCCCATTCCCATTGTTTTTAATCTCTTGCTGGAGAGTCTCAATATGTGCCTGCTGTGTAGCTATCGTTCTGTCTTTGATAATGACATTATTGATATTAAATACCATCAACGCACTATCCTTCCTGTACTCACTCGCCGGGTAATCCTTTATGAGTTTCTGAAAACATTCCAGAGATTTCTGATAATCTTTTTGCTCATTCCCGGGATGCGCATAAATAATACCCATCTCAAAAAGAACCCTGTCTCCCGCCGTGGGATATTTTTCAATAATCTGCTGATATTTGCCCAGAGAGGCCGTGTAGTTTCCCTGGCTGAAAAAATCATTTGCTTCTTTGAAGGTTGACTTGGCCTGAGATCCGCCATCAAAGTGACTGCATCCGCATAATAGCAGTGGTGCCATTATGATGCAGACAAAGAATGCGGTTAGAAGCTTACCCATCCTACGTTGTTTTATACCCATATTCGGCTTCGTGTCCGTTAGTAATATGTGTAATGATTGCTGAACCATTCCTCTTCCTCTTCCTGATAGAGCCAAAACATTTACCGAACGGTGGAAGCATAAGGAAGTGGCAGAGAATCAAAACTCTGCCACTTCCTTTCCGGAGCGCCAACAGCAACGTTAGCAGTTCCACGTAAATCGACTTACTTCCTCATTGATTTGCGGAAAGTGTCGTCAGCCTTCTGCGATTTTTCATCTGCGATCCTGGCCTTTTCATCTGCCATCTTCGCCCTTTCCTCTGCCATCTTCAGAGCATCTTCTGCCCGGGTTGCGGCAGCCTCTGCCTTTAACGTGGCCGCATCAGCGGCCGCCTTGGCAGCCTGCGCATCCTGCGCTGCCTGATCAGCTTTTGCACTAGTCGCCATCTGCTGCGACTGAACTTTTGCAAGGTCACCTGAAGTTGCACAACCTCCCAAAGCAATAGCAGAAACAAGCATCATTGAGATCACTAAAAGATTTTTCTTCATCGTTTTTCACCTCCTCTCTCTCGCTTGATAGGTTCAATCAATTTACCATCTATTTCCAAATCGATTTTCAAGCGCTTGATTGCATCGTTGGCCTCTCTGATATTATTGAAAGGGCCGGCGATAACACGGTAACTATCGTTCTCCGCTATCACCCTTGCCGGGATTTGCGGACCCTGGTGGTTGATGATGGCGGAAAGCCTCACAGCATCAATCTCGTCACGTTCGTCAGCAGCCAATACAGACCACGCATCTGTTTTTAGTTCCGGTATTTCCGGTCTGCCATATAATGCGCCTGGGTGCTTGATCTCTATCTGTTCCGCCCCCCCTTTTCCGCTTCCTTGCCTGATCTCGAATATGGGGACAGGAATCCCGCGGGCCTCGGCCAATACTTTCTTAACATTACTCCAATCAAACGTGCGACCTGATTCCTTTTCAATAGTTCTCAATTTTGCATAAATCTTATCAAACTCCGCAGCGTCCGAATCTTCCGTGGACGCATGAACTTCCATGTAAACGACCCCATCGCTAAGACCTAAGAGATATGGCTGGTTAACGATGTTTACCGCTGTTTTAACCGGAGTGTTCCCATAGAGCTTTTTCACGCTTTCCGGAAAGAGTCTTATGCAGCCATTGGAGGCCCTAAGACCAACGCTGGCCGGTTTATTAGTGCCATGGATCAAATAACTCGGCGCACTTAAATAGAGTGCGTGTTCTCCCAAGGGATTTAGAGGTCCCGGCAGAACTGCAGTGGGCAGAGGATCTCCTTTTTCCAGATGAGCCTTAGCAATTGAGGCCGGCACATGCCAGGTCGGTCGACTTACCTTGCGATCCACACGCATGAGGCCTCTGGGCGTGGGTTTCTCTTCGGTACCGACACCGACCGGGTAGGTTAATACTGCCAGCAGCCCGCTATTTCCTTTGAATTCAAAAAGCCTCATTGCGGCCAAGTTGATCACGATGCCTTTTCTTGGAGCGTCCGGCAGGATAAAACTCAGAGGCAACAGGATACGTTTTCCGGCCTCTGGCACCCATATATCTACCCCTGGATTAGATGCACTGACTCCATTGAGTCCCAGACTGAAGTGCCGTGCAATATCCGGTAGCGTATCCCCCTTTTCAAGAGTGATGTATCTCAACCGCCCAATGACATCATCTCCTTTTGCAACAGGAAACTCATTTCGCTCAAAATCATCTTCCACATATCGTGGGACAAGCGGTTCTTCCTCATAAAATCCTTTCATTGCAGCGCATCCATTGAGAGATACGATTACGACAAAAAGAGCTGCAAGACGAAGCGTATTTGATAAAGGTAACAGCTCAATGATTCGGCACATGGGTAAATAAGGTCCTTTCAAATTGTAATATTCCCTGTGTCGGAAGTTCGACCCGGATCGTGACGCCGGGCTTCACCGCAGTTTCTGCCTGTTCTGCTCTTTCCTGACAATTAGTCGTGTGTCCGGCGCCCTCACCCTGGTCCAATGTGATGGCACAAAAAAAGCCGGGTCGCCGAATATCTTCTGGATATTTCGGCGACCCGGCTGTCTCTGTGAGACCCTGTAGGCTTTCCGTCCCATCCTCGCGAATGGTTTAGTATTATCGTTTAACCAATGTATAGACTGTACTTTATTTGCAGGTATCTTACCTCATCGAGGAGGCTTGTCAAGAAATATTTAATAGTTTCAGGATCAGGCTTCCAAGCAGATCAAGCTGACAAGGCATGCCATCAGTGCCAGCGGACGACAGGTTACATTTCCAAAAAGCAGCCTGACCCCAGACATGTCCCGAAGGTCGGCACGCCGCCGGAGCGCCGGAGCGCCGCACCGCCACCACCGCGTCGCCCACCTTGTGGCGCAGCATGCCGTCATTAACGCCGGTCACAATTAGCACAATTAGGGGCACTTCCCTTATTAAGAAAAAATGGGAAGATTCCCTCATTATCCTTCGCTGACTTTTGCCTGAAAATTTTATGCTTGCTTTAGTTTCACGTGGGTGTAGGTTGGCATCACTGAAAAGCTAATAACTGATACACGACAATACTAAACTATCCGTGAGGATAGGACGGAAAACCTAAGGGTCTCAACGAGACAGCCGGGTCGCCGAAATATCGCACAAACGATACAAGGCCCCGGCTTTTTTGTGTTCAAAATACGACACAGGAGGTGACCCATCACAGCTCAGTTGTAGCGTCAGGAAAGGCGCGAACATTTATACCGACCGGCTTCATGTTGTGGATCACTAGCTCAAAAAGGAGATTTACATGAAAAGATTTAAGTCACAGAAAGCTCACCTTGCAAGTATGGCAGTTCTGGGTGTTTTAACCTTTGCCACAGGTGCAACTGCAGCAGGTCCCGCGCCAGTAGACCTTAGAACAGCCGGAAGTTTTACTATTCTGACAGAAACAGGAATCACAACCACTGGAACCACCACAGTTGTTGGAGATATGGGAGTTAGTCCTATCACAGCGACTGCCATGACGGGGTTTGGACTGATCGCGGATTCCACGAATACCTTTTCTACATCGTCTTTAGTGACTGAAAAAATATACGCAGCCGACTATGCTCCGCCTACTCCTACTAAAATGACCACGGCTATAAGCGACATGGAAACCGCGTTCACTGACGCCGCCGGGAGAAAATCACCTAATTTTACTGAACTGGGCGGCGGGGATATTAGTGGACGGACACTTCTTCCCGGCCTCTACAAATGGGGGACAGGAGTTTTGATCACAAATGCCGGAATCACTCTCGCGGGTGGCCCAAATGACGTCTGGATCTTTCAGATAGCTGGAGATCTGGTTGTGAACAATGCCGCCAAGTTTAACCTGGTCGGCGGTGCGCAGGTCAAGAACATATTCTGGCAGGTCTCTGGCAAAGCGACCCTTGGGACAACGGCTGACGTCAAGGGAATTATCTTGAGTCAAACGCTGATTTCGATGAACACCGGCGCAACGCTGAGCGGTAGAGCTTTGGCACAGACCGCGGTTACTTTGATCGCAAATACCATTACTGCCCCGTAAGGCAGGCGTTATTCGGTTTGAAGATCGAGCATGTTGGATCTTCCCGTATTTGATAATACGGGGAGATCCCCCCTATCTAAAAAGTAGCATAACCCCTTTTAATCTCATTACGATACCTTCTAAATCCTCATTTCTTCCATACTCAATCCATATTTTGATGTTAACGATTAATTACAAGAGGAAAGAACACTATCCCGATGGAGGATAAAATGAAAATTGAAGTCATCGAGAATATTGGTAAAATCCGCAATTCCATATTTGGCAATGTGTTGGAAGCCTTAAAAGAATGCGGCGTCTACGGGAAAGTTGTGATGGTAAATGATATCAAGACCATTATGTTATATGGGGTAAAATCGGCACCTGCACTGATAATAAACGGGATTGTGATGTTTGCCGGAACATCACTTTCAACAGAAGAATTTATTACGTTACTGCAGCAGAATTTCTCAACTTTCACATAAATTTGTCTTCCTCATATCCCATAAAAAGTGTCCGTTGTTGACTACCTCAATCCGATTCACAGCATGGAGATCTTAATGCACTATATAAAGCGAAGTGATGAAAGATTCACATTTATATCAGAGGGACAGATGGATATTAATGGCACAACATATAATTGTCAGGTTGGTAATATCTCTACTATTGGAGCATTGATTGAAGTGACCGCTTCAGAACAAAAGCACATTCTGGTTGGCGAAATGGGCATTTTAAATATCATATTATTATCCCCAGTTAAATTTTTATGCAAAGTTGTCAGAATCAATCTTAATCAAATCGGACTGCAATTTGTTGGTAATTGATTTCTGTACAGGCGATGCCACTCCTCCACGGTTACATTTACGTTCAATGTCGTTTCCCTTATCATATCTATTGTAATTGTATCATGGCCATGACAAGGACAACGCTAAACTGTGAAACGATAGACGGGTCAAGAAGTTTTCTAGAAATGTTACAGAAACAACACAGGCGACCGATTGACCGCCTGTTGAATTAAGTATGCTGTCCCCTAAAACTTGTTGCTCAGCAGAGCCCATGCAGAGCAGCTTCGAACGCCCGCACGGTTTTGGCCCGTCGCATCTCCTTGAGCGGTTTTGCCAGTTCCGGATCATCCAGGTACGCGATGATCTCCTTGACCTTGTTCAGCACCTGCGTATCGCCGCAGAACAGCTGGCCATAGCGGATCAGCATCTCCCGCAGATAGCGGTCAAGTTCCTCTCTCCGTTCTTCCCGGCCCGGATCGTGGTTCACCACTCCCCGCAGGCGCTGGAACAGCGCCGGATCGGCAATCGCCCCCCGCCCCAGCATCAGCCCGGCAGCGCCGGTCTCGCCCAACACCCGTCCACCATCGGCAGCGTTCCGGATATCCCCGTTGGCAATCACCGGCAGCCGTGTACCCCGCACCACTTGGGCGGTCACTTCATGGTCGGCAACTCCGTCGTACTTCTGGACCACGGTACGGGGATGCAGCACCAGAAAATCCACCCCGCTCGACTCGAAGAGCGGAAGGAGCGTCAGGATCTGCTCCGGATCGTCGTACCCGGCCCGGATCTTGACGGAGAAGGAGCCGTTGACAACCTCCCGCAGGGCGGGGATGACCTCCGCAAGATTGTCCGGACAGCGGAGCATTCCCCCACCGGTCTGGCCGCCCCCCATCCGGCCATAGGGACACCCCATGTTGAGGTTGATATGTGCAGCACCGGCCTCCTGCGCGACCCGGGCCGCCAGGACCAGTGCCTCCCGCTCATGCCCCACCAGCTGCACCACCAGCGGCACACCCTCCTGCTCAGTGGCGACATCCCGCAGGTCAGCGGCGGTGAGCCCCGCTCCCGCCGGCGCAGTATTGACGCGCATGAACTCGGTAAAGATGACGTCCGGCCGGACATGTTCGATGAAATAGGCGCGCAAGGCCCGGTTGGTCAGCCCCTGCATCGGCGCCAGCATCAGCGGTATGGTTCCTGGTTGCCACGGGAGCACCGTCATGCCGTGGTCACCGTTTCCGGCGTTTTTTGAACGGCGCAGTGGAATATCCCCAACCTCTTATTATCAGCCGGATCGTCAAATGCAGCGCATGCATTCATTTGTTGTCGAGCTATTGCATGATCATCAAATGAGATACTGGAAACAAACTTCTGGGCATATGTCATCACCGCAATAAATGACTCAGGCTGTTTGTGGTTTGATATTCTTTTTAACGAGGCAACATATTCGTTCCTGAACACCGAAGGAATAATGACCCTGGTCTCTCCAGCAGATACAAGCTCAGAATTCATCATGATACGTGCAGTCCTACCATTACCGTCATCAAATGGGTGTACTTCTGCAACAAGAAACATGATCAACAAAGCCCGCGCAAAGGGATGTTCAAGCGATTGATACAATCCAAAACCTTGAGTAAGAGTCCCCTTCACTAAATCCGGATCGACAAACTTGGTGGCGCCGGCATAGTTCACCTCTTCCTTAAACCGGCCAGGTCTTTTGTCGGGCCGTCCAACCATGATATCAGAATGCCTGGAGCACAACAGTTCAAGAAGCTCAACAGGGTTACCTGGAGTTTTTCTCATATTATCGAGACTACTTACTACCCGATACGTACCAAGAATATCATGACCGTCTGCTGTTCGTGTTGACGGCGGCACCCCTGTATCCACAATGTTTTTTGCTTCATCAACGCCAAAGCGGGTTCCTTCAATGAAATTCGAGAAATAGGCATCATAGAATGCGACATTATAGAATTGCGCACCGCTGGCGGCAGAAGCCGGCCGATATTCGTGAGGTATTGACATCAATGCTGCCCAAAGTTTCTCCACTCGTTCCAAAGCAGCCGGGTCGTACGGTATTCCCAATTGGTGAGCTTTGGCAATCGGATCTGCAAGCGTTGCTTTACGGGTTCTCAGCATAGCCCCAATAATATCGTCCAGCTCTGCAAATTCCTTCTCAAGCCCAAGTTGTGGAGCGATAGCCCGGGCCTGATCCCGAAGTCTGTTAAGCCCTTCTTCCTTTTGAGCATTCAAAATTTCAGCAAGGCGGCGTTCAATCTCTATACGAGAAAGGTTTTTCAATTCTCCACTATTTCTCTCTCTCGACGGAGTAAGGTTCACAAGAAAAGTTCGAGCACGAGAAGGCATGTAGAGACCAACCATAATAGTATCACCGTCAACATGAGACGGCCCTTTAGTCTGTATAAATTTGACCCCGTGGAGTTCAATTTGGCGAGAGTATTCCCCGGTCACATAAACACGGCCGGTTGAAGAGACACTGCCTTCAAAAGCCGTACGGTTGCTAAGTACACACCCCGGCAGAAGCAAAGACAGCACCTGCATCCAATTTTGACGGATTATATATGCCGGCTCGTCACTAACGTTAGTGGTATAGAGACGCGGGCCGATCTTTCTAACATTCCCTGCTTTGATTTCTCGACCAATAGCAGCTGACATACGGGCATCAGAAAGAAATAAAATAGGCAAATTCTTGATATTAAGAGTCATGCTGTTTACCTCAATCAGTTAATTTCATACAAATAGTCGCAACAAAAGATAAATTATTTACAAATAATATGTATAATTTAAAAATAACAGAGGCAAGTTAAAAATAGAAGGAAAAATTCTTCTTGAGATCATTTTCGTATTTTGGGGAGTTCCGGGTGAACTTTGGGGTCGCGGTTGGTCAGCCCCTGCATCAGCGGTGTGGTTCCGGTTTGCCGCGGGAGCACCGTCATGTCGTGCTCACCGTTTCCGGCGTTTGCTGACCGGCGCAGCGAACAGCCCCTGCATCGGCGCCAGCATCAGCGGTGTGGTTCCGGCTTGCCACGGGAGCACCGTCATGCCGTGGTCACCGTTTCCGGCGTTTTCTGAACGGCGCAGCGGACGGTCGTGGCGTTAGGGGAGAAAAGGAGGTGCATGTTGTTGCTCAGCTGGTAGGGAAATTACAAGCATGGAAATAGCATAGGCGGCCGAAGGGCTGCCTATTGAATTAAATATACTGTCTCCTGAATTATTAGTTGACTGTCTGAAAACTTACTTTGAAAGTACAAACCATTTTTTCATTTTGGATCGGAAGAGTTTCAACACTAATATTTGAGCTATGTTGTCTCGCTACTAACTGAGCAACATATAACCCATTACCACTGCCATCTTTATCAGTTATTCCTCTTGCACCACGCTTAAAGATACTGCTGTCTATCATTGCATATTCACTTATATTACTCACCGATATTTCGCACAAACGCCCATTTGCCACAATTTTGATATGAGTAGGAGAGCCTCCGGTGGCATATTTAATGGCATTCTCAATTAAAACAGTAAATATTATTGGAAATGTTTTTATACAAGCATATATTTTTGGATGATATGTGGGCAAACAACTAATCTTAAATGTACCAGCCTTAAAAGGATCATATATCTTTACACATTTCAATAATATTTTATGTATTTCTATTACTCTATCAACAGGTAGTTCAGTCAATGTTCGGCCTGCTAATATTTCTATTATATCAAACTGTTGTGACATAATTTCTGATGTTTTCCAAATTTGCACTAACTCTGTTTCAGCAAGATCTGGTTCAGCAGGATTTTGACTTGTACAAATTCTTTCAGCTGTCTGCTTAATTCTTCTATTTAATTTTCTAATTTCATGAAGAGCCATTGCTTGGTTTTTAACAATGCTATTTTCCAACAAATCAACATTTTCAACTAATTGTATCAACGCATTAATAGCATCATACAACTTATTGGTGTCGAGTTTTGATAATGGATTTAGCTTTGCAACATTTCTTTCTAGTTCACCGCCAAGTCGCGGAAATGGCACTATCCCAGTAAGTGCAATTCTATTGTTGTTTATTTCAAATGGTATGCTGGAAAAACCATGAGGGCATTGTTTTAATAAACGAGATATATTTGACGTAGACAATGATTCGTAATGCCGTTTGCATTTATCATCTCGAAAGTACAATTTTTTACATATTGCTGGAATTTCTATCAGCAAACCATCTAGTGGCAATGATACTCTATTCAAATTTACCGTTGGAAAAGGCGAGATTTTTGATAATGTATCGTATTTTGACACATCAACCTCCCAACAATGAACTCACGCCCAGTTCTACGAGCTTTTCAAAGATAACAAGGCCAATTTTTGTTGCCCCTTCAATACTTGTATTCTTTGAAATAAGATTCTTCAATTCATGTAATTTGTCTTTTTTCTCTAGACCTTTAACAAATAAATCCTGCCATTGCTTGTCTTGATCACTACCTGGCTTTATTCCAGAAATGGTAAGTAATCCTCTCCACAAATTCTGAGTACTTAATGCCTCTTTTAAGCCATCTTCAATAATTTCTAGTGATTCAGAAATTCCTGCATCTTTATTCAATACCCCATTCGACAATCTAAAGAAGTCTGACTGATCAGAATTCAACGCTTTAGAAGTATATGCAATAACGACTACAGATGGATTAATTCGCTTAATATATTTGAGTAGGGACAATCCTTCATCACTTCCAAATGACTTCCCGACATTTCCATAATCTAATAAAATTAAATCATAAGATGATTCAATGATATGCATATTATCTCTAGTTATATCAGACTCATAATCAACGGAAAATCTAGCTTTTTTCAAATCATCAACAATGTCAGGGCGTTCATCATCTACAACAAGTAATCTACTTTTTCTCAACAATTCATCTCTTGACAATGACGCATTGACTTCAGCTATAGATCTTTTAGAAAACCACATAAAGACTCCTTAAAAAAAGGCGCCTCAATGGGCGCCCTTCTTATCTACTTCAAATTCTTCTTGATCCTCTCTACCGACTCAATCACATTCTCGCGATGGCCGAAGGCCGACAACCGGAAGGGACCTTCCCCGCTGGGGCCGAAACCAGAACCCGGCGTTCCGACCACGTTGCATTCGATACTGTGATTGTCGAAGAGAGAAGAATTCATGTTTACGCCCGCGCAACAATATTAGAAAGCATACAAAAAGTCAATGAACTGCGAAAAACAAACCTGGTCTATTTCTTTGCCAACAAGAATAGCCCAACAATGCCGCTGATCGCACCACCGATGTAGCGATACATCACCGCGTCGGGGAGTGACCCGGTCAACGCTCGTGAGAAATTCGAGACAATTGAGTGGGACATCTGGTAGCCCCAGTACGCAAGGCCGGCGCCACCGACGAGCAGTACCAGGCCGATAACCCTGATCATGGTCTTGTCACTATTTGATGCCATATTTTTGCTCCTGCCTGAATTTGAAAGGGCCACCAACAGAAGCCCACTGGCTCGCCGCCATGATCACCAATCTCTTCACTGTTCATTAGAGCGAGAACAGCCAATACCTCGGTCTAGGTCGATTTCGACATCGTGTAGTGGCGATTGCCGGAAAAACTGCGTCAAACCACACCGCTGGTGTGACTGCAACTCTTTCCGCAACTCCACAGCCTCTGTTTCCAACTCATCGTTGGCAACAAACTCCGGGTCTTTCTTCCACTCGGCTACCATCTGCTGATGTGATT
>Ga0123338_10004584_pt1 | contig 12025 bp, 7 predicted proteins | sample grotaG_FD_89793 | JGI IMG/M metagenome (GOLD analysis project Ga0123338, IMG submission 89793) | Glacier valley bacterial and archeal communities from Borup Fiord, Nunavut, Canada, to study Microbial Dark Matter (Phase II) -... | ecosystem: Environmental > Aquatic > Freshwater > Ice > Glacier ... | reverse complement strand
TTCTACTAATTCCATTACACCCCCAGCTTTTGCTGCAACTACAGGTTTTCCACATAGCATTGCCTCTACAATCACTCTACCAAAGGGTTCTGGGGAAGTTGAGGTATGCGCCACCAAGTCACAAGCTGCCATTAACTGGGGAATATCAGAACGAAATCCTAAAAATTTGACGCGATTTTCTAGTCCGAGTTCAGCAACTTGTTGATGTAACTTTTGGACGTAATCTTGTTCGCCAAACAGTGCATCACCCACTAAAATTGCTGTCACCTCTTGCGGACATTTGGCAAGGGCATCAATTAAAATATGCTGTCCTTTCCAAGGTGCAAGACGGCTAAAATGTCCGACTACAAATTTTCCTTCTAATCCTAACTGTTGCTGTAATTTATTAATGTCAGATTCATCATTTTGATAATTTTTTAGATCAAAGCCGTTATAGACAACTTCGATGAGGTTTGCGCGTCCTCCTGCTTGCACAAAGGCTGTTTTACTAGCTTGGGAATTAGCAATTACTAATGATGCAAAACGATTAGCTAAGTTAATAGCGATGCGAAGATTAGTTTGGCTAAAATGTTCTATGGAAAGAATATCATGTAAATGATAAACCAGAGGGCGACGACTGAAGAAACTTGCTAATGCTCCGACAACTAATGCTTTTTGGGTATTGGCATAGATTAAATCGTATTCACGCGCTTTTTTAACTACCTTAGTAATCAAAGGTGCAAGCTGTGCCAAACTCTTTAATCCTTCTACTAAACTGCTTTCTTTGCGAACTTGGATTGCTTGAGTTGCAAGAACTTCTACTGGGATATGATTTTGCTGTAGTAAATCTTTAAATGTCCCATCTGCAAATAAACCTACCAAAGCGCGATCGCTATAAGGTTTAGCAATATCTATTAAACATAATTCGGCACCCCCAGGTTTACCGCTTTGATCTAAGAAAAGAATTCTCATTAAACCTCTATTTTATCTAATTTGACCCACGTAACGCGCCTAGCATTTATTTTATTAACTTGTTCAAGCTAATAAAATATTCCGTACTTGTTGGGCAATTTGATTCCAGTCATAGTGTGTGATAGCGTATTGGCGACAGGCTTCGCGTGAAGGTATAGGAATATTTCCCAAAAGCACTTGCTCTAATTTTTTAGCAATAGCTGAGGCTTCTATTGAAGTAGTAATTAAATCGGGTGAAAATTCTGATAAAATTTCTGGCATTCCCCCAACTGGAGTACATAAAACAGGAGTACCACAGGCTAGAGACTCGATTATTACTAATCCAAATCCTTCAAAAGATTGACTAGGCATAATAGTCAATTCAGCAGCTTGGTAAGCTAGAGGTAATTGTTCATCAGGTAGAAAGCCTAAAAATTTAACGTTGTCGTCTAGTCCTAATTCTGTAGCTTGTTGTTGTAGTGCAGCTTGGATGTGACCACGACCTGCGATCGCTAGCCAAACATCTGGTATTCTGGGCTTAATTACAGCTAGTGCCTGCAATAATTTGTCAACCCCAGTTCGATGTACTAAGCGGCGTGATGTAAATATAATCCGGCGATTATTTGGCCAGCCTAGCTGTTTACAAGCTTCCTGGGGTGATAAATTTGGTTGAAACCAGTTAATATCAACTCCACCAGGGATAACATTAATTTTGCTCCACGGTACTTGATATTTATCATGTAAAATTTTACCAAATGCTTTGCTCAAAACAATGAAGCGATCGCAGCGATTATAAGTATTTTGTTCTATTAGCCAGTGTTTGATCAAAAGACTGAGGTTTTTATTAACAACCTCTTGCTGACTCTCAGAAGCCCAAGGACCATGAAAGTTAAAAGTAACTGGTACTCCCTTTGGTAAAATATCTAAAATAGGAAAACTATATAATGCAAAGTGCAGATTAATAGCATCTGGTTTGCTTGTTCTTGTTTTCTGAAAGTTAGTCCGAATCGACCATAATCTTTGCCAAATAGGACTATCGGGACTCGCCAAATTAGTCAGCTTAATCGGCGAATTTAGTTCAGCTTCTGGCAAACCGACTCCACATAATTCAACCTGATCTTGATTTGCTGCTAATTTATGAGTTAGTTCATAAATATACCTTTCTAATCCTCCAGGACTTTTGGGAAACCAGCCTAATCCAAGAGTGAGAATAGATGCTGAAGCAAAATTTATTTCTTTATTAGCTTCCATCAATGTGTCTCCGATAAATGTATTAAAACAGTAGGGGCACAGCAATGTTCATAGGTGTCAACTTAACGTTAAACTTATGTCCCACAAGGAACTGAAGTTCCTTGCTAATAGCTCAAGTCATCTAAAGATGACTAAATAATCTGAAAAGTCTTTAGTCTACTTCAGTAGACTTGGGCTATTAGCCCTGAAATTTATTTCTGGGCGGGCGTGGAAGTCAATAAGCGATTTCTAGCTTAAGTTGACACCAATGAGCAATGCTGTGCCCTTACAGCGTGTTATGTCCCAATCTGAATTACTTGAATTTCCGAATACACATTACGAATAAGAGTTTTTGTAGAATACCAATTTATAAACTATTTATATATCAACGTCAACAAGGAATTAAAATCTGTGTTTTTATTAACCATATAATACTGACTATGACAGATATGATACTTATTAATCAACGAAGCTGAATGCTAGACAGCGAAAGGAATAAACTACTATAAGTCAATAGATTGTGTATTGATTTTTACTATTTTTGCTTTCGAGAAAGTAAACATTAATACATAAAATAATATTTTTTTAAGATATTAGCTGAAATTTTAAATAACCATGTGATTTTTATAAAGTTTATGTAAATAGGATTTTTTGAATCTCAATTGATTGCTATTTATATATCAGATTTCGTGCTATCACATAAGTTGGATATTATCCAGTTGAAAATAGTTCTATTTTGTGCGGATTTTATAAACAATGATTGTATATAAATAATTAAAAGCTTAAAACTTATATGACAAATAAATTACTGACGCAGTTACGAAAACTCCGTCACCAGCTCAATCAGCACATCAAAAAATTATCTAAGACTAGGTATTTACAAAGAAGTAAAACTTTCAACTTTTTACTCAGTCTGACTGTTGGAGTCATTGTTACTACTCTTGGAATTACAACAGACTGGGCGACAACTGGAACATCCACACTTACTTATAAAACATCGTGGATAGGTAATACTTTTGGCAGTGGAAATCTGCGGGTACAAAACAATATTGAGGCAATGTATGTTGCCCCTGATGGCACAGTTTATACCAACAGCCATTGGGATGAAGCGGGAATGGAGGCAGGAATATATAAGGATGGTAAAGTTATTGGTGCCCTTGGGGATACTCACGGCTGGAGTCGTGGTGGTGGCAAAGCGGTAACAGCAAATACTAAATATGTTTACATTGCCATGACTCAAGGTTCGAGGGGCAAAACAAACGAAGATTACCCACCGGAAGGAACAACTTGGCATTCCGTTAGACGTTATGACTTGTCAGGAAAACCTGCACCGTTTCCTAATGGGCGTGGCTGGGATAAAAGTATGATGATTACCAGTACTAAAAGTGAAGTCACTGGATTAGCAACTGTGGAAAGCGAGTTGTATGTGAGTGATTTTGCTGCTAACCGCATTCGTGTCTATGATACTGATACGATGAAGGAACTCCGCAACTTTACCGTTGCTAATCCGGGAGCAATAACTATTGATCCACAAAAAAACCTATGGATTATTCAAAGCAAAAATGGTACTAATCCTGCAAAGATTATACATTATTCCCAGAGTGGAAAGCAATTGTCCCAACAGATTGCAGATATCGTCGAACCAACTGCGATCGCAATCGATCATCAAGGTAAGCTGTTAGTGGCAGAAAATGGCCCACGCCAGCAAATGTTAATTTATGACATCAAAGATCAGCCGGTGCAGGTGGGTAGTTTTGGCTGTAAGGGCGGTATCTATGCAGGAGTTCCTGGTGAAGTTCGAGATTTGAAACTTTATGGACTTACTGGAGTCGGGACAGATGCTTCAGGTAATATCTATATAAATAGTGATGGTTTCAACAAATCAGGAACAGATTTGCGGAAATTTTCGCCATCGGGAAAACAACTGTGGCGATCGCTAGGATTAATATTTGTCGATAATGCAGATGCTGATCCTAAAACTGATGGTGTCGATTTATTCACCAAACAAGAACACTATCTGATCAACTATAGTAAGCCTGCTGGTAAGCAATGGACTTACAAAGGCTACACTTTAAATGCTTTCAAATATCCTCAAGATCCACGTCTGCATACATCGCCAGATGCAACCTTTGTTCGCCGCATCCAAGGGAAGCCCTTTTTGTTCCTCACAGATATGTATAGCAGCTTTCTGCAAATATATCGTTTTAATCCAGCCACAGATGGCCAAGTTGCCATCCCAGCCGGAATGTTTGTCGGTAGCAATGGCGCAGATAAAAAATTTCTCACCGGAAATTGGCCACCGCATCAACCAGAAAAAGGGGAGTGGATCTGGCGCGATCGCAACGGTAATGGCAGATTTGAAAAGAACGAATATGATCGCAGCAAAGATTATCCCTATCTCGGCGGCTGGTGGGTAGACAGCAAAGGAGATGTTTGGAAGGCTTTGCGAACACCAGATGGTACTGCGATCCGACACTATCCTTTACAGGGAATAGATCCTAAAGGCAACCCCATCTACAGCTATACTTCGATGGAAAAGCAAACTACTCCCAGCATATTTAACGACTTGCGGCGGCTCGAATATTTCCCCCAAACAGATACCATGTATTTGTCAGGCTTCACAGTAGATCACCCCGCCTTCGGTGACGATACAGGAGTTGCTGGATCTGAGATTGCCCGTTTTGACAATTGGAGTCAAGGAAATCGGACTCCCCTGTGGCGAATTGTGATTCCTTACGACAGCACCGGCAAACGCGAAGTTTCCACAGCTGCGATAAGTGTGGCAAAAGATTATGTATTTGCCGTGACAGTTAAAACCGCAGAGGTATATGTCTACAATGCAAAGACGGGAGTGCAAGTACAACAGTTAAAACCAGGCCCAGAAGTTGGCAGTGAAAGTGGCTGGATTGATATACCCTACGGCATCCGCGCTTTTCCTCGTTCAAATGGTGAGTATTTGGTATTTGTGGAAGAGAATTGGAAAGGAAAAGTGATTATGTATCGGCTAGCGAGTTGAGTATTTACTTAACCCAGCCGCAGATCCCCGACTTCTCTAAGAAGTCGGGGATCTTGTTTCTCACGAATGATTCAGGATTGCTATATATACAAGAATATGTGATTAAATGTATTGCAGATTTAATAAAATAAAATGCTCCATGCGTCGAGACTCAATTTTTTATAAACTGTTTCAACAATCCCCCACTCTTTTATTTGAACTATTGACAAATCCACCAACAAATGCAGATGCTTATCGATTTGATTCGGTAGCTGTCAAGGAACCCAAATTTGAAATTGACGGGGTATTTCTCCCACCAGAAAGCGAGACTCCTGGGGTTGTATATTTTTGTGAGGTACAGTTTCAGAAGGATGAACAGCTTTATGAAAGAGTATTTGCTGAATCTTCACTATATTTCTACCGCAACCGCGCCAGATTTAACGACTGGCAAGCAGTTATAATTTATCCATCTCGCAATACCGAACAAAGTAACATTTACCCTCATCGGGGATTGCTCAATAGTAACCAAGTGCATCGGGTGTATTTGGATGAATTGGGGGATATTCGCCAATTACCTTTATGGGTAGCACTGATGGTACTAACTACGGTAGAGTCAGAACAAGCACCTGAAGAAGCAAGGTATTTGTTAACAAGAACTCGGCAAGAAGTACCATTAGTAGCGAGTCGCGCCATAATAGAGATGGTAACGACGATAATGATGTACAGGTTTGAACAATTGAGCCAAGCGGAGGTAGAGTCTATGCTAGGAATAACACTACAGCAAACACGAGTTTACCGAGAAATCAAGGCAGAAGGACGAGAAGAAGGCCGACAAGAAGGACGAGAAGCGATGGCTAATGCTATTTCCCGACAATTAACTAAGCGGCTTGGAGAACTGTCTGAGGAAATGCGCTCCTCCATTTCTGGTTTATCTTTGGCTGTTCTGGCAGATTTGAGCGATGCATTGCTTGATTTTACAGCCTTGGCTGATTTGCAATCTTGGCTACAAGGGCGAATAAATTAAACTACCTGTTGTTGCTTTTGAGTTAAATACATCGCAATTCCTTTCTCGTAGTAAGCTGCTTCATTAATAAAAATAGGATAAACCGTAGACGCTCCCTCATAGAAAATATCTTTTCCTTCAAAAGTCAGAAACATTGGATCACCGGGATTCAGAGGTTGATAATCTCTAAACTGAAGCTGGGGATGAATCATGGCTTGAATCTCCCCGCGTAGGCGCAGCCCGCCGTCAGCATCGCTTCTAGGATAATCGATAGTCCCAATGTATTGATAGAGTGTAAGCGTGCTGTTTATCTGCGGAATATTACCTTGGTTGCACCCTTGAAAATAGTCTAAAATTGCATAAATAAGCTGCTCTGTTTGATGAAATAATTCGGCGTTTAAAATATTCTGAGCCACAGCACCAACTTCTATAACGAAACCCAATTCGCACAAAGAACGGAGAAAACCACCTTCTCTAGATTCTTGATTAACAAAAATCTTTACCATCGGATTGATAGAACTTAAATAAGCGCCTAACCGAAGTAAGAAAGGATGCAGATCACAAAAAATCAGACTTAATCCCATGTTGGCAGTTGTGCTGTGTAAATCAACAATTACATCCACAGAGGGCTGATTTTGCGGTTGCAATATCTGTAGAATTGCTTTTGCCCGCGTATCTTCGTAATTTGAAAGTTGGGGATTTTGTAAGCCTTGATTGGTAAAGCAACGATTTAAATCCTTGTCAATGTATCGTTTGCCTGCTTCAATAGCTTTGAGATTGCCAAGTAATGCCAGAGTTTCAAAACTTGCTCTATTGATTAAATTAGGATACTGCTGAAACATTTTGACTAAATGTACTCCTGTTAACTCATTACCGTGGTTTCCTCCAACGATCGCAACCCGTTCAATCTGACTCATAACAACCTCATATCTAAAAAAGTTATAGGTGGACACTATCATGCCCATCCTACAGTTATTGAGAATAATGCAAGATACAAGATAGAAGTATACCTGCTGCTGACTATATCTTGTAAAAGACTGACGCGATGTCTACGACGGGCTACGCCTACGCTCCAAGTTTGAGCCAAAATGTGATAACTGTTAAGCTGTTGGTTTTAGCAGAAAAAGGGAGGAAATTTATGGAGGATAATTTTCAAGCGATGTCTACGACGGGCTACGCCTACGCTGAACTTTACAAAAACGCCCTCTTCAACGATGTCCTCCCGTTTTGGGAAAAACACTCTCTCGACTGGCAGCAAGGCGGCTATTTCACCTGTCTCGATCGCCAGGGACAAATTTATGATACAGACAAATTCATCTGGCTGCAAAACCGCCAGGTGTGGACTTTTTCCATGCTTTGCAACCAGCTAGAAAAACGCGAAAACTGGCTAAAAATTGCCAGCAATGGCGCTAATTTTCTTGCCCAACATGGCAGAGATAGTGATGGTAACTGGTACTTTGCCCTCACCCGTGAAGGGAAACCACTGGTTCAGCCTTACAACATTTTTTCTGATTGCTTTGCAGCGATGGCATTTAGTCAATATGCACTCGCTGGCGGCGAAGAATGGGCAAAGGATGTGGCAATACAGGCTTACAACAACGTTTTACGCCGCAAAGACAACCCCAAAGGCAAATATAATAAAACTTATCCCGGCACACGCGCGATGAAATCATTGGCTGTACCGATGATTTTAGCCAACCTGACTTTAGAAATGGAATGGTTGCTGCCAAAAGAAACATTAGAGAATGTTTTAGCTGAGACTGTCCGCGAAGTGATGACCGATTTTCTCGACCAAGAACGGGGATTAATGTATGAAAACGTTGCCCCTGACGGTTCCCACATTGATTGTTTTGAGGGACGGCTGATTAATCCCGGTCACGGCATTGAAGCTATGTGGTTTATTATGGATATCGCCCGTCGCCAAAACGATACTAAAACTATTAACCAAGCTGTTGATGTGGTGCTAAATATCCTGAATTTTGCTTGGGATAGCGAGTATGGCGGATTGTATTACTTTATGGATGCAGACGGTCATCCTCCACAACAATTGGAATGGGATCAAAAGCTGTGGTGGGTTCACCTAGAATCTATGGTTGCATTAGCGATGGGCTATCGTCTGACAGGTCGTGAGGTGTGTTGGGAATGGTATCAAAAGACGCACGATTACGCTTGGTCACACTTTGCTGATTCCGAGTACGGTGAGTGGTTTGGCTATCTGAATCGGCGTGGTGAAGTATTGTTAAACCTTAAAGGTGGCAAATGGAAAGGATGTTTTCACGTCCCGCGTGCATTGTACCTATGTTGGCAGCAATTTGAGGCGATCGCTACTCCTTTGCAATAGACTTGTTGCAAAAATTCATGTTTATAACCACAACTTAAGCTATGGTAACGACAGCTTTAAGATTACTTATGAATGCTTTAGGTGTGGTAATAACAGCTTTAACATTCATAACGACAATTTAAGTTGTGGTAACAACAGCTTTAGGATTACTTATAAATGCTTATTTTAAGTTTCACTTTCCCCTTTTTCCAGCTTTGAGAACCTAGTGTTAAAATTTCGCAATCTATACCCTTTTGAAACCAATTCACATTCGGAGACTGTTTTATCCTTACTCCTTGCCTAGTTAATTCTTGATTCAGTGTAAATTCTAGCGTGGAGCTAGATGAGGTATCCATTGCTTGTTTAAGTTTAGCAACTTTATATGTGTTGCCTCCGAAGTCCAAAACATCGCCATCATTACACTCGATTGCCTTGAATCCATTTTCCATATCAACCTCAATTTTTGAAATTTTTCTACTATCACGCAAAGCTGTAGTTAGTGGGCGCTAAAGTCACTAACTACAAGCTACACAAATCCAAAATTATCTGTGTTTACCTGATATTAATACTAAACCTTTGCTACCTCATCAACTAACCCATCTGAAATCACAAATCCATTAGTAGGAAATTTGCCATTAGTGTCTAATGAATCAGGGTTAGCATATATAAAATCTGCATTACCAATTTCAGGCAAAAGATGGTCATATAATTGCATCGCCTGTAAACAACCATTGATATTAGAAACTGCTGAATTATATGTTTCCATATTTCCTTCAACAACACTCAATAATCGGCGATTATTCGCAATTTTTTCCTCAGCTTCTTGTTCCAATGTTTTCTCTAAATAAGCACGCGCCTGCGGGTATTGCTGCAAAATTTCATCTGCTTGCCTATCTGCCATTGGTAACAACTGAGTTTTTAGCGTTTGGTTAATAGTTTGACGGTAAGATTTACGAATAGTTTGGGAAACTTTTGGCTCAAAATCTAACTTCAATAACTGCCTAATTGCTGGCTCTGCTTCCACAATACTTTCAGCGTCGTAACCTTGAGAAGTTTGTAACAAAGTCTGGCGAAATTGATATATAGAAAAAGTGCCTTCATCGTAAAATCTGGGACTTTCTCGCACAAAGCGATCGCACTCTACACTAGCTGCACTCACTAATGCTTGAGTAACTACTTTTTCTAAAATTCTGATTTGTTGTTCGATTCCGCCATCATGATCTAATAAACGATACAACTGGCGATAATATTCTGACTTACGAATCTTTTCAATCAACCTCTGAAAATAATTCGCAACTACTTGCTGAGAAGATTCAATCAAAATATCTTCTAATTGATTTGCTAAGTAATAAAATGCCTCTACTAAAATAGCAATTAAAGGCGCGGTAGCGTTGCGAGGATGGCTGATGGTTGCACGTCGATAAGCATCAGCTACAGAAAAACTATCTAGTAATTCATCTAAACGGCGAATCATTCGTGATTGTAATTGCTTAAAATCTGCTTCAAAAGCATCACAGTAATTATTAATTATATGGTTAACTTCTTCTGTGATATGCTCACTAAATTCTCTACCGATGTGCTGTAATTGCTGATTTAGGCGTTGCAACTCTTGCGCCTTCATCGCCTCAATTTCTTGGGGCTGACTATCTAAATTACGTTGGACACTCTGATAATGTTTTTTGAGTTTTATACAAACATCTTCCAAGTCATCAGCAAGATTTCTAAACAATTGCGGACGCTTTTCTTCAGCAAGATAGCGAGTAATAGCTGTGCAAAATTCCTCAGTACCACTATCATGAATTAGCTTTTCTATAAGTTCATTTCCCCAATCTCCCAGAATCCGCACATAATTTTGATTTGGGGTTTCAAAGCCGTTAACAGAGACACGGAATTTAGTGGAAGATAGTTTCCCTGAATTTACACAGTAGTTGTTAAACGCATAGACAAATTGTGGTGTTTCTTCTTTACCATCTGAACCTTTAATACTTTCTGCGAAAACAGAATCTAAACCAAATCTATCTCGTTGGCTTGTCTGTTTAATCTGACTCCCGTAAAAGCCTAATAATCCACTGGTTTTATAAAGCTTGCTTGTATTGCGAAATTGTCCACTAATTAAATCGTCTAATCGTTGTCGTAGTTCGGTATTGTACCAAGTCTCATCGATTCGGTTGAAGATATAGAAAACGCGATCGCGTACTCCCCCATTCTGCCGCATTAATTCCAAAAGTTGTGTTTCTTCTTTTGTCATGTCACCCGCCGCCGCAGGTTTTAGCACACATACCACCGCCGAAGTATCAGGATGTTGAATTTTCGCATAAGTTAGCTGTGCATCTTTCTCTACTGGTGCATCTATCCCAGGTGTGTCAATAATTACATTACCATCTTGTAACAAAGGATGATTACAGTAATATTCTATGCGCTTCAATACCGCACTATTACTACCACGACGGGCATATCCAGCCGCTTGCTTAAGGTTAGAAAAGTTAAATTGCTCCATTGAATATGTAGCATTATTAACCGTGTTGATGCGATCGCGGTTTGCTATATATCCTTCTAGCAATAACATTAACGCCTTTGCCTGTTTTGCACGTTCTGATTTACTCTCACCACCCTCCTGCTGAATAATCGCTTCAGAACCTTGACGTAGCAAGTTAATTACATCAGCTTGGTTGATATTAGCTACTGACTTAAATCCTAGCTGCTGACACAAATAAACTGCTTGTTCCCGAATCTCTGCTTCACTTAAAAACGTCAAAACAACACGTTCTTTGTCTACTTCTGCATACTCGATTTTGCATTCTGTACCTGTAGCGTGTCCCTCTGCACTGTATAGTAATTCTCTCTCCAATAGTGCATTGATTAGCATTGATTTACCGGCACTAAACGCACCCGCAAACACAATCTCAAATTTGGGAGAAATCGCCTTACTTAAAGAAGTTTGTACAGGTGTAATATCTTGGGAACGTAGTGTTGGTTCTTGTTGTAAAAGTTGTAATATGGACTCAACCTGCTCTTTCAAATTTTGGCACTGAAGTGGTAGATCTGACATATTCAGCATCCTGACAATATTTATGTATATTTTAGGAATTCTTGTTGCCGAGATGGTTCAGTATAATTTCGGAGATATTTTCTCCGGTTTAGTTGCTGGATATCGCTTAACCTAATAGGCTGGGGTTAAAGCTTAAAGAAACCTCAAGAAAGGTTCTGTTACGCAAAACCTGTCCCTCTCCTTACTAAGGCTACGGTGTATACACAAGTCTGAAATAGCTGATTAACCAAGGTTTTACCCCACCCTAACCCTCCCCTTTCCAAGGGGAGGGAACTAAATTTCCTGTTTCCCACCTATCTAAGGGGGGTAATTTGACTTGTGTGTACAACCGTAGCCTTACTAAGGAGAGGGATGTCCGTGAGGACAAGGTGAGGTTTTTATTTTGGGTAATCTACTCAATCTTCAAATTGAAAGGCAAGCGGGCGTAAACCCCCTGTGGATCGTTCATCTTTTGCAGAATCTCTACTTCCTGTTGCAGTTTCTGGAATTCATCGGTGA
>Ga0123338_10004577_pt1 | contig 12038 bp, 10 predicted proteins | sample grotaG_FD_89793 | JGI IMG/M metagenome (GOLD analysis project Ga0123338, IMG submission 89793) | Glacier valley bacterial and archeal communities from Borup Fiord, Nunavut, Canada, to study Microbial Dark Matter (Phase II) -... | ecosystem: Environmental > Aquatic > Freshwater > Ice > Glacier ... | reverse complement strand
GCTGCGTCCGCGCGTGCTCGCCCGCCGGAGTCATAGTTGGCCCATGGGAGAGGTGACGAGTGATGGGGGCGACGAGATCGGCCTTCGCGACCCGAGCCGTGCGAAGGTGAAGGCTGACCCGGTGAGGCACCCGCAGGAGGTGCAGAGGATCCTCGCGGCCGCCATGGAGCGAGACATCGAGGCTGAGGCTCGCGACCAGGTCTCCGCACCTGGAGAAGGCCACGGAGGACGGTTGAGCTCAGGCGACAGCGCCGTGCCGTATCCGCAGGTCGGTGATCGTCCGTCGCGCCGCGAGTCCCTTGGCCTCGAACCCGTCGGTGGGACGCCACGCGGGTCGTGACGCGAGCGACGCCGTGAGCACGCCGTGCTCTTTCACCATCTGCTCGACGTGCTCGGCGTAGGCGTCCTGGTCGGTGGCGACCAGCAGCTCGCCGTCAGGGGCCAGCCGGTCGGCGATGAGGTCGAGCGTGTCGGGGCGCACGAACCGGCGCCCACGGTGGCGCTCCTTGGGCCAGGGGTCGGGAAAGAACAGGTGGATGGCCGCGAGCTGGCCGGGGGCCACGCGGTCGGCGAGGAACGCGACGGCGTCCTCGCGGTCCACCCGCAGGTTGTCTCCCACCCCGTCCTCGTCGGCGACCGCCATCAGCCGGGCCAGTCCCGGCACGTGCACGTCGATGGCCACGAGGTCCCACTCGGGGTGGGAAGCGGCATAGGCCACTGCGGCAGCCCCGTGCCCGCAGCCGATCTCGAGCACCACCGGGGCCATCCGGCCGAAGGCGCAGGCCGGGTCGAGCGGCCCGGGGGGGAGCTGGCGGTACGGCCCGAACCGTGAGAGCCGGGCATCGGTGAGCTCGCTGCGTCGCCCCTGGCGCCCGTTGAAGGTGAGCACGTGGCGACCGGAGGGGCGCAGCGGGTCACCGATCAGGCGCTGGTCGGACGTGGGCTTGTCGAACGGCACGGCGGTGATGCTATTCACCGCAGTCGCCCCCGTCGGTCGCACCGTGGGTCGCGTACCTCGGTGGCATCTCAGTCGCGCCAGATCATGACGACCGCCCGGTCGTCGCTCTCGCCCGCCCCGGCCGCCGCGCACAACCGGGCCGCCCCACCCACGAAACCCTTGGTGACGAGACGCTCTGCGGTACCGAGCATCCGGTCGACTCCGGCGCTGAGGTCGCGGTCACGCGTCTCGATCACCCCGTCGGTGTAGAGCACGAGCGCGTCACCGCGCTCGAGCATGCCCTGGGTGCGGTGGTACTCCGCGCCCTCGAGCACACCCAGCGCCGGCCCGGAGGTCTGGTCGAGCACCGTCCAGCGCCCGGATCCGCGGTGGAACTGCACCGCCGAAGGGTGGCCGGCCGTACCGACGTCGTACCGGCCGGTTGCGAGGTCGACGGAGAGGTGCACCGCCGTCGCGAACCCCTCGTCCCACTCCTGGGCCACGAGGTAGCTGTTGGCGGCTCCGAGAAAGCGGTCGGGTCGGGTCTCGCCGAGCAAGCCACCCAGGGCGCCCGAGAGCAGGAGCGAGCGCGTCCCGGCCTGGACCCCCTTGCCCGAGACGTCGACCACCGTGATCTCCAGCTCATGGCCCTCGCGCCCCTTGGTGGCCACGACGAAGTCTCCGGAGAAGGACTGTCCGTAGGCCGACTCGACCGCGCTCTCGGCGTGCCACCCGGTAGGCAGGTCGGGCAGCTCACCGAAGGCCTTGAGCCGGTCGCGCAGATCGACGAACATCGACTCGCCACCATGACCCTCGACGCCCACGCGGGAGCGGGAGACGTTGGCGGCGTAGGCCATCACGATGACGAGCAGGTTGGCGACCAGCGCGCCGTACGACGACCAGGTCCACGGGAGCCTGAGCGTGGTCGCCAGGGTGAGCACGCTCAGCTCGATGGCGAAAGTCACCGCGACCCACGTCATCCATGACGGGCGCAGATAGAGGGCGGCCAGCAGGACTGCGGGTGCGTAGGCGCTCGGGGGGACCGTGTAGGGCTTCCACACCCCGAAGAGGCACGCCGCCAGACCCAGCACCAGGAAGCCCACCCCGCGCGCAATCTGGCTCTGCCGCAGGAAGCGCACGATGTCGCGCCGGGTGCGGGTGACTCGTCCCGAATCCTCGCTCCCGCGGGTGGGCAGCACAACCGTCGCCGTCGTCGTGTCCGTGGCGGCCGGGGCCGGTGAACGAGGGGTCATTTCCACCGCCTGCCAGGGGGGTCGCGGGTCTGAGGTGCGGACGTGGGCCAGAAGGGCCTACTAGGACCGATTCTGGTGCAAGGGGTCACGCCTGTCCTGTCATTGGACACAACTCCCGGCAGCGTCAGGTCGTGCCCGACCGCGGATGTCCGGGTCGGCGAGCCTGCGGCGGCGCTCAGGCCTGGACCGGCAGGCTCCCGTCGGCCTCGAAGGCGGCGATCATCGCCAGCCTGCGGGCGTGGCGCTCGATGCCCGAGAACGGTGTGGCGAGGAACGCGTCGACGATCGCCGCTGCCTCCTCCACCGCCGTGAAGCGGCCACCGATCGAGACCACCCGGGCGTCGTTGTGCTCACGGGCCAGCGTGGCGAGCTCCGGGCTCCACGCGAGGGCAGCTCGCACACCCGGCACCTTGTTGGCCGCGATCTGCTCGCCGTTGCCGGACCCGCCCAGGACGATGCCCAGCGACTCGGGGTCAGCGGCGACGGCCGACGCCGCGCGCAGCACGGCCACCGGGTAGTCGTCCTCGGGGTCGAGGTGGTGCGGTCCGTGGTCGGTCACCTCGTGACCGGCCTGCACCAGATGGGCGACGAGCGACTCGTGCAGCTCGTATGCCGCGTGGTCACCGCCGATGTGCACCCGCATCAGTCGAACACCGGGCCCTGGGTGCGAGTGCGCTTGATCTCGTAGAAGCCGGGGGTGCTCGCGACGAGCAGGGTGCCGTCCCAGAGCCGACCGGCCGCCTCACCCTTCGGCGCGGGTGTGACGACCGGGCCGAAGAACGCCGTACCGGCCACCGAGACGACCGGGGTGCCGACGTCCTCACCGACCAGCGAGATGCCGCGCCTGTGGCTGCGCTTGAGCGCCGCGTCGTACTTCTTCTGAGTCGCGGCCTTGGCGAGCGCAGCAGGCAGACCGACCTCCTCGAGCGACTCGGCGATGACCTGCTCGTAGTCCTTGTTGCCTCCGGGGTGGATGCGGGTGCCCATGGCGTCGTAGAGCGGCTTGACGACCTTCTCGCCGTGGGCCTCCGCGGCAGCGATGATGACGCGCACCGGCCCCCAGGCCTTGGTCATCAGCTCCTGGTACTGCGGGGGCAGGTCGCGGCCGGAGTTGAGGACCGCGAGGCTCATGACCGACCAGGTCACCGAGATGTCGCGCACCTTCTCGACCTCCAGCAACCAGCGGGAGGTCATCCAGGCCCAGGGACAGGCGGGGTCGAACCACATCTCGACCTTCTCGCGCTTGGCGCGGCGGGCGGGGGCCGTCTTCTTCGCCGTCGTCGCGGCGGTCTTCTGCACAGGCGTCATGACCAGATCCTCTCACTGCTGCTGGTCGTGCAACGATGGACGCCGCCCACGAGGTGCCCCGGTTTCCCTGACGACGAAGCGAGAACGACGTGCCCGGTACGAACCTCACCCGTGACGAAGCGGCCACCCGCGCCGACCTGCTCGCGGTCGAGAGCTACGACATCGTGCTCGACCTCACCACGGGGCCACGCACCTTCGCCACGTCGAGCACCATCCGCTTCTCGGCCCGCGCCGGCGCGTCGACCTTCCTCGACTTCGTCGGTGAGTCGGTTGCCTCGATCACCCTCAACGGCGAGTCCCTCGACCCCGCCGCCGCCGTGGCCGACTCGCGGATCACCCTGCCCGCTCTGGCGGCCGACAACGAGGTCGTCGTGACCGCGACGGGCAGCTACACCAACACCGGCGAGGGTCTGCACCGCTTCGTCGACCCCGTCGACGACGAGGTCTACCTCTACTCGCAGTTCGAGGTCGCCGACTCGCGCCGCGTGTTCGCAGTGTTCGAGCAGCCGGACCTCAAGGCCACCTTTGCCTTCACGGTGACCGCGCCCGCCCACTGGCAGCTGGTGTCGAACTCCCCCACCCCGCAGCCGGACGAGGTCACCGACCGCGGTGGCGTCGCTGCGCGCACCTGGGCCTTCGAGCCCACCCCGCGGCTGTCGTCGTACGTCACGGCGATCGTCGCCGGCCCGTACGAGGTCGTGCGCGACGAGGCGCCCTCACGCAAGGGCCCGGTGCCGCTGGCCATCTACGCGCGGAAGTCGCTCGTGGGTGACGTCGACACCGAGCACATCTTCGAGCTCACCAAGACCGGGTTCGACTTCTTCGAGCGCGAGTTCGACTGCGAGTACCCCTTCGCGAAGTACGACCAGATCTTCGTGCCGGAGTACAACTCCGGGGCCATGGAGAACGCCGGCTGCGTCACCATCACCGAGGTCTACGTGTTCCGGGGCAAGGTCACCGACTCGATCGTGGAGCGCCGGGGGCTGACCATCCTGCACGAGCTCGCCCACATGTGGTTCGGCGACCTCGTGACCATGCAGTGGTGGGACGACCTGTGGCTCAACGAGTCCTTCGCCGAGTGGGCCTCCACCGTCGCGCAGGCCGAGGCCGGCACCCAGTGGGCCGACGCCTGGACGACCTTCCAGAGCCACGAGAAGACGTGGGCCTACCAGCAGGACCAGCTGCCGTCGACGCACCCGGTCTACGCCGACATCCGCGACCTCGACGACGTGCTCGTCAACTTCGACGGCATCACCTACGCCAAGGGCGGCTCGATCCTCAAGCAGCTCGTCGCCTACGTCGGGCGCGAGGCGTTCACCGCCGGCTTGCGCACCTACTTCGAGAAGCACGCCTGGGGCAACACCCGTTTCGCTGACCTGCTCGCCGAGTTCGAGGCCGGGTCGGGACGCGACCTCGGCGCCTGGTCACAGGCCTGGCTCAAGACGGCTGGTGTGAACACCCTGCGCGTCGAGGTCGAGACCGACGGGTCCGGCACGATCACCTCGGCCAGCATCGTGCAGACGGCCGACCCGGACTACCCCACCCTGCGACCCCACCGCATCGCGGTGGGCCTCTACGGGCTGCAGGACGGCGTGCTTCGGCGCGTGAGCCGCCACGAGGTCGACGTCGCGGGCGAGCGCACGCTCCTGCCCGAGCTCGTGGGTCAGCCCCAGCCCGACCTGGTCCTGCCCAACGACGACGACCTCAGCTACGCGAAGCTCCGATTCGACGAGCGCTCCCTGGGCACGGCCCTGGCCCATGCGGCCGACTTCGCCGACAGCCTCCCCCGCTCGATCGTGCTCGGGTCGCTGTGGGAGATGGTGCGCGAGGGCGACCTGGCCCCCGGTGACCTCGTGCAGGTGCTGCTCGCCTGCGCCGCCATCGAGCAGCAGTCGACGGTGCTGCGCACCATCCTGCAGACCACCAAGCAGATCCCGTCGTCGCTGATCACCTCCGCCACCACCTTCACCTCCCCCGAGCGTCGACCGGAGCGGGTGCGCATGGTCGCCGACGCCCTGTGCGACCTTGCCCAGGCCGCCGAGCCCGGCAGCGACCGGCAGTACCAGCTCGTCACGGCGTATGCCCGGATGGGCCACGGGGAGCGCGACGTCGCCCGCCTTCGTGGGGCGCTCGACGGCTCGGCGCCCTACCCCGGTCTCGAGATGGACCAGGACCTGCGCTGGGTCTTCGTCTCCGCCCTGGCCGCGGCCGGGGCGGCCGACTCGGCCGCGATCGAGGCCGAGCTGGAGCGCGACCACACGGCGGTCGGCCGTGAGCGCGCCTTCCACGCCCGGGCGGCCCGCCCGACGGCGGAGGCGAAGGCGGAGGCCTGGCGCCTCGCGGTCGAGGAGGACGGCCAGCCCAACTCCGTCATCGAGGCCCTCGGCACCGGCTTCAACCGGGCCCTCGACGCGCCGGGCCTGCTCGGCGACTACGTGGCGAGGTGGCACGACATGCTGCTGCCGGTGTGGCACTCACGGTCGGCGGCCATCCGCGAGCGGATCGTCACCTTCTTCTACCCGCTCAGCCTCGTGGGCCCCGAGCTCGAGGCGGCCACCAGCGAGTGGTTGCAGGCGCACCCGGATGCGCCCCCGGCCCTGCGCCGGATGGTGAGCGAGCGCCTCGACACCGTGCGGACGGCGGTGCGCGCACAGGAGGCTGACGCCAAGCGTGGTTGAGAGCGCCCTCGTCCAGCTCGCCGACGTGCTGCGCGCGATCCTGCCCGCGGCTGACGTCGGCTCGGTCTGGGACCGGCTCCTCGGCACGCCGCTGCTGATCGTCGTCACGCTCATCGGGGCGGTGGTCCTGCGCTGGCTGCTGCACCGCGTCATCGCCCGTACGGTGGTGGCGGCGACCAGCCGCAGCGCCTCCCGGATCCCCGCCCTGCCCGGGCGGGCCGGGCGGGCCCTCGCCGACGCCGCGGGGCTGGCCCACCAGCGGCACGTGCAGCGCACCACGACGATGGGCTCGCTGCTGCGCAGCATCACCACGTTCATCGTCTACGGCATCGCCCTGCTCACCATCATGTCGCTCGTGGGACTCCCGCTCGGGCCCCTGCTCGCGTCGGCGGGCGTCGGCGGGGTGGCGCTGGGCTTCGGCGCGCAGAGCCTGGTGAAGGACTTCCTGTCGGGCATCTTCATGATCGTCGAGGACCAGTACGGCGTCGGCGACCTCGTCGACACCGGTGAGGTCGTGGGCACGGTCGAGGAGGTCTCGCTGAGGGTGACCCGCATCCGTGACTGGACCGGCGTCGTCTGGTACGTGCGCAACGGCGAGATCCTGCGGATCGGCAACCGCTCCCAGGGATGGTCGATGGCCGTCGTCGACATCCCTGTCGGCTCCCGCGACGACGTGCCCCGCGCCATCGAGATCATCAACGCCTCCCTGGCCTCCATGGTCGACGAGCAGCCCTGGGCCGACGACCTCGTCGAGGCGCCGACGGTGGCCGGGGTCGAGTCGGTGGTGGCCGGCATCGCGACGATCCGGGTGCTCGCCAAGTGCGCCCCGGCCCAGAACGTCGGAGTCCAGCGCGAGATGCGCGAGAGGGTGCTCAAGGGCTTCGACGCGGCCGGGCTCACCGTGCCGGTCACCATGGTCCTCCCCCAGCCCCCCGCCTGACGCGCCTGGCGGCGGGCGGCGGGGCACACGCACCCTCGAACATGCTCGGCGGCTCCACCCCGGCCCTTCAACCGCGGCGGGCGCCGTCGGCGCATGCCGGGATGGCCGCCGCACCCCGTACGAGCCCGCGTGGGGTCCCGTCGGACCGCACGCACCCTGGCGTCGCCCCGGATGGGCCTCTCCCTGCGCGCCCAGGCGCACCGCCCAACATGCGCCACGACGCCGTACCTGCACGTCACCCCCCCGCCCCAGCCCATGGCGCATGTCTGGCGAACCTGTGGATGACGCCAGCGGCAACACCGCCCGATCCGGGAGGCTTGGCCCATGAGGGGCGCACTCCACGACGTCGAGCAGGTGCTCCTCCGCCTCGGTGGCTGCGCCACCTGGCGTCAGCTGCGGCGCCACCTACCGGGCCGCACGATCCGCGCGGCCGCGAGGGGCGGCGTGGTGGTGCGTGCGCGGCGCGGTCGCTACCAGCTGCGCGTCGTCCACGACCACCGCCAGCTGGCGCACCGCACGAGCGGAACCCTCTCTCACCTGTCCGCCGCGGTGGCCCACGGGTGGGCGGTCAAGACCGAGCCGGACCCCCCCTGGGTGACCTACCCTCGCACCCGGCACCTCACCCCCGTGGACGCCGCTGCCACCCACCCCAGCTGGCGCGACCTGCCGCTGGCTGACCGTGAGCGTGGGATCACCGCCCCGGTCCTCACCGTCATCGACTGCGCGCGGGTCCTGCCCTTCGACGAGACCCTGGCCATAGCCGACTCCGCTCTGCGCGACGGCGACGTGACCCGGGACGAGCTCGTGACGGCCGCCTCGCGAGTGCGCGGTCACGGGGCGCGTCAGGCCCGGACGGTGGCGCACGCGGCCGACGCGCGCGCCGCCAACCCCATGGAGTCGGTGCTGCGGGCCATCGCCCTGGAGTTCCCCCAGCTGACCCTCGAGCCCCAGTACGCCGTGTGGGACTCGGGCCTCTGGGCGCGGGTCGACCTCGGTGACCGGTCACTGCGCCTCGCGCTCGAGGCCGAGGGATTCGAGGCTCACAGCACCCGCAAGCACCTGCATCGCGACGCCCGGCGCTACACCGAGCTCACCGTGTGGCAGTGGGCGGTCCTGCGCTTCTCATGGGAGGACGTCATGCACGACCCGGACTGGGTGCGTTGGGCGATCCGGTCGTGGCTCGATGCTCGTCGAGGCGTTGCCGTCCCGCCACCGCCGACCCGTCGCGCCACCTGAGCGCCTGGCCAGACTTGCGCCAAGACGCCGAACCACCGGTTGCGGCGGCCGCCCGACCGTGGGGCATGTCCGGAGAGGCGTCTCGGCCGGACGCGGCCCCTCCGTGGCGAGAGCCGGAGGAGCGCCTCAGGTGGTCGCAGGCTCGTCCGGTGCGTTCACCATCGACTCGGCGGCGCGGGTGAGGTAGTCGCGCAGCAGCAGGTCGTGGGTCTCGTCGAGGGTGCCGTCGTCGTGCAGCAGGTCGACGGCCCCGATCATGTGCGTGAGCCAGCGGTCGCGCTGGGTGGGCGTCACGGCATACGGGTGGTGGCGCATGCGCAGGCGCGGGTGGCCGCGTTGCTCGCTGTAGGTGGTCGGTCCGCCCCAGGACTGCTCGAGGAAGCCGAGGAGCCGGTCCTCCGCGGGGCCGAGGTCCTCCTCCGGGTAGAGCGCGCGCAGCGCGGGGTCGCCTGCCACCCCGCGGTAGAACTCGTGCACCAGCCGGGCAAACGTCGGGCGGCCCCCGACCTCCTCGTAGAAGCTCACCGCCCCATCCTCACAGACGTCGTACGACGTCCCGCACCGCCGGAGCCCCGGCGCCACGACGCAGGTCAGGCGCAGCCCGATTTTGTCCCGTGCCGACGGGGCCGCAGGCTGGTCACTGTGACCATCGCCACCCACTCAACCCTGCACCCCGATATCCGAACGGCCCCGGACGCCGCCACGGACGCCACCTGGTGGCGTCACGCCGTGACCTATCAGGTCTACCCGCGCTCGTGGTCCGACAGCGACGGCGACGGCATCGGCGACCTGCCCGGCATCACCGCCCGACTGCCCTACCTGCGCGACCTCGGCGTTGACGCGCTGTGGTGCTCACCGTTCTACACCTCCCCGCAGGCCGACGCGGGCTACGACGTCGCCGACTACCGCGACATCGACCCGCTCTTCGGCACCCTCGCCGACGCCGACGCCATGATCGCCGAGGCCACCCGCCTCGGCATCAAGGTCGTCGTCGACCTCGTGCCCAACCACTCGTCCGACGAGCACCCCTGGTTCCGGGCGGCGCTGGCCGCTGGCCCGGGCTCGCCCGAACGGGCCCGCTACCTCTTCCGTGACGGTCGCGGCGCGGACGGCGACACCCCGCCCAACAACTGGCGCTCCGTCTTCGGGGGCGAGGCCTGGTCCCGGGTCACCGAGGCCGACGGCACAGCCGGCCAGTGGTACCTCCACCTCTTCGACGTCAAGCAGCCGGACTTCGACTGGTCGAACCCGGCCGTGCGGGAGGAGTTCGAGTCGGTGCTGCGCTTCTGGCTCGACCGGGGGGTCGCCGGGTTCCGGGTCGACGTGGCCCACGGCCTGATCAAGAGGCAGGGGCTGCCCGACTGGTCCGAGCCCACCGAGCTGCTGGGCAACCGGGACGAGCACGGGGAGGGTGAGCACGGCGAGCCCGACGCCGCCGGTGCCGCCACCCAGCGGGAGACCCGCGACGCCCCGATGTGGGACCAGGACGGCGTGCACGAGATCTACGAGGGCTGGCGCCGGGTGCTCGACACCTACGGCTCCCCCGACCGGATCCTCTGCGCCGAGGCCTGGGTCGAGCCGCCCGAGCGGATGGCGCTCTACGTGCGCCCGGGCGAGATGAACCAGGCCTTCAACTTCGACTTCCTCGAGTGCCCGTGGGAGGCGCCGCGGCTGCGCGAGGTCATCGACCACTCCCTCACGGCGGCGGCCACGGTCGGCGCCCCGAGCACCTGGGTGCTGTCGAACCACGACGTGGTGCGCCACGCCTCGCGGCTGGGCCTGCGCCAGGACCGCCGCCGCCCCAACGGGATCGGCGTCGACGACCCCCAGCCCGACCGTGCCCTCGGCCTGCGACGGGCACGGGCGGCCACCAGCCTCATGCTCGCCCTCCCCGGTGCGGCGTACCTCTACCAGGGCGAGGAGCTCGGGCTCCCCGACTCCACCGACATGCCCGACCACTACCGCCAGGACCCGGCCTTCCGTCGCTCCGGGGGCGTCGAGCTCGGCCGCGACGGGTGCCGGGTGCCGATGCCGTGGGTCAAGGACGCCGACGCGTTCGGCTTCGGCACCGGCACGCAGGGAAAGCCGTGGCTGCCGCAGCCGCCGACCTACGGCGACTGCGCCGTCGACCAGCAGGAGGGCGTCGCCGGCTCCACCCTCGAGCTCTACCGCGCCCTCCTCACGGCCCGTCGGGCCCACGGCCTCGGCCTGCGCGACCTGCAGTGGCTCGAGGCGTATGCCGCCCTCCCGCACGTCGTGGGCTTCGCCTCCACCGCGCCGGGCGAGCCCACCGTCGCCGTCGTCGCCAACCTCGGCCCCGACCCCGTGGCCCTGCCGCAGGGCGAGGTCGTCGTGACCTCGGGCGACCTCGACGCCGACGGTTCGCTGCCGACCGACACCACCGCGTGGGTGCTGCTGGCAGGCTGAGCTGCATGACCCTCCCTGACCGGCCACCTCCAGCCTCCGCAGTGCCCGGCGCACCGACGCAGGACGAGGGTGGCGGGACCGGGCTGGCGCTGTGGTCGACGCCGCAGTGGCGCGAGCAGGCGACGGCCTGGGCCGACGACGTGCTGTCGGCCCTCGGTATCCGCCGGACGGGCGAGGCGCAGCAGCCGCACCTGCGCGCGTGGTCGACCGTGCTGCGGCTGCCGACGAGCGCCGGCTCGGTATGGCTCAAGGCCCCTGGGCCGGGCACGGTGACGGAGGTGGCGCTGATGCCCGTGCTGGCGCGGCGCGGCGGCGACCGGGTGCTCGCTCCGTACGCCGTCGACCTCTCGCGGGGGTGGCTCTTGCTGCCCGACGGCGGCGCCGTGCTCGCGACCAACACGCCTGCGTCGCTGGAGGTCTGGAACGAGGCGCTGCGCGGGTATGCCGCCCTGCAGCTCGCGCTCACCCCCTACGTCGACGAGATGCTGGCGGCCGGGGCCCCGGACCACCGGCCGGGTCGTTTGCCCGCGCTGCTCGACGAGGTCATCGCCGGTGCCCGACGCCACGCCCGGACCGCCGAGGAGCGCTCGACGCTCGCCGCGGCGGGGAAGGAGCAGGCTCGTGTGGCGGAGCTGGCGAGCCTGCTGGCCGAGGGTACGCCTGGGCCCTCCGTGCAGCACGACGACCTGCACCGTGACAACGTCTTCCTCGACCGGGCGCGGGTCTTTGACTGGGGCGATGCGGTCGTCGCGCACCCGTTCTCGTCGCTGCTCATCGCCCTGCGCGACACGGCTGAACCCCTGGGGGTGGGCCTCGACGACCCTCGGGTCGTCGCCGCCCGCGACGCCTACCTCGAGGTCTGGGGCGGCCCGACCACAGAGAACCTCGCGGTGCTCGAGGCCGCCCGCACCGTGGGGGTGCTCAGCCGGGCCGCGAGCTGGCTGCGGGTCCTCGACTCCCTGAGTGACGACGAGGCCGGCGACGTGCGTGAGGCGCCGATCCGCTGGCTGGCCATGCTGGGCGCCGGCGAGCGCCTCTGACCCGGGGCTGGACCTGCGCCCCTGACGTGGGCGCGTGGAACGCCGTACGGGAACGTCGTGCGCCGGGGCCCCGCGGTCGCGCGGGCGCCCCGCGACCGCGATGGTTCCGCCGCTCCCCCCCCTCGCAGGGAGCGGATGAACCCGCGGGCGACGGGGCGCCTCTGGTCGTGCCTTCTTGCGTTGCCTCCTCAGCCGAGGAGGCCGGCGGTGAGCGATCTG
>Ga0123338_10004570_pt1 | contig 12043 bp, 9 predicted proteins | sample grotaG_FD_89793 | JGI IMG/M metagenome (GOLD analysis project Ga0123338, IMG submission 89793) | Glacier valley bacterial and archeal communities from Borup Fiord, Nunavut, Canada, to study Microbial Dark Matter (Phase II) -... | ecosystem: Environmental > Aquatic > Freshwater > Ice > Glacier ... | reverse complement strand
GATGCCGCCAACCGCATCGCAGTTCAAATCGCGCGCATACTTTGGAGACTGCCCTACTACTTCGCAAGTATTGAGCTGACGAAATCTGCTTCTGAAGCCGGACAGTCGCAGATACAATATAACTCGCACCGCAGGTTTCCGCAGCCGGTTCCTGCTGTCTGCGCGATCGACTACACAACGATCGGCACACCACTTCCCGCACCGGTCGGCACACTCGAGCACTTTTTGGCGGAACGCTACCTGCTCTATGCTGCACGCAGCGAACGGCTCTTTTGCGGGCAGGTTCATCATCTGCCCTACCCGCTTCAGACCGCAGAAATCCATTCTCTGACAGAAACGCTGGTCTTCGCATCAGGCATCCGCCCTCCGGCTGTGCCCCCTATCGTCCATTATGCGTCCGGTGTCGATGTCGAGATATTCCCCCTGCAGCAGATTGGCATGGAAGAGAAGAAAGAGCTATAATGCCGCTCGAAAAGTTGTTCGACAGCACGCAGGACACGCCGCTGCCAGACGCGCTCTACCAACAGATCGCTTTTCCGACACCGCCCGACGATCGACCTTACATATACATCAACATGGCGTCGACGGTGGACGGCAAAATCGTCATCGGGGAGGCGGGCGGCACGGCGAAAGGTGTCGGGGGACCGACCGATCAAGTGCTCTTTCGTCGCCTTCAGCACTGCTGCGATGCCTGTTTGATCGGCAGCGCAACCCTCAGGGCAAGCAACGTTATCTATCCGATGGACAAGCTGCGGTTCGTCGTAACACGCACCGGGGATATACCACTCGAGAACCGATTCTTCACCGATGCGCCCGAGCGGGCTTTCGTGCTCGCGCCGCACAATCTGCCCGATGAAATCAAAACCCGGCTTGAAAAGGGCACCAATCTAATTATGATCGGAGAGGGCAGCGTCGATCTGACCGCCGCGATGAAGCTGCTGCGGCAGGTGCACAGCGTTCGGATTCTGCTCTGCGAGGGCGGCGCCACTCTGAACGACGATCTGATACGCGCTGGTCTTGCGGACGAACTCTTTCTCACGCTCGCGCCGAAACTCAAAGGCGGTTCCCATCTGCCGACAGTCATTGATGGTGAGGGACTCCCCGCAGGGCACTATCTTCCATTGACTCTGCTCTCGCTCTATGAAGACGCCAACGAACTCTATCTTCGCTATCGCCTCGCTCCAAGCGCTGTGACCGCGTAGACACAACGGCTGCCAGCAGAATGCGCGCAGTCCCGCCTGTGCGGTCTGAGGAAATTCGTACGATGACGGATTATATGGAACTGGAAGATTTCGCTGAGCGCGTTCGTATCAAGGCTGCAGAAATAATGTCAGCGGCTGTCAAAGAACGCCATCGGCTTGCGCTCGAACTCGCGGCAGAAATGTATACCGAGGCGACGAGAGTCATACAGCAGCAACAAATGGCACGGGAAGCCGCCTCCGAAAACCGTTACGATCTGACTGCACTGACTCGCCAGCCAAACCCCGATGAAACCTGAAATTCATGGGTGAAGCAAATGCCGACAGGATGAGTATTGCTCCCCTGCTTGCGAAGAAGGAGATTGGGGGTAAGGCTCATAGGTGCGAGAGGCGACTGGAGGGTTGTGCTCCTCGCTGCGACAGCGATACTGGAAATGGACACCCACACCGTAAATTTTGTTTTATCGACGGATTTTTGCTCCAGATCGCATCTCCTGCGCATCGCAAGGTTATATCGTGTCATTATAATCCTCTGTGCCCTAACGAGCGAACACCGCCCCGGCAATAATATCTGATAGACGGTAAATTCAAATGCGTATAGATGCCTGCGCAATTTAGCCGTATCTTCGATTTCGTCTTTTGTTCGTTTCACTACGCCTGCATGACACTTCCAGCATAAATGATCAATAAGGACGCCGAACGCATGTCGCTAACTTCTCCCGCTCGAAGACGCTTCTTCGCTATGCTTAGTCTCGCAGCAGGGCTTTGTTTCGTCCGCCTGCCCGCAATCGGACAGGGGATGGGCTTTGTCCCCGCACCGCCCGAAGCATTCGCAAACCATGCCCATGTGAGTATTGCGACACGACGCGGCATCGATCGACCAAAGCAGTTCAGTCTCGCCTCCGATCTGCCCGCAATCATGGATCAGGGTCATACCGGCTCCTGTGTCGGCTGGTCGACCGCCTACTATTGCTATTCGACTGCCATTGCGCGACAGCGGCAGTTGACGCCCGAACAGCGCAAAGACCCGCGATTTCTATTCAGTCCCTCCTTCATCTGGCATCCGTTCAACAAGGGCGATCCCGAGCAGGGGATGGGTATTTACCAGGGATTCGATGTGCTGTCGAAGCAGGGATGCGCGACGCTCACCGATATGCCCTGGGACGAAAAACACATCGATACGCAGCCCGACGAGGCGATGAAGGCTCATGCGAAGCGGTATCGGGCGCGGCAGACCGTGATGCTTTTCCGAAAAGGCGTCACCGGTCAGGAAGCCAATACGGAAAAACTTCGGAACTGGCTCTGGGAAGCGAAACAGCCATTCGTAGTAGGTATTCCCGTCTATGAAGAATTCTCGTTTGTCTCGCATGACGCCGATTTCGTATATAAGCCCACCGACAAAAAAGGGGTGCTGCGTGGGGGACACGCCGTCTGCATCGTTGGCTACGATGAGGATAAACACGCTTTTCAGATGGTCAACTCCTGGTCTGATGCATGGGCAAACAAAGGCTTGATCTGGCTGGACGAAGACTTCCTGACGCAGAACGCAATCGAGGGCTGGGGTCAGCGCCCGGGCGGCCCGATCGCACGCGGTTCGGGACCGATTCAGCTTACCCACAGCATTACCTTCGAGCCGGTGGAGAAACAGAAATGATAATTAGACCCAACTGGACGCTCTTCACTTCTTCGGCACTGATTGGGCTGGTTTTGGGATCCATAGTCTCCGCCCGCGCAGACAAAGCCCTCGTCGTCGGCGTGAACGAATATCCGAAACTGGCGAGCGGCAGCAATCTCGAGGGCTGCGTCAACGACGCGCACAATATCCAAAAATCGCTGACTGCGCTCGGCTTCGAGGTCACCACGCTGACCGATGACGGCGCGGCGAAACAGAATATTCTGGACGCGCTGATGAAACTCAAATCTGTCTCACAGGCTGGTGAACGCTTCGTTTTCTATTTCGCCGGACATGGTTCGATCGCGTCCGATGGCTCCTCCACGCTTCTTCCCGGCGATGCGAGCGAAAAGAACGAAGCAAGTGATTTGACGCGTGATGAACTCTACAATGCCGTGATGTCGGTTCCGGCCCGTAGCCGTACGATGCTGCTGGACTCCTGCTTCTCCGGCGGTTTGAGCCGAAAGGGTCTGGGACACAAAGTCAAGAAAACCCGATATTACAGACGGGCAGGCGGCACGAACCAACGCAGGACTCTAGACGTGGCGGGGGCCGATAACAACGATCATGTCGCAGGCGGAAAAGAGATCGTCTATTTCACCGCTTCGCTCGCCAATCAGACTTCGGGCGAGGACGATTTCGACACTGTTCGAGGAGGCGTATTTACACATTTTCTGACGGCGCGTCTTGAAAAAGCGACGAAACAGACGCTCTGGAACGAGGTACAGAAAGACGTCACCGGCGAAGTCGCAGACTATATGGAGCAGACGCAGACGCCAAAACTGAGCCCCACCGACTATGCCGCGCGTCCGATTTTCGAGGGCATTCACGATCCCACTCCGGAACCCAAACCCGATCCAAAACCGGAGCCCAAGCCCGATCCAAAACCTACCCCGGACCCTAAACTAGTTCCGCAGCGCACACTCTGGGACGATTTCAATGAAGACCATACCGATACTTCGTTTCTCCAGCTCGCGATGAAGCCGAGCCAGACGACGCTCAAAGTGAAACAGAAATTCGCATTCGATGTAAAGATCGGGGCGCAGGATGGCTGGATGGTGCTGCTGGAGAAAGATACCGACGGCAAAGTCTATCTGATCTTTCCTGCCGACCGCACGCCGAAGACCGCTCACGTCGGAGCGAACAGTCTTGTCCGCTTACCGTTGGCTCCGGGTCGCGCCTATGCCGCAGATACCGCTGGCGTCGAGCGCATAAAAGCGCTGCTATTCACGGACGAAGCAAGCGCTACAGCGCTGATCGCGGCGTTCCCGGCAGAAGGTGTCGAGCCGCACAAGATGCGTCGCATCGTTGAAATGGAGTCGGAGCCCCGCCAGAGCTTCTACACCTTCGGGCTGACCTTCGGAGTAGAATGATGCGCAGCATCGAGTGGACTGTTTCGCGAGCACGAGTAGGCAGCTTGCTGTTTCTGGCATTCTGTCCGATCGGTCTTCCAGTTCGGGCGCAGACGGCGCAGCACGGCAAAGACAATGTGGCGAAAACAACGCCTCAGCCATCGTCTGCTTCGACAGCGGCTGTCCCCCTGCTGCCGGAATTCGTGCTGACGGTCAAAACCCTCCGCGATGCAGGAGGCGTAGAGCGCGGTCTGAATACGCGTCTGACGATGGCGCTGACACACTTCCTGAGCGAGCAGAATACGCCTGCAATTCGGATTGGGACGAACGGTGCAGCTCCGGCGAATACGCGCTATACGCTCGAAGGCGAAGTTTCGTGTGCGACAGGGCGTAGTGAAGACAGTGTTCGCTATCTGATCGTGATACGGCTTTACAGGGAGGATACGCAAAGAGCTCTGATCGGGCAATGGGCAGGAAGCGCAGACTCGCTGCGCTGTCTCACTGTCAATCTGCGCCATGATCCACGCTTTCACCTGCGTGGATTGATCGGCGAGCTCGGCGTTCGCATTATCGCTGCGCTCACGGCAGAGCAGACAGATTCGGCACAACGCCTGCATTTGTTGCTGCCACAGATGACAGCGCACAGTCCGATATGTGAGATCGTTTCAGCGGACGAGCGTGAAAACGTCCTGCGGCAAATACCGATTGACGGTGCGTTTCGCCTGCGCCTCCGCACCACGGCTCCTGTTTGCGCCTGTCTGGTCCTTTTCAGCGCAAGCGGAGCGGTGAGTCTGGCGCTTTTGTCTGCGGACGGGAATTGGCTTTTGAGCGAGGTCGGCAAAAAGCAAGTCATTTCTCTGCCGATCAAGATGCCGAGCAGCACCATAGAGCTTTGGGCAGTCTGTCGGCTGCCGAACCAAACCGATACCGAAGCGGCTGTAAGAGAGGGCAGGCAGGCACTATCTCCGACAGACAGGGATGGTTTGCAGCGCGGTTCTTCCTCAACGATCGCTGAAATATCGCGTACCAGTGGGATCATCGATGAGTCGCCTGTCCTCGTCCTCAACGGTGTCAGGAAGAAGAGCTCTACACCGGACCCTCCCTCAGACAGTCTGCTCGATGAAGTTTTGCGCGATCCCTCTCGATGGTCAGTAGTTCGGTTTCGTGTTGCGGGTCACAAATAGGTCGGTATGTTGTTTACTCCGTCTCGATTGTCGACCATTTCCAATGTCCTGATGCATCAGGTGACGCAGTGGAGAGAGATGAACAGCTGCGTCGATTCATTCTTGTCGGGGGGCTCCGCCCCCGTTTATTTTGTTCCTTCCGGGAGGCGTTCGTAATGCTGCATCCTTTCACTACTAATGCGTTTGCCGTTCATTGTCCGGTTCGGCGAACGCTGCTTTGCGCCCTACTGATCATGCTATCCTCAATCGCGCGTCCACTGCGTGCCGACGAGCCGCCCACCAAGCCCCTTCTGCGTGTCGAGACAGGTACGCACAATGGCTCAATCAAAGACATGGCGGTCGACGCACAGGAGACCTATTTCGCGACCTGTTCGCAGGACGGTACACTCCGCATCTGGGATCTCGCCACAGGAAATCTGCAGAAAACGCTGCGTGTGCCCTATGCTCCGGCAGACGGAATGCTCTACACCGTCACTATCTCTCCCGATGGCAAGCAGATCGCGACGAGCGGGCTGACGGGCTATGCCTGGGACAAGTCGATCTCGATCTATATTTTCGACCGCGCCAGCGGGGAGATGACGAAGCGGATTGCGGGAATTGCCGAAGCGGTCCAAATACTGCGCTACTCGCCGGACGGCAAATATCTGGCAGCCGGTCTCGGCGGCAAAAACGGTCTGGTGATCCTGCGCGTGTCCGACGGAACCGTGGCGGCGTCCGACAAAGAGTACGATGCCGACTGCTTCGGCATGGATTTCTATTCGGACGGATTCCTCGTCACAACCGGTCTCGATGGACTGGCACGCATCTACTCGCCCGACTTCAAACTCCAGTTGCGCCGTAAGCTGGCCGGCGGAACACATCCACACGCAGCTGCCTTTTCGCCGGACGGTGAGAAAATCGCTGTCGGATTCGGCGACACGAAAAACATCAGTGTGCTCGCTTTCAAGGACCTCTCGCTGCTCTACACGCCCGACACGAGCGATGTGAAACTGGCTGGCTCCGCGTTCGATTCAGTAGCATGGTCAAAGGATGGCAAGCAGTTGTTCGCTGCCGGACGAGCGGGTGTGGTATCGAACAACACTGCGACCCGTATCATACGCCGCTACGAAAACGGCGGTCAGGGCAAACACACCGATATTGCTGCGGCGGGCGATATCATCACCGCTCTGCGCCCTCTGAAGCTGGGACCGACCCTTTACTGCGCGGGCGATCCACTGTGGGGAGTCCTGGAAGGCGATAAAGCGCGGCTGTTCGAGGCGCCGACAGTCGATATGCGTACTACCACATTTCTCATTTCCGACGATGCTTCGGTAATCCAATTCTCGGCGCTTCCGAATGACCAGGCCACCGTGCGATTCAACGCCGAACAGCGCAAACTGGAGTCCGGCATCGGCACAACCACTGCAGAAGCGGAGAGCAAAGGCAAAACCGCAGGACTGCATCCGACGATTATCGGCGTACCCGGTCTCGATCTGAAGGACTGGGAAGGCAGTATGCATCCTAAGGTCAACAGCCACCCGATCGAGCTCGTGCCCAATGAATCGGTGCGCAGTCTGGCGATCCTGCCCGATCATAAGCGATTCCTGCTCGGCTGCGATTTCACACTGCGACTGGTGACTGCCGAAGGCAAACAGGAGTGGGTGCTGCCAACGCCTGGCATCGCCTGGCAGATCAACGTCAGCACAGACGGTGAAACAGCTGTGATCTTGATGAACGATGGGACAGTGCGCTGGCTAAAAATCAAAGACGGGATGCTAATGCTGTCGCTCTTCCCTCTCACCGACCAGAAGCAGTGGGTCGCCTGGTCTCCCGGCGGCTACTATGACGCGTCGGCAGGCAGCGAAGACCTGATCGGCTGGCACATCAATCGCGGCAAGGATCATGCCGCCGACTTCTTTCCGGCCTCCCGATTCCGCGCGCAGTTTTATCGCCCCGATGTCGTCGGACGTGTACTCAAAGCGCGGGGCGAGGCAGAGGCAGTGCGCCTTGCCGACGCCGATCGTGGACATAAAACACAGGTCGTGGACGTCGACAAAACCCTCCCTCCCATAGTGACGATCACCTCACCGGAGAACAATGCAGAGCAGTCCGCTGCCGCCGTCAAAGTGCAGTTCGCACTTCGAACTCCGGCTGATGCGCCGGTAACGGCAGTACGCGCCCTGATCGATGGACGCCCCCTCGGGACCGAAAGACGCATTCAGGAGGTCGCAAGCGGCACAGCCACAGAGACTGTTCAGACGCTCGATGTGACACTGCCGGACCGTGACTGCGAGCTGTCGATCATCGCACAGAACAAAAATGGCGCGAGCGCGCCCGCAATGATCAAGGTGCGCTGGAAGGGCCAAGCGCCTGTCGACATCACCAAACCAAAACTGTATGTCCTGGCGGTAGGCGTGAGCAAATATAAAAATCCGGCATACACGCTCGATTTCGCCGCTAAAGACGCCGCCGACTTCGCTGCTGCACTACAGATGCAGAGTGGAAAACTCTATCGCGGAGTCGAGGTCAAACTGCTGACCGACGACCAGGCGGGCAAAGACGCCGTTCTGGATGGGCTGGAGTGGATTCAGAAGCAGACTACATCGCGAGATGTTGCGATGATCTTCTTATCCGGTCATGGTGTGCGCGACAGCAGCGGCGACTACTATTATGTCCCGTTCAATTTTGACATGGAGAAGAAGCGCAGTACCGGTGTGCTGTTTTACGAAGTCGAGAAAACGATCAAAGACATCGCAGGTAAGGTGCTGTTCTTCGTCGATACCTGTCATTCCGGAGGCGCGGGCGGCAAAACGAGGGGCATCGAACCGGACATCGTTTCGATCGTCAACGAGCTTTCGAGTGCGGAGAACGGCGCGATCGTGTTCGCGGCATCGACGGGCAAAGAGTATGCGCTGGAAGATATGAAGTGGGGACACGGCGCCTTCACAAAAGCGCTGCTGGAGGGGCTGGCGGGGAAAGCGGACTTAAAGGGCGATGGACGCGTCACGGTGACGAGCCTCGACTACTTCCTATCCGAGCGGGTGAAGGAACTGACGGGCGGCGCTCAGCATCCAACGACAACTAAACCGCCTTCGGTGCCCGACTTCCCGATCGCGATCGTCAAGTAACAACGCAAGTAAGAACGTCCGACGCGAGTCCTGCAAGGGGACAAGATTCGGCGAATTCGTAGGGGCGCCGCAAGCAGCGCCCCCCTTCTCCTGAAAGAGACGCTGCATCGACTCCCCGTCTCCCGAACCTTAGGGAGGGGAGGCTGGTCTTCGGGGGTATGTATTTGCCGGAAAACTCGCTCGTCCCCTCTCAAATGGGCTGCCAGTTTCGTCCAAAACGAGCCACATGACGCCCTGAAAACCGAATACCTGCTCCTATGATGTATGAGGGCTGGTAATCACCCAAAGGGCGGGTAATCACCCAAAATGTCGAAGCATAAATCTTCTCCTCGTCACACGAGGAGGAGATTTATGCTTCGACGAGTGCTGCCAGAGGTCAGCAAACTCTGAACATCAGACGACAAGACCTTCGCTGCGGTACTGAGCTGAGCGCTCTTCGATGTTGACCGCGCCGTATCGGCTAAGTACACTTCCGACACTGTCCGCGTTCGCATCTTCGGCGCGGACCGCAACCAATGTTCCACCACGGCGCACACCCTCATTGTAGTAGGCGGCGTCCGCATGCGGAATGCCAACGCTTGCAAGTACGCCGACCAGCCCGCCTGTCACTGCGCCAATACCGGCGCCGGTCAGCGCTCCGGCAAGCCAGCCAGCGCCTGCGATGAAGCCGAGACCTGGAATCACGAAGAGGCTGAGTCCCGCGAGAGCTCCGAGTACGCCGCCGATCTCCGCGCCCACCCCTGCGTCCTTGGTGATCGCGTGTCCCATGCCTTTGTCTGCGTTGACATCGTTGACGCCATGCGCGCCGTTTTCATTATTCGCCAGCACGCTGATGTCGCTGTGTGCAACGCCCATGCGCTCCACTTCGACTGCGGCGCTTTTTGCCTGTCCAAAATCATCGAACAATCCGACAACTGTTTTCATCGCGCTTCTCCTCTGTGAGTGCTTTCGGCCGATAACGGGAGCCGACTGAGCGACCGCTTAACGGCGGTCTGTTTTATGTTTCTGAATATCTTTTGCACCGCTTCAGTATTTCAATGGCCAAAGATACCGTGCAGACGAGGAAAACTTTCATCAGGTTCCATGATTTTGCAGCCAGCTTATAATCGAGATGAGGAGGTTAACCTCCCCAACCCACTCATTGGTAAGGAGTGGGAGTAATACACGCACCATCGAATTTTTATCGGCTGTGCTGATATGATAAGTAGACCGTTTCGCATCGACCAGGGGTTGTCACGAGAGTGGTTTAGAAGCGATAGCAAGCAGGAGCAAAACGTCGGAAGGCAGACTGTCAAAATCCATCGTTGATCCACATCGGAGGTCCGGTGAGGAAATCGCGCAGGACAGAATATCCCGCTTCGTTATGAATAGTGAGTTGGTCTGCCGCACGGAGATCCACCAGCGACGGTGTGCCGAAGTAGGCTTGTGTCAGTGCGGCGATACCGAGCGTGACCTGCGCCACAGAATTGGTTTTTTCGACAGATACGTTCGCGCCGTCGTACTCGATATGCCACGTGCCCTCGTTCCAGGGAGCGTATTTGTCCGTGACAGCGAGCGCCAGTCCGCCCTTTCCACGCTGCGGATCACGCCAGGCAGTAAGTGCGGCGGGCACGTCCACGATGCGCCCCATGACCAGCGGACGGAGGTTCGTTCGCATTTCGCGATGGCAGAACTGCGACCAGAACATGTCGTCGATCGGCGCGTGCCAGACGAACGAGTCGATCTGCATATCATGACGCTTGAGCAGTCCGAGCAGACCTCTTTGCGCCTCTGGCGTCAGACAAATGAATTCCCGAAGCCTCGCCTCTTTTTTGCGGATGCCCCGATTCTCCTGCCAGCCTTCCAGCTCGCCGCCGTGCATCGTCAAATAGCCTTCGATTCTCCCGTTTCGCTCGTGAACGTAGGTGTAAGTGAACGCCTTTTTCTTATCGTCCAGCATATCCTGCCAGTCCCAGTCACGCCGCTCGACCGCGCCGCGATAGCGCTTCGCGAAGCGCGTATAGAGTTCGTGAAGCGCTGGACGATCGACGGCGGTTGCAGCGCGAACATTCGCGGTCTCTGCATCGACGCGCAGCAGCCGAGACGGGACACTGTACCGACGCTTGACGCCGAGCCAGCCATAACCCAGTTCGCCATAGAAATCGAAACTGAATGGCTCCAGCATCGATAGAAAATGGCCCGCTTCCCGCATCTGCTCAAATGCGTACTGCATGCCCTGCTTCGCAATGCCCTTGCCGCGCGCGGCGGGCAGGCTGCCGACAGCGTTGATGCCCATCAACGGCACAACTACTTCCGATCCGAGATGGATACGGTACCGCACCATTAACAGCGCCGCCTGAAGCGTATCAGACGCATCGAAAATGCCGAGCGGCGTTGTATGCTCTCGGTTTCCTTCGTTCCACTCGTCCCAGAAATCGATCTCGCGACTGCCGTGTTCGAACGACTGTGCCCAGAGATCGACTGCCTGCCGGTATTCCTTTTCGTCGAGCCGACGAAAACTCATGTATGCCTCTCACACCGCTGATCGTACTAATATGACATTGGGCTGAAGCCCCCGTCGGGAGATGCAAAACCCACCTTCGCGGGTTAGAGAGACCCGTCTCAGTCCGCGCAGGAGGACATATCTATAGACGATGGTCATTCCAGACCATGACTTCAGTCCTGTTTGTCAGATCGGGAAAGCGCGGTAGGTTTGGATGCCCAGCACCGACCCATAAATCGCCCAGACACTCCCTGTTATATAGTCGCCGAGTATCAGCCCGATAAAGAACGGGATGAAACGTTTGAAAGATTTCATGCCGCCATAGCGGATAATGATCGATTTGATCCCCCACCCGATCAGGGTCGCGCACCAGAGCCATGACATCGTAAACGTTCCGGCGATCGCGTAGCCGATCGGGTGAAACGGCCACCAGGTGAAGCGCGATCGGAGCGCGGTCAGCACCGCCGTCATTACAAAGCCGACGCCTACGCCCTGCATACGCGGGAAATCGGGTTTGGTAGGATTATCGATAATATCTTTGAGCCCGCGCCAGGGTACGCTGCCCATGTCCGTGCGCCAGCCGTTCACCTTCGCGGTCGCTGCCCCGTACTGGTAGTAGCAGGTCAGCACCGAACCCCACGAAGCCAGCGCGCCGATGATCGTTGCGAGCACGATCACAGCCGCCACATGACGCAGGTTCATACGCGACGACTCGCCTATTTTCATCGCTTCGAGCTGGTTGGGCATCTCCGTACAGCGCATATCGAGGTCGTGCCAGAGCAGCATGTGCAGCCCGACCTGATTGGGGAACGTGAAGGCGCGCGAGCCGACACCCGACTGCATCAGTTGATGCACGTTCATATCGGGACCGAATCCCCAGGGCAGTCCCGCCTCGGCGCGGATACGCGTGAACGTGATCACATAGAGGTAGTAGAGCGCGAAGAACACGAACGGCACGACCCAGCTCATGCCGATCAGCATCCCGAAACCAACTAATGCCGCGAAGCCCGCCAGACCGCCCAGCACCGCGAGACGGTAGGGCATCGG
>Ga0123338_10004569_pt1 | contig 12044 bp, 9 predicted proteins | sample grotaG_FD_89793 | JGI IMG/M metagenome (GOLD analysis project Ga0123338, IMG submission 89793) | Glacier valley bacterial and archeal communities from Borup Fiord, Nunavut, Canada, to study Microbial Dark Matter (Phase II) -... | ecosystem: Environmental > Aquatic > Freshwater > Ice > Glacier ... | reverse complement strand
TTGTCAGATGGTCTGATGTGGGTGGGGTGCCGGCTTTGGGTGCCGGGGTAAAAAGCCAATTACCAGCGTAAACGGTAAGCGGGGTTAGCCGGCCTTCGGAAGCGGCGGCGAACAGGAGCAGCGAAACCGCGAATACATTCATGCGGACTAATCTAACTTACTTTGGCGCCTAATTCACCCCAGCGCGCATAGAGCTCATCCGCCGCTTCCTGTGCAACACCCAGTTCTTCCACGGTCTTTTGAAGCAGAGACGGGTTGGTGTTTACAGCGGGATTATCGAGCGCGATGTGCTTTTCATTTACCGCGGCCTCGGCTTCTTCGATGCGCTTTTCGATTGTTTCCCACTCGCGGGCTTCAAGGTAAGAAAGGCGCTTCTTTCCGGAATCGGCCTTCTGGCGGTCAGGAGCTTTTTCGGAGCGAACGGGCTTGCGGGCAGCGGCTTGCGCCTCTTCCCACTGGCTGTAATCGGCAAAAACGCCGGCACCGCCTTCGCCATCGAGGCCGACCACAAGGTTCGAAACATTGTCGAGCATGAAGCGGTCATGGGTGACCAGGACGAGGGCGCCGGGAAAATCTGCCAGGTTCTCTTCAAGGACTTCGAGGGTAGGGATGTCGAGATCGTTAGTCGGCTCATCGAGGAGCAGCACGTCGGCTGGTTCCAACATGAGCCTGGCGATTAGCACCCTGGCTTTTTCGCCGCCCGAGAGCCGGTTGATCGGCATCTCCAGCTGCTCCGGGCGGAAGAGGAAGCGCTTGGCCCAACTGATTACGTGCACGGGCTTGTCCTGATACATGACGGAATCGCCGTGGGAGACCAGAGCGCGTTTGAGCGTTGCGGTAGGGTCCACCTGGACGCGGTTCTGATCGAAGTAGACGATGCGGACGCCGTCGGCGCGCTCCACCACGCCCGCATCGGGCTCGATATCGCCCTTCAGAATTTTGAGCAACGTGCTTTTGCCGGTGCCATTTGCGCCAACCAGACCGATGCGGCGGCCCGGGGACAGCCGGAGGTCCAAATTGCGGAACAGACGTTTGCCGCCTAAGGACTTTTCGAGGCCACGCAGTTCGATGAGCTTTTTGGTTTTGCGTTCGGAAGCCTGAAAATCGATCTTCGTCGTGCCGGTGCGGTTGCGGTCCGTGACATCGGCCAGCTCTGCCATCAGGCGGCCCGCATCGTCAATGCGCGCTTTGGATTTCGAAGTTCGGGCTTTTGCGCCGCGGCGGAGCCATTCGATTTCGCCCTTCACTTTGTTCTGGAGAGCGTCCTGCTGGCGGGCCTGGACGGTGAGGAGTTCGTCACGGCGAATCAGAAACTCGCTGTAGTTGCCTTTCACGCGGAGCAGACCGCCGACATACTGGCGGCTCAATTCAGCCATGTCGGTGGCGATATTTTCGAGGAAGTAACGGTCGTGGCTTACGGTGACGCTGGCGAAGGGGGCGGTCTTGAGGAGTTTTTCGAGCCAGAGAATGCCATCGAGATCGAGATGGTTTGTGGGCTCATCCAGCATGAGGACGTCGGGCTCTTTGGCGAGTTCGATGGCGATGGCGAGCCGCTTTTTCCAGCCACCGGACAGGGAAGCTACGTCGGAGGAGCCGTCCGTAAAGCCGGCGCGCCCCAGGACTTCGGGCGTGAGCAGATCGCCCACGGTGGTGCCCGCTTCGAAATTCGATTCCTGCGAAACGTAGCCCAGACGCAGAAGTTTGCGAAACGAACGTTCGCCCGTATCGGGGTCTTGCAGCCCCGCGAGAATTTGCAGGAGCGTGGATTTTCCGGCACCGTTCGGGCCGATCAGACCAAGGCGGTCTTCATCGCCAATGGTAAGCGAGACGCCCTGGAAAAGTGGGGCTGAGCCGAAGGCTTTTGAAATTTCTTGTAGGTTTATCAGGAGAGACATAAAAAAAAAGCTGCCGGGGTGAACCGGCAGCCATGACCGAACTCGTATTTTGCGAAACGAACTACTGGGTTTTCGCTTTGACTTTCTCTGCGCCCTTATCCACACCGGAGGCGGTTGCGTGAACAGCGCGCTTGGTGCCGTGCTTGATGGCGTGACCGGTTTTCTTGGTCACCTTGACGGTGCCCGCGCCGAGATCCTTGGCGGCTTCTTTGGTCTCATGGCCGGCGTTCTTCATATCCTGCTTTGCGCCTTCCTGGGCGAATGCACTCAGGCCGAGCGCGAGAATTGCTGCGATTGTCAGTTTCATGATTTTTAACTCCTATAAATGTAGCAAATCACACGCCATATGAAGTTAGCTTCATGCCGCGCGGCACCTAAGCTATGGCGTTTGTATCGAGAACGTGACCACGTTGCTGACGAAAAGCTGCTGCGCGATGGTGAGCTGCGTTTGCTTGTTCGGCGCCATTTTACTGCTGAGTTGGAAAGTCACGCGGAAAACCCCTACCAGGCCGGGCTCGTAACCGGTGAACAAAATATTGGCGGTTTGGCCACCCGCCAGAATGGAATCGACGGGCGTGAGAGGCGCATCGGTGGTGCTGTCCTGACCGCCTTCCCGGCCGCCACTGGTGGTGGTTGCGATTTTGCCGGAATCGATGCCGATTAAGGTGGGGCCGAGCCCTGTGGCGAGAAGGTAAAGGATCTCGCCGGGAACCGCGGGATTGGCGTCGGTGACTTCCCCGCCCCCGTTATTGTTGGCGCAGCACAACTGCGAGGTAAGGGCGCTCAGAATCAGGCCGGTGCCCTTGCTGACGCTAACAGAATACGTGATGCCGTTCGAATCGGGACCGGCAATTTTCGCTTGCAGCAGGATACGGGTAAACACGTTGCCGGGCGTCGCGGTCACCGGTGAGCTGTCATCCGCGTTGATCTTGCTGATGAAGGCATCGCGAATGACTACCAATGTATCGGCTTTTTGAACGACATAGGTGTATGGATTGGCCGCGCCCTGGATGGTGAGGACACCCGTATCGCCTTCGGTAATGCTGCCATCGACGGAGACGACGCCGGTCGAGTTCGAAAAGGCGTGATAGACGCGGCCGGGGCGGGGGTCAGTGCCATCGAGCGCGAAAATACCCGGGTTGGCGTCTACTATCGAGACAGCTTGCGGATTGGAGATAAGTACCGTGCCATCGGAGCGAACCGACCGCAAATAGGCACTCACGCTGGTTCTGCCGGCCACTTCAAAGCCAAGCTGCGCACTGACCTGGGTGGGCGAAACAAAGGTGAGGGGCGCGGGCAAACCGTCGATGAAGAGTTGCGTGTTCGCCAGAGAAAAGGGCAGTGTGCCCCTGTTGAATGAAGTGGCCTCCGAGCCTTCGCTAAGATTCGTGCCGAAGAGGGTAATCAGAGAGCCCGGGGCAACGCGCGCAGCGTCCTGCAAGTTCAGGGCGAGACTGGTGCCACCGGCCGTCGCGGTAATCTGCGCACCGGTTGAGACAGCGGCGGAATAGCCAATAAAAGCACCTGCCGCGCCGCCCTTCTTCGCGGTCAGGACAATGCCTCCGGTGCTGAAATTCGGGCGCGCTGTCAAGTTAGGGTCGCCTGGAATATTGATCAGCTTAATCAGCGCGCTTAATACCGTACTGAGCGTATCCGTTTTCAGCACGGTGTATTTGTAATCGGTATTGACAGCGGTTCCGGTGCTGCTAGCGGTCGTGATGGTGACCGTGACGGTATCGTTCTCTTTGATTGTGCCGCCCAGCGTTACCGCTCCGATGGCAAACACTTCCAGGCTAGCCGCATTGCGAACTGTAGCGGGAGGCAGAGCGATATCGGCGGGTGAGAAAACCAGAACGCGGCGATTGAACACATCGGCGACATAAAGATTGTTGCCGTCCAAAGCAAGCGATGTGGGGGTTTGAATCTGGTCGGCGCTATCGCCAGGCGCATAGGTGGTGAGATCAGGCTGCCCGAGTACGATATCGGCAGCCGCGGCATTGCTTGTGGGGATTTTGGAATAAATCAGTACGCGATCGTTTCCGCCATCGGCAACAAAGAGGCGCGTGCCGTCGGAGATGGCAAAACGCGGGAACGAAAGCGTATTTCCGCAGCGGCTGGGATAGGTAGGAGTGGAGTCCAAGGAACTGACAACACCGTTCGAAGTACAGAGCTTCGAGGAGTTATTGCTCGCCGAGCTGCTCATATCGGGCTGACCGATTTCGATATCGGCGGGCGCCTGGTTCGCGGTAGGGATGGAATTCCAGATCAGAATACGGTTCGAGCCGAGGTCAGTGACAAAAAGCCGCGTACCGTCAGAAGTCACCGCGACCGGGCTGGTCAGATTATTTGCGGTGGCGGTGACGGCGGTAAGCGCAACCGGCACCGCGGTGGTGAGATTTGGGACGCCAAGCACGACATCGGCGGACGCGCCGTTCGAGGTGGGGATCTGGTTATAAATCAGAACGCGATTGTTCTGCGTATCGGCAATGAACAGCTTGCCGTTCTGGATCCACACGCCCTGCGGGCCACGCAGCGACTTTGCCGTGGGCGGAACCGCTGGGAGATTGTGGGTGAAATCGGTCTGGCCGATCACCACATCGGCGGGTACATTCGCGAGAGTGGCCAAATCGTTCGGGGGGGTAGGAATCGAGTTCCAAATCAGAACGCGATTGTTATCGGTATCTGCAACGGCGAAGCGAATGCCATCGGTCGCGACTGCCGTGGGGGTTCGCAGCGCCGTTTGCGATACTCCGATCTGGATATCGTTGAAATCCTTCTGGCCCAAAACCACTTTCGCCGTAGTGCGCGCGCATACCTTACAACTAAGCTTTTCGTAATGCGGGTCATTCGTGGGCAGCCCGGTATCCGCCTGATCCGTAGGCTTGGGAAGAATATCGGTCGGGAAGATGAGGACGCGGTTGTTGACCGGATCCGCACCGAAGCGGTTCGAATCCACTACGAAAAGCTTGTTACTTCCCCACGCCAAGCCAGCCGCTGAACCGATCTGGAAGTTGGTGGCACCGTGGTACGAATCTGTAAAGGTGGTCTGGCCGATGACCAGCCGGGCCGCTTGCCCGTTGACATAATCAGCGCCAGCGGCGGCCTGCGCGGCTAGAATCGCAAAACAAAAAAGCTTCATCATGTAGGCGTAACCTGCTATTGTACCAACCGTGTTGGACGACGCGTTATCTCGCCATGGTTTCACCAATCTGGCAGAATCGCGCACCTTACCTATGAACGATCTTGAGATTAGCCCTGAAGAGTTTGCGGCGTTGCGCCGGGAGGGAACGCCGCATCGTTTGATCGATGTGCGGGAACCCTTCGAATTGAGCATTGCCAAGCTGGAGAGTTCAGAGGATATCCCGATGCGCGCGGTTCCGGGTTGCCTGGCGCAGCTGGAGGATGACGATAAGCCGCTGGTGATTCTGTGCCATCACGGCGTGCGCAGTTTGCAGGTGGTCTGCTGGCTGCGGGAACAGGGCGTGGAGAATTGCCGCAGCCTGGCGGGCGGCATTGAGCGGTGGAGCCGCGATGTGGATCCGGAAGTGCCGCGATATTAGAAGGATTTAGACCACAGGCCTTTGGTCTGCTTACCGGCCATGGGCCGGCGCTACAAGCGTTTAGCGAACGGTGATGGGGAACGGCGGGCTGCAGGCGCGCAGTACCAGGTTCGTGCTGCATATGCTGATCTGCGGATTCACCGCCGTGGGGTTTGTGAGAGCGACATTTACTTGTTGCACGCCAACCAGGCCGGGGGCGTCGCCAGCATAGAGAACGCTTGCGGGGAATGAGGGTGTCAGAGGACCGCCAGGGGATGGGGAGACAATCGCTTCCACCTGCGTGGTTGCGAAGTAATGAGGAAGCGAGCCAGCCGTAGGCAAACCGGTTGCGAAGATTTGGAGAATGCTGCCGGGGGCTGCCGGATTGCCTGAGGCGTTTACTGTTCCATCCTGATTGAGTACGCCGAAAATTCCCGGCGCGGCGGCGGCCAGTGTCACGGCCTGTGGCTTTGTTGCGACGCCATCTACCGTTACTACCAGTTGCGAGGTGGTCTTAGCGGCCAGGGCGGACGGCACCTGGAAGTTGATCTGCGTTGCGCTCTTGAACAGAATGGGGGCGACGATGCCATCGAACGTTACCGCGACATTGGTGCCCGCGAGGTTCACGCCCTTGATGGTGCCTAGTGAACCGGCCACCAGCGGACCGGCTGCCAGTGTGGCGGCATTGGTGACGCTGCTGATACTGATAGCGGGCGCTACCGGGGGATCTACTGTAACGGTAATCGGAATGGTGCGGCTGCCGGCGGAACCTGCTGAGATGATGACCTGCGCCTGGTACACACCGGGCGTGAGGCCTGAGGCGTTCAGAATGACGCGCAGGCTTGCGTTCGTATTCCCTTGCGTTTCGCTGGGAGATATGAAGACGAATCCGCTGCCGTTCTGATACGAAACAGAAACGCTGTAGCTCAAAAGAGTGCCGGGATTTTGATTGATGATCTGAAAGAATTCCGTATCTTGCAGCCCATTCAGGGGAGAGCGGAAGTTAATCGCCGCGGGCCCAAAGACGGAAAGCAGGGGGAAATAGTTGGCATTGCAATCGCCCACAAACTGGCAATCGCTGGCCGGGGCTGTGCGGCGGAAGCGTGGAACCGGATCGGTCGGGGTAGCCGTGGCGACAATAGAAACCGGACCCAGTGTAAGAGCCGCGTTCGCAATGGTAACTGCATTCGATGTGGTGCTTAAGCCGATAAACGTTGGGAATTGAGCGATTTCCTGAGTGCTATCGCTGGCATCGATCACTTCGTAGACGGCGACGCCGGCGCCACCTGTCAGTGCTACTTCAGTAACGGACTTAAGGGCTGTCTGGCCGGTGAAGGCAGCCTTGGTGGCGATCGGCGCGCCCCCTGCCCCGTTTGCATCGTGCCCGATCACGCGCGCCAGTAACAGCGTTCCGCCATTAGTGGGCGTATAAACTCCTCCGGTGGGCGTGCCGGTGCCGCCAAGATCGCCCGCCGCGGTGGGCTGCGTGGCACTGTTGCCCGCCACGAAATCCGGCAGAAAAACGCGCGCACTGGTGGGAAAATTCGAATAGTTGACTACGATGCGCGTGCCGGAATCCGACGAGGCGTCCTTCGGGATAAACGCATTGCCGAAACCTTCGGTGACGCGGAGTGAACTGAAGCGCGTTCCGGCAGCGAAGAAACCAGGAACATCGAACGTGGCGGGAAGCGGCGAACCGGCGCAGGTGATGCCGGTGTTGGCTCCGTTCGAAAGCAGAGCGGCCCGGGGCGTAGCAACGACGGCAGTTGAGCTGGTCACCGACAAGGATGTCGAGGAGAAGTAAGCGGTGACAGGGGAGCCGGCGGGCAGAAGGTTGACTGCGAGACGGACATTGGTTAGCCGGAAGACCAACGCGCGCGTGGCTGGCACGGTGGCAGTGACTCCGTTGAAGGCGAGCGTATTGGAAGAGAGCAGGACGGCAGGCGAACCCGTAGGCAGGGGCCCGGAACCGTTATCCACGGTGAGCAGAGTATCCGGATTACCGGCTGAATTCACCCGGTTGGTAACCGCTGTGGGGAAGGTGGCCGTCAGATTCGTCGAGACAGTCTGGCCCGGTGTGCCGCCGGTGCAGTTGAGCAAAATACTGCCGACGGGCTCAGTCAGGCCTTCCGAGCGGACGTCCTGGTTAGTTGCGGAGGTGGAGCACAGAAGCGGTGTCTGCGCGGAGAGAGTGTTGGCGAAGATGAAAATAAAACCGAGGAAGAATGAGAGATTCAGACCGGTTAGTCTTTTACCATTCCGAGTAAGAAGTGCCATCGAGGCTTATTTTATCCGATCCGCTGCGAATATCGAAGATACCCGGCTCCGTGGAGTTAACAGCCTGCCCGGCATCCTCCTGAATCACCTTCCAGGAATTGTTCGCGTTCATGATGGGATCGCGCGGAATATCGCGCAGGTAACCATCGGAGACAAGGTCCTGAAGCGACTGCGGGGCTTTCTGTTTATCGAAACTGTATTCATCAATCACAGCGCGCAGGGTGGTGAGGTTACTTCGCAACACGCTTTCTTTGGCTCGGATAATCGATTTCTGGTAGTAGGGAATCGCGACACCGATGAGGATGACCACAATGGCCATCACAATCATCAGTTCGACCAGTGTGAACCCGCGGCGGAACTGTTTGCTGGTTACCATTCGGAGTAAGGCGTCCCGTCGCCTGCTTTATCGCTGGATTTCGAAAAGATGTCGAATACGTTCTGACCGCCGCCTCCCTGCCCTTTCGGATCGTCCTGCATGCTGCGGACTCCCCACTCGCGCTTCTTGGTTAAGGGATCGACAGGGACGCGGCGGAGAAATTTCAGTTTTACGTCCGCGTTCGGGCCGGAACCCTTGACCCCTTCCACCATAGCGTCCAGGCTTTCGGGATAGCACTGGGCGTCCTGCTTCTGGATACCTAGCTGGCCGGCATCGCACTTATCTTTATACTTATCGATACCCTTGCGGATTTCATCGAGGGCGAGGCGCAGTTCGCGCTCACGATTGCGGTGGACGCGGGACCGCGCAAGCGGCACAGCCATGGTGGAAAGCACCAGCATGAGCGTGAACGCCACGATCAGTTCGATCAGGGTTAAACCGCTTCGCCGTGAGTTGCGCTTCTTCATGGGCGTGACCTGCCTATTTCACCGTGACGTTCAACACGGGGATATTGGTTGCCACCTGCTGACCGGGCGAGTTCTTCAACATCAACTGGGGCAAGGTGACGGTGGTGGAACCGCGGCCGATTGCCTGGAAGGTGATGGTAACCAGGCCACCGGTGCCCGAGACGCCGGGCCCCTTAGGATCGCGCGCGACGGAAATGAGAGCTTCACCCACATCGTTGAGGATGTTTTTCGAAGGGCTTAGCGGAGGCCCGGTCTGCTGGATAAGATCGCCGGCAACGATGTTATTGATGCGCAGGATTTTCGGATCGAATTTCAACTGCGCGTTAATGGCGCTTAGATCAGTAATGTTGGCGACACGCAGCGTAACTGTCGCGGCTCCGCTGAGTGGGGTTTCAAGCTGTGCTGGCAGGAAGGAGAGAACCACCCCGGCGGCTGGAGGCGGAACAGCGGGAGCGGTTGGCGGAGCCGGGTTTGGAGCAGGGACCGGCGCAGTGGGCGCGGGAGCAGTGGGCACCGGTGCAGCGGGAGGGCCGCCGCGCAGCATGCGGACGTTGACCGCGTTGCCGCTGGCCACTCCGCGCAGATTCGCTTCGGTCACTTCGGGCGAACGTACAATGTGAGGAATTAAAGTAATCAGCAACTCGGTCTGCGATTTTTCGATCTTTTCATTTGAGAATAAGCGCCGGATCAGCGGAATTTGAGAGAGCCCCGGCAAGCCTTGCACCACTTTGGAATCCTGTTCCTGCATCAGGCCGCCCAGCAGATTGATTTCGCCATCCTCGGTGCGGAGATCCTGCGCGATTTTTCTCTGGCTGATGATGGGCTGTTGAATGCCGCCAACATCGCGGTAACCGGTCACCTGCGAAATATCGATTTCAATGTGCAGGGTTACCTGATTGGCATCGTGAACGCGCGGCAACATGTCCATATTTACACCGGTTTCAATGTAAGTGAACGACGTTTGAATCAGCGGGCTGACGCCAACACCCACGCCGCCAATGCCGGAACCGAAACTGCCTGACGCTGTGGGTACTTTATCGCCAATGTGCAAACTGACCTTGACGTTATCAAGCGCGCGCAATTGCGGAGACTGAACAACCTTGGTGCCCGTATCGCTGAGCAGCGCTTCGATAAAACCGCCGGGGATGCCGGTGATGGAATAATCCTGCGATGAGATGCGGTGAAGGTTGTTGAGGCTAGTGCCGGAGCTTGTAGTTGATGCCGCGGTGGTGGCGCCGGTGCCGGTCGCGGGGGTCGTGGTGGAGGTACTTCCCAGCCCCGCACGAGGGTTGAACACAGCACTTACGTTGAGGCCGCCGTTAGCGATTTGCGCGCCCAGGTTGCGGACACGGTCTTTACGGACCTCCATCACGATCACATCGACAACCACTTCGGATTTCGGCTTGTCCAGATCGGCAATGATCTTCTCCGCGAGCAGCATGCGGTCCGCTTCGCAACGGATGATGAGCGCGTTTTGCGTAGTGTAGTTATAAATCTTCTGAATGTCGGTTACGGTGCGCAGCGTGGTAATCACTTCCTGCAATTCGGTGGTGTTGGTGATGTTGTTCAGGTAGAACACCTTGACCACCTGCTCTTCCAGTTCACGCCGTTTGGTGGTGTTATCGAGCGTGACGAAAATGGCATTGCCGGAGAGCGGCTTCCAGAAAGATTTTGTCAGCAGCGAAAGGTAATCGAGCGATTGTTCGAGCGTGGAATTCTGCAAATCTATGGATTGAGGGCGGATGACGTTCTGCGCCTCGTAATCAGGATCGAAGAGCACGTTGATTCCAGCCAGCTTGCCTACGGTTTCAAACAGCACGCGCGGCTTCTGGTTACTCATCTTCAGATTAATAGGCTGCAGACTGAGCGGCTTGAGTTCGGGAACGCCCTGGAGCGAATCGATCCGCTGAGCCGTTGCTTTGCGCGAGGCCTGAATGGGAGTGAGGCCTCGGTCTTCTGGATCAGGTGGGGGCGCATTTGGGTCAACGGGCTGCGCATCGCGCTTCTTTTCGCGATCGATCATAGCCTTGGTGCGGCGGATTTCCTGTTGGGCGGCGGGAGAGGCGGGGTCGATTGCGTAGGCGCGATTGAATTCCAGCAGCGCTTCGGTCAGGTTGCCTTCGGCGCGGATTTTCTGGCCGGTCTTGATATGCTTGGCCGCAGCATTGAACCGGATCCGCCGGATTTCGAGCTGGTAAAGAGGATCTGAAGGATCTTCGCTGAGCGCGTTCTCCTGAAATTCGAGCGCTTTATCCAGTTCGCCGCGCAATTCCGCGGCCCGCCCCTGCGCCAGCATCTTGTCACCCTTGCGCGTGCGGGCTTCCATGGGAAGCAGCGGCAGCAGCAGGAAGACAATAGAAAGGACGGCGGATATGGGCCGCACGGCGAAAGAGCTAGAAGGACGCATGTGATATCGTGATGGCGGATCGGCGGCGGCTCTGCTGGACTATCATCTAATTAGCTGACGCGCAAAGCGGGTCTGCTGTTTACCTTAAATCGCTCCCAAGAAAATACTTTGGCCGAGAAATATCCCGACATCAAAATTTTGAGCGAAAACCGTCAGGCCAGCCATAACTATTTCCTGCTGGAAAAGTTTGAGGCGGGGCTGGTGCTTACCGGTACGGAAGTGAAGAGTATCAAAGACGGCAAGATGCAGTTGAAGGAGAGCTACGCGACAGTCTCCGGCAATGAAGCGTGGCTGATGAACGCGCACATTAGCGAATATTCGCATGGCAACCGTGAGAACCACCAGCCGGTGCGGAGCCGCAAGTTGTTGCTGCACCGGCGCGAGATTGACAAACTGTTGGGGATGACGCGCGAGAAGGGCCTCTCTTTAGTGCCGACTAAGGTGTATTTGAAGAAGGGCAAAGTGAAATGCGAGTTCGCAGTGGGACGCGGCAAGAAACTGCACGACAAGCGCGCCACGGAGCGGGCGAAAACAGCCGAGGATGAAGCGCGCACGGCAATTCGGAATCATAAGGCGCGTACGCAGTAAAAAAGCAAACGTAAAGCTTACAAGGGGCGGAATGGAAATTCGTTGGGAAAAGCAGGCGGGCGCGGATTATGCAGGGGCGGCGCTGGTGATTTGTGTGTTCGAGGGCGATGCGGGGCTGCCCGGGTTTGAAGAGTGGTCGGCTTCCGGGGAAGTGGCCGGGAAGACAGGCGAGTGCACGCTGATTCACCGGCCCGGCGGCTACCAGGCCACGCGCGTCCTGCTGGCGGGCGCCGGGAAACGCGATCAGTTCGCGCCCCCCGCTTTGCGGAAGCTGGCGGGAACGGCGGTTCGGTTCTTGAAAGCGAAGGGGATTTTGGAGGCCGCGCTGGTGCTGCCGGAGGCGTTCGCTTCGGCGGATTACGCGTCAGCGGCAGTGGAAGGCGCGCTGATGGGCAACTATGAGGGCGACCGGCTGAAGAGCGATAAATCCGGATCGAAGTTCATGGACAAGTTTGTAGTGCTTGGCTCGGGCGACGGAGTGGAAGCGGGAGTGGA
>Ga0123338_10004567_pt1 | contig 12046 bp, 7 predicted proteins | sample grotaG_FD_89793 | JGI IMG/M metagenome (GOLD analysis project Ga0123338, IMG submission 89793) | Glacier valley bacterial and archeal communities from Borup Fiord, Nunavut, Canada, to study Microbial Dark Matter (Phase II) -... | ecosystem: Environmental > Aquatic > Freshwater > Ice > Glacier ... | reverse complement strand
GAACCACGCCGCCGCCGGCGCGCGCAACGGAGCGGCCACAGCGGTCAGCGCCAACGCCCGCCCTTGCCCATCTTGCAAGGCCAGAAACACGCCGTAGAGCAGAAACAAGGCCCACACCTGCCAACCTTGTTGGGCAAAGCCCCAGCCCACCTGGATCAGCGCGAACAGCCCGCCCGCTGCCAGCAGCGCCGCCTGGGGGCCACGCCGCTCGGCTAGGCCACTGGCTGGGGCCACCAGCACGCTATAGACCACCAACGCGGCAAAGTAGAGCCACGGCACCAGCGCCACGCTCTTGACCAGCCCCAGACTATAGAACAACGGGAAGGCGATGCTCACTTGGCCCAGCGCAAACACGGTCGCCACCGCCGTTGCCAGCCAAAAGCGCATCCCCAGCGGGGGGATTGCGGATTGCGGATTGCGGATTGCGGATTGCGGATTGCGCGCTGGGGTCGGGGTAACGGGCGCGGGCGATGGGAGTTCCGCTGCGTCGGGCGGCGCTTCCGCGCCTAGTCCAGCAGATCCAGCGGCGCGCGGGCCGACGGCCACGGCCAGCGCCACCAGGGCCAGCACCCCCGGCACTGCCGTCCAGAGGAACACTGCCTGGAGGTTGGCGGGCGTGTTGCCCAGCACCCACGCGGCACAGATCGGCCCGATCAACGCGCCCACCGTGGTCAACACGCGATGGAAGGCGAAGGCGCGTGGCTGGGCGGCGGGCGGCGTGAGGGCGGCCAGCAACCGGTCGCGCGGAGCAGCGCGCAGGCCACGCCCGGCGCGGTCCACCACAGTCAGCCCGACCAGCGGCAGGGCCGCCCCGGCCAGCCCCAGCAGCGGACGCGCCACGTTCGACAGCCCATAGCCCAGCACGATGCCGGCCCAGCCCTGGCTCCAGCGCGCCGGCAAGCGACCCGCCAACAAGCGCAGCAACGGAGCCGCGCCGGCCGCCACGCCTTCCACCAGCCCAGCCAGCGGCAGCGACAGGTGCAACACGCCCACTAGGAACAGCAGGCGCACTGGCACGATCATCGCCGTCCCCAGATCGGTCAGCAAGCTGACCACGCTGAGGGCGATCACCGCGCGTGGCAGCCGGCGCGGCAGCGAGGCGGTCGGGGCCGCGACATTGGGCTTGGCAGGTAGAGTAGCGTTCATAGGCAATACCGCCGCATTATACGCCATGCCGCCGCCAAGCACCACCCCCACCGTGCGTGTCCTGACATAATGGCGGGCGCGCTTGCACCACCCAGCAGCGCTGTGCTATAGTACCACATGACTCTGCCGCCGTCCCCCGCCGCGTTGCCTGTGCGCCGCCGCCATTCCGCGCCCGCCGGCAGTGCGCCCCCGCCGCCGCCAGCGGAGCCGGAACTCCCCCCGCACTTACCACCGGCACCTGCCACACCGCGCACCGCCGGTGAGTTGGCCTACAGCAGCGTCTTCCTGGCCGGGTTGGCCGTGATCCTAGCCGTGATTGATCCACTGGTGATCGATCTACAGGCGCAGCCCGCTCTCAGCTTGGGCGGAGTCGCGCTCGGCCTTGCGCTGGGCGGATGGGGCAGCCGCCGGGGCCAAGTCGCCTTCGCCGGCGCGGGGGCGGTCGTGCTGTGGGCCGGGATCGCCGCCGGCATCCTCACCCAGCCGGTCCCCATTTACGCGCTGCCCGGCACCGTCTTGGCCCCACGCCTCGCGTTGGTCAGCGTGGCGCTGCTCGGCTGGCTGTTGCTGGGCGATCTGCCCGGCTGGGTGCGGCGGGCGGTGCCGGCCGCCGCGTTGCCCACCGCCCTGCTCATCGGCTGGATCTGGATCAGCGTGCCGACGTTTGCCCGCGATGCCGGCTTCTACCGCTTGGCCGTCGATTCGCAGGGCAATGTCTACGCCAGCGATGCGGATGTGGGCACGATCTGGGTGTTCGCGCCCGACGGCAGTGTGCGTGGCAAGCTCTGGCCGCGGCGCGTCGGCACACCGCGCACCCCCGGCCCCGGCGTGCAGCCCGCCCAGACCCGCCGCCAACTGCTCCCCTTGCGCGTCGGCCCCACCCCCACTCCCGGCGGTCCCAGCGAACCAGAGTTTCCCACCTGCGGCATGGTGATTGATGGGCAGAATCGCCTGTATATCGTGGACATCTTGTTGCGCCAAGTATTGCGCTTCAGCGCCGCCGGCCAGTTGGATCGCGCTTGGCCGCTGGCCGACACCTATCAGCCCGCCTCCGACTGCTTGGCGCTTGATACCACCCACCTCTATGTCGCCGACAATACCGGTAATCACATCGTTATTTTCGACTTCGACGGCCGGCCGCAAGGCGATTGGACGCTGCCGACCCGCGCCTGGGGTATCAGCGCCACGCCGAGCGGCGCGTTAGCGGTCCTCTATACCGATCATGTGGAGTTTCGCCAGTTTCCCCAGGGGGCGGTGGTGCGCCAATGGAACCTGCCGCCCGCCGGCACGCCACTCGAAGTACCCTACCAGACGATTTTTGTGCGCCACAACGGCGAAGTGGTGGTCAGCAACATCACGACCGGAGTGGGCAGCGGCAGCCAACTGCTGCGCTACGGCCCCACCGGCGACCCGCTGCCCGCCATCCCCATCCCGGCCGGCCCCGACAGCGCCGGTGGTCCCGCCGGCATCGCCGAAGACGCGCAAGGCCGGCTCTATGTCGCCGACTTCAACCTCCGCATCATCCACCGCTTCACCCCCGCTGGTCGCCGCGACGCGATCTGGAAGGCCGTGCAAGACGAGGAGGGGGAGTAGCGGATTGCGGATTGCGGATTGCGGATTGCGGATTGCGGATTGCGGATTGCGGATTGCGGATTGCGGATTGCGGAATAGGTAAGTAACCACATACCTTTCGCTCGTTTCTGGACGAGTTGGGATAATTGCGGTAAGCTCAGGGCATGAGCGAACCCTTAGCTATTACGACCGAGCGGGTGGATGATCTCCCGCTGTTGGTCGCGCAAATGGAACAGATGGATCTGCCTAATCTGCTGGACCACCACTTCCGCGTCAATGGTAACTGGCAGGGCTTGAGTTCCGGCTGGGTGACGACACTTTGGCTGGCGCATCTGCTCTCGCAGGCCGATCACCGCCTCAGTTATGTGCAGCCCTGGGCCGCCGCCCGCCTGCATACCCTCGCCGCCCTGACGGATCAAGCCGTGCGCGCCCTCGACTTCAGCGATGATCGACTCGCTTGGTTGTTGACCGCCTTCAGTGACGACACCGTGTGGATCCCCTTTGAAGCGACCCTCAACCGGCAAGTGCTGGCAGTTTACGACCTGGGGCGCGGGCCGGTGCGCCTGGATACCACTACCGCCAGCGGCTATTGGCAAATTACCGCCGACGGCTTGTTCCAGTTCGGCCACTCCAAAGATCATCGCCCCGACCTGCCGCAGGTCAAAGTGCTGCTGGCGGGGCTGGACCCCCTGGCCTTGCCACTGGTCACGGACGTGCTCGGCGGCCAGCGTGCTGATGACCCACTGTATCTCCCGGCCATTGCGCGCGTGCGCCGGGCTCTGGGGCGCAACGGCGGCCTGCTGTTCATCGGCGACAGCAAAATGGGCGCGCTGGACACCCGTGGGGGGGGGGTGGCGGGCGACGACTTCTATCTGTGTCCGCTGGGCGACCAACAACTGCCGCGCGACTGGCACACGGTGTATCTGGCGGGGGTGCGGGCCGGCACCCAGCCGCTGATCCCGCTTACCCGCCAGCGGGTGGACGGCGCAACCTGCACCATTGCCGAGAGCTATGAATGCGCTGTTGCGTTGGAGACGGCGCTGGATGGGCGGGTGGTGGCGTGGACGGAGCGGCGCTTGGTAGTACGCTCGTTGGCGGGCGCGCAAAGCGCCGAGCGCAAACTGCGTGAGCGGTTGGCTGCTGCAGAGGCGGCGCTGGGGGCGCTGGGGCTGCGGCGCGGCAAAGCCCGCCTGCGGGATCGGGCGGCGCTGGCGACGGCGGGAGCGGACGTGCTGGCCGCGTACCAGGTGGCCGATCTGCTGACGGTGACCGTCAGCGAGACTTGGCACGAACGCGAGGTGCGGGGCTACCAAAGCCGCCCGGCGCGCGTCGAACGGACCTGGGAGTTCGCACTGACCCTGGCCCAGGACGAAGCGGCGCTGGCGGCGCGGATTGCGGGCTTGGGCTGGCGGGTGTATGCAACCAACGCGCCGGCACCAGAGTTGGGGCTGGAAGCGGCGGTGCGCGCCTACCGCGACGAATACCTGATTGAGCATAGTTTCGGGCGCTTGAAGGGGGCACCGCTGTCGCTGGCACCGTGCTATTTGCAGCGCGATGAGCATGTCGTAGGGTTGGGACGGCTGTTGGCGTTGGGCTTGCGGGTCTTGAGCTTGGTCGAGTTTGTGACCCGGCGGGGACTGGAGCGCACCAGCAGCACGTTGACGGGGTTGTACAAGGGACAGCCCAAACAGGCGACCGCCCGGCCGACGGCCGAGCGGGTGCTGGCGCAGTTTGAAGGCACCACGCTGACGATTATCGAGCAGGCTGGGCAACGTTTGTACCATGTAACCCCGCTTTCGGATGTACAGCAGCGCATCCTGGCACTGCTAGAGATCCCACAAACCAGCTACACCAAACTGGCGGCGAATTTGAGCCAACCGCCCTAAAAACGAGCGAAAGGTATGTAACCATGCAGGCTGCGCGGAAAAGAGAGAAAACTGGCATTCTGAACGCTGTGAAGAGGCGGTTGGGGTGGGTACACAGCCGCCCGCCGGTACAATCATCAGTAGACTGTCAACAGCCTTCTGGCACATTCGGAAGCCGCTGTAGCCGCGCACAGCGGGCATGGGGCGGAGATCGGCCGTAGGAGGCGGTTCCACCCGGCGAGGGCGGCCGGTACGCGCGCGGTTGGGCTTTTGCTGCCGCCACCCCGCGCGCACCGTGCGCGGCTATAGTGCCCGTCCACCCGCTCTAATCGGGCTACTCTCCCACCGGCCGCGCATGGCGTGCGCGGCCACAGTCACTGGCGCACCTGACAAAAGCGCGTTGACGGTCTACAAAGCGCAGCGCAGAATCCAGCGTGACCACCCTAGTGGGCGAGTTTGCACCCTGTGGCGATATCGTGGTCGCGCCAGATTTTTCACTGCGCTCAATGGGACAGTGTTTTAGCTTCAACCCACCGGCGGAACAGTGACTTACGTTTTACGCTTTACGTTTTACGACTCGTCCCCAGCGTCGTAGCCGCGATCTGATTCTTCGCCGGGAGGAGAGTCGTCCCAGCGCGCTGCTGTCGGCGCAGGGGCAGAGCCGCCGGCGGGGTGGGGCGGCGAGTGGCTGCCGCTCGCCAGGGCCAGGCTGCGCGGGCGCACATCTAGCGCATCTTCGCTGTCCAGCGCGCCCAGTGCCGGCGGGGGCAACGCGGGCGGGGCGGGGGCCGGCGGTAGCGCGGCAACCACCGCTGTGTCTGACCAGCCCGGTAGGGGGGCGGCCCAATCACCGTCTTCGGCTTGGGCGAGGCTGGTGGCATCGGCGGCGCTGTCTTCAGCTTCCGGTGCGGGCTGGCTTGCCAGCGCCTCGGCCACCCACGGATGGCTGCGGTCCAGCACCAGCGTCTCCAGGCTTTGCATTTCGCCCGTCGCCGGGTGGCGGAAGGGCCGCGTGCCCCGGCCAAACAGCCCACGATTGACCGCATCGTTGACCAATGTGCGGATCTCATACATCGGCAGCGGCAACACCGCGGCAGCGGTCAGGTGGCGGGCGATATAAGAGCGGATCATATAGGCGCTGCGCGCTTCCAACTGGACGATGCTCTGCAGGAAGCGGTTGCGCTCGTCCACGTTCAGGTCTTCCAGGCTGCTGGGCAAGCCGGTAGGAGCCGCCGGGGGCGCTTCGCCCGGCAGCGACACATAATCCACCCCGTCCACGAGGCTGAGGGTGACGATCCCGCGCCGCGCCGCCTCTTGCAAAAACTCCTTGAACTTGAAGAAGCCGTACTGTTCGACGTTAAACTCGCCCAGCCGCCGCCACAGCCCCTCTTGCACATTGGGGAAGACCAGTTTGCGTCCGGTCACGCGCAGGTCGCGCACCACATCCACCAGCGCACGATAGGCTTGGTCCAGATCGCGGGTCGCTTCCGCCGGAGCCGGGCGCGGCAGCGGGCCGAGCGTGCGCCCGTTGGTGTGCAGCACGGGGCTGCGGCTGATCAGCGTCCGCAAGTCGCGTACCTCGCCGCGCAAGCCGCTGATCTCGTCCAACAGCTTGGCGAACTGCGCCTTCAGCCAATCGCCGCTGTCCGGCTCGGCCACCGCCGCGCGGTCGGGCTGTAACTGTACGCCCAGGTAATGGGCCATGCGCTCGATTTCGCCCGCCCGCAGTGGCACGGGGTCGCGCGCGACAAAAGTGTTCAGGCTTTCCAGGCACCGGTCGTAGCCGTCAAAGCGCCAAGTGAAGCTGTCGGTCTGCAACTGGCTGTCGGCGTGGGCCACCGGCAACACCAAGCGCGGAAACACGGTGGGAATGTCGGGCCAGATGTTGTCGGGGTCTTGGATCAAGGCCCGCATACTACTGAGCCATGATTGCATGGTGCGCGCCGTGTTATACGCCTGCTGGATCGGGTTCTGGTCGCGCGGGTTCGACACCGGCAACTGTCGCCACACCCCCGCGCTCTCCTCAAACTCCCACGGCCCATTAATGGTGCCGCGCAAGCGGCGACGCTCGTTTTTCACCTCTAACATAAAGATACACGGCTTGACCGCGTCTTCGCGGATCACCAAGAAGTCTACTTGGCGTTGCCCGCGCGGGTTCGGAATCTGAAACTCGACAAAGACATGGTAATTATCGTGTAAGCGGCGTAACGCCTCCAATAACCCTTTATCGGCAGCCTCAAAGTTGCCGATGTAGATTTTTGCCATCGCGGCGGCTCCCCTCTCCCAATACAAAAACCCAAAGTCCGCGCAACCGGCCGCAGTCAGGTCGGCCTATTGCCGGGCATCCACCTATGCCTAATCACCCATAAAAGGGGTCCGGCAACCAGTGCCACCGGACCCTCTATTATACACCACCGCCCGCCGAGTCCGCCAACTGCGGAATGCGGAATGCGGATTAGAGACGGGGCGACGGGGGTACGGGCGACTCAAGTCGCGGCTACCGCTCTACCGCCCGCCTACGTGGGCTGGAGGGGACGGGGCTACTCAAGTCGCGGCTACCGCTCTACCGCCCGCCTGCGCGGGCTGGAGCCGGAGATGCGGCAATTCGCGGTAGCGGGAATGCGGTCTGCCTGCACAAGTTACCAACAAGCCTGTATGCAGTTTCCTACCCCCGCCCGCGCAGGCGGGCGGTAGAGCGGTAGCCGCGACCTCGGTCGCCCCGTTCCTGTCCCCCCGTCTCTATTCCGCATTCCGCACTCCGCATTCGTCAGGGGCCGCCGTAGGATCGGCTGACGACTTTGCTCACCTGCCCGCGCGTGGCGCCGGCGGCGGGGCGGTAGTAGGGTCGTAGGCTTGCGTCGCATGGCTCAGTCGGGACGCTACCGCAGGCGTAGCCGCTCACGATGCCTTGCGCCGCCACTGCCTCGATGGGGCCGTAGAACACGTCTGTGGCCGCCACATCGGCAAACGTCGCTGCCGCCGGGGTCGGCAGCGGGTAGCCCCGCGCTCCCGTGATCACCTGCGCCAACTGGCCTCGGCGCATCGCGTTGCCGGGCCGGAAGTAGGGTCGCCGCGCCGCGTCGCACGGCTCGCTCGGCCCACTGCCGCACGCATAGCCGCCCACCAGCCCATGCACCACGCCCGCCTCGATAGCCGTGTAGAACGCGCTGCCCGGCGCGACATCGGCAAACGTCACCGTCGTCGGATCACTGTCCGTCCAGCCCGCCGCCCCCACCACCAGTTTCAACAACTGTCCCCGGCTGATGCCGCTGCCGGCCCGTGCGTAGGGACGGCTATAGCCGTCGCACAGCTCACCCGCCCCACCACACGTATAGCCGCGCAAAATCCCCCGGCACGCCAGCCACTCCACCGCCGGCGCAAACACATGGCCCACCGGTACATCGCTGAAGGTGGGGATCGCCGCGTAATGTTCGATGACTCGCGTACCAGAGGCGTTATCTCCCAACGTCCAGACATCCGCCGGTCCGATCCCACTGACGTGGTAGACATGGGTCGCGTGTTGGCCGGGCACGACCTGCCAAGCCGTACCATTCCAGTGCTGTACTACGGTGCCTGCCGCCCAAATATCATTGCCGACTCGCCCCGCTATCGTATCCCCACCGGCAGGGCTGGGGATCTGCGTCCAGGCTACCCCGTCCCAATGTAAGATGCCGTTCGAACCAATCGCCCAGACATTGTCACGCGCAATGGCAGTAATGTCAGATAAGGTGCCAACATTAGGGGCAGCTACCGGAGTCACCGTACCGGCGACAATGTGAGAAAGTTCAGCACCAAAAGTCACCCAGAGGTCACCCACTTCTGCGCCGCCGACAGCCTCAAGCCGAGGCGTTAGTCGAAGATTCTGATCACAACTATGGTCAGCCGGGCATTGAACAACGAGACTAAAGAAACCTTCCAGGCTTGTATAAGCATTCTCAGCCAGATAAGCATCGTTGGGACCAACAGCAGCAGCTCCCACATAGTAATGTAAACTACCACTGGGCTGTCCAGCGAGGCTAAAGGGATGCCAAGTCAAATCATGCCATTGACTGCCGTCCCAGTGTTCATTAACATCGTAGGTTCCACCGAGAGCCCATATACTGTTGGTTGCTCCCGCAACCAGATAACCAAAAGACCCAGCAGAGTAGGAGTAGTAGGCCAACGACAGATGCCAGTTCGCACCATCCCAGTGATAAATATTTCTACCGGCAGCCCACACATCGTCCGGCGCAAACGCTAGAACGGCATTAAGCGTGTCACCATCGGGCATAGCGACATCATGCCAAGCGGGCAGACCACAGGCGGATGGGCGGGTTGTGGTCGGAGCCGGTGTGTTGGTCACGGTCGGGCTGTCGGTCGGCCCTGCGGTGGGGCTGTCCGTCAGCGTTGCTGTCGCCGTGCCGATCCCCGCCGTACCCGTTGCCGTGATGACAGTCGAGACCGCTATGCCGGTCGTGGTTGCCGTCGCAGCCGTGGCACTGCCCGTCACGGTCGCTGTATCCAACGCAGCAACCGCCGAGTGCGCCGCCCCGCCCGCACCGGCGGTCAGCCCCACGAGCAGCACCGCCGCTAGGATACACCAAAACGCCAGAGGTTTCACAACAGGCATCCTTTCGCCTACACAGACCACGCACCCCCACAATAGATACTACACCCATTGTACCACAGTCCTCACCGCGCCCACTCCCTGTCGGGGGACACAGCCCCCTCCCACCACTGTACGCTTCCCCAGCCCGCGCGGGCTATTGCCGAGCACACGGACCCTACCCGCAATCGTTCGCGCAGTTTTCAGGTGTTCCGTGCGGGGTTGTTGGATCTGATCAATTTAACAGGGGTAAGTCAAGCAAAAGTAAGGGCCACGCAGATTATGCGTGGCCCCGGCAATATATGCTGCGTGCAGCGCGCCTCAGCCCGCCTCCGACGTACTCTTGCCGTGGGCTTCGATCACCTTGACCGTGGCGGCGGTGCTGCCCACTTCGGCGGGGGTGGGGATGCGGGTGAAGGGGGCAAAGTGGCAGGCGACCCAATGTTCATGGACCCCTTCTTGCGCCACATTGCGCCATTCGGGCACCTGCTGCTTGCAGATGTCCTGCGCCAGCCAACAGCGCGTGTGGAAGCGGCAGCCGGTGGGCGGGTTGAGCGGGCTGGGCACGTCGCCTTTGAGGACAATGCGCTGGCGGCGGTTGCGTGGATCGGGCATAGGGATGGCCGACAGCAACGCCTGGGTGTAGGGGTGTTGGGGGTTCGCGAATAGCGCCTCGCGCGTGGCGAGTTCAGCCATTTTGCCCAGATACATCACGCCCACACGGTCCGAAGCGTGTTCGACCACGCTCAGGTTGTGGGCGATAAACAGGTAGGTGAGACCGAAGTCGCGTTGCAGGTCTTTGAGAATGTTCAACACCTGCGATTGGATCGACACGTCAAGCGCCGACACCGGCTCGTCGCAGACGATAAACTTGGGACGCAAGGCCAGGGCGCGGGCGATGCCGATGCGCTGGCGCTGGCCGCCGGAGAACTCGTGCGGGTAGCGGCGGGCGTGTTCGGGGTGCAAGCCGACCCGCCCCAGCACGTCGCGCACGCGCTCAGTGCGCGCATCGTCGCTGAACCCGTGAATCCGCAGCCCTTCGCCCACGCTTTCGCCAATCGGCACACGCGGGTCGAGCGACGAATAGGGATCTTGGAAGATAATCTGGATGTCGCGGCGGGCCTTTTTCAGATCGACCGCATTGAGGTTGAAAAAGTTGCTGCCCTGGAACAGCACCGTGCCGCCACTGGGCGGCAGCAGGCGCAAGATGGTGCGGCCCACCGTCGTCTTGCCGCAGCCCGACTCGCCGACTAGGCCCAGTGTCTCGCCAGTGCGGACGTAGAAGCTCACGTCATCTACCGCTTTGACTTGGCCGATCACCCGTTGCAAGACTCCGCCGCGCACCGGGAAATACTTTTTGACGTTTTGCACCTGCAACAGTATTTCGCCGCCCGGCGATCCGGCAGCCCCGGCAGCGGTGGGTGTGGGGCTACCGGGAGCGGCCGGCGGGGTGTACTGCGGTTCAATATTTGGCATCGGTGTAACGGCTCCTCTAACCGGTAACTTAATGCGCCGCCGGGCCGGACTTGGTGCCAAGCGCCTCGTCAGCATACAACCAGCAGCGGGACGTGCGGTTGTCGGGCAAGATGAACAGCGCCGGGTCTTCCTGGCGGCAAATATCCATGACGTGCGGGCAGCGGTTGGCGAAACGGCAGCCGGGCGGCAGGTTCCGCAGGTTGGGCACCGAACCGGGGATCACGTCAAGGCGGTCTTTGACTTGACCCAACACCGGGATCGAGGCAAGCAAGCCCTGCGTGTAGGGGTGTTTGGGCGCGTCAAACAGTTGGTTCACCTCGGCTTCTTCGACCACATGACCGGCGTACATAACCGCCACATGGTCGGCCATTTCCGCCACCACACCAAGATCGTGCGTGATCAAGATGATGCCGGTGTTGAAATTGGCTTTGAGGTCTTTCATCAACTCCAGGATCTGGGCCTGGATCGTGACATCCAGCGCGGTGGTCGGCTCGTCGGCGATCAGCAGTTCGGGTTCGCAGGCCAGGGCCATGGCGATCATCACGCGCTGGCACATCCCGCCCGACATTTCATGCGGGTAGCTCTGGGCGCGGCTTTTGGCCGAGGGGATGCCGACCATGTTGAGGAGTTCGATGGTGCGTTTCAGCGCCGCGCTGCGGGACAAGTTGCGATGCACCATCAGCACTTCGCTGATTTGATCGCCCACGCGGAAGACCGGGTTGAGGCAACTGGTCGGCTGTTGGAAGACCATCGAAATCTGATTGCCACGGATTTTGCACATCTGATCTTCGGTCAGCTCCAATAGATCCTGGCCTTTGAACAGGATTTTGCCGCCCACCACTTTACCGGGCTGGCCGATCAAGCGCATGATGGACAGCGAGGTGACGCTCTTGCCACAGCCGGACTCGCCCACGATGCCGAGCGTCTCCCCGCGCCGCACGTTAAAGCTCACGCCGTCTACGGCACGCACCACGCCGTCTTCGGTATAAAAATAGGTCTGCAAATCTTCGACGCGCAGGATAACTTCGGGTTCGCCGGCGGTCCCGCCCGTGCCGGGGGGGGGCTGGGGAAGGGCTTGGGTGTCCAGAATAGGGCTCCTTTCGTAGATCGTAACTGCGTACCGGCTGGATCGGCTATGGGTGCGGAACTCTAGGCGTGGGAGCATGGGGATCATCCGCTGCGTGCCGCCCGCTAGCACCGGAGCCGGCGGATAATCCATTGGGCACCAGTGTAGCAGAAATCCCAAGCGCTGTCAAATTGTCAAATATGGCTAAGTGTTCAGTCCGCGCGGTATGGGCAGGGGGACGTGTTGTAGCAGTGCTGCTTGCTGCACCGTACTGAGTTCCGGTCGTGCGCCGGCGAGCGATAATTCTCCCTCAAACAAATACGGCGCAGCAAGCAG
>Ga0123338_10004565_pt1 | contig 12049 bp, 9 predicted proteins | sample grotaG_FD_89793 | JGI IMG/M metagenome (GOLD analysis project Ga0123338, IMG submission 89793) | Glacier valley bacterial and archeal communities from Borup Fiord, Nunavut, Canada, to study Microbial Dark Matter (Phase II) -... | ecosystem: Environmental > Aquatic > Freshwater > Ice > Glacier ... | reverse complement strand
TTCGGTTTGATGGGTACGGCGCAGCTTACGAAAGTAGTACGCACGCTGGACCCGGCGCGGCTGGTCAACTCTGCAACTGGCTGGGTTGATTACGGCATTAGTAACGTCGTGGATTGGCACACTTATGTCGGACCAGAGTCGCCAAAACCGGAATTCCGACGCGCCGCGGTCCAGGGTGAGTTTGGGGGGCTGGGGCTTGAGGTGGAAGGACACCGTTGGCCGCTTCCGCGATTCGCCTATGAATGGCAGCCGAGCGGAGCGGCACTCACCGCACGCTACATCGAACTTATCAGGAAAGCGCAAGTGTTGATGCAAAATCCCGGTCTGAGCGCGGCGGTATACACCGAAATCACCGACATCGAACACGAACTCAACGGGCTGCTCACTTACGACCGGGCTGTCATCAAGGTCGATGTCGATGCGGTTCGCGAGGCAAATCAGGCGCTGATTGCGGCCTCCGAAGCGTTGAAGTAGCGCTCAGATTTCGTTTAGCTGCTCTTCAAGGATTCCAGGGTAGCGATAAGCAAATCCTCTACTACGGGCTTTTGCAAAAACGCGGCTGCTCCCAACGAGAGCGCCAACTCCTTCTGGCGCAGGATGCTACAGATGATTACGGGTATCGTTTGCGTGCCTGCGTGGTTCAGGAAATGTTGCAGCAGGTCCCAACCATCCTGTTCGGGCATCATCAGGTCCAAAATAATCGCGAACAGGCGCGATGTCTGCGCGAGCTGTAATGCCTGTGCAGCCGTAGCCGCACTTGCCGCTGTGTAGCCATTCGCCTCCAGATAACGGCTAAAGAGTTCGAGCGTATCCCGGTTGTCATCGATCACGAGAATCGTTGGGCGCTCACTCTGCAATGAAAGCTGCACCTTGAAGCCATCGATTTGCGACCCGGAAGTTATCGTTTCCAGCGTTGCACCGCTCATCATTGCGAGTTCCATCAGCCCCATGAGCCGTTCACCCGTGTTGGCGGGAACACCGGGTCGCAACCCCGCTGCTGTTGTGAACGCGATTTCAACATGTGCATTCGACACGCGCTCGGAAATGCAAAGGACAGTATCGGCAGTTTGCTCAACCAGATAGCTCAGAAGCGCCAGAATAAGCTGGCGCAGCAATCGCCCATCGCTGGAAAGGCGGTTCGTGCCGGCGCTATACTGGACCTCGATGCGATGCTGCGCGAGGTTCTCCGCAAGGAGCGCCAACGCGCTATCGATAACCTCATTGAGCAGCGTTTGCCGTTCCAGTTGCGCGGCGCGTGCTGCTTCGACGCGGATCAGCTCAAGCCGTTTTGTGAGGTCCGGCTCGGCAGTGGCGGGTTGCAGCGGTGCGCTTTGCATAGTCGTGTAGCGGCTCCACAGGATGCTTGCGACCGCTTTTAGCGCGCTTTCATGCTCGCGATAATAGTGGCGACGGCTAATCGCGAGCATATCCGCCACCGCTTGCGGCGCAAGCCCATCGACATAATGCGCCATCATCAGACGATGCCGACGCCATTCACGGCTGAAAACTGGCGCTTGGGGTCCCGGATCAAGCTCATCCAGAGCTGTGATCAGCAGATGGTGAAGCTGCCAGGTGGTCTCCTTGCGGTTTTCGCCCGGAACGAGCATGGCGAGCAGGGGCTGCGAGCGTAGATAAACCAGATCGTAAAGGTGTTCGTAGGCGTCAGTCAGACTTTCGACAAATTCTTCATAGTGCATAAGTTTTTGAGTTCCCGCGCCTGAAAGTGTGCGCTTCTACTATCCGGCGATACTATTACGAGAAGGTTACTTCCCGCAGCTTCAGAAATTGTAGCGTCGTTTGGCGCGAAAGTGCGCTGCCTGGAACGAGCTATCTGTCACACAATGGCGCACATAGGTCGCAGCGGGCATTGTAAATGAAAACGTACATGTTGTATGATTTACTGGAAGGTGATCACGTTGCATCTCGTCTGATTTTGGACAGACGAAGAGGAGGTCCCTGGACGAGCCTACCCGCATGCAAATAAACCTCTATTGCCCTTCCGCTGAGTTATCAGCACAGATTTCAGAGTTTCTTTAGACAGTGAGTGAGGAAAAATGGCTAAGTTCTTTCGCATCGTTCCTATCTTCGTCCTGATTGCGCTCCTGACGAGCGTCAATATTGGACAAACCCACGCGCAGGGAAGCACCGTGGCTTGTCAAGCGGGCGCGAAGCCGCTCACCTTCTGGCACGGGCTGACCGGACCGGATGGGGCGTATCTGGTCGATATGATCAACAAGTACAATACAGAGAACAAAGACGGCGCGTGCGTCAACCTGACCGTCTACAACTGGGATGTGTTCTTCGACAAATGGTTGAGCGGCGTCGCGGCAGGCACGCCGCCGGATGTCGTCGTTTATCACATCAACGAGCTGCCCCAGTACGCTTCACTGGGCGCGGTAGTCCCGATTGATGATTTGGCAAAGACGGTTGGCGTAGACGTCAGCAAATATCCGCAGACGCAGCAGACCTTCTCCAAATACGACGGTAAGCTGTACGGCCTACCGCTCGATGTGCATCCTATCGGCATGTACATCAACGTCGATCTCGTTAAGGCCGCGGGTCTGGACCCGACCAAACCACCGACCGATCAGAAGACGTTTCTGGATTGGGCGCAGAAGCTGACCAAGCCCGACGGCAGTCAGTATGGCGTGTGCTTCGCCGCAGTGAACGTGCAATCGTTCCGCGTCTGGTACGGCTGGATTTTCCAAAACGGCGGTAAGTTCATCAGCGACGACAACACCAAAATCGTGGTCGATAGCCCCGAAAATGCGGAAACCCTGCAATTTGCGGTGGACCTGATCAACAAGTACAAGGTCGCTCCGCAGGGCGAGCAGGACCCCGATACGGACTTCAAGAATGGGCTGTGCGCGATGCACTTTCAGGGTCCGTGGTGGATCAATGGCTACGCCTCGACTAAAGGCTTGAACTTCGCGACGGCTCCGCAGCCAGTGATGTTCAAGAATCCGGGCGTATGGGCCAGCGATCACTTCTTCGGCATCTCGAAGCAGGACAACAAGGCAAACCAGTTGGCCGCCATGAAATTCGTCAAGTGGATGGAAGACAACGCCAACCTGTGGGGCTTGTCCGGCATGGTCCCCGTCGATGAGGCGGTTCGTACTGGCACGGCGTATACCTCCAGTGCCATTTACAAGTACCAGAAGGCATTTGTAGATCAACTGCCCTATACACACCTGACCCCGGTCATCAAGCAAAGCACGGAAATCTTCGCAGAGAACAACCAGACACCGCTGGTCGTGAACCTGCAAGCCGCGCTGCTCGGCCAGAAGGATGTCAAGACTGCTCTGAAGGATATGCAAGAGGGTATCCAGGCGGTCATCGACAAGAAGTAGAGCCACACACTACAGGGGCAGGCTATTCACCTGCCCCTCCCTCCCCATAAAATACATGCCCTCAAGCAAATTACTAGAAATCGCTATGAGGCAGAGAATGCATTATTTGAAGTGGATGCACCTTTTGGTAATTATCCTGATTAGTGGGGTGCTGCGCTGTCTATATACCTACCGTCCCGCAACGCTACTTCTAACCGGAACTCTCAACGTTTACCCCGACGGTACGAAACAAGCCATGAGCGTCACCCTCTCGAACATCACGATCCGCGAACGCAACAAGTGAAAAGGCACAGCAAACTGTGAGCGTAAATACCCCGGCACGTCCCGGAACCCTGAACCGTGCCACGGCGCGGACCGTCAACAGCGCGCAGAGCAGCCCCAATCGCAACCGCACCGCGTATATGTTCCTTGTGCCATACATGGTGGTCTTCGCTGCTTTCCTGCTCTTGCCCGCCATCGCCGGACTCTTCATGAGCTTTACGAACTGGCGCATTCTGGGTGATCCGTCGTGGGTCGGCCTGAATAACTTCACGTCGATGTTCAACGACAAAATGTTCTGGCAGGCCTTCCGTAACACGCTCAGTTTCACAGGGCTGACCGTTCCAATTCTGGTTGCAGGCGGGTTGGGGCTGGCTGTCCTCTACAACATGCGGCTGCGTGGTCGGGTCATCGCCCGCACGGTGACGTTTATCCCATACGCGATCATGGTTACGGTGGTCGGTGTCCTCTGGCGCTGGATTTACGATCAGAACTTTGGGCTGCTCAATTTTTACATGGGGTCGCTCTTCCCCGCGCTCAAGGCGATGCCCTGGCTGACCAGCGTGCAGAACGCGCTGCCCGCGGTAGCGATCACGACCGTATGGTGGCAAATCGGTACAAACATGATCATCTACCTGGCTGGTTTGCAGGAGATTCCGCAGGAACTCTACGAGGCTGCACGTGTGGACGGCGCATCCGCATTCCAGCAGTTCCGGTTCATCACTCTCCCCGGCCTGCGGCTGATGCACATTTTCGTCATCCCGATGTCCGTCATTTCGTCGATGCGTATCTTCGGGCAGGTGATGGTGATGACCAACGGCGGACCCATCGGCTCGACCTATACACTCGTGCAGCACCTCTATAGCAAAGGCTGGATCAACCAGTATATGGGCGAAGCCTCGGCGGTCGGCGTGTTCCTCTTCGCGATCACACTCACTTTTACACTGTTCCAGATGCGCGCATTGCGCAGCAATACCTGACGAGACCTCAACTTATGCAACTCACTCAACCGCGCCTCAATGCGACTCGCCGCTGGTATAAAACCGGGGCCGCGTATTTCTTGCTGATCGGGATCACAGTCGTGATGGCAATCCCGGTCGTATGGATGTTCAGCACTGCGCTGCGCCCCGAAGAATTCGTGCGCAAATATCCCGTTCAATGGATACCGCAGGACATCACCTTCGAGAATTTCAAACTCGCGCTCGATAGCTATCCGGCGCTTGTGCGCTGGTTCCTGAATAGCGCGTTCGTCGCTGCGGCTACAGCCGCCTTAAGTGTGCTGGTCGATGCGCTGGGTGCTTACGCGCTGGCTCGCCTCGAATTTTTCGGGCGGCGGCTGGTCTTCATCGGCGTGTTGGCGACCATGCTCATTCCGGTCGAAGCGACGATGGTCCCGCTCTATCTGGGGCTGTCGCGTGCGCGCATTCTGGTGACGGATTTTGGGATATACGCCAGCCTGATTCTACCAGTCGTCGCCAATGCGTTCGGCCTGTATCTGCTCACCCAATTTTTCCAGGGTATCCCCAAGGACCTCGAAGACGCGGCGCGCATGGATGGCAGCACCGATTTCGGCATCTGGTGGCGGATCATTCTGCCGCTCTCCGGTCCGGCGATCACTGCCGTGTTGATTTTCAGCTTCATGGCAAGCTGGAATAATTTTTTGTGGCCGTTCATCCTGACAGGCAGTGACACGACCCGTACCCTTCCGGCTGGCCTCGCGACTATCTTCGGCGGAATTTCCCCTAGTTCGGTCCGCTACGGGGTGGTGATGGCAGGCGCTGCACTGGCGACACTGCCGCCAATTCTGGTCTTTCTGGCCTTGCAGCGGTACTTCGTGCAGGGCATTTCGATGACGGGTATCAAAGGCTGATCGATTGGCGCTGTCCACAAACTAAGGATCATCGGCATGAAACCGGACGCGCGTTTGTTCAGGACAAACCTGACCTACCTGTATGAAGAAGCGCTCGTCACCATCGCGATCATTGCCGGGGTTGTCGGCTACGTCTGGCTGTGGACCGACATCTGGCCTGTAACGGGCTATTTCGCGCCGATGAGTTCATGGGTTGGGGGCGCGCTGCTCGTCAGTGGCGCGTTTGTCGCTCATCGCTTGCGGCGCTCGCAGTTACATCTCGCCTCGCATATCCTTATCCTGTGCATTCTGGGTGGCGTCGCCTGCGCGCTGCTCACCTTTCGCGGTGTTGCATTCGCATATTTATTCATTTTACCGATCCTGTTCGCCAGTGTACTACTCAGCCAACGCAGCGTCTTTTTAATGGCGGGGGTCGCGGGGCTGCTGATCCTCGTGATCAACAGAGAAGTGCCTGCACTCTCGCCGGAGGCTCTGCTCCCAATCAGTACAATTGGCGTGATCACAGTCGCGTCGTGGTTGACGGCGCGAAATCTGCACGTCACGCTCGCCTGGTTCGGTGAAGCTTATGAAAACGCCTACCGCAGCGAACAACTTGCGCGCGAAAAAGAGGGCGAATTGCGAAAAGCGTTCCGCTCGCTCGACGAGATGACCCATCGCCTGGAGCGGACCAACCATACGCTGACGCTCGAACGCAATCAGGCGCAGGAAGCACGCCGCCTGAAACAGGAATTCGCGCAAACGATCAGCCACGAATTGCGCACACCGCTCAACCTGATCGTCGCCTTCACCGAACTTATGGCGCAATCGCCTGAATATTATGGCGTGCCGCTGCCCCCGCCGTATATGCGCGACCTGAGCATCACCCATCGTAATGCGCGCCACCTGCAAGCGCTGGTCAACGATGTACTTGATCTGGCACGGCTCGACTCGGCACAAATGACCATTACGCCCGAAGAAACGGACCCCGGCGCGTTGCTCTCCGAAGCCGTGAATACAGCGCGCAGTCTGGTCGAGTTACGCGGCCTGCGCATGGTCGTGGAACTCGAAGACGCCTTGCCAAAGCTGTGGCTGGATGCGGTTCGTATCCGGCAGGTGCTTTTCAACCTTTTGAACAACGCCGCCCGCTTTACGCCACACGGCACGGTGACAGCCCGTGTACGATGCGCGGATGCAGAAGTCATCTTCTCGGTGGCCGACACCGGAATAGGCATTGCCGTGTCGGATATTCCGCGCCTCTTCCGTGAGTTCGAGCAGCTTGATGGCGGCACACGGCGGCGACACGATGGCGCTGGCCTGGGGCTGGTGATTAGCCGCCGCTTTGTCGAGTTGCATGGCGGGCGTATCTGGGTCGAGAGCGAACCCGGCGCGGGTAGCGTCTTTTCTTTCGCGCTACCTGTCTCGCGTCGGTCGCTTTCTTGCGGCCTGCCGGGGATAAGCGCGGACGATGTGCCTGAACTTCCGGGGAGTGAGCCGACGCTGCTGGTGATGACTGCCAGCCCGTCGGCAGCAACATTGCTGACACGGCACATTCGCGGTCGTCGCGTCGTGATCGCGCCGACGCTCGATCATGCCAGATTACTCGCGCAGCGCCTGACGCCGCAGTGCGTGCTTTTGGATACCGCCTGTGATCGGTTGACGCCCAACGGTCTGCAAGAAATAGCCCACACCTGGGGATTGCCCGAAACGTCATTCATGGCGATCCCGCTGCCCGGTGAGGAATTATTGCGGCACGAACTTTCGGTCGAGGGGTACGTGACCAAACCTGTCTCCATACAGGATATACGGCAAATATTGCGGCGGTACGCGCCGGGGTGCGTCCTTGTGATCGATGATGATCAGGATTTTGTGCGGATGCTTCGGCGTGTTTTGGAAACGACGGATCAGGCCTACCGGGTCATGTGTGCTTTCAGCGGTCAGGAAGGATTGGCGCTGATGCAGCATACGCCCGCCGATATTATCCTTGTCGATCTGGAACTGCCCGACATACGCGGCGTGGACCTCATCCAGCGCTTTCGTGCGAACGCGGCCTGGAGCAATGTGCCTATCATTGTGATCTCCGCACAGGATCAATTGGATGATGCGGAGAGTATTCGACAGCCGTTGATCCTGGCGCGACCAAATGGCCTGACCACGAGCGATGTAGTGCGCCTTGTTCAGCAAGTGACCGGATGACCTTGCTGCGCTAATCGACTGCTGGAAATCGTTTGCGCGCGGTACAATCTTGCGCAGGTCCGTTTTTTTGACTTATTCAGTGAGTAAACCACATGTGTGCTTATCAAATCCCACACTTGACCCCACCCGCGCCCGTCGCGGCGAACGAAGCGATCCTGATCGCGAATGGCGACTTGCGCCTTTCTGCAAATCAGGTCTGCTGGCCTGCGCAACGCGACATGGAAGCAAGCATTACGGCAACCTTCGCGAAGGAAGGGATCACCCTCCGGCGCGGGCATCAATACGACGAAACGCTCAAGCATGGCTTCATCTGGAACCAGCGCATGGGCATGGATGTCTTCAAGGGCATTCACCCCGACGCGAAGCTGATCGTCGCGGAGTCGGTCTGGCAATACAGCCACCATTTATTGGCGGGGCTGCGCGCTCATCGCGGACCGATCCTGACGCTCGCGAATTGGAGCGGGCAATGGCCGGGGCTGGTTGGCCTGCTCAACCTGAACGGCTCACTGACCAAAATGGGTGTGCCGTTCAGTTCGATTTGGAGCGTGGATTTCACCGACGACTTCTTCCTGAATGGGATACGCCAGTGGATACACGAGGGGCGAATCACGCATGAGACGAGCCACGTCCGCGACCTGCCGACGCTCTCCGGTCCCGAAGCTGAACTCGGCGGCGCGCTTGCGGAGCAACTCAAGCACGAGAAGGCGATCATCGGTATTTTCGATGAAGGCTGCATGGGCATGTACAACGCAATCATCGACGATGAACTGCTCAACCCGACCGGGATTTACAAGGAACGCCTGAGTCAATCGGCGCTCTTCGCGGCGATGCAGATGATCCCCGACCGCGCCGCCCGTGATGTCTATGAATGGCTCGTCGCGCGCGGGATGAAGTTCGAGATCGGGCAGAACGACGCGACCGACCTCACCGAGCCGCAAGTCCTCGAACAGTGCCGCATGTATATCGCGGCGGTTCGCATCGCGTACGATTTTGGCTGCGCGGCGGTCGGCATTCAATATCAGCAGGGTTTGAAGGACCTCGCGCCCGCGTCTGATCTCGTGGAGGGGCTGCTCAATAACCCCGACCGCCCGCCCGTCCACGACGCGCACGGCAATGAACTGTTCAAAGGCGAAGCACTCCCGCACTTCAACGAAGTCGATGAAGGGGCGGCGGTGGATGTCCTCGTCACCAACCGAGTCTGGCGTGCGATGGGGCTGGACCCCTCGACGACGCTGCACGACCTGCGCTATGGCGAGCAATACGGGGCTGATTTCGTGTGGGTGCTGGAAATATCCGGCGCGGCTCCGGCCAGCCACTTTACGGGGGGCTACGCGGGCGCGGTCAGCGAGCGCCAGCCGCCGATGTACTTCCGGCTGGGCGGCGGCACACTTAAAGGAATCAGCAAGCCGGGTGAGGTGGTCTGGAGCCGCGTCTTCGTGCAGGGTGGCAAGCTGCACGCTGACCTCGGACGCCTCTCCGCGCTTGAACTCCCGCCGGAAGAGACCGAACGCCGCTGGCAGGCGACCAGCCCACAATGGCCGATCATGCACGCTGTCCTGCACGGCGTCTCACGCGATCAGATGATGGCGCGCCACAAGGCTAACCATCTGAATGTTGCCTACGCGCCCGATGCAGAGACGGCAGACCGCGCGCTGGTCGCCAAAGCCGCGATGTTCGCCGGAATGGGACTTGCGGTTCACCTCTGCGGGACGGTCCATCTGTAGCGCGAATGTTGCCCACCCAGGACGTTACCAATCCGCACTTTTTAGTAAGATTGATAGGGGCTTGATCATGACCATTGACCTGCTCATTCGTGATGTCGAAGTGCTGCAACTCTCCGCGAGTCTGAACATCCTGCATCATCACGATATTCACATCACGGGGGATCGTATCGCGGCGCTGACGCCCACCGACGCCGCTACAGACGCAAAGCAGTTTATCGACGGCGCGGGTATGATCGCGCTGCCCGGCTTCATCAACGCGCACGCGCATACCGCGATGGTTCTCTTTCGCGGCATCGCGGAAGATGTGAACATCGAAAGCTGGTTCAACGATTACATTTTTCCGGTCGAATCAAACGAGACTGCCGAAGATGTCTATTGGGGGACACTGCTCGGCATTGCGGAGATGATCGAAGCGGGCGTGACGACGGTTGCTGACCACTACTTCTACATGGACATAGTAGCCAAAGCCGTGCAGGAAAGCGGAATGCGCGCCAATCTGGTGATCGCGATGTTCGGGAACGGACCGACTGCCGAGGCCGATCTCGACGGCGCATCGGAGTTCGTCGCGCGCTGGCAAGGGCAGGCTGCTGGCCGCATCACAGCATGGCTTGGACCGCATTCACTCTATTTGTGTCCGCATCCTTTTTTGCGGAAGGTCGCTGCTCGCGCGCAAGCACTCGGCGTCGGGACGCACATTCATGTCTCGGAAACGAAGGACCAGCTTGCGCAGAGCGTAACGCGCTACGGACGCACACCCGTCGAAATATTGGAAGATGTCGGTTTGCTGGCGCAGCCGCTGATCGGCGCGCATACCGTTCACGTCACGGACAGCGATTTGGACTTGTTGGCGAAATCCGGCGCGGGCGTGGTCCATTGCCCGAAAACGTTCCTCAAACTCGCCAGTGGTATCGCGCCCATCACGCGAATGCGCGAGCGTGGCATCCCCGTCGCGTTCGGGACCGATGGCGCGGCGAGCAACAGCACGATGAACGTCCTCGAAGCCGCACGGCTGGCCGCGCTCCTGCAAAAGCATGAGCAGCAGGACTCGACCGTGCAGACCATCGCCCAGACTTTCGGGATGGCCTTTACCGACTCGGCGCGCGTGCTGCACCTCGACGGGCAAATCGGCGCGTTGCAGCCAGGAATGCTCGCCGATCTGATCCTCATCCGGCAGGACGGCGCGCACATGCAGCCGCCCTACAACATCCCGGCCAACATCCTCTACAACGCGCATCCCTGCGATGTGGATACCACGATTTGCAATGGGCGCGTTCTGATGCAAGGGCGCAAGCTGCTCACACTGGATAAAGCGCAAATCGTGCGCGAGGTCTCCGCGCGGCTGGAACGCCTGCACGCGCGCACGTCCGGGCAGCGCATCCAGACCTATCAGGCGTAGGCCGCGTCACGCCGCTTGAGCAGCTCGCGCACGTCGTCGGCTTGCCGCCGCACCGCATCCGCGTAATCGAGCGTGATCCAGCGCCCTTCACGCAGCAGCCAGGCTCCATCGACCATCGTATCGCTGACCTGCAAACCGTTGATGCTATAGACCAGCGCGCTGAACGGGTCGTTGGTGGGCGTCGGCGTCCAGCCGATCCCGGTACGGTCCAGCATGATCAGGTCGGCTTTCTTGCCTGCGGTGAGTTCGCCAATCTCGTCCGCGAGGCCGAGCGCGCGTGCGCCGCCGAGCGTGGCGATCTCAAGTACCTCGCGTGCCGGAAGTGCGCCGGGGCGCTTCTCACGGAAGCTGCTCAGTTTGGCGAGCGTCCGCATCTCGGAGAACAGGTCATAATCGTTGTTGTTGCAGACGTTATCCGTACCGAGCGCGATGTTGATCCCCGCGCTGCGCATCCCGACGACGGGCGCGGCTTCCACCCCGGCGCGCATACAGGCGCTGGCACATGCGACAGCAGTGAAGGGTTTGGTCGCGAGCAGCGGCCAGTCTTCGCGCGGGATCGTGATGCTGTGTGCAGCGATTGATTGATGATCGAGCATCCCCAGTTCGGCCATTTTCGCGACCGCGCTCATGCCAAACTGCTGCGCGCAGAGCTGATCCTCCTCGCTCCGCGTCGAGAGATGGAAGTGCAGCCCGGTCCGGTATTTCTCCGCGAGCCGCCGCTCGGCTGCCATCGTTTCGACGGAGTTATCCACGAAGAAGGCGTGCGGACCGATCCAGCCCGTGAGCCTGCTGCCCGGTTCCCCGCCCATCTCTTCGAGGAACGCATCCAGCCGCGTCAATTCGCGTTCGCGTGCTACCGGATCGCCCAATTCGACGACGCCATAAGCCAGCCCCGCGCGCAGGCCACTTTTGCGCACAGCGGGGATGACCTGCTCCATATAGAAATACTGGTCCGCAAAAGTCGTCGTCCCGGTGCGGATCATCTCCGCGCAGGCGACTTCGACCGCCGCCGGGACCATCGCCGGGGTCATCACCAGTTCGAGCGTGCGGACGGTGTTGTACCAGCCATCCATTTCGAGCAGCGAGACGCCTTCGGCCAGGCCACGAAAGAGCGTCATCGGCGTATGCGTGTGCGCGTTCACGAGGCCGGGCATGATCAGGCGCTCGGTGCAATCGATCTGCGTATCGTAAGCACGGCTTGCGGGCAGGTCCGCGAGGTCGCCCACCGCCGCGATGCGATCCCCCTCGATCAGCACGTAGCCCCGCTCAAAGATGCGAT
>Ga0123338_10004564_pt1 | contig 12053 bp, 10 predicted proteins | sample grotaG_FD_89793 | JGI IMG/M metagenome (GOLD analysis project Ga0123338, IMG submission 89793) | Glacier valley bacterial and archeal communities from Borup Fiord, Nunavut, Canada, to study Microbial Dark Matter (Phase II) -... | ecosystem: Environmental > Aquatic > Freshwater > Ice > Glacier ... | reverse complement strand
TTGCAAATACGCGCTAAACTCCATCTCGGCCTCGATTGTGGGAAAAGTTGATGTGGTTATCTGGCTTTACCTCTCTCCTGGCCTTTTCGCCACTTTTTCTATGTCAACCTTTGCTCACACCCCCCGTGTTCCTTCCGCAATCGGGCATGAACTGATCTCTACCCCGGCATACCCTTGTGGCCGAATGCGCAAGCGCGCTTGATCATCGGTGAAATCCGTGACTATTTTCCCGTTGATGGATATGCTGTAGTGATTGCCCTGCGCTGCAATGCGTATTTTTGTGAATTGAGTGAAATCCGGGCGTTCTGCAAACACACCAAACTGCATTCGCTTGAAATTCTTTCCGTCAGAGGCTGAGTACGTACCAACAGTCCAGCGTGACGTTTCGCCCTGCGCCGTGACGACTAGACTTGTTACCAATTCTCGATCCAATTGCCCGATGGATCGGAAAATAATCCCGAAGCCGCATTCGTCGAGCTGGGCTGGCGTGACAAATTTCGCTTCCACTTCATAGGCAGCGTTGGCCGGAAAAGTACGAGCAGGGCTGGCCGAATTGTAGTAACTCTTCCCCGATTGCAGCACTTCCAACGCACCATCGACAAACCCGATACCGGCGCGTTGGTCTTCCTTTGCATCCGGGAAGCCAATTTTCCATTTTGCGCTGTTGTCCTGGAAGGTGTCCTCGAAAATAAGCGTTTCGCTTTGAGCGCTTACGGGCATCTGAAAGAGAAACATCCCGGCAGAAAAAATTAGAAGGCAGGCAACGGCACATGCTCGTCTGAACATATTAGACAGTCCTATGTTGGTTAACAGTGGCGCGTCTGATTTTAGATCGCATTTCAGAAATAGCACACGCCTTCTACTCGTCAGGCAGCCTCATATTATTGCCCGGTCGAGCCGAACCCGCCTTCACCGCGCGCCGTTTCGGTCAGGTCCGCGAGCGTGTCCACCGTTTCGACCGCCTCCATGTAAATCTGGACAATAATCATCTGCGCGAACTTCTGACCGCGCACAATCGTGATCGGCTGGCCGGAAAGATTGTTCAGTATTACTTTGATCTCGCCGCGATAGCCCGCGTCGATCACGCCGCCATAGGTATGCACGCCCTTGAGCGCCATGCTTGAGCGGTCCTTGATAATTCCAACGTAACCTGCCGGAATCTCGATATGCACGCCCGTCGGGATTGCCGCGCTCATTCCCGGTGCAAGCACGGCCTCCTCGGTCGCGTACAGATCATACCCGGCGTCACCTGTTCGCGGAGCCGTGAACGGCACGCCAAGCGCCCGGAATGCCTCATTGAGGTAGATGCGCATCGCTGATGTTCCCCTGTTGCCGCCGCATAAATTGCACAGCATGAGTGTACCTGCGCGTCGGTGAGGCGGCAACGCTGCGCAATGCGCGGTAACATCCTGCGGGGTTCTCAGGAGATGTAATGTGCGGAATGGCCTTCGACAATTGGCTTTCAGCTTTCGACCTTCAGCCTTCAAGCTGCAACACGGAATGCTTGCGGTTTTGCTCTTTATGGGATTATTCGGGAGCGTCCCGACCTGGGCAGCAGATGATCTCGCGCTTCCGGCTGAGGCGGAACTGACCAACCCGGCCTGGGCGCGGGCGGAATACGCGGGGATCGCACAGCTTTATGTGAATAAGACGCGCTACCTGCTCGCGCTCGATGTCGATTACACGAACGGCATTATCGACGGAAACGCGCGCATTCTTTTCGTGAATAGCACCACAGACGCACTCACGAAAGTCGTCTTCCGACTGTATCCAAACCACCCCATCCCGCTCGCCTATGGGAGCATCTACTCCGGCGGGAAGCCGCGCATGACGATCAGCGAGGTCCGGCGCGATGCGCAGCCCGTCGCCATTCAGATTACCGACCGTTACCAGACGGTGCTGGAAGTCCCCTTCGACAAGCCACTCACGCCCGGCGCGGTCGCGGAAATCGGCATCCGCTACAAGATACAGCTTGGCGCGCCCGCCGATTTGCTGGACGCGCGCGAACCGTTCCCGCTGCTCGCTGTCTATGACGGCGGGACGTGGCGCACGGACATCATGACCAAAAGCCTCGATTATGTGTATAGCGAGACCGCGCTCTTCGCCGTCACGATCCGCGCGCCGAACAACCTCTCGCTCTACAACGTCGGCTCGATTACGCAAACCGTCGCGGAAGGCGCTCGCGTGCGCTACCAGATCACGACCGGACCCGTGCGCGATTTCGTATTTCAACTGGCGCGTGGATGGGGCTTTCTCCCAGCGCGCGGCGCGCCCGTCTCGATTGATGTGCGCTTCAAAGGGCGGCAGGACGTAGCCGAAGAGATGGCGAACATCGCGGCGGATGCGGTCGCCTACTATGATAAGACATTCGGACCATACTTCTACGCACACCTGACCCTACTCGCGATGGTCTATCCCAGCGGCGGCGAAGAGTTCCCGACGTTGCTCTTCATCGACAACCAGCGCGATACCGCCTACCGCCGCTTCATCGTCGCGCACGAGGTCGCGCACCAGTGGTTCTATGGAATCGCCGGGAACGATGTCGCGCGCCATGCGTGGCTGGATGAGTCACTCGCACAAATTGCGCTCTATCTGTTTCATCTGGACACGCTGGGAACCGACGCCGCCGAGCGTGAATGGCAGTTCATCCTGACTTGGGCGAATCGGCTGAAAGGCAGCCCACGCCTGATCGATACGCCCGTCGAAAGCTTTGCTGATTTTAGTGAATATATGGTGACGAATTACGGATTGGGACCGCAGTTTCTACGCGAATTAGGCGAGAAGATGGGCTGGTCGCTGTTCAAGCACGGCCTCGCGGAATATTACCAGAATGTCTCGCTCAAAGTCGGCACGCCCGCGCAGTTCTACGAGGCGATGCAGGCGCAGGTTCCGCTCTTGCCGCTTGCGCCGCTGTTTTGTGCGAAAATGGGTACACAGTGTCCCGTCGCACGGTGAAACCTTGCTCATCCTCCATACGCGCGGCGTATCTGCGCGTGGGTCTGCCGATTACGCTGTTGACGGTACTGGCCGGGATCGTGTGATGGGAACCTACGCGCCGCGCTGCGCGTTATCGTAGGCACTCTGCCCGAATTGCTTCACCGCTTCGTAGTAGGTCCATGCCGAAGCGTAGCACGCGCCGCGCTGAATAGCCTGATACCACCGCCCATAGCGGTTGGCACAGATCGCCTTCATGTCACCGTAGAAGCGTGAGTCGCAGGCGCTTTTTGCGTTGCCACGTGTGCCATAACAAATATCGTGCGCGTTACAGGCCGAGGTGAACCACAGATCGGGGACGAGGCCGCCGAAGCCTTCCGGTCCGCAGCCGTTGGACGATTGTGCGGCGGCTTTAACGATGATTGTGCCTTCGAGCGGCAGTGCCGAGAGGATGACGATTGCGAACATCACGACGAGGACGAGCGGGAAACGCAGTTTGGCAAGCATGGGAACGGGACCTTTCAGGATATATCCGAACGCTTGCAGTCTACCAGACGCGCTTCAAGAATCTGTTAAATCTGCGGTACGGTATAATCAGACTCGTCCAGCGTTGTTAGAGGACATGAATGGCGACCCATATCGCACCACAAATCGAAGCGACCCGCGCACGCCTCACGTTGTCACCGCATTGGGCGATCTTCGCGGTTGCGCTCGCGCTCCGGCTGATTTTCGTGCTGCTGATCGACCCACACCCGAATGTCTCCGGCGGTGATACGCTGTGGTTCATGACCACCGGGCGCGATCTGGTAACGGGTTCGCTCACCTTCTTACCAACGCCCGGTCCGGTCTATCTGATCTTCGCGGGCGGGATGAACGCGCTGTTCGGCGTCGATGGAGGGCTGACCATCATTCGCGCACTGAATGCCGGAATGGGCGCGGCGCTGTGCGTTTTTATTTATATATTGGGCAAGCGCTATTTGAACGAACGCGCGGGGCTGCTCGCGGCTATCGTGCTGGTCGTCTCACCGGCGTTCATCATTGAAGCCGGCAACGCGATGACCGAAAGCGTGTTCCTGTTCCTGTTTTTCGGCGCGCTGGCGCTCTACGCGACGCGCGTGCATTTTCGCGGATGGGTTGGGCAAGGTGAGGCACAGGTTGAGCGAGCCACAACCCCTGCAACGAATTACGGCGCTCTAATCGCGGTCGGTGTGCTGCTCGGTATCGCGACGTTGACGCGCGCCGTCGCCATGCTCATCCCGATCATCCTGATTGCACATGTGATCTATAGCCAATGTCGGCGCGCGGTCCGGCTGGTTGCGATCCTCGTGGTCGCTTATGTGCTGACCGTCTCCACCTGGACGGTCTACGGCCTCGCGCGCTGGGGCAAATTTGTCATCGCAGCGGAAGGGCTGGCCGCGAATATTTATCTCGGCACGACACAGTGGTGTGGTCCACAGTGTACCGACGCGAACGCAGGGATAAAACCCGGTGACAACAACGACGCGCACTATGTGCAGAACACCGTTGCGACGATCACAGGCGACCCGCTCGGCTACCTGCGCACCCGTTTCACGAACCTCTCAGGCGCGTTGTTGCAGCCGCAAAACACGGTCTATTATCCGGGCGAGAGCATCAAAACGCTGTTTGCGCAATGGTGGTCGGCAGGTCATACACCTAGCGAACTGCCACGCCTCTTCGCCTCGGATGCGTTCTGGCCGAAGCTGGCACTCTACGGTTTTCACTATACTGCGCTGCTCTTCGGCGTGATCGGGATGCTGATTGGGTTGCGCCACTTCTGGGAGCGCCTGCCGCTCTATGGGGTGATCCTGTATTTCCTCGGTGTCCATACCGTGATCATGGCGAACCCGCGCTACTTGCTGCCGATTGAACCCGTATTGTGGCTCTTCGCGGCATATGCCATCGTGCAGATCGCAACACTCAGGAGAGACCACGCAAGGCAAGCCGTCGCCCCTTCAAAGACCCGCGCGCATGTGTAGGGGTCGGGCTTGACCGACCCACCATTCTATTCGCAGAAAACACGCGCTACGCCTCGTCGAACTCCGGAATCGGTCTGCAACACAGCACAAGCTGTTTCGCCGCGAGGACTTCATCGACACGACCCACGGGCGTACTGTGCGGCGCGCCGAGCAGCAAATCGGGCGTTTCGCGCGCTTCAGTCGCGATTTTCTTCATCACCTCGATAAAGTTGTCGAGTGTCTCCTTAGATTCGCTCTCCGTCGGCTCGATCAACAGCGCTTCCGGCACGAGCAGCGGGAAGTAGTTCGTCGGCGGGTGAATTCCATAATCCATCAGCCGCTTGGAAATATCCAGCGCGTGGATTGTCGGCGCATCCGCGAACTGGCCCTCCATGACGAATTCGTGTCCACACATTCTGTTATACGGAATCTTATATGTATCCGCCAGCTTGACGCGGATGTAGTTCGCGTTCAATACCGCGTGGCGGCTGATCGCCTTGATCCCGTCATCGCCATGCAACCGAATATACGTATACGCGCGGACGTGCATCCCGAAATTGCCGTGAAAAGCTTTAAGCCGTCCGATGCTCTTTTGTGGCATGACCCACCCGTAGAGCGGCGCGGCGTTCGCTTCGCTGGCGGGTTCGGCAATCGCGACGATGGGACCCGGTAGGAAGTCGAGCAGCTTCTGATTGACCGCGACCGGACCGGACCCCGGACCGCCGCCGCCGTGTGGCGTGCTAAAGGTCTTGTGCAGGTTGTAATGCAGCACGTCGAAGCCAAGTTCGCCGGGCTTGACGACGCCCAGCAACGAGTTCATATTCGCGCCGTCCATGTACATCAAGCCGCCGCACTTGTGGATGATCTCGATAATTTCCTTGATGTTGCGGTCGAAGACGCCGAGCGTGCTGGGAACCGTGATCATCATGCCCGCAATACTGTCATCCGCAGCCTTGCGCAGCGCGTCCATATCGACATCGCCTTCCGCGTTGGAGGGCAGCTCGATCACCTGATAGCCCGCCATTGTCGAGGTCGCCGGATTCGTCCCGTGCGCGCTGTTCGGCACGATGATCTTCGTGCGCTTCGTATCGCCCCGGTCGAGGTGATAGGCGCGGATCATCAATATTCCAGCGAATTCACCGTGCGCGCCCGCCGCAGGTTGCAGGCTGATGCCATCCATCCCGACGATTTCCGTGAGCCACGTTTGCAGCGTGTGCATCAGCATCAGCGCGCCTTGCGTCTGTCCCGCGTCCTGCAAGGGATGCAGCATCGCGAAGCCGGGCAGCCGCGCCGTATCCTCATCGATTTTCGGGTTGTATTTCATCGTGCAGGAGCCGAGCGGATAGAACCCCTTGTCGATAGCGTGGTTCATCTGGCTCAGTTTGACGTAGTGGCGGACCACGTCCAGCTCGGAGACTTCCGGCAAATCCAGATCGGCGCGCAGCAGGTCCGCATCCGGCAGCGGCTGCTCCGGCACGTCACTTTTCGGCAGGAGCGTATTCACCGCGCGCCCCGCCGAGCCAATATCGTAGATCAGCGGTTCGATTACTTTGCCCTGAATGGTATTTGTTTCCATAGTGTTACTTCGCTACCTCACCGAGCGCTTCTACCAGCAAATCGATTTCCGCGCGCGTATTCGTTTCCGTCACCGCGATGAGCATTTGCTCGGTGCGATCCGGGTAATCTTTCGAGAGATCGTAGCCGCCAATGATCCCATAGCGCTCCCATAGCCGCGCGTTGACATCGCGCACGTTGTCCGGGCAGGCGACGACGAATTCATTGAAAAAGGGCTGCTTCATGTGGACGCTGTAGCCGGGCAGCGCGGCGATCTGGCTGGCTGCGTAGTGCGCCTTCTGGTAGGACAGTTCCGCGACGCGCTTGAGACCGTGCTTACCCATCAACGCCATATAGATCGCGGCGGCAAGCGCCAGCAACCCCTGATTGGTGCAAATATTGCTCGACGCCTTTTCGCGCCGGATGTCCTGCTCGCGCGGGCGCAGCGTCATCACGTAGGCTTTGCGTCCATCCGCGTCGATGGTTTCCCCGACGATACGCCCCGCGATCTTGCGCACGAGCGCCGCCCGCACCGCGAAGAAGCCGACATACGGACCGCCGAAACTGAGCGGAATACCCAGGCTTTGCCCCTCACCGACGACAATATCCGCGCCGAGTTCGCCCGGCGTCTTATACATCGCCAGCGCAATCGGGTTGACGACCATGCACAGCAGCGCCCCGGCCTCGTGGACTTTCTTCGCCAGCCCTTTGAAATCCTCGATCTGGCCGAGAAAGTTCGGATACTGCACGACGAACATGGCCGTGTTTTCATCCAGCATATCGAGCAGGTCTTCGGTCGAAAGCCGTCCGCTGCGATCCCCGATGAACTTGACGCCCGTTCCCTGATGGTACGTGCGCGCGACAGCGCGGTATTGTGGGTGAATATTCGGGCTGAAAATGACGCGGTTACGCTTGCCGCGCGCGTGTTGGACCGCGACCGTGACGGCTTCCGCGAGGCTGGTTGCGCCGTCGTAGTGGCTGGCATTGGCGGCGTCCATCCCGGTTAGCGCGGCGATCATGCTCTGATATTCATACACCGCTTGCAATGTCCCCTGCGCCATTTCTGGCTGATAGGGCGTATACGCGGTGTAAAATTCGCCGCGCAGCAGCAGGTGATTTACCGCGCTCGGTGAGTAGTGATTATAGACACCCGCTCCCAGAAATAGCGGGTGCGCGTTCGCAGCGGCGTTGGCGTTCGCCAGCTCTTGCAGTTCCCAGAGGACCTGCATCTCGGACATGGGTTCAGGCAGGTTGAGCGCCGGGAAGCGGTGCTGTTCCGGCACGGCGTCGAAGAGGTGTTCGAGGCTGCTCACGCCGATTGCGGAGAGCATCGCCGCGCGGTCGAGGTCGGTGTGTGGTATGTAGGCCATATGAATTTGGTCTTCAGCTTTTCAGCCTTCAGCCCTCAGCAAAGACGGTTTTCCGTATTGGGCTGATGGCGAATGGCTGACGGCTGATGGCTCTTATCCTCGCTTCTCGCAATACTCCGCATACGCTGCGGAATCCATCAATTTTTGCAGTTCGCTGAAATCGGACGCCGTGATTTTGATGAACCAGCCGCGCCCATACGGGTCGGAGTTGACCAGTTCTGGTGTGCTTTCGAGGTCGCTGTTCACCGCGCTTACGGTCCCGGTGATGGGCATATTCAGGTCGGATGCGGCCTTGACGGATTCGACGCTGCCGAAGTTCTGCTCGGCCATCAATTCCCGTCCGACGGTCGGCAGCTCGACATACACGATGTCGCTAAGGCTGTGTTGCGCGTAATCTGTAACACCGATTGTCGCGGTCTCGCCTTCGACGCGAACCCATTCATCGGTGGGGGTATAGCGGAGGTCCGCCGGGGTGCTGTAGGCCATCTGCTTTATGCTCCGTGTGCGCTCGACCAACGAAAAAGGACACCCCATCTGCTGTTTGGGTGTCCTGTGCAATCAGGGAGTACGCGGCGTGCGGGTCCTGTGAACCTGAGAGTTTCGCGGTGCGTTCCAGCGTGGCGCAGCGCTTGCCCCTTCGGTGCTTCTCTGGGAGAAGGCTCTCCCCGCAGGCGTTCGATTGTCGAAATAGAAGATAGCGCGAACGAGGCAAAGTTGCAACCTGATTGGCTATCGCGTATCCGAGCATTTTTGTGATAAGCGCAAACTTGTAGGGACGCCATTTTTGGCGTCCGGTTTGCTCAACTGCGTAACGTCTAAACCTGTTGTGGTCTACTTCAACCCAAGCTGCTGGCGCAGTTGGCGCACCTCGTCCTCGGTCGCGCTCGTCTTTTTCTTGAAAGCGTCGATGATCTGCTCGGCGCTGATTTCCGTCGCGATTTCATTCAGCGCGGCTCCCCACTGGTCGGACTCTTTCGCGAGTTCATTCTCGACGGCATCCACCAACGCGCGCAGGATTTCCGGCGGCTTCTTGTCGGCGTAATCGATGATTTTGGCTTCCTGCAAACCCTCGAATGTTTTCTGATAAAGCGTTTGCTGCTTTTCCCAATCATAGACGCGCTGGAAGGTCGCAAAGAGTGCCCCGATGCTCGGCATAATCACGATAACAAGCGCCACGAACGGGTTGGTATACGCGATGTTGAAGCCCGCGATGAGCGTCACGGCCAGCGGGACGGCCAGCGTCAGCGAGAACGTCACATCGGCATTGAAATCATACTCGCGGCTGCGCTGTTTGTAATAAACCATCTGCTCCTGAACGCGCAGGTCGTTGTAGAGCGTGAGCAGCGCCGCACTATCCGCATCGGTGTGCGCGGGCGCGCGCGGCGGCGTATCGGCACGTATATCCGGCTTTTGCTCGCCAGAATGCTGAATGCGCGCCACGATCATTTGTAGTGCGAAGGCGTGCCGCTGGTTATCGTAGGGTGGCATATGCATCAGGTACAGGTAATATTGCTTGCGCAGGCTCTCCGCGTTGCGGCGCTTCTCGTACCAGGTGCGCTGCGGGCGGTCACGATTATAAGCAGAGACGAGGATCGTCACGATCACGGCCATGATCGTCGTCAATGTGCCGAAGAAGCCCGCCAGCTTATAATTGAAAATACCGGGCAAAGCATTGGCGGGGAGCGTCGTCGTCAACGATGCCGCCGTTGCGCTCGCCACCGCCGTCGCCGTCGCCAGCACCGCGAAAATGGTGGCAAACAGCGCGAACAGCGCGAACAGCCATTGAAAAAGGAAATACTGGTTTTGCCAGAACCCCGCATTGAAGTCTTCATCGATGAAAGGGCGGACAAGGACCCGGTTCAGCACCTTGACATCTTCATAGACTACGCTGCCTGCCGGGACACCCGCCTTCGCCAGCATCAGCCGGGTAACGAATCCATACCGCTTTTCGGCAATGAATTTGTCGAACTCTTCCGGTTGTCCATCCGGGTCGGGCGGCTGTGGCTTGGGCGCGTACCGAATCTTCGGCCAGCGCTTCGGGTTGAACAGAAAATACTTACGTAACGAGCGCTCAAAGGTATATTTGGACTCTGGCGGATCGGGAAAGAACTGCGGAGTAGCCGTTGGGGAGTTCATCGTCGCCTCGCTTTGGTTTGTGCAGCGTGAGAAAAGTGTATCCTGTTATGCCTCGTTCACAGTGCATTCTCTGGTAGTACCGCTGTGGTTGATAACATTCGACTGCGCCTCGATTGCGCGAGTTTGACCCAGAGCAGCCCAAACGGAATGAGGCTGAAAACGTACCAAGCCCGAATGCTCCCGTAATCGAATACGATAACGATCCAGCCGGGAACCGAAAACGCGGCGGCCAGCCACGCGAACAGCGGGGTATCGAACAGCGGAAGCAGTTGAATCAGGTCATAATCGTGAAATAGCGGGATGACCGTACAGCCCCACAACATCAGCAAATCGAAGCTGAGTGAGCGCCGATTGAGCCGCCAGACCACAAAGAGCAGCAGTCCGGCAATTGTCGCAAGCAGCAGCCAGAATAGCGCGCCCTGCGGCGCAACATCGAGCATAAGCAGGGTACGTGGCACGATAGCCGCCATTGGGCGTTCCCACAGTGGGCGCGAGTTGCGCAGCCAGCGCAGCGGCCAATCCGGGATGATCAGAAAGCTTGGTAGGTAGAGGACCGCGCCTGACGCGGCACGCGCCGCTCGCGCCGCAGCACCTGCGCCCAGCCCCACCCCGCAAACGCCAGCGGAATAATACTGAGCTGCGGCTTGAGCAGCGCGAACGCCAGCCAGAAACCCCCGGCGGCATTCTCCGGGTCGCGGCGGTTGCGGTAGCCCCACAGCGCTATCAGGCCAAATAGCGCGGATTGCCCGCCCGTGACATGGCTCAACAGCGGCGCGTAGAGCAGTGCAGCCAATGGGTGTTTGGTCGCGAATAGCGCGGCGACCAGTGGCAGCGCGAGCCACAACAGCACGCTCACCGGGTAGGGCAACGCGCTGAACGCCGCGAAGATCATCACGAAAGGCAGCGGATAGAAGCTGTTGGTTCCGTATATTTCCTCGCCACGCCGCAATCGCTCGCCTATCGACATGAAGGTTTGGTAGTCGATTGGCGCTATGCCACTGCTCACTACAAGCGCGATGTAGCCGATGTACGGGAGGAGCAGCAGCACCAGCACGGCAATAAACAACAGCCGCCGGGTACGTGCAGAGCCACGCGAACCGAGAATGGTTTTCATGAGCGCGGAGTATAGCGCGGTCGGTAGCTGTAGCACTCTCGATCAATTACCGCTCTGCTATGAACTTCGGGCAGGCTGCCAGACCGTAACAGCGCGGCGGCTTTAGCCCCGCGCGACGTTTGGAGACATACCCTACCGCTGCACCTCGACCACCACACCCTCCTCCGCCCACGCATACAGCGCCTGCGAATTCGGATTACTGAGCAAAATACAGCCGAAAGTCACAGGCCGCCCCAGCGAACCTTCCCAGAGGATGCTGTAGCCGTTGCGCGTCGGCATTCCGTGAATGCCGTTCGTGAAGCCCGACACGGCCTCGAAAATACCCATGAAGTTCGGCATGTCGAGGTTCCAGTTGCCCGCGTAGGCGCTGCGCTCGTGCGAGAGGATTTGGAAGACGCCCGGCATGGTCGGGCTGCTCGAAATGCCTGTGCTGGCCGCCCAATCCCACTTGAGCGCGCCATTCTCATAGACGCGCATCCGCTGCTGGCTGATGCTGATCACGATGCGCTTCCCGGCAATCACAGGTTTGTCCAGGTTGGCGTCTTTCGGCGGGAGCGTGATCACCTGTCCGGCGCTGAGTGCTTCCATATTGACGCCGGGGTTCACCTTCGCGATCTTCCAGCCAGGGATGCCGATTTGCCACGCGATCCCATAGAGCGTTTCGCCCGCCCCGACACGATACGTCGTCGCCTTATATTGAACGCGCGCGGTCGCGTTGGTGCTGCCCGCCGCAAGCGCCTTATTGAGCGCCTTGACCGTGCCTTCAATATCGATGCTGCGATCCGCGCCCAGCGACCCCGCCTGCGCCGTCAGGTATGCGCCCATGCCTGCCGGGTCCACCGCGAAAGCGACGCCATCCGCCGTGTTTTCCGTCGAAAGCCACTGCCCCCATTGCGCGACGTTCCACGCGGCGGCTTGCCCCGTCACCGCGTCGAAAACGCTGATCGAGAGTGGCGACGCGAGCAATGT
>Ga0123338_10004563_pt1 | contig 12055 bp, 7 predicted proteins | sample grotaG_FD_89793 | JGI IMG/M metagenome (GOLD analysis project Ga0123338, IMG submission 89793) | Glacier valley bacterial and archeal communities from Borup Fiord, Nunavut, Canada, to study Microbial Dark Matter (Phase II) -... | ecosystem: Environmental > Aquatic > Freshwater > Ice > Glacier ... | reverse complement strand
CAGCATAATTCACCAACAGGTTATTAATTATGAAGGTTTCAACTTTAGTATTACTTGCATCAACCGTAATCGGGGTGAAATGAGCAACCGTACAGAAAACTACGCTAAGGCTGGAATACTGACTGTGTAGACTCTTCAGCTTCACATGAAGTTTTTTCTAAGTTCTTCACCGATTGTCTATGGCGTTTGACAATATCATTAACCGTTGTCTTGCTGAGATTGAGTTTTTCAGCAATTTTACGATAAGAATATCCATCGTCAACCATCTGTAAGACTCTGGGAGCATAGTGGTCAGACTTAACTCGTTGTCCTAATCTTCGACCTAACTGCTTGCCTCTAGCCTTTGCAGCAGCCAAACCAGAACGAACTCGTTCTCGTACCAAATCTCGCTCAAACTCAGCCAGGGAAGCCATAATGCTAGCGATCATTTTTCCTTGAGGAGTAGCTAAATCAAACTGAGTTCCCGTTGAAGCAATCAGAGAAACATCCCACTGAGCCAAATCCTGCAAAGTGTGAATTAAATCTAAGGTTGAACGACCCCACCGAGTTAATTCAGTAACGAGAATAGTATCAATTTCACGAGCCTGAGCCAAACTGATTACCCGTTTTCTTTCAATACGATTATTCTTCGTTCCCGAACCTATTTCTTTCCAAACTCCAACCACCTCGTACCCAGCTTTTTTGGAGTAAGCTAACAAATCGCGTTCTTGACGCTCACAAGATTGATCGATAGTTGAAACTCGACAATAAATAGCAACTTTTTGTACCAATTGAACCCTACCAGATTTAGAGGCTTTAAACCCTTACTGCACCGTTCTAATTTAGTGTACCAAATAGACTATAGTTAATTTGGTACAAATCAAAGTTAATGAATGGGATTTCTAACGCCAGAACAGCGACAACGTTATGGAAGCTATGAATCTGAGCCAACCCCAATTCAATTGGCTCGATATTTTCATCTTGATGACATTGATAAGAAGAGCGTTCTGATTCGACGTGGAAATCATAACCGTCTTGGCTTTGCCTTACAACTGGTTAGTGTCAGGTTTTTGGGAACTTTTTTAGAAAACCCGATTGATGTTCCACTTGGTGTTGTGACTGAAATAGCCACTCAGTTAGGAATCTTCGAGATTAAATGTTTACCACACTACCTCAAACGTCCCTTGACCCGTTGGGAACATCAGAACGAGATTAAGCAACGCTATGGCTATCAAGACTTTAGCAAACAACCAGGACACTGGCGATTAGTTCGCTGGCTGTATGGGAGAGCTTGGGTTGGCTCCGAAAGTCCGAGTGTTCTATTTGACTTGGCTACGGCTAGATTAGTCGAACATAAAATCCTGCTACCAGGAGTTACAGTATTGGAGCGTCTGGTGATGAGTGTGCGGGAGCGTTCGGCTAATCTTCTGTGGCGGATGTTATCCAAACTTCCCTCAGCCGAACAACGCTTAAAACTCGAAGCCTTACTGGTGTCTGAAACGGAAAATTGGTATACCCCACTCGACCAGATTCGGAAATCGCCCACTCGTCATAGTTCTCCAGCATTGATTGCGGCACTGAATCGGATGGTTAAAGTCCGATCTCTTGGCATCAACACTTTGAATTTTTCCCGCATCCCAACGAGCAGCTTAAAAGCTCTTGCCCGCCATGCTGCAACAATTCGAGTTCAAGCGATTGCTAGGATGCCAGAGCAGCGGAGAATTGCTACTCTCTTGGCTTTTATTCGTGTTTTGGAAGCAGAAGCTGGTGATGATGTCCTCGATTTACTGGAATTATTGGTTAAAGATTTACTGACCTCATCAGTGCGAGACGGTAAAAAGGAAAGGTTACGGACAATCAAAGATTTAGATGCTGCTGCTTTACGGTTGAGTGAAGCCGCTGCTGTAATCCTTGACCCCAATTGCGACAATAAAAGTGTCCGTAAAGTGATTTTTGAACGCATTCCTCAAGAGCAGTTGCAATCTGCAATTGCAAAGGTAGAAGAAATAGCCAGACCACCTGAAGATGATCACTATCCAGAACTGTTAAAACGGTGGGGACAGGTGCGAAGATTCCTGCCATCGCTATTACGGACAATGGAGTTTCAAACAACCAAAGCAGGTCAACCAATTCTCACAGCCGTGAAATTTCTTAAAAGTATTGAAAAAAAAGCTAATCCGAAGATGGATTCTGCCCCACTTGATGGCATTAGCAAGGGCTGGTTAAAATTACTTGTGCAGGAAAATACAGAGATTGACCGTCGTGCTTACACTTTCTGTACTTTAGAGCGATTATGCGAGGGATTACGCCGTAGAGAACTGTTTATCTCTCCTAGCATCCGATGGAGTAATCCCCATGCCAAACTACTTCAAGGTTCACAATGGGACTCAGCCCGTTCACAGGTTTGTCGGAGCTTAAATTTACAGCCAACTCCCACAGTGGAATTAGAGAAGTTGAAGCAGCAACTTGATGATGCCTTTCATCGTACTGCCGATAATCTGCCCAGCAATACAGCCATCAAAGTCGGACCAAACCAGAAGGGTCGTGATACTTTAACAGTCAGTAATCTGGACAAGCTAGAAGAACCTGATAGCTTGAAAGTCCTCAAAACGCTAGTTGCCAAGTTACTGCCTCGTGTAGATTTGCCTGAAGTCTTATTAGAAATTCATGCCAAGACAGGTTTCATGGATGAGTTTATCCACGGTAGTCTGGAAAACTCCAGAGTCACAGATCTGCCGATTAGTGTCTGTGCAGTTCTGATAGCTCAGAGTTGCAACATTGGATTGAAACCACTGGTTCGTGCAGATATCCCCGCCTTAACTCGAAATCGGCTGGCTTGGATCGAACAAAATTACTTGCGGGCAGAAACTTTAACTCGTGCCAATGCACGACTTGTGGACGCTCAAAGACATATTCCCTTGGCACAAACTTGGGGTGGGGGAGAAGTTGCTTCGGCGGATGGATTGCGGTTTGTGGTGCCAATCCAAACACTAAACTCTGGAGCTAATCGCAAATATTTTGGTCGAGGGCGGGGGATTACTTATTACAATTTTGTATCAGACCAGTTTACAGGGTTTCATGCTTTGGTGGTGCCTGGAACGTTGCGCGATTCTCTAGTTGTACTGGTTGGGCTACTGGAGCAGGAAACCAGCTTGAGTCCGAAGGAGATTATGACCGATACTGCTGGTTACAGTGATGTTGTCTTTGGTCTGTTCTGGTTACTGGGATATCAGTTCAGCCCTCGACTGGCAGATGTTGGCGAGGCTCGTTTTTGGCGGCTTGACCAGACTGCTAATTATGGAGTTTTAGATGGAATAGCACGACAAAAAGTGAATGTCTCTTTGATTGAGAATCATTGGGATGACATGCTGCGAGTGGCAGGTTCTTTAAAGTTAGGGATGGTAAGCGCAACGGATATCATGCGAACTTTATCCCCTGGGGATAAACCTTCGGCTCTGGGTCGGGCGATTGGGGAATTAGGACGGATTGCTAAAACTTTATACCTATTGAACTATGTCGATGATGAGGCGTACCGTCGCCGAATTTTAACTCAACTCAATCGAGGGGAGGGTCGTCATGCACTTGCCAGAGTTACGTTTCATGGGCAAAAGGGAGAATTACGCCAGCGTTATCGGGAGGGACAAGAAGATCAATTATCTGCTTTGGGTTTGGTCGTTAATGCATCAATCTTGTGGAATACATATTACATGGATGCTGCACTCACATCTCTTCGCCAAGAACAGAGTGTGAGTCAAGAGGATCTAGCACGGCTTTCACCGTTAGGTCATGCTCACATCAATATGTTAGGACGCTATCAGTTTTCTTTACCTCTTGCTATCATCGAAGGAAAAATGCGTCCGTTACGCAATCCAAATGATTTTAATGATCTTGATGATTAGAACGCATACATAATCAGTGTTTCAGCCTTAGCGTAGTTTTCTGTACGCTTGCTCATTTCACCCCATCTCTCGATAATGTTACGAAATTTCATCGTACCTCCTATTTCTTTGATGAAAGTCATGCAGATCTTGGAATTGCGGCAATACTCTAAAACTAAGATAAAGCGCATAGCTCTAACGATGCTGTGGCGGTATGACGATATCTTCACTGGCACATAGGTATGGACTATTTCTAGTGTGGCACATATCCTACATATCTAACTGTTAGCGCAGTATTTAGACATTTTCAAGATCAATTAAGCGATCTCATTGCAGTATTAATAGATCGCTCATTTCATTCCCAAAGATAACGATATTTGCTAAGTTAAGCATCCTCTCTAGAACTACAAATTACCAAGGAGTCATCTCTCTGCCTGATACATGACGTGCCCTTTGCTTTTTGCGACCATGAATGAATAACATTTGAGGACCGCTTCGGGGATGAAAGGGTCGCCAGGTAGGTTGCTCCTTCCTATACTCAGGTTTCTGTAGCTTGCTTTTTAGACTTTTTATTTGAGACGAAGCTTTGATTCCAGATTTTACAACCACGATATCTTGCAGTGACAGTTCGTTATGACATTTAGTGACGTGAAACCTAGCTTTTTCATTGAACAAGTTATTTTCAACGATGAATAAAACATATTCTTTTGATATACAAACTTCTGATATCTTTTCACCACGAATGCCAGTAATCTGACATTTAATCGATCTCCGAACATGAAAAAGTTTATCGATACTACCCACTAAATCTTGTTTCACGATAACTGCCTCGTCTAAATGGTTAACGCCTGAACAGCCTTGGAAATCAAGATATTGCAAATACCTTAATTAAAATGATATGTGTATGACAATATCTTTATTGACACATACAGGTACTCTAAGAAGTAAATATGGGGTAAGGGATGAGTTACCAATCGTGAGGGCTTAAACACTATCATCCACCCACCCGCAAGCTTCGCAATCCCAATACAGCTGAATTTTTGTGGTGAGTATTAGTTTCTATAAGAAACTAATGATTTAGGGTAATCGGTAACCAGTCGATCGCACAAAACAGCAGTTCTGAGACATAAATGGCATCATATCTGCCGAGATCGCTGTAATTATTAAATATTCCACCAACTTGGAAACTTATTAGATGATTCTAGCCAACCGCTAGGAAAAGCTTTTCCTGAAGATAATATGGCAATTGGAGTGACGATCTCTTGTGGGTTGATACCGCCATGATATCCATTTTTTTTTGGTTTATAGCGAAGCTTCTCTGACCAAGGCGCAATTAATGACCTGTGACCTGATCCCACAACTCGATTCCCAGTTAATCGACATTCTTCGTCTGTAAGATTGTCATCATCAATTCGCCATCTTTCTCCGCCCTCTGTTGCTGATGCTAGCTTAGTCCCATGCTCAATAATATGACCATGATCGCTTGCCAAAATCACGATGCGATCGCTAATTTTTGCCGATTCTAGAAGAGCAGGGATGACATTAATAGATTGTTGTGTCCAGTTCACATGCAACTGCTCACCTTTGGTCAGACGATCGTCGATCGCATTGACAACTACACCGATTACTAGGCGATCGCGAGATGCAATTGCTTGGCGCACATCTTCGCTAAGAGTTGCGTCTTCTTCTCCCTGTAGATGAGTTTTATGGAATAGGAGAGGGGCTTGTTTTTTCTGTTGTTTGCTACCCTCATTAAGGTCGGGATGAAATGTAAATCCAGAGGCTTCATCCTTTGCACTACCAATTCTTACTCGTCCACACAATAAGCTAGTGCGTGATATTTCGGTGATTGATGGAACTGTGGCTAGGGCTGGTATTACTGGAAAATCTCGATCTTCTTTACTCAATAGTAACCAACCTTGACGAGTGATATTTTCTAGTAGTTGGGAACACACTGACAGACTCATTCCATCTAAAACAATCAAAAGAACTGGATTGTGAGATGAGATCGGTGCAACGATATTTTTGAGAACGTTTTCAACTACTAAGATTTCATTGTTATTTGAGCCTAACTCTGTCCAACTAGCAAAGAGATGAGCAAAGTTTCGCGATTGGTCTTCGCGTGCTTTGACAGCAAGATTAAAAAGCTCAGCATAGGCGGCTGAAAGTATCTGTAACGGCTCATCGGCAATCAGCGAATGTCTTGCCCAGTCTGCAAAACAGTTGTCACTGATTTCAGTGGCGATCGCGTCCGTTAGGGATGGAGGTAAAGAATTTGTCTCTGTTTGTTGTTGAACCCACTTAAACAGCCTAATCGCCATATCAATATTATTGATGCGGCTACGATATTGCTCATCTTTAGCTAAAGTATGTCCTAATATTTCATAACGACAAGCGAGCAGTTTTTTTAATCCACTGGATACTGGGTTTTTGAGTGGTTTTTTAAGAATAGAAGATAGGGTTTGTCCAAAGGACTCAAATCGTTGATGAAAACCTAGTGGTGAGATCTCACTGAGATGTGCTAGATGACTAGCGCCAACTTCTTGCAAAATCTCGTCGGCGCGATGCAAGATTTGCGATCGCTGTTGGATTTCTGAAGATAAGCGCCATTGAATAACTTCCTGAGTTGCATCTCGCCAAGCAATCCCCAAATCGTGAGTTAGGCTCTCTCCTTGGAAATAGCGCTCTTCGATTTTGCCGATCGACTTATCCAGCTTTCCTGATGCTTGGGGATGAAATAAAACTCCAAATACTAAGCCTAGAGAGACTAAATCGTTGCGTTCTGTTTGGCAGGCACAGCGCAATATGTAATGAGCCGTTCTGCCGACAAGATTTGTGAGGTAAGCGATCGCGGCTTGTTGAAAGATCGGTGGAGCAGTTTTGAGTTTAGTAATACGATCGTTATCTATTGACCATTTCAAAATATATGGTAAATCGGGAGAGAAATCGGAAATACCTAAACCGCGATTTAAAAGGATTGTCCAAACTGTCTCGGCATCGAGAAAGCCGTTGCTAACAGGTGCATAACTATCGGTGCTACTCCAATCAATCAAATATTCGGCAATCCAGCGTTCTTTCCGCAGACGTGGATCGATCACATTTGCTTGAAATAAGGATTTGACGACTTCCCAAGCATCGATCGCCAAAAGTTTCCGTTTAGCCAACCGCATGAGAATATCTTCGCCAAGATCGTTGTCTTCTAGTGGAGTTAGAAGAACGTGGATTTTATTGTTTTGACGATCTTGCTCTAGATTGCGGATTGCCTCTTGCATGACTAAACGGATTGCTAGGGGCGATTTGCAAGGATGAATGTAAATGGTGATATCGCCATCAGTTTGCACTGTTTCACCAATCCACTGTCCTGAAGTGTGAATACCAATAAATTTGGCATTTTCACTTTTTTTGCGAATGGTCGCAACTTGTGCCTTAATTTGATTGATACTGGGGACGATCATTGTTTATTCGACAATCCAACTTAAATTAATACGGATTTTTTGACTTTGTTTTTGCTGTGATTTTAAACTACTGAGAAGTTGCTCGGCTTCAGCTAGGTCAATATTTTCATGGCTTTCTTGACTAATGATTTGTTCGCCAGTTGGGTGCGGTGGAGCAGGTGTGATGGTTGGATTAATATTTGTGGCTAATGATTGGGCATGGGTTAGTGGTTTTGTGGAATCAGCAGTAATTTGAGTGGGCTTGTTTGGTAGGGGTGGAGATGGGTCAGGGGGCGGTAATGGGATACTTTTGGGCTTTGCTGTCAGGATGCGGGTGGCTTTAGCTTCTGAATCTTTAAGTACAGGTGATAAGGCGATCGCATATTCATCGCCACTAAGGGCATAGGTCAGGTTATCTAGCAAAGTTTTAACTTCGGCTGAGCGCTCATCAGTTATATCTTGGCTTATGACCTGAATGGCGCTGAGAATTTCCCAATTTGCGCGATCCAGAGATTTACCAAGTGTTTTTAGTTGCCTGAAACATTCTTTCATCGCAGTGTCAGAGGTGGCGATCGCAATATCCGCCAAGATATTGATTACGTCTTCAGATTTGCTGGCTTTGAGTCTTTCGAGAGCATTACGGATCGCTAAGGCTGTTTGCAGCCGATCGCAGTTTTTATCGATCTCATTGGCGATCGCAAATCGTTCTATAGACTCATTGAGTAGGTGGGTATATTCTTTGGCTTGTTCAAGATTTTCTGATGCGAGGCTGGCGATTTGTTCGTTGAGGCTGGCGACATTTTGAGCATTGAGCAATCTGGAGATTTGTACATTAAAAATGCTACTGGCGCGATCTAGGGCAACTTGCCATATTGCTTCATCGGGAAGTTGTTGGGTGCGAAACTCGATATCATCGGGCAGAGATTTGAGGGTTGGCTCGATCGCGAGATTGCTGCGATAGGCGATCCGATTGGTTTGAGCCGTAAAGATCAGAATGACGAGATTTTGGGCGATCGCGGGTAGACCCATTTGTTTTGGTTCATCAAGCCAACGGCGTAACTGACCTACGGATATCGCTCCTCCTGCTTCCGCAATTTTGCGCGTGAAGTGTTGTTTCCAATGCTGTCCGATCACAAAATGGGTGGCATCTAGAGCCATTTCACCTAGTAATAGTGGATTAGCAATTTGGCGAACTAGTAAGCGTAGTTTGCGATCTTCGATCGCAATTCTGCCATCGGTTTGCTGGGTTGCATCAAGGAGCACGCGATAGACTTTTTCGAGGTTATTACTGGCTTCAATCTCCGCTTCAAAATCTGGAGCGGCTGGAAATTCATACTGTAGTGCTTGTTCTAATAAATTGGTAAGTGCATCTCGCAGGGTAGAAGCTACAGGCGGCTGGAGTTGTAGTCCTTCGTAAAGGGATTGAAAACGTTCGTTTAATTCTAACGATCGCGCAGGGTTAATGGAATTAGCATCGGAAGAGTCGAGTCCATAGACAACTTCTAAATGATGTAAAACTCTTTGGTGGAGACTACTACGCTGATTTTCTAATAAGGACTTTGCGGCTTGACGATCCTGTGCTGAGAGATTACTCGCAAACTGGGCAAACCGTTCGCCTGTGCCAGCGAGAATATGCTCAAGGGTGACGAGCATACCAAGATCGGTGAGAGCGTCTTCACTGAGAAAGGCGGGAATCCAACCTAGGGTCTTGGCTCCTTGGGGATGATCTTCGCTGAAGGATTGAATCCGACTGATATCATCACGCGGGGTATGGGTATCGACATCAAAGGGATAGTCGATGATAATTTTCCAGCGATCGCTATCGTTCTCTAGGGCTGTGAAAGGTAGTTCGCGAATGTTCCGAAACATGACCGTACAAGAGCGTCTTGTGTTTTTCCAGAGATGCGTGAAACTCTGCTCAAGTTCATCTTCGCCTTGGATGTTTAGTTGCTTGAATAACAGATCGCGCACGAGCCTGATCCGATTACCGTGATTATCTTCGCGCTTGCCTTGGGCGATGATGCTCTCGGTATCCACACCAGAAAGCTGAATAGAGATTGTCGGTGTATTACCTTCGGTGAGACGAATTTCGCCGATAGTGCCAGCCCATTGCCGACATTTTTGCAAGACGATCTGTCCTTCTCGCCCTGGAATCGGGGCTTTGATAGTGCCGTGGTTGAGTGCAGACAGACGTTCGGGCGTGAGGCTGCGCAAGACTTCCACTTCAGGCACAAGCGCCGATAACAGTAGGGTTTTAATTAATCGATCGTCGTTAAAAAAGGCAATGCGCTTAGGGTCATTCTCTGGCAGTATTTCAAATTCTTCGCGGCGCGAACTATGTTGTTTCTCAATCATGGGCAGCAGCTTTTGATGGTAGAGACGCTTGGCATTTTCAAAATGAATAGCGGTTTCGGGGCTGAAGGATTCGTCACCATGGGCGATCGCATCAAATAAATCTCCCACGGGCAGAATATCGCCAACAGCAAGATAATCGCGCCTGTCCACCAGCATTTGCACCATGATTTTGAGGGCGGTGCGTTCGCGTTGAAGGACGCTAGAGACAGCGATTAGGGCTTGAATTAAGGCAGGACTAAATGGATAAACCTGTCGGAACATTTCCCGATCGCCTTCGCGGGTGAGTAGGACATTCATGGCTGCTTCACGAATGCTGAGAGTTTTGTCAAAGGCGGCATCAATCTCGGTTTTGGCGGCAGGATTTTTGGGGCGGAGAACGCGCTTTTGGGCGATCGCTGGTAAGTTACGATCTTCGAGAACGATGCGATCGAATCTGCCTTCCCAATGTTTGAGGGCATCACTGAAGTTAAGTCGTTCGGCTCCAGGGACAGCATTGCCGATTAGGTCACTGAGGTCGCGCTGCCTTGCCACAAAGCTGACGATGGGAATTGGACGATCGGGGGTTTGGGCTTCAACGAGTTTGGAGAGCTTTTGTCCTTCACGATGGATAAAACTCAAGTCGGTGGCGTGACTGGCTAACCAGAGAATCAGTTCATCAAGGAAGAGAATGAGGGCATCGTAGCCGAGGCTCTTGGCGTGCTGACTGATTACTGATAGTCCTTTGTCGAGGGATAGAAAGGCTTCGCCTTTGGCTTGTTGGTCGTAGGAATTGAAAAAAGCTTTGATCAATGCACCGATGATTTGCGATCGCGCTTCGGTTGCGGGTGGTGCATTGGTGGCATTTTCAAAACTCTCAGCATTCCAATCGTTGGCGGCAATTTCACCCCAACCAGTATTAGTTGTATTTGCGCCATTGAGCGCTGCAAAAAAAGCGACATCGCCCATTTGCGATCGCAGATTTGCGGCATCTTGAAACATTCCCTCGGCGAGATATACGCCTGGAATCGGGGCTTCGGGATGGGTGCGGCGGATGAAATCGACATAGCCACCAAGGATGCAGGACTCCATGTTTTCGGAGCCGATCGCATGGTATGGCACTAAGAGAAACTTTTTGCCTGTGACCCATTCGTTATTTTTGGCGATTACGGGCGCGAGTTCGATGATGCTGCGGGCGGTGAGGTTGCCTTTGAGAATTAGGTAGAGGACAGCCATAAAGTGGCTTTTGCCGCTACCAAAGCTGCCATGTAAGTAAGTTGCCTTGCTAATGTTGCTTTGGAGGGTGCTGCGGATGAAGTTGAGGGCTTGTTCAAAGCATTTTTTTAATTCGGGAGTAACGACATAATCGTGCAGAATTTTATCAGCATCGCTCGCCACTGATGACAGGTTGAGTACAAAGTCTCCTTTTTGGAGGCTTTCAGGAATTTCGATCAGGGCTTTGAGGAGTGTCATGGGCTTGTTATTTTGCTGATGCCTCAGTTGGATGAGAAGCTTTGTCTGTGTTGAGCAGCTAGCGTTACAATCATAGTAAATGATTCTCGAAGAATGCTGATGACTTTGCAGAAGTTGCCAAAGCAAGCGTTACTGTAATCATTCTATGGTCAATTTTTAGGAGGCGATCGCATATGGTGTTAGCAGCGACTAAGCGATATACCGCGTCAGAATATCTAGCCTTAGAGGATAAAGCCGAATTTAAGAGTGAGTTTATTAACGGAGAGATTATCCCGATGGCAGGCGCTTCCGCAAATCACAACATTCTCACAGGTAAGTTTCACGCTCTGCTGTTGTTAGCATTAGAAGATCAAGAATATTCTGTCTTCATGAGCGATATGCGGTTGTGGATGTCTGAATATAATCGTTATACCTATCCTGATGTGATGGTTGTCGCGGGTGAGCCAATTTTTGTCGATCAAAGCCAAATGGAGGTCACTAATCCCTGTTTGATTGTGGAAATTCTATCTAGCTCCACCCAAACCTACGATCATGATAGTAAATTTCGTCAATATCGTTCTATTCCTAGTTTTCAGGAATATGTTTTGGTGTATCAAAATGGGTATGAAGTCGATCACTATGTTAAAGAGTCGGAAGATCGATGGGTATTGCTGACCCATAAGGGAGAAGGTGCTGTGATTAAGCTGTTGTCAGTGCCGCTAGAGGTCAGTTTGCGAGATTTGTATAAGCGGGTGAAATTTGATTGATTTCATTTTTACCATTTAGTCTAGGCGATGTAAGTCGATCCGCAGGATTGGCGATCGCTGGTTTGCTGAGTTATTGATTAAAGGTCATTTTGTAACTCATGTTACGCAGAAGTCTAAAAAGGTTTCAGAGACTGCCATTCCAAGTAAGATTGCTGCAAAGCCTTAATATACAATTTGGATTTGAGAGCAAAATGATTGAGCTTAGAATTGAGTT
>Ga0123338_10004561_pt1 | contig 12060 bp, 9 predicted proteins | sample grotaG_FD_89793 | JGI IMG/M metagenome (GOLD analysis project Ga0123338, IMG submission 89793) | Glacier valley bacterial and archeal communities from Borup Fiord, Nunavut, Canada, to study Microbial Dark Matter (Phase II) -... | ecosystem: Environmental > Aquatic > Freshwater > Ice > Glacier ... | reverse complement strand
TCGACGAGAGCCGGTCCGCGTCGCTGAGTGCCAACTACGCGTACTCGCGCAGCCTCACGTTCACCTGCCTGCTGTCGCGTGAGCGCCGCGAAGTGTCGGGAGCGTTCGGCTACGGCTACACCTCTGACCTCGCCAATTGCGCGGGGCAGTTCACGTGGCGTTAAAGCTAACCTGCCCATAAAAAAAGCGGGCCAGTGGCCCGCTTTTTCGTTACGACCGGCTCTCGCCGGCGGACATCAAACGCGACGGCGACGACGCGAAATGAAGCCCAGCGCGCCCAGACCGGCGAGCATCAAGGCATACGTTTCCGGTTCGGGAACGACGCGGACGATGCTGAAGTTCGCGGACTCGAACGCGTCTTGCGACGGTGAAGCGAAAGTCAGGCCGGTAATCATCGTACCCGCGGTGGCAATGAACTCCACGTACTGTGAGAACGACTGATTTCCGTTGGTCACCGAGAAGTTCAGCGACGTAGGACCCACCGTGTAGTTGAAGTTGCCCGTGGTAGTGGTCACGGTCAGCGTGTTGTAGAGATCCGGCGAGCCCCACAGGAAGCTGATGTAGCTGACCGGGGCATTGAACGTCAGCATGGCCGGCAGACCCGCACTCGCGGTGGGCCCGGACGACAGGAAGTTGCCGCTGATGGCGTTCGTGCCGGCAGGCCGGTCGTTGAACTGGTTGTCGATCAGGTAGGTCTGGCCGTTGACGATGGTTGCCACACCGGGCCCGAGCGTGCACGTGAGCGACGTGCAAGGTGCGCCAGACGGACCGGAAAGCGCCAAGAACGACCCTGTGCCTCCACCGAGTTGCCCAGTCAATCCCGCACTGGCGCTGACGGAAGCTGCAAGCGCGGCAGCGGCTAGTAGAGACTTGATCAATTTCATTGCTTGTCCTTGGTTGATGAGACTACGAGGCCATTCGTCCGAATGCCATGTGCGCGTTTATACGGAGAAAGGAGCTAGCGGTCTCCCCCTTGGTCAGGGGGTTTCCGAACGACGCTGTACAGACGAGAAGTTTTATGCAAGTTCTGTACCGCAGATGAACTTGTGGGGGAACCTGTCCACGTTGCGGCGGCAGCGCCCGGTAAAATCGCTGCAAGCCAGGCCGTTGACGTTCGCCGGTCGGTCGTGCTGCATGACTAATCTCACCCCTCCCCCTCCCCCTCCCCCTGCCCGTCCCTGGCGCCGTCCTCGACTACTGAACGTGTGGGTCGACGACTTGAGCATGTCGCAGTTGATGGAAAGGCTGGATCGAGGCATGGTTTTTACCTTGAACCCCGACCATCTCTATCACCTGCAGCGAAACGGTGCCTTTTATGACGCCTATCGCCAGGCGGACTTCATCACTTCCGATAGCAAGTACGTGTACTGGTCGCTCGGCTGGATCGGGCGCCGCATTCAGGAAAAGGTTTCCGGCTCCGACATCGTTCCCACTTTCTGCCAGCACCACCGAAACAACCCCGAAGTCCGAGTCTTCCTCCTTGGCGCAGCTCCTGGCATTGCTGAGCGGGCACGCAATCGCATCAACGCGAGGGTCGGCACGCAGATCGTCGTCGGGTCACATGGCCCATCGATGGGTTTTGTCGACGACGACGCCGAGATCGCCGACGTGCTGAAGATGATCGAGGCATCGCGGGCCACGGTACTCATCGTCGGGCTCGGCGCGCCGAAGCAGGAAATCTGGATCGAGCGCTACCGCCACGCTCTGCCCGGCGTCAAGATCATGATGGGCGTCGGCGCCACGATCGATTACGAAGCCGACGCCGTGGTGCGAGCGCCAAGGTGGATGACGCGCAACGGCCTCGAATGGCTCTACCGCATCACCACGGAGCCCAAGCGCTACTGGCGACGGTACCTGCGCGACCTCGAGTTTTTCTGGCTGGTGCTTTTGGACGGAATCGGTCTCTATCGCGCACCCCACTGGACGAAACAAGACCGATGATCAAGACTGCCATGGTCGGCCTGGGCAAGATGGGGCTATCCCACTTGGCCATCGTCCGCGAGCATCCCGCCATCGACCTGGTCGCTGGCTGTGACGCGACCACCTACCTGACCGATATCCTGGAGAAGCATGCCGGCCTCAAGTGCTATGCCGACCTCGACCGGATGCTCGATTCGGAAAAGATCGACGCGCTCGTCGTAGCGACACCGTCGAAGCTGCACGGCGGCATGGTGGCAAAGGCGATCGATCGGGGCATGCACGTCTTTTGCGAAAAGCCGTTCGTGCTTGATGTTGCGGAGGGTGAACGTCTGGTCGCCGCCGCTGCAGCAAAGAATCTGGTGACCCAAGTCGGCTATCACTACCGATTCGTTGGCGCCTTCGCCGAGGCGGCGCGTGTCGTCGCCAGCGGCGCACTCGGGGAGGTGCACCACGTTCGGGCTGAAGCCTTCGGCCCGGTTGTCCTGCGCAGGAAAGGCGGCACTTGGCGGTCTGCCAAGAGCGAAGGCGGCGGCGCACTTTACGACTACGCTTGCCACGCGATCGATCTCGTCAATTTCGTTGTGGGTGTGCCGACGAGCGTCAGCGGCGTCGTGCGCAACAGCATTTTCTCGCGCGACGTCGACGACGAGATCTACGCGAGCCTCGCCTTCGCCAGTGGTGCCAGCGGACAGTTGAGCGTCAACTGGAGCGACGAGAGCCACCGCAAGATGTCGACCCGGATCTCGGTCTGGGGAACGAACGGCCGACTCGTTGCAGACCGGCAGGAATGTCAGCTCTACCTGCGCGAGCCGCATTCGGGGCCGCCCGCCATCGGTCAGGGCTGGACGGTGCGCTACACCACCGACCTCACAGAGCCCGTCTGGTACTACCTTCGCGGCGAGGAGTATTCGGCGCAGATCGACTACTTTGCCCGCAGCATCGAATCCGGGCGTCGGGATGGCCAGAACAACTTCGCTTCGGCGCTCGAGGCGGACAAGGTGGTCGAGATGATCCTTGCCGCTGGCGCTGGCACCAATGTTGCGACCTCGAACGTCGAGCGGCCTCGCAAGGGCCTGTGGTCGCGGCTCGCAGGCTGATTGCCGAAGCCGGAAGTCGACCCAGCGCTCGATGAGCCTTGACGAATTCGCCATCCACGGTCTGTTCCCGAACTTCTACGACGGCACCCGGGTCTCGTACTGCTACGACTCGCTGCTGTCTGCGATGGCCGCCCCGGGAGTCCGCGTCGAGCGCTATGTCCTTGGAAATTTCTCGGCTGCTGGCTCCCACATCCATAGCTTGCTGCCCAGGCTTCTTTACGGCCGCACGAGCCGGCTGCTGCCTCGCCCAGCCACGGCACTCGCATCCCGCTTTGAACGAAGATTTGGCGCCGGCGACGTCGCCTATTTCTGGCTCGGCAACCCAGCATGGATGTGTCGCCGGTTGCAGCGCCGTGGCGTCGTCGTCGTTCGCGAGATGGTCAACTGCACCCTGGTCCGCTGCAACGAGGAACTCCGCCGCGCGCACGACCAGCTCGGGCTTCCCTTCAGCTTGGCGGCCAGCGACGAAGCGATCGCCGAGGAGCGCGCCGACCTCCTTGCCGCTGACGCCGTGTTTTGCCCCAACGAGTGCGTGCTCGAATCGGTGCGAGACTACGGCGTCCCGGTCGAGCGATGCATCGCCACAAGCTACGGCTGGTCGCGGCAGCGCCTGGCCGGCGAAAAGCGGCTGTTCAGCGCCGCCTCCGGGACGACCTTCCTGTTCGCCGGCTCCGGCAACATTAGGAAGGGGTTGCCGTGGCTCCTCCAGGCCTGGGCAGCAGCAGGCATCGACGGGCACCTGCTCCTTGCCGGCACTGTCGACTCTGCCGTGCGCGCGACGCACGGGGAAATCCTCGCCCGCGACGACATCGTCGAGCTCGGACACGTCGCCGATATCGGCGACGCTTACCGGTCCGCCGACGTCTTCTGCTTTGCGACCTGGGAAGAAGGCGGGCCGATGGTGACCATCGAGGCGATGGGGATGGGCTTACCCTGCATCGTGACGCGAATGGGGGCCGCCGGGATCCTTTCGGCTCGCCGTGGGGGAGCGATCATGGTGGAGCCGGGCGACAGCGCGGGTCTCGCATCGGCCATGCGCCGGCTCGCTGGCGATGCCGCGTTGCGCGCGCAGCTCGGAGCCGCCAACGTCGGGCTCGCAAACGATTACCTGTGGGAGCGCGTCGGCGCACGACGCCTCGAGGCGTTGAAGCTCTTGCGAGACCGCGTGCGCAGCACGACACGCCCCGCTACTTGAAGGCACGACATGGACAGAGTTCTTTTCGGTGACAACCAGTTCTTCGGCGTCAATCACATGTCAGAGGACAAGGCCCGTTCGCAATCGATGCGCTTCCAGGACCTGCAGTCGATCATCGACGTCCTCGACGCCGCCTACGCGGAAGGCATTCGCACCTTCATGTGCACTTCGCACGACCGCGTTGCAGAGATCTGCGACTATTTCCGGGCCCATCCGGAGAAGTACCCCGACTACCTGTTCTATCCCTGCATGCCGTATGCCCACAAGTACGCCAATGCCGTCACCGAGCACGGAATGATCGATGCGCTGCGCATGTTCCTGCCCCAGGAGGGCGCGATGGCGGCGATGCTGAAGGGCGGCCTGGCGCTGGCCAGCAAGGACATCGCGACCATCATGCAGCTGCTCATCGATGCTGAGATGAAGATGTTCCACGGCCTGGCAACGCCGGTGGTCTTCATGCAGAACGTGATCACCGATCTGCTGCTGGGCCTTCGAATGAACGAGTGCTTTCGCATCTTCCACGACCACGTGCGTGACAGATACGGCGCGGAACCCGGCTACATCACCATGAACGTGCCGCGATTGCTCGACGCGCTCGACGCGCTGGGCATCGACAACCCGATCGTCTGCGCCAACGTCAACAAGATCGGATTTCGGATGTGCGGCGGCGTAGAGGTCTACGAATCTGCCATCGCGACGAGGCGGTTTCGTCCCGTCGCCATGTCCATCCTCGCGTCCGGCGCGATTGCGCCGCGGGAGGCGGTGGCCTACGTATGTGGGCAGCCTCGCATCGAATCCCTCGTGTTCGGGGCATCGAGCCGCGCCAATATTCGGCAGACGAAGGCACTGATCGACGAGCTGACTGTCGCGACGATCTGACCCCGCTGATTGCGCGTCAGATCGGCGAGGGCTTGTTCGGTTTCAGCAACACGCGTAGCAAGAGTGCGAAGTGCCTCATCGACTGTTTGGGCCGCATGACAAAGAGCCAATGCCGAAGGGCGGAAAACGCCTCGCGCCTCGCCGCTCGGTAGTTTCCCGAGCGCTCCGCATTGGCTGCGGCCACTAAGGAGCTCCAGACAAGAAACGACATTGCGCGGCGGCGATTGAGTGCGTGCTCCGGCCGGGCGAGCGTCGCCGATATAAGCCGCCCGCCCGTCACGAAATCGTCGGTGATGCAGCCGCGCGACTGCAGCCTCGCCGTCTCCGATTGCGCATGCACGCGGTACTCGACGAGAGGCAGTGGCAGGTGGGCGACTTTGCAACTTGCGGCGATGCGCACCCACATTTCCCAGTCGACGACGAATTTGAGGCGCGGGTCGTAACCGCCGAGTTGTGCATAGATGTCTCGCCTAACGACAACCGAAGGGCACTGGATGCGTTGGCCGCCGGCGATTCTTGCGAGCCAGTCCGGAACTAAGCCAGCGTGCTCCTGCTCGGCCTCCTGAGGCGACGCTTGGTCGCCGGTCCGGAAAATCGTCCGGCAAAAAAGCATGCCGGCTTCGGGAGTCGCCGCTGCTAGACGCTCCATCTCCGCGTAGAAGTCGGGCAACACGATGTCGTCCTGGTGAAGGATGTGAACTAGCCGGCCGCGCGCACGAGCAATGCACTCGTTCCAACAGGCCGCGAGCCCGCCATTGCGGTCCCGCCGGTGGTAGGCCACAGTCATCCCCGCGGCGTCTGCAAAGGCGGCCTTGCTTCCGGAAGGCGAAGCGTCGTCGACGATTTCCACCTGGAAAGAGCCCTCAGCGCGCCCGACCGCGACCCGAACGCTCTGCAACGTCTCGTTCAGAAGCTCGCTCGGCTCGTAAACCGGGATCATGACGGACCAATCGAAGCCTCCGCCCGGCACCGACGTTGCCATCACGAAGCTTATCTGTCTGCGCCCACGGAAGTCGACCAGCGGCTGCGCACGAGAACCAGGCCCATTTCCGGAAAATACACGTGGGTCGTGCCGAGGTATGCGTCCTGCGTCACGTCGAAAGAAGAGACGTGCTCGATCTTGTCCAGCAGCACACCGTCCTCGCCGGCCAGCGTGACCTCGAAGTCGTAACGCCCAGGATAGAGCGCTGGAAACTCGAAAGTGACACACACGTGCGAATGCGGCCCGATGACGGTGGGTGCGACCGGCGACAGATACGTCGCCAAGGCAAAGATGCGTTCGCCCCGCGCGTTGTCGAAGCCCATGCTGATCTTCGGGCTGCGTATCTGCGAGGGCAAGTCGATCTCCACCTCGATCATGACTTCCTGCCCCGGCGTCACCGCCATGACGGCCTTGCCTCCGGATGTGGCACGAACGCGCTTGACGAAGCTCTTGCAGCCGACCTGCCGACCCGGATGCGCCGACGTATCGACTTCCGCCGCCCGAGCCTGTGATGCCGGAGCCATGTACTCGGAGATCACCGCAGTCGGGTCGCCATCGGCAGCCACCCTGCCGGCGGAAAGCAGCACGACGCGCTGGCAAAGCGCAGACACGGCCGCCATGTTGTGGCTCACGAACAGCACGGTGCGGTGGCCGCCCGCAGACACCTCTCGCATCTTGCCGAGGCACTTCTTCTGGAATTCCGCGTCGCCGACGGCGAGCACCTCGTCGACGATGAGGATCTCGGGGTCGAGGTGGGCGGCGACGGCGAAGGCGAGACGCACGTACATGCCGCTGCTGTAGCGCTTCACCGGCGTGTCCAGAAACTTCTCGATCTCGGCGAATTCGACGATGGCGTCGAACCGCGCATCGATCTCGCGTCGCTTCATGCCGAGGATCGAGCCGTTGAGATAGATGTTCTCGCGGCCCGAGAGCTCGGGATGAAAGCCGGTGCCGACCTCCAGGAGCGAGGCTACCCTGCCGCGCATCTTCACCTGGCCCGACGTTGGTTCGACGATGCGCGAAAGGATCTTCAGCAGCGTGCTCTTGCCGGCGCCGTTGCGGCCGATGATGCCCACCACCTCCCCTTCGGAAACATCGAACGACACGTCACGCAGGGCCCAGAAATTCTCGAGCGAGGCGTCGCCGCCGCTCAATTCCCTGAAACGCCGCAACGGCGCCCGGGCGACGCCTGTCAGCAGGTCGCGAAAGCTGCGTGAGCCGGGTGCAGCGTGCTGGAGGCGGTAGAGCTTGCTGATCGAGTCGACTGAAATCGCGTTCAAGGCCACATTCTTCCTATGCCACGTCGGCGAAGCTGCGCTCCGTCTTTCGAAAGTAGAACAGGCCATAGGCCAGCAGCACGACCGACGACAGCGCCGAAACGGTCATCGTGGTCGGATTCCATGGCAGGCCGAGCAGCGCCGAGCGAAAGCCGTCGATGATGCCGACCATCGGGTTCAAGGCGAGCAGCGGCTGCCAGCGTGGCGGCACCATGCTCACCGGGTAGATCACGGGGCTCACATAAAGCCATGATTGCACCAGGAACGGCAGCACGTAGCGGAAGTCGCGGTAGGTGACGATGAGCGCTGCGAGCGTCAGGCCGACGCCGAGCGATGCGGCGGCCGCGAATGCCACGAGCAAAGGCAGCACGAGCACGCCCGGCCCGACGCCGATCCCGTAGTACGCCATTAGCACGGCGAACACGCAAAGCGAGACCAGAAGGTCGATGAGCCCGCCGCCGATGGCGGAGGCCGGCACGAACACACGTGGCAAGTAAATCTTCGTGAGCAGCGACTGCTGGTTGACGAGGCTCATGCCCGCTTGCGAGATGTTGCTGGAAAAGAAAGTCCATGGCAGCAAGCCGGCGAACACGAACACCGCGTAGGGCAGGCCTTCCGAAGGAATTTTGGCGAACTGCCCGAACACGATCGTGAAGATCAGCATCGTGAACAGCGGCTGCAGCACCGCCCAGGCCACGCCCAGCACCGTCTGCTTGTAGCGCACCTTGATGTCGCGCAGGACGAGGAAGTAGAGCAGCTCGCGGCCTTCCCAGAGTTCGCGCCAATCAATGGCGATCCAGCCTGAGCGGGGCCGGATGACGAGCTCGCGGACGACTTCAGCGTCGGAAGGTGTGGGATTGGAGATCATTGGTATGGCGCGAGGTCGGCTGGGCTGGCTCGGTGACCGGGTATTTGCAAGAGGCAGGCCCGCGTCTGCCGGCAATGCTCCCATTGTCCGTGTTCCTCCGGGCAGGGGCGGCGGCAACGGCTCCGGAAGTTTGGCTACGAAACGTTTGCCTCGACCGAATGGGCCGCGTCGAACAGAACGGCAACGGTGCCGCTGTCGGATGCGCAATGCCACACGCCGCACCACGCCTCCGCCGCGTTCGACGCGCAATTTTCACGCCTCGCCCCGGTGCGCAGGCGATGAAGTCCCGGGCCGCCGTTGCACATCTGGTGACGCGGGCATCGACCGATGCGAAGAGCATCGCTCCATCGATCGCCATCGTTCTCGCACCGCATCACTCCGTATGAAGTCACTTCGAAACAACGTGTTGCCAGGGCTCAGGTCCGTGCCGGCTCGAGCCGATAGACACGACAACCTGGCGATGAGGACTTTCCTGATGGGCACATCTGTCGACACCCTGCGGAGCGCTCGCCTCGCGCTGTGCACACTGGTGCTGGCGGCTCTGGCAGCCTGCGGCGGTGGCCGCGGCCACGGCCACGGCCTCGATGCGGCCGGCGTGTCCGACCCTGTGGCGGCCGGTGCCGGGGAGACGGTGCTGGTGGCCTCGACCGGCGCGACGGCCGTACCGCCGATCCCGGTGGCGACCACCATGCCGATGCCGGCGGGTGCGCCGGCGCCGGCCGCCTCTTCGCCGTTCGGCGCCTTGGGCTTTGACATCAACGGCATGCCCTTCGCCGTCAGCCCGTGCGCCGAAGAAGGCGGAAAATGCGTCTTTTCCGATCAGCAGACGGTGGCCTACGGGGCCAACGGCATCTACGTCATGAAGAGATTCACCGGCGGCGCGAACTGCAACAACGTCACCTTCGGTGACGCCATCGTGGGTGTGAGCAAACGGTGCTTTCTGGCGCTCGTCATGGCGGCTGGGGCGGGAACAGGTGCCAGCGCGCCTTCCCCTGCGCCGGTGCCGCCTACCGCGACGCCCACGCCGGTACCGATGCCGGCGCCAGTGCCAGTGCCAGTGCCAGTGGCGATGCCCGCGTCGCCCGCCTTCGATCCCGCCACCAAGCCGACCAAGCAGGAAGCGTCCCGCTTTCTCGTGCAAGCCACCTTCGGCCCCACCCTCGGCGAGATCGACCGCCTCGCCGGCATGAGCTACTCGGCATGGCTCGAGCAACAGTTCGCGTCGGCACCGATGGATACCTACTCGGCTTATGTGACGCGCGGCGGCCCGCTTGGCTGCAATCCCTGCACGTCCCAGCACGTCAACGCCGTGATGGAAGCCTTCTGGATGCAGGCCGTCCGCGGCCAGGATCAACTGCGGCAACGGGCCGTGCTGGCGCTCAGCGAGACATTCGTCATCAGCACGGTGAATAGCCCGATCGAGGTCGTGCCCGTCGCATTCGCAAGCTACTTCGACATGCTGTCGACGAACGCCTTCGGCAACTTCCGCACATTGCTCGAGCAGGTGGCGACCCACCCGTCGATGGGCCTATACCTCTCGCATATGCAGAACGAGAAGGAAGACCCCGCCACCGGCCGGCTCCCGGACGAGAATTTCGCCCGGGAAGTGATGCAGCTCTTCACGATCGGCCTCTGGCAGCTCAACGACGACGGCACACGAAAGAAGGACGCGAACGGCAACGACATCGCGACCTATTCGCAGGCGGAGATCATGGGCATGGCCAAGGTCTTCACCGGACTGAGCTGGGATGGTGGCGACTTCGTCTACGGCGACCATCCTTTCAACAAGCCGATGGTCTACTACCCGACGCATCACAGCGGTGCCGAGAAACGCATCGTTCGCGGCGTCGTGATCCCGTCGGGGACCCCGGGACCGCAGAGCATCAAGATCGCCCTCGACACCCTGTTCAATCACCCGAACGTCGGCCCGTTCATCGGCAGCCAGCTGATCAAGCGCCTGGTCACCAGCAACCCGAGCCCGGCCTACGTGCGCCGCGTCTCCGCCGCGTTCGCCGACAACGGTTCGGGCGTGCGCGGCGACATGAAGACGGTGCTGCGTGCCGTGCTGCTCGACCCGGAGGCGCGCGACGCGGCCAAGCTTGCCGACCCGACCTGGGGCAAGCTGCGCGAGCCGATGGTCCGCTACGCCAACTTCATGCGCGCCTTCGACGTGAAGTCGACCGGTGGCGTCTACAAGATCTGGAATCTTGAAGACACGCTGTCGAGCGTTGGCCAGAACCCGATGCGCGCACCGAGCGTCTTCAACTGGTTCCGGCCTGACTACGCCCCGCCGGGAGCCGTCGCCGCCAGGGGTCTCGTCGCCCCCGAGTTCCAGATCACGCACGAAACCACGACCACCGGCTACGCCAATTTCATGGCGTCGGTGACCGAGCACCAGAACACCTGGTTTCGCGACAACGTGATGGCGCAGTACGGTCCCACGGTCGACTACCTCGCCGGCAGCTATGCCGCGGAAATGGCGCTCGCCCGCACCGACACCGGCGCCCTCATGGACCGGCTCAACCTGCTCTTCATGTCAGGCCAGATGACGGCCGCCACGCGCAAGGTCATTCTCGACGCGGTGAATGCGACTCCGGCCGATGCCGACACCGGCATGCGCCGCGTCGCCGTGGCCGTGTTCCTCATCACCCAGTCGCCTGAATTCATCGTCCAAAAGTAGAGATACACGAGATGACCTACCTTCACCGCCACGCGTCACGCCGCGATTTCCTCAAGCGGGCCAGCAGGGCGTCAGCACTTGCCGGCACGCCCTTCATGGCCAACCTCATGGCCATCGGCGCCGCGAGCGGCCAGCAAGCCGTCGGCCACAAGGCACTGGTGTGCATCTTCCTGAACGGCGGCAACGATCAGTCGAACACTGTCATCCCGGCGAGCGGCTCGGCGCTGGCCGCCTACACGCAGTCGCGGCCGACCATCGCCCTGACGGCGGCGCAGATGCTGGCGATCTCGCCCTCGGGATTCAGCGGCCCGCCGCTGGCGATGCATTCGTCGCTCGGAGCCATCAAGCCTCTGTTCGACCAGGGGCGCCTCGCCATCCTCGCCAACGTCGGCACCCTGGCGACGCCGACGACGCAGTCCCAGTGGAACGGCGGCTCGCCGACCGTGCCGGTGCCGTTTCAGCTGTTCTCGCACGCCGACCAGGCGGGCGCCTGGCAAACCGGCGTTCCCGATCGGGCTTCGACGACGGGCTGGCTCGGCCGCATCGGTGACCTCACGGCCGGCGCCTTCAATCCGGGCAGCGGTGTTTCCATCGCCATCTCGGCGGCCGGCAATAACGTCATGCAGACCGGCAACGCCACCGTGCAGTACCAGGTGACGACGCAAGGCGCCGTCAAGGTCGGCGGCCTCTATGGCGGCGGGCCGTCGGGCACGGTAGCCGCACCGCTGAGAAAGCTCATGACCGAAGCACGCGGCAACCTGTTCGAGGCGGAGCTCACGAAAGTCGCCAGCCGTGCCGTCGCGACCGAGCTGCAGGTCACGCAGGCGCTCGCTGGCGTGCCCGCCAACATGGCCTTCCCGAACACGCCGCTCGGCCAGCAGCTCGCCATTGTCGCCCGCATGATCGGCGGCCGCGACGCCCTGCAACAGAAGCGGCAGATCTTCTTCGTGCAGGCCGGCGGCTACGACTTCCACGGTGACCTGCTCGGCGCCCATGCGGGCCGCATGCAGGAGTTGGGCGACGCGATGGCGGCGTTCTACCAGGCGACGGTCGCGCTCGGGGTCGTGGGCAACGTCACGACCTTCACCGCGTCCGACTTCGGCCGCGCCTTGCAGAGCAACGGCCGCGGCTCCGACCATGGCTGGGGCGGCCACCACTTCAT
>Ga0123338_10004560_pt1 | contig 12061 bp, 13 predicted proteins | sample grotaG_FD_89793 | JGI IMG/M metagenome (GOLD analysis project Ga0123338, IMG submission 89793) | Glacier valley bacterial and archeal communities from Borup Fiord, Nunavut, Canada, to study Microbial Dark Matter (Phase II) -... | ecosystem: Environmental > Aquatic > Freshwater > Ice > Glacier ... | reverse complement strand
TTCATCAGCCACGACCTCGCCGTCGTGCGGGCGATGTCACATCGCGTTCTCGTGATGAAGGACGGCGACATCGTCGAGCAGGGCGATGCCGAAGCATTGTTCACGGCGCCGCGACAGCCGTACACGCGTGCGCTGCTCGCCGCCGCGCACCTCGCCTGAATCGGTTCAGCGCGCCGGCCGCAGAGCCTGGATGCGCACTTCGTAGGCGGCGCCCTTGGCCGCATCAGTGAAGCGGAGCACGTCGCCGGCCCATTCGTAGTCGGCGCTGAACTCGTCGATCTGGGTGTTGCCGTGCATCGTCAGGGCGTCGAGCTGCGAGCTGCGCAGCGCCAGCCGCCAAGCGATGTCGGCAACGCGCACATCGACGCGGCCACCGCTGCGCAACTCGACGAGCGCCGCCCCGCAACTCGGCGGTGCGCCGGCGCCGGTCGCGACGCAGAGCTGGCCGTCGTAGCGGCCCGGCGCCGGCGCTGCGGCGACGGCCGTCGACGCAGCAGCGGCCAGCGCCGCGAGCAGCAAGGGCCGCCGCATCCGCATGCCTACTTGATCAGGCCTTCGGCCTTCATCGCCGCCTGCACCGCCGGCCGCGCCGCCATCCGCGCCATGAAGGCGCCGAGGTTCTTCAGGTCGGAGATGTCGATGCCGGCGTGCTTCGTCCAGTTCGCGACGGTGAAGAGATACGCGTCGGGAACGCTGAACTCGTCGCCCATCAGGTAGCTCTTGCCTTCGAGCTGCGAGTCGACCCACTTGAGGCGGTCCAACGCCTTGGCGCGCATCATCACCTTGGCGTCTTCGACGGCCGGGCCGAACATGAAGCCGATGCCCTTGTGCAGCTCGCTGGTGATGAAGTTGAGCCACTCCTGCATGCGGTAGCGGGCCATCGTGCCGTTGGCCGGCGCCAGTTTCTTGGCCGGGACCTGGTCGGCGATGTATTGCACGATCGCCGGGCCTTCGGTGAGGCGCTCGCCGTTGTCGAGTTCGAGCAACGGCACGTAGCCCTTGGGGCTGACGCCGTAATAGTCGCTGCCGTCTTCGAGCTTGTGCGCCTTCAGATCGGCCTTGACGGCCTGGAAGTCGAGGCCGGCTTCGCGAAGGACGATGTGCGGCGAGAGCGAGCAGGCGCCGGGTGAGTAGTAGAGCTTCATGGTGTGGCAGTCGCGAAAGAAGGGACGGCTATTACACACCTCGAGGCCGCGGCCTGCCGTTCGCTTGCCTTGTAGCCATCGTGCAAAGCGGGCGCATGGGCGGGGCGCCTTTGGGGCGGTGGTATGGTGCGCTCGCCTCATCATCCCGCGAGCCGCCATGCCCCGCATCGTCCTCGAAGAAGCGCGCCTCCATCCGGCCATCCGCGACACGGTGGCGACCGCCCATGCCGACATCGTCCACAACGTTCAGGCGGCGTCGACCTCGAATCCGGTGCTGGTCGTGGGCATGGCCGGCAACCCGTTCGTTCGCAAGGCGAAGAAGGCGCTCGACGCTGCCGGCATCGCCTTTCACTACCTCGAGTACGGCAGCTACTTCAGCGAGTGGCGCAAGCGCAATGCGCTGAAGATGTGGAGCGGCTGGCCGACCTTTCCGATGGTGTTCGTGAAGGGCTCGCTCGTCGGCGGCGCCCAGGACCTCGAACGCCTCATCGCGAGCGGTGAACTGAAGCGCACGCTCGGCGAATGAGCGTGGGTGGGCGGTCCGGTGCCGCGAACGGTCTGACCGGTCGCGCGGCGCTGCTGCTCGCTGTAGGCCTGGCCGCCGCTGGGGTCCACGCGGCCGACGCACCGGCCGCCGACTGCCACGTCGCGGGCATCCGCAACGGCGTTCTCTGCGGCAGCGTCGAGCGGCCGCTCGACCCGGCCCGGCCCGACGGCACGAAGATCACGGTGCGCTACGTCGTCGTGCCGGCAATGGCGCGCAGGAAGCTGGCCGACCCCGTCTTCCTGCTCGCCGGCGGCCCCGGCCAGAGCGCGGTGGCCCTGGCGGCGACGACGATGCCGACCTTCGCGCGCCTCAACAATCGACGCGACATCGTCTTCGTCGACCAGCGCGGCACCGGCGGCTCGGCGCCGCTGCAGTGTCAGGACCCCGAGCGCGAGACGCTCGCCGAGCAGTCCGACCCCGACCGCCAGTTCCGCCTCGCCATGGCCTGCAAGGCCGGGCTGCTGAAGCTGCCCTACATCGGCGAAGAACGCGCTCTGGGATTCTTCACGACCTGGATCGCTGTCCAGGACCTCGACGCGGTGCGGCGCGCCCTCGGCGCCGAGCGCATCGACGTCGTCGGCGGCTCCTATGGCACGCGGGTCGCGCTCGAAATTCTGCGCCAGTTTCCGAACACCGTGCGCCGCACCGTCATCGACGGCGTCGCGCCGCCCGACATGGCCTTGCCGGCGAGTTTCTCCACCGACAACCAGGCCGCCTTCGACGCCCTCGCCGCCGCCTGCAGCGCCGAGCCGGCCTGCGCGCGCCTGCACCCCGATCTGCGCGGTCGCCTCGACGCGCTGCTGAAGTCGCTGCCACGCCAGGTCACCGCGGCGCAGGCGCTGAGCGGCCGCGACGAGACCTTCCTGCTCACTCGCGACATGGTCCTCGGCGCCATCCGCGGCGCGCTCTACGCACCGGCCATCGCGGCGGCGCTGCCGCAGGCGATCGACGACGCGTCGCGCGGCAAGGTCGCGGGCCTGGTCGGCCTCGCCTCGACGCTGACCTCGCGCAAGTCGACCCGGCTCGCGACCGGCATGCATCTCTCGGTGGTCTGCGCTGAAGACGTGCCCCGCGTCGACGCCGTACACGACACCCCGGGCGCCGACTTCGGCGACCAGTTCGCTCGCTTCTACCGACGCCTCTGTGCAGGCTGGCCTCGCGGCGCGGTGCCGGAGGCGTTCTACAAGGTCGGCCCGAGCGCGTCGCCGGTGCTGCTCCTGAGCGGCGGCCTCGACCCGGCGACGCCGCCACGGCACGGCGAGCGCACCGCGAAGCTGCTCGGCCCGAAGGCGCGCCACGTCGTCGTCGCCAACGCCGGACATGGCGTCATGTCGATCGGCTGCATGCGCGATGTCGTCTTCCGCTTCATCGACGCCGAGAGCGATGCCGAGGCCCTCGCCGTCGAGACCGGCTGCGCGGCGAAGGTGCCGCGGCCACCGGCATTCCAACCCGCCGGCACGGACGGTGCGGCGTCGGAGCCGGCGCGATGATCGAGGTGCGATCGGTGGCGAAATCGTTCGCTGTGCCGGCCGCGAAAGGCGCCGGCCTGCGCGGCCTCGCCCGGCTCGGTCGGCGCGGCGAAACCACTAGGGTCCATGCCGTCCGCGACGTCAGCTTCACGGCACCGGCCGGCCACATCACCGGCCTGCTCGGCCCCAACGGCGCCGGCAAGACGACGACGCTGCGCATGCTGGCGGCGCTGATGACGCCTGACGCGGGCAGCCTCGCCGTCGACGGTATCGACGTCGCGACCCGGCCGCGAGAGGTGCTCGCGCGCCTGGGCATGCTCTCCGACGCGCGCGGCCTCTACCCGCGCCTGACAGCGCGCGAGAACATCGTCTACTACGGCGCCCTGCAGGGCATGGAGAAAGACGCCGCCGATGCCCGCGCCCAGGACCTGGGCCGCATGTTCGAGATGACCGCCCTGCTCGACCGCCGCACCGACGGTTTCAGCCAGGGCGAGCGCATGAAGACGGCGCTGGCCCGCGCGCTCGTGCACGACCCGGAAAACATCGTCCTCGACGAGCCGACCAACGGCCTCGACGTGCTCGCCACGCGCGCCCTGCGCGAGAGCCTGCGCTGGCTGCGCACGCCGGCCGGCGGCTCGAAGTGCATCGTCTTCTCGACGCACATCATGCAAGAGGTCGAGCGCCTCTGCGACAGCGTCGTCGTCGTCGCTCATGGCCGCACCGTCGCGGCCGGCACCGTGCCGGAATTGCTCGCGCAGACCGGCGAGACCGATTTCGAGGAGGCCTTCGTGAAGCTCGCTTTCGTCGCCGACCCGGCGCTCGCAGGGGCGGCGCCGTGACCGGTCACCGCGCTGCCTTCTTCGCTGTCCTCAAGAAGGAGCTGACCGACGCCCTGCGCGACCGCCGCACCCTGCTCACGGTGCTCGTCTCGTCGGTGCTGATGGGGCCGCTCGTGCTGATGGCGATCTCCGGCCTGGTGGCGTCGCTCGAATCGCGTGCCGAGCAGCGCGAGGTCTATGTCGACGGTCTCGCCCGGGCGCCGACCCTGCGCAACTTTCTCGAGCGCCAGACCTACACGGTGAAGGAAGCACCGGCCGACTACGAAGCGCAGCTGCGCAAGTCGAAGTTCAGCGATCCGGTCGTCGTCGTGCCTTCGGACTTCGAGGCGGCGCTGCTGCGCGGCGATGTCCCGGTGCTCGAGGTCGTGTCCGACAGTGCCAACCAGCGCTCGGAGTCCGGTGCCGGCCGCATCGAGCGGCTGCTCGGCGGCTTCGCGCGCGAACGCGCGGTGCTGAGCCTGGCGCTGCGCGGTGTCTCGCTGCAGCTGATCGAGCCGGTGCAGGTCGAGGAGCGCGACCTCGCCAGCACCCAGACGCGCGCCACCCGCCTGACCGGCATGCTGCCCTTCTTCGTGATGATGGCGGTGCTCTACGGCGCCCTCAACGCCGCCCTCGACACGACGGCCGGCGAGCGCGAGCGCGGCTCGCTCGAACCGCTGCTGATGAACCCGGCCGAGCGCTGGGCCATCGTCGCCGGCAAATGGGGCGCGGTCGCCTGCGTCAGCATGCTCATCGCCGTGCTGAGCTGCTTCAGTTTCCTGCCGGGCCAGTGGGTGCTGCGCAGCGACACCCTCGCCGCGATGTTCCAGTACGGGCCGCGAGAGGCGCTGCTGTTTCTCGTCGTGCTTCTGCCGCTGGCGGCAGCGCTGTCGGCGGTGCTGATGGCGGTCGCGATCCGCTCGAAGACCTTCAAGGAAGCGCAGGCGAGCTCGACCGTCGTGGTCCTCGCGGTGTCGCTGCTGCCGCTCGTCAACGTCTTCAACCTCGGTGGCGAAGCGCCCTGGTATGTGTGGGTGCCGGCGCTGGCGCAGAACACGCTGATGACGCGGGTGCTCAAGGGCGAGGCGCTCGATCCGGCGCAGATCGCGATCCCGATCTTCGTCTGTGCGGTGCTGGCGGCCGCGGGTGTCTGGTACGTGGCTCGAACCCTTCGTCAGGCGGCGTTGAAGTGAGCTTCGACGCACTGGCGCTGGAGTGGCGCTGGAAGCGGTTCGACGAGCTCGACGTGCACGAGCTGCAGAACATCTACCGGGCGCGCCAGATCGTCTTCGTCGTCGAGCAGCAATGCGCTTTCCTCGACGCCGACGGCTGCGACGAGTCCGCCTGCCACTTGGCAGCGTGGTCGGTCGGGTCGCGTGAGCCGCTCGCCTATGCTCGCGTGCTCGATCCGGGCGTGAAGTACGCCGAGGTCTCGATCGGTCGAGTCGCCACCACCGGTGCCGGCCGCGGGACGGGCCTCGGTCGCGAGCTGATGCGGCGCGTATTGGCGTCGACGGCCGAGCGCTGGCCGGGCGCCGGCGTTCGCATCTCGGCGCAGAGCCGCCTCGAAGCGTTCTACGCCGGCTTTGGCTTCGAGGTCGCCGGCGAGCGCTACATGGAAGACGGCATCCTGCACACGGAGATGCTGCGGAGCCCGGCGGCGACTTGAGCGTCGACTCGCCACGCGGCGGTCGGAAAATTACAATTGCGGTTGCAGCGAAGCTTGTCCGTCCTGGGCGCGCTGCGACAGGCGGCCATCTCCCATGCAATTTGCTCAGCGTTTCGACGTCATCGTCGTCGGCGGCGGTCACGCCGGCACCGAGGCTGCGCTGGCCGCCGCGCGCATGGGTGCGCGCACGCTGCTGTTGACGCATTCGATCGAAACGCTCGGCCAGATGAGCTGTAACCCGTCGATCGGCGGAATCGGCAAGGGTCATCTGGTCAAGGAGATCGATGCGCTCGGCGGCGCAATGGCGGCCGCGGCCGACGAGTCTGGCATTCACTTCCGGATCCTTAATGGTTCCAAGGGGCCGGCGGTGCGGGCCACGCGCGCCCAGACCGACCGGCTGCTCTATAAAGCGGCGATCCGGCGTCGCCTGGAAAACCAACCGAACCTGTCCCTGTTCCAGGCTTCTTGTGATGACATCGTTGTCGAAGGTGATCGCGCTGTCGGCGTCATCACACAAGTGGGCGTTCGCTTCGAGGCCTTTGCGGTCGTTCTGACCGCGGGCACGTTTCTCGACGGCCGAGTCCACATCGGTCTGGATACCCACGCTGGCGGCCGCGCTGGCGACGCGCCGGCCATTCGGCTTTCCCATCGGCTCAAGGAGCTCGCGTTGCCGCAGGGCCGTCTCAAGACCGGGACGCCGCCACGACTCGACGGCAGGACGATCGACTACAGCCGCCTGCTCGAGCAGCCCGGCGACGGTGTCGCATCGGGTTCGGACGATCGCGGTGATGTTCCCGTCTTCAGCTTTCTCGGCGACACGGGCCAGCATCCCTCGCAAATCTCCTGCTGGATCACGGCCACGAACGAGCGCACCCACGAAATCATCCGCGGCGGCTTCGACCGCAGCCCGATGTTCACCGGCAAGATCGACGGCGTCGGCCCGCGCTACTGTCCGAGCATCGAGGACAAGGTCAATCGCTACGCCGGCAAGTCGTCGCACCAGATCTTCCTCGAGCCCGAGGGCCTGACGACGCACGAGGTCTACCCGAACGGGATCTCCACGTCGTTGCCCTTCGACGTCCAGATCGAGGCGGTGCACTCGATCGCCGGCCTCGAGAAAGCACATGTTGTTCGACCCGGCTACGCCATCGAGTACGACTACTTCGACCCGCGAGCCTTGCGGCCGAGCTTCGAAACGCAGTCCATCCGCGGACTCTTCTTCGCCGGCCAGATCAACGGTACGACGGGCTATGAAGAAGCCGCGGCGCAGGGCTTGCACGCCGGCGTCAACGCGGTTTTGTCCGCGCGCGGCGATGCGCCATGGGTTCCCGCGCGCGATCAGGCCTATCTCGGGGTGCTGGTGGACGATCTTGTCGGAAAAGGCGTCACCGAGCCTTATCGGATGTTCACGAGTCGCGCTGAATACCGGCTGCAGCTTCGCGAAGACAACGCCGATCTGCGACTGACGCCGGCGGGCCGGGCACTCGGCCTTGTCGACGATGCCCGATGGGCGGCTTTCTCGCAGAAGTGCGAGTTGGTTTCACGTGAAACCACGCGGTTCGCGTCGACCCGGATCGGACCGTTTAAGGAAAGCGACTCCGGCCGGCCCGCGCTCGGCCGCGACTACAGTCTTCTCGACCTGCTGCGCCGACCGGATGCCGACTTTGATGCCGTTGCCGGCTGGGCGCGCGCCGCAGGCGCCGGGGCGCAGACCCGCGATGAGCTTCGGGCGGAAGTCGGTCGCGCGCTTGCAGATCAGGTCGTCGAGCAACTCGAGACGGCGACCCGTTACGCTGGATACATCGAGAAGCAGGCTGACGAAATCGCCCGGGCATCTCGCGCTGACCAGATGCCGCTCCCGGCCGACTTCGACTACGTCGCGGTTCGTGCTCTCTCTTTCGAAGCGCGCCAGGTCTTGGTGAGCCGCCGCCCGGCGACCGTTGGCGCAGCATCGCGTCTGCCCGGCATCACGCCTGCGACGGTATCGCTGCTGCTCGTTCACCTGAAAAGGCGTCGAGAGTCGGCGTTGACGGAAGCATTGGCCCAAGGATCTTCGGCGTGAGCGATATGGCGGTCGACGAGGCGGCGACGTCGCTACTCGCGCCGCTGCTCAACGCGGCGCTCGATCGCTTGAGCCTGGCGCTGACTCCCGAGAAACACGGCCAGTTGCTGCGCTATCTCGCGCTGCTCGGGCAATGGAACAAGATTTACAACCTGACCTCGGTGCGCGATCCGCGCGCGATGCTTTCGCAGCACGTGATCGACTGCCTGGCGACCATCGAGCCGCTACGGCGCGAAGCTGCTTCCCGCCCCCGGCGGCGCTTGCTCGACGTGGGAAGCGGCGCAGGATTGCCGGGGATCGTCATCGCCATTGCGGCACCGGAGTTCCAGGTCACCTGCATCGACAGCGTCGGCAAGAAAGCGGCGTTCATCTCCCAGGTTGCGAGCGCGTTGAAGCTGACCAACCTCGATGCGGTTCACGGTCGGGTCGAGGCGATGGACGGCCAGCCGACGTTCGACATCATCGCCAGCCGCGCCTTCTCATCGGTCTCGACGCTCGTCGCAAGCACGCGCAAGCTGCTCGCTTCCGGTGGCGTCTGGATGGCCATGAAAGGCCAGGACCCGGTCGAAGAACTCGCCCTGCTCGACCTCACGGTATTCCTGTTCCACGTGGAACCGCTCGACGTTCCCGGGCTGAATGCCCAGCGATGTATTGCATGGATTCGAAAATTACACGAGAGCGAGCGCTCGCTTACATGAGTCGAATCTTCTGTGTCGCAAACCAAAAAGGCGGCGTCGGTAAGACGACCACCACCGTCAACCTCGCCGCCGGACTCGCCAAACTCGGCCGCCGCGTGCTCCTCGTCGACCTCGACCCGCAGGGCAACGCGACCATGGGCTCGGGCATCGACAAGCGCTCCCTCGAGCTGAGCGTGTACGACGTGCTTCTCGAGAACGCGACCATCGCCGAAGTTCGCGTGCCGAGTCCGAAGGGTGGCTACGACGTGGTCGGCGCCAACCGCGAGCTGGCCGGCGCCGAGGTCGAGCTCGTCGGCCTGGAGCGGCGTGACAAGCGCCTTCGCACCGCCCTCTCGGCGGCATCCGGCGATCACGACGTGGTGCTGATCGACTGCCCGCCCAGCCTCAGCCTGCTGACGCTCAACGGCTTGGCCAGCGCCCACGGCGTCATCGTGCCGATGCAGTGCGAGTACTTCGCCCTCGAAGGCCTCTCCGACCTTGTCAACACGATCAAGCAGGTGCACGCGAACCTCAATCCGGCGCTCGAGGTGATTGGCATCCTGCGCGTGATGTTCGATGCCCGCATCACGCTGCAATCGCAAGTCAGTGAGCAGTTGAAGACGCACTTCGGCGACAAGGTGTTCGACACCGTTATCCCTCGCAACGTCCGCCTTGCCGAAGCGCCGAGCTACGGCATGCCGGGTCTCGTCTTCGACCCGGCGTCGAAAGGGGCGCTGGCTTTCCTCGACTTCGCCCGCGAAATGGCGGCGCGGGTCGACGCGATGCTGCCGGCGCCGGTCGCGGCGGCGTGAATCCTGCGCTCGACGAAGCGCTGCTGGCGCGCATCGAAGACGCCGGCATCAACGCCAGCGCGCCGCGCCAGCAGCGCTGGGTCGACGGCTGGCTCGTCCGCACCTGCCCGGGCAAAGCCAAGCGAGCGCGCTGCATCCAGGCCGTGGCTGCGGGCCGCGAGCCGGTTTTCGGGAAGCTGGCGCGCTGCCGGCCGATCTATGCGGCCGCCGGCCTGCGCATGGTCGTCCGAGTCACGCCGTTCTCGCGACCCGACGGGCTCGACGCCGCGCTCGCGGCCCTCGGCATGCAGCTCATCGACGACACCCGGGTGATGGTGAAGATGAACTTGGGCGACGACCCCTCGCCGCAGCTGCAGCCTGGCTTTCGCGTCGAGGTCGCCGATGCCGCCGCATTCACCGAATGGGTCGGCGCCGAGCGCGGCTCGAGCGCTGGCGAGCGCACGGCCCATCGCGACCGCACGGCGCAATCGCCTGTGCCCTACGAAGCCATGCTCATGCGCAACGCAGCGGGCGACATCGTGGCTGGCGGCCAGGTCGTCGTCGAAGGCGACCTCGCCGGCCTCTACGACGTATTCACGACCGAAGCCGAGCGCAGTCGCGGCCATGCGGCGACGCTTTGCCGGGCGCTGCTTCGACATGCCACCGAGGGCGGCGCCCGCATCGGCTACCTCCAGGTCGACGCCGCCAACGAGCCGGCGCTCGCGGTCTATCGCCGGCTCGGATTCGTTGCCGGCTACGACTACCACTACCGGGCTCCTGCCGAAGCCGCGCCGGTCTGACGCGGCGAACGCGCAAGCTCAGAGTCCGGTGCCTTCGTCGATGCCGAGGTGCACGTTCATCGATTGCACGGCGGCACCGCTGGCGCCCTTGCCGAGGTTGTCGAGCCGGCACATCAGCAAGGCCTGGGTGTCACTGCCGAACACGAAGAGATCGACGCGGTTGGTGTCGTTGCAGGCCTGGACGTCGAAAAAGCCGTCGGCGAGCATCGACGCGTCGTCGAGCGGCATGACGCGAACGAAGCGCTCGCCGGCGTAGCGGGCTTCGAGGGAGGCATGGAGATGGGCCGCACTCGTGCCGCGCTTGAGCGTCGACAGATGCAGCGGGATGCTGACCGACAGGCCCTTCAGGAAGCTGCCCACGATCGGCATGAACACCGGCGCCGACTCGAGGCGGCTGTGCGTCGTCATCTCCGGAAGATGCTTGTGATGCAGTCCCAGGCCATACGGCCGCGGCGAGGCGAGCCTGGCATCGACGCCGCGTTCGTACTGCTCGATCATCTTCTTGCCGCCACCGGAGTAGCCGGTGATCGACGTCGCGTCGAGCAAGGCTGACTGCGGGATCAGGCCGGCATCGACGAGCGGTCGCACGAGGAGGATGAAGCCGGTGGCGTGGCAGCCGGGGTTGGCGATGCGTTTCGAGCCGCGGATCTTTTCGCGCTGATCAGCGGCGAGCTCGGGCAGGCCGAAGACCCAGTTGCTCGCCGTGCGGTGGGCGGTGCTGGCGTCGATGAGGCAGGTTGCCGGGTTGGTGACGAGCGTCGCCGCCTCGCGGGCCGCCGCGTCGGGCAGGCAGAGGAAGGCGATGTCGGCGGCGTTGAGCAGGCGGGCGCGCTCGGCGCTGTCCTTGCGCAACTCGGGTGCGGCACGCAGCACCTCGACGTCGGCGCGGCGGGCGAGGTAATCATAGATGCGAAGGCCGGTGGTGCCTTCCTGGCCGTCGACGAAAACGCGGGTGGTCATGGCGGTCAAGGGTGATGAGTTCGCAGCATAAGGCACGGGCGGCCACGCGCGCGCCGCTGCGGGCGCCCACGACCGATCCCCGACAATCGTTCGCATGGCGACGAAAAAACCGAAGGGCCTCGGGATGGGACTGGAAGCTTTGCTCGGCCCGCGCGTCGTCGACGCGGGCGCGCCGGGTTCGAGCACGAGCGACGGCGAGCCGCACACGCTGCGCCTCGACCAGTTGCAGGCCGGCAAGTACCAGCCACGTACGCGCATGGACGAAGGCGCCCTCTACGAGCTTGCGGAGAGCATCAAGGCGCAGGGCGTGATGCAGCCGGTGCTGGTGCGGCCGCTGCCGGGCGCCACGCCGGGCGGCGCCCGCCGCTTCGAGATCATCGCTGGCGAGCGGCGCTTCCGAGCCGCGGGCCTGGCCGGACTCGACGTCGTGCCGGTGCTGGTGCGCGACGTTTCCGACGAAGCCGCGGCCGCGATGGCGCTCATCGAGAACATCCAGCGCGAGGACCTCAATCCGCTCGAGGAAGCGCGTGGTCTCCGGCGCCTGACCGACGAGTTCGGCATGACGCACGAGGCGGTGGCGAAGGCCGTTGGCCGCTCACGCAGCGCCGCGTCGAACCTGCTGCGCCTGCTCAACCTGAGCGAGCCGGTGCAGCAGTTGCTGCTTGCCGGTGACCTCGAGATGGGTCACGCCCGCGCCCTGCTCGCGCTCGATGGAGCGGCGCAGATCCAGGGCGCGCACGAGATCGTCGCGAAGATGCTCAACGTGCGCGAGGCCGAGAAGCTGGTGACGCGGCGCAACGCCAAGGCCGGCCGGCAGTCGCCGCTGCTGCGCGCGAAACGTCAGAAGCCGGGAGATCTCGTCCGCATCGAACAACAACTGTCGGACTTGCTTGCAGCCACCGTGGAAATTCGTGCCGGCAAGCGCTCGCCGAAAGGCCAGTCGGGCGAGATCGTGATCTCCTACGCATCGCTCGACGAGCTGAATGGCCTGCTGGCGAAGCTCGGCCACGAGCCGGCTTGATGAAGCCTGAGGCGATGCGGAGGAAGTTCACGCTTGCCGTGTGGCTCTCTTGCATCGGCGGGTCAACGAACAACATTTTCGGCACGTTCATTGCTAACCTAG
>Ga0123338_10004559_pt1 | contig 12066 bp, 15 predicted proteins | sample grotaG_FD_89793 | JGI IMG/M metagenome (GOLD analysis project Ga0123338, IMG submission 89793) | Glacier valley bacterial and archeal communities from Borup Fiord, Nunavut, Canada, to study Microbial Dark Matter (Phase II) -... | ecosystem: Environmental > Aquatic > Freshwater > Ice > Glacier ... | reverse complement strand
GCTTTCGTTCCATTTCTGGGCAGCCCCGTCCTGATCGCGGCATGCACTTATCGCCGCTCCGCGACCCTAATCTTTCCATTCCATCACCAGAGAGATTCACATGACCAAGACCATTGCAGTTGCGGGCGCGACCGGGGAACTCGGTAAGCGCGTCGTCCATGCCTTGCTGGCCCGGGGCGCAAGCGTACAGGCACTCGTCCGCGGCACATCGGACCAGACGAAGGTCGAGGCACTCCGTTCGGCCGGTGCAACGATCGTCGTGCTGGACGACCTCCCTGCAACCGCCCGGATCATGGCAGGCACTGTCTGCCTCGTGTCGACGCTGGCTGGACTGCGCGAGAACATCGTCGAGGCGCAGTCGGCCCTTCTCGATAGCGCTATCACGGCCGGTGTCCCCCGATTCATCCCGTCGGACTTCTCGGCGGACTTCACCAAGCTGTCGCCTGGCGAGAACCGCAACCTCGACCTGCGCCGCGAATTCCACGGCAGGCTCGACAGCGCCAACATCCAGGCGACGTCGATCCTGAACGGGATGTTCGCGGACATCCTGCCGACGCCGTATTCGCCGTTCTTCGACTTCAAGGCGCGACGTGTCAACTACTGGGGCTCGCCGGATCAGAAGCTCGACTTCACGACGATGGACGACACCGCCGCGTTCACCGCGGCAGCAGCTCTAGACGAGACTACGCCGAAGGTGCTTCGGATCGCAGGGGACCAGATCAGCGCGCGTGAGATGGCGGCGGCGGCATCGGCCGCTACGGACAGCACGTTCAGCCTGTTTCGCCTGGGGACGATCGACGAGCTCGGCGACAAGATCGTCCAGGCGAGGAAGGCAGACCCCACCGCGGAGAGCAACGTGTACGCGCCTTTCCAGCTGATGCAGTACACGCACAACATGGCCAGCGGACGCGCCAAGCTCGACACCGTGGACAACGGTCGCTACGCGGATCTGACGTGGACACGGGTGGAAGACCTGCTCGTCGCACAGGCCGCTTAACGCGGGCGTTGCCAGCCCTCAGGGTCGGCAACGCAAGTCGACTAGCAACCGCCCAAGACGGGCGGACGTCATCCCCCAAGGAGAACCAATATGTCCGTAATACCGAAGTTCAAGCCGATGCCCGGAGCGACCGGGTTCATCCACCACGTCGACGAGGCCCCTGCCTATTGGATGCAGGGAATCCTCTGGACCATGCTGGCCGACGCAGAGGACACCGGCGGCCGCTGGTCGATGATGGAGCAGCTGCTCCCCCAAGGTTCGGGTCCACCGCCCCACAAGCACCTCTGGTCGGACGAGACCTTCTACATCCTCGACGGAACGATCACGTTCCTCATCGAGAACGAGCTACGCGTCGCGACCAAGGGTGCATTCATCAATGTCGCACGCAACACGCGGCATGCGTTTCGGGTCGACAGTAAGACCGCCCGGTTCCTCAACGGTTACACGCCAGCCAGCATGGAGGCGATGGTCGCCGAACTCGGTCGACGTACCGACCAGCGGACGCTCCCACCGCCGGGGCCGGTGGCGACCGGAGGACCGATGCCTGACGAGATGCTCACCCGCTACGGCCTGCTCTGGCTTGACGAGCCAGACCCTCTTGCGCCACGTCATCACTGAGCAACGAAAGACTGACGGTCGCGCCCGACTGCGGCACTGACCAAGAGGAAAGCGAATGTCACCAACCACCAAGCTCCTGACTGCAAGGGTCATCCTGACCGTGATCGCTGTGCTCACCATCGTCTCGCCATTCCTGGCGGATTGGAACGTGACGCACATCTATAACCCGCAATGGCCGCCGCATGCCAAGTTCCACAACGCGCAGACGATGGCCATGGCCGTACTGCTTGGACTGGCCACCGTGCTCTTCGCTTGGCGCAGGGTCGAAGGCTCCGGGTCAGCGCTGCTCGCCTCCTGGATATTCGCGGCGCTCTACTGGGTGAGCCAGACGGTCGCGTTTTTGTTTCCAGGCGTCGCATGGACCGATCCCAACATGCTTCAAGCCGGCCACACGCTGGACGAATTCCCGCTTCAGCTGAAGGGCGACGTCGTGCTCTTTGCAGTGATGGCGGCCGTTGCGTGGCTGCTGATCACTGCCACTCGTGAACGCAGATCGCGTTGAAGCCGGGGGCAGAACGCACCGCGACTTCGCACTTTCGACGACCACACCTCAAATCTCGAGGAACCTAACAATGAAACTCTATTACCTTCCGGGGGCGTGCTCCCTTGCATCACACATCGCGTTGATCTGGTCGAACGCTGACTACGAGGTCGAGCGCCTCAGCTACGAGACGCTGCATGGCCCGGAGTTCATGGCGCTCAATCCCAAAGGTGCGGTCCCGACTCTGACGCAAAAGACCGTCGGCGGCGCTGACCTTGTGCTGACCGAGTCCTTGGCGGTGCTGCTCTACATTGCAGCGCAGAACCCCGCTGCACGGCTCGCCGCAGACGCCGACGACGGGCACGAACAAGCTCGGATGAACGAGATCATGTCGGAACTCGTCAGCGAGGTTCACAAGGCTTTCGTGCCTACCCTAGTCCCCGATCGTTACGTGACCGATCCGGCAGCCTACGACCAAGTCCGTGCCGCAGCATTCATCCTGATCGAAAAGGCATTCAGGAGGCTTGATGGCTATCTGAAGGGCCGCGATTGGCTTGTGCTCGATCGACGCACGATCGCCGATGCCTACCTTCACGCCATGTCCCGATGGCTTACGAAGACGTCAACGCCGGTCGAAGCCTTTCCCAACGTCGCTCGTCACTTCGAAAAACTTTCCAGCGACCCCGGCGTGAGACGTGCCCTCAGCGAAGAGGGTCTGCAGGCTGTTTGATCTGACAACCAACAACCCAAAACGCTCTACCTAAAGGACCACCACCATGCGAATGACCCTATCGGCCAAGGGCCGTATTGCACCCCCTCCTGTTCTTGCCGCTCCCTTCCGAACCCTTTCCGAGGAAGTCCAGTCGTGGCCCGGCATCGTCGCCGCCACTCACTGGCATCTCTCACGCAACGGTCAGGTCGACGGTGCCGACTTCTACCGCGGCGCGGATGAGCTCGGGCACATCCACCTTTACGGTGAAGTCCATCTCGTGACGACGCCATCGCTAACTCGCGCGCTTGTCGATGCGAGATTAGTGCGCCCGTTCCCGTTCGCAGGTGCCAAGGACTGGTCGGTTTATCGGATCCAGTCAGATGACGGCCTGCGTCATGCTGAATGGCTCATGCGCCTAGCGTATGACTACCTCGGTGGAACGAGCGAAGTCGAGCTCCTGGACCGTGTGTCCGCCGCGTTGCAAGCTGCTTGAGCACTAGAGGTTGGACCTTGTGTGTCCAAATTGCCGACGATCAATGCCGTCAATGGATTGCCGGCAGATACGGAGTGAGCGCTTTTTTCTGGTTTTGAGATGACTGGGTCGCGCGGTGGCTGGAACGAAGAATGCCCGGCCTTGGTGGACGCGCTCGATGGGGTGCGACAGCCAAATGGCTGCGCTTGCACTTTGTAGTCTACGGTCCGAATCGCTGATCGAGCTCATTACGCACAGCAGACTTCTTCCCAAGGGGGTAGGTGATGCGGCCGATTCCTCTCGTCCGGCTGGAGGCTACTTTGGATCGATCCAGTCCATCGAACGGCTACATCTTGCCGGCGCTTCGCAAGTCGTTTGCGATGCGCCGGATGCCGTTTTGACCCTCTTTCAGCGCTTCTGGATTCGTATGCACAGAGTAGTTGCCGAGGACCAGGTCGTGCGGATGCTTCACGGCCGAGCCAAGAACGAACGCGGCGTCGCCATCAGCCATGAAGGTAATGGGAAGTTCCGATTCCGCGAACACCGCCAATTCCCCCGCGGACACGCGCTCGGGCATCGTCACACTTCCCTGATGCACCGCAATCCATGCAACGTCGTGGCCCAGCGGAGGCTGATAGCGCCACACTTCGCCCGCCTTGAGCTGAACGTCGAGGTAGTTGATCTGTGACGGTGCATCAATGGGGCTGCTGACATCGCCGAGGGTCCCGAGGACAACTCGTGCCGGCCCCTTCCGGGCAAAGTGCTCAGGACCGAGATATCGGCTGAGCGAAGGGGCGTTCTCGAGAGCCTTCGGCAGCGCGATCCAAAGCTGATAGCCGTTGATTCGGTCGCCGATGCTGGAGCCGCCGTGCCACACGCCGCCGCCGGCCTGCATCCACTCAACTGAGCCCTTGTTCATCGTTCCCGACGCGCCTGTGCTGTCTTCGTATGAGAAGCCACCGTCTAGCATCAAGGTCAACGTAGCGATGCCCGAATGGGGATGGAAGCCGAAACTCAGCGGTGCGCCAGCGGCCACATCGATGTAGTCGAGGAAGACGAACGGTTTGATCAGCTTGCCGAGTTCCCCCGGACTCGCGAGCCGAATGATCGGCCCATGCTGGCTGCCTCTCGTGCGGTAGGCGATGCGCCGATGCGCGGGGGGTGGGATGGCGACAGCCACAGAGGCCGAATCGGGGGTTGCAACGCTCATGATTTGCTCCTGCCTAATTGGCAAAGATAGCTATTTCGACATTACCGGCCGCCGCCGCCATCGAGGCCGTATTTATGCAGCAAGGGCGGCGACCTCTTCATGTGCATTGCTGAGCGCCGCTTCGCGCGCCGCCGGACCGGCAGCGACGCCGTTTGCCGAGACCACTTCGACGGAGGGGATGCCAAAGAACATGAAAAGGTTGCGCAGGTACGTCTCTGCGTGCTCGAACGACTCGACCGGCGAGCCTGGGCCGTAATCGCCGCCACGTGCAACGGCAAGCACGACGCGTTTGCCGCCCGCTAGGCCGACCGGTCCCTTGTCCGTGTATGCGAACGTCTTTCCGGCAATGGCAAGTCGGTCGATCCAAGCCTTCAGCTGGGTCGGGATCGTGAAGTTGTAGAAGGCGACCCCGATGACGACGACATCGGCGGCGAGAAACTCATCCATCACCGCGGCGCCGAGGGCACGATCGTGCTGCACCTCCGGCGCCTGACCCTTGTCGCCTGCCTGGCCCGCGGCAAGGTAGGCGCCGGAGAGATGCGGGATCGGCGTAGCCGCGAGGTCACGGTAGACAACTTGTATCGTGGGATCGGCCGCTGTAAGTCGAGCGACCACCGATGCGGAAAGCTCTCGGCTGACCGAATGACCGCCGAGGATGCTTGAATCGAGGTGTAGCAATTTCTTCAGCATGGTGAATTCCGAAATGATGGGAGGACGGATCTGGGCCAACTTGGCCTCCGGATGTGACCCGGCTGCTTGGCTGGCGAGACGCACTTTGCGCGTAGACCCCGCGATCCGCTAGTGCAAAGCCGAGTAAAATACTTGTGTACGTAATGCAAAGGTGGAGAGAATTGCGAACGACAGATCTCAATCACTTTCGGTACTTGATCGAAGTCGTCGACAGCGGCAGCTTTTCAGCAGCAGCGCGCGTGCTCGGCGTTCCGCCGTCGCTGGTGAGTCGTCGGATCGCGCGGCTCGAAGCCGAGTTAGGCGTGCGGCTTTTCCAACGGACGACTCGTTCTCTCCAGTTGACCGACGCCGGCCAGGCGTTTCTGGAGCACGCGCGCGCCGGATTGGACTCCTTTGCCCTCGCGCACGATGTCATCGATGGACTGCGAGGGGTTGTCGCTGGCCGTATCCGTGTGAGCGCCCCGCTAGGGCTGGCGGATGTGCTGTGGTCAGTAGTGGCACGCTTCCTCGTGCTCAATCCGGCCGTGCAGATCGAGCTCGCACTGTCGGACCAATACGTCGACCTTATCGAAGGACGCGTCGACCTCGCCCTTCGTGCGGGTCCGGAGCGGCATTCCGATCGGCTCATCGGTAGGCGCCTGAGCGCCGCGCCTCGATGGGTCGTCGCGAGCCCTGCCTATCTCGAAGCGCACGGAACACCAGCGGTCGTCGAGGACCTTAAGCATCACGATGCCGTCATCCTCGGGCCCCGTAGCGACCGGGTGAGCTGGGAGCTCCTGGTCGGCCGGCAGACCAGAAGCGTCATCGTCCATGGACGCGTCGCGGTGAACGAGGCACGAATCGCGGCAGACTGCGTCGCCGATGGCTTCGGCATCGGGTTCCTGCCACTCGCGGTATGCGACCGACATATGGCGACTGGGCGACTGCAGCGCATCCTGCCCATGGCTAGTGGCGGCGATCTTGGCTTCTGGCTCGTCTATCCGAATCGCCAGCTGCCTGCTGCAACTCGAGCACTTGCAGACTTTCTCGCCACCGACTTGCCTGCCAGCATGCCGAACGAAGTCTCGATGCTCGCAGCTGCTCGATGACCATTCGATGCACGGAGCACTGCGGCCATCCACTTCGCCAAAGGTGGCTACGTCATACGGGCCGTGGAAAGGCAAGCGATGCCAGATGCGGGCAACAGGCGCGTCGACCGACATGTCCGACCAGACCACCACGCCGAAGCGTTTTGGCGTCACGGAGTTCTGGGATGGACTCCTACCGAGGTGTCGCACAAATCTAACGAAGCCAGATGGCGTCAATCTCCACGATGATCTCTCTCGGACCCCGGCCGATCAGGTCGAAGCGGTCATCACCGATGGATCCGACCACCCCCAACGAGAAGTGCTGCATCACCGGGTCGTCCGGGACCACCCCTCCGGTCGGGATGACGTTGAGGATGCCTCGAAAGTCGGTCACGTCCGAGTTGACGTGAACCTCAATGGTGAATTTTCCGCCGTGACCTTGTCCACTGTTCGCGACCATGGTCAATGTGCCGATACCAGCGTACGCATCGACACTGAGGAATAGTTTGTATGTTCCATCCTTGACATGCGGCATCGTGGGAGCAGTCGAGACTCACGTCACTGACATGACCATTCCTCGTCTCACATACGCGTACTCGATACAACCCCAGTTGCTGACAAGAGTCAGCACAGCATGATGTCAGGGTCAAGCATAAGTGAGTCGAGGCATCTCCACCTTTAGGAATGCAACGACCTTGGCGACACGGCTCGGCATCAATCGCCGGTCACGCCGAAGGATGGACATGGTCGTCTCGACCTCTCGCCACTCCTTAAGCACCTCCACGACGTAGCCACTGCTAAGGGCCTCGGCAGCGAGCCAAGACGGAGCCCACGCAAGACCCCAACCTGTGACAGCCGCACGCCACGCGGCCTCGGCATCGTCGAAGACACTGTGCCACCTCGGTGCGGAGTTGCGCGTCTCGTCGCCACGAAGACGCCATGGCTCCACGAGGCCGGTCCGCGTATTTCTGAACCCTATCAGATGGTGGCCGCCCAGCTCATGGGGACTCGCCGGTGTGCCGTGTTGCGCCAAGTATTCCGGGGACGCACAAGCCAGCCAGGGAAAGCGGAACCACGGCACACTCACATGGCCGGGGACGCCTTGTAGCGGGCCACTGCGCAATGCTAGATCGACGCCCGCATCGGCTAGATCGACGGTCTCGTCGCAGGAGCGCAGGTCGAGCTGGATGTCAGGATTTAGCGCGACAAATCGTGCCAGCGCGGGTACGAGATAACTCCGGACCAATGCCGTGGGCGCACTGATCCGCACCCGACCGGTTGCGCCGCCCGCACCAGCGCTCACAGTCTCCTCCAAGACGGCAATGCTCGCCGCTGCGATTCGTGCAGGGTCGATCAGACGTTCGCCATCGTCAGTCAACGACAACGCGTGCGTCGATCGGTGCAGCAGCTTCATGCCGATCTCCGCCTCGAAGCGGACGATCGCCTTCGAGACGCCGGAAGTGGTCATGCCTAGCCGTCGCCCCGCTCCAGCGATCGACCCTGCTTCAACCACCGCAATGAAGCAGCGTAGATGTGTGAGCGATACCGTCGCTAGAGATGTGGACATTGCGTCAACACTGCCTTTACGAGAGCTGCACTACAAGGATGCGGACGATTAACGAATACTTCGGTCCAACATTCAACGGCGGAGTTCGACATGAACATGACCCATCTTCAACCCTTCCTCGACGCAATGCACCGGGGCGACAACGACGGCCTCGCCGAACATCTGAGCGATGGCGTGACCTTAAGCAGTCCAATCGTGGAGCAGCGATTCGAAGGGATGCAGCAGGTGCTCAACGTTCTTTCGGTGTTACTTACTGTCGCGGACAGCTTTGAAGTGACGAAGCTGGTCTCGAACGATCGAAGCGCGGCGGTCTTCGTGACGATCCGCTCGGGTGAAGTCACGGTCGAAGGCGTCGATGACATGCACATCGACAACGACGGAAAGATCAGTAGCATGACGATTCTGTGGAGACCATTGTCGGCGATCGTCGCCATGCAGCAGCGAATTGCCCCATTGATCGGCATGCCCGCGATGGCGCTCGTGGCGATCTGAGGTGGCAGTACGCCGCGTCATGCAGCTCACACCTGCCACAAGAGCCATCGCCGCTACGGCCCAATCCCGCGAAGAGGCTCCAAGCGCCTTGGCAACCCATAGGACCTTCGCGGCCGTGGCGGGGACTTGGATCGCCCGCGACTCCTCATGACCGCATCGCAGTCAACACTGCTCGACTTCCTTGGCACACTCCTCTCCCCGGTACTCGAGCGGACGCAGCGCCTACAGCTGCCACCCGAACCTCAAGCCTGCGCCGTCGGCATCTCCTCCCAAACCGTTGTATGGCGTGGTGTTCGCCGATCGGCCCTCATGGACCGTGGCCGCGCGGCAGGCGCAATGCTGCTCGATCCCAACTGGACTGTGCCCTTGACGTAGCGTCCGTTGAGCACATCCATCACCGAAATGAGCTTCGATCGATCGCGCGAGGCTGCGTACTGCGGTTCGGCTGCGTCATCGAAAAGGTCGAGCTCCCCCTGGCGGACGGTGTCTGACTGCAGCTCGACCAGCATGACCCCCGCCTTCTCATAGCGGTACCCATCCCGATAGATCGCACGTAGGCCAAGGATGGCGGCCGCCGCGAGACGGCGGGTGTCAGCCGTCGGCCTGACCAGCGGTACGGTAACGCTCGCGCTGTACTGCCTATCCTGCTTACGGTGGGGGCAGGTATGGGCAAACACATGGACGGCGCCGGCAAGGCTGTGGTCTTGCCGCACCTTCTCGGCCACCCGTGTCGCGTGCGCGCTCACTGCTTCCATCATGTCACCTAGCATGTGGACAGGATGCCCGAACGATCTCGAGCACATGATCTGCTGGCGCGGCGCCGTGACATCATCGAGCTCGATCGTCCTGACCCCATGCAGCTCCATCACCGTACGGTCGAGGACGGGTGGTCGACGCCATGACGAATACATGCCCGACGGTGCCTTCGTGCTGGTTTGAGCGCCGCCATGCTCAAGCGGATCTAGGTCCGTGGCGTGCCCTTCAAGGTCGTCGCTCGTCACGCTGCAAAACGAAATACCCCTCATCGAACTTGCCCAGGGCGACAGTAGTGCTGCCGCCTTAAGCACTGGCAGGATCGGGCTTTCGCCTCCGAGAAGCCGTGCTTCGAGCGCCTGCCATCTGGTAAGCGGATGCTCGTCCCCGTAAGCGGTCTTCGATGAAAGCGATCGGTGAAGTCTCGGATCAGATCGTCTCGCGGACTGGTCGTGCCATCGTGGAATGAAAACAGCGTGCGGGCAGTGAACCTGCTGCCCCCTCGCCGCGTCGTCGCGCATCGCGCAATCGGAATTTTCGGTGCCTATTGGACCGCCGAGTAAACCTGTCAAGAAGCGACAGCGTCGCCAGAAGCCCCCGTTTCTTACAGGCCCCAAATGCGCCCAAACAGGCTAGGCTGATTTTCGGGAACCATCGAGGGGTCCTTGGGCAAGACCACCGCATGGCCGGCGAGGTTGAGATTGGCATCCTCCTCGCTACCGGCGACGCGATCTCCTAACATCGCATCGCATACCAGCTTGGTGTAACCCAGGTGCAGAGGATAAGGAAAAAGGCTCGCAAAGAAGGCTTCGAACCACTGCTCCAGACATGACGTAAGTTCCATTCGTTGGGCTGCATTGCGTGGTCCCACCGTCAGGCGCCTCAGCCGCCAAAGCACTTCAGGTATCTCAAGATAAGGGACGAGCGCAAGCGATCGATGCAGACAAGCTCTGTACAGCTTGATGTGCGTACGCTGGGGGTCTGGCGGAAGCCAAGCGACTTCCATCACATCCGGCCATCTCATGAGGCCAAACTCGTCGAGCTTCGCATCGCAGGCGTCAATCGCCTGCGCCGCCGAGTCCGGCTTGTCCGATAAGCGACCCCAGAACGCGGCGGTGTAAATCACGCTCGCGTCACCCAAGTCCGCGTCTTGGGCAACCGCATCGACGATCTCGGGAAATGATCGAACGCGCGGGTTCTTGCCGGTGGGTAAGCGACCCTTACTTCGGATTTTCTGAAACGTGTCAAACAAGTCCACGTAGTCAGGCTCAACACCGACGCCATTCCAGGCGAACCGCACGTTCAGCTCGCTATCCGAAATTGCGTCGTGCGGCGCCATCTTTCGGATAGCGGCATACCAACACCGTACCCGAAGCCTGTCCTGCCAGCCTCGTTTTGGTCGTGCGATGACTGCCTCCGGACGGGGGGTCGTTTAATTCGGGAATTCGCTACCGTTACGCAAAAACGGAGCGATCGCTATTGTCCGACCTCGTCAAATAGTGCCTTCAGCGGGAGGCAGTGCGACGAGGATGGATGATTCCGATGGACGAACTTTCAAAATTGACAAAAGTGCTGCTCGAGCAACACGGGCCGATGATGACGCGGGCAGCACTCTATCGCGCGCTCGGCTTCGCCACCTACTCGGCATTTAACCGTGCTTTGTTGCGCGGCGACCTCGGTATCGAAGTCTTCAGGATTCCTGGCCGGAAGGGGATGTTCGCCCTGACAACAGCCGTCGCCACATGGGTCGAGACCAACTCGAATCCGACTGATCGACACCTGACCGGAGAGACGCCGATGACCTGACCCGCATATCGGCGACCGGAAAGGATTGGGCCCGCAAACGTCTGGCGACAGTTGCGGGCCCGGAGTTCACTTTGCTTGACGGCGAGTGAGACTCAAGTGTGTTTTAACGACACGCGCCTGTCAACCACTTTCATCAGTGGTTAGGGAGTCCTTTGCCCGGAGCCCCAACAGCAGCCCCTCCGGCGTCGCAAGACGTCGTCTGAAGCTAACTGCACTGGAGCATCCATGGCCCGACCCTGGCTGACGTATCCCGCATGTGAAGACCTCGTTCAAGCCGAACGTAACGACCTGACCGCAGACCGCGCTCAGTCTTTCCTCGACACCTTGGTGGCCGGCGACGACGCCGACAATCACCACCTCGACTTCAGCGATGGCGAGCTTGCCCTGCTTGCAGGAGGCGCAAATGTTTAAGCGCTTCCTGCCCGGTGAGCTCGACGAGCTGTTCCAGACCTTTCTCCTGCCTGCCACGACGATAGAAATCGTCCGGCGCACGCTGGCTGTGCCAGCGCGAGTCGTGAAGGGAACGACGAGGAACATGGTCACTGATTTGCCGTGCCCGAAGATGGGCGGTATGTCGCAGGCCGAGAGCATGACCGTTGAAGCGAGCTGGATCCTTCAGCACGTCTACGACCCCGACATCGCGCTGATTGCGACCCAGCCCTTCTCGATGAACCTGCGGTACGCGAGCAGGCATGACCGGACCATCCAGACGACGCACGTGCCGGATGCGCTGATCTGTTCGCGGACTAGCGGCTTCTTCATCGAGGAGTACAAGCCGGCATCAGCCGTCGACACCCTCCCACGCGAACGGGTCGGCCGTTACGAGATCGACCGCGACGGCATTCTCCGGTCGTATCCGGCCGAGGCGGCTGCGCAGGCTATGGGCCTGCAGTACCGCATCAGGCTAGGCGACGAGATTTCGCGGGCCCGGGTCCAGAACCAGCGCGAACTCTTCGTCTACCTGAGTAAGGGCGCCGAACATCAGTACCTCGCGGCGAGCGCCGAGGTTGTGGCCATCCTGGCCGACGAGCCGTTCGTCGATTTCCTGGACTTGGCCAAGCGCTGCTCGATGGGCGCAGACGTCGTCAAGTTCGCGCTTGCCTGGGGCATCGCCACTTTCGACATCGACAACAGTCTGATCTCGCAGCCGCAAGAGGTGGCCGTCTTCCGCAACGAGGACGCGCTTCACGCGTACAGGATC
>Ga0123338_10004558_pt1 | contig 12067 bp, 14 predicted proteins | sample grotaG_FD_89793 | JGI IMG/M metagenome (GOLD analysis project Ga0123338, IMG submission 89793) | Glacier valley bacterial and archeal communities from Borup Fiord, Nunavut, Canada, to study Microbial Dark Matter (Phase II) -... | ecosystem: Environmental > Aquatic > Freshwater > Ice > Glacier ... | reverse complement strand
GTCCGGGCTACTCGACGCGACTCAAGTCCTGAACGGGACGACTCTGGCACTGGGACCATGCCCTGTCCCGACTATATCGCCAATATAGAAAAAAGCGAACTCCACCAGGGAATTCGCCTGCACAATGGTCCGGTAAGTTTTCAGGAATACACTCGAGAATGCCGTGTCAGACACGAATATGTTTCAAAGCCGAGAACGATGCAACGTCGTCTGGCACGCAAATGTCCAAAAACTTACCGGACCATTGCTGCACCGGTTCTCCTAGTTCAAGCGGCCATGCTGCTCAGCAGCGCCTGACAGGCGGCTTCGCAGCGGCGGCAGCTTTCCATGCACACCGCGCAGTGCTTCATGTTCATGTCCCGGGCGTGCATCTCGCACTCGTCTCCACAGGCTCTACACGCTGCCTGGCACGCCTCGAGCTGGCTCCTAAGCACGCTCGAGGTGGGTTCGGTCAACCTCGAGAGAATGCGCCCGGTGGCTCCGCACACATCGGCGCAGTCCAGGTTGAGCCGGATGCACCTCACCAGGTGGGCCAGGTGGTCACCCTCGCCCAGACAGGCGTCAGCACAGGAGGTGCACACCTGGGCGCACTCGAAGCAGGCTTCGATACACGCGGTCAGGGCCTGCATGTTGGAGACGCTCGAGGCGCGGGGATGGGTGGCGAGCATGGACTGGACGTGGGTCATAAAACCTCCTTGAAAATTTGAGAAGCTGCGGTGGGACGAGCGGTATCGCGCGCTGTACCCTCATTACTATGCGCGCACGCATGTTAAATTCCTGTAAAGCGGCTCGAGTGTGAAGGATGCCTAAAAGACCGTAGGGAACGGATTGTGTGATTTTGGGACCCGGCCTTCGACCTCCGCTCGAGGGGACCGTGGTGAGGCTCGACGCTCGTACCCTTCAGTTGACCGCACGCTATCCGGTAGGCGGAGAACTGCATTCGCTCGTGGTCGGACGGTGAATCCCGTGAACCGCACGCTGACGATGACCGAGCAACCCTGCGTTCCTTTTATCTGGAACCCTTCGTCGTCGCTATAGATGACGATGAGGCGCGCGCCCTGGATGCAGTCCGCCTTTATCAGGGGACAGGGGGGCGACACGGCATGAAAAACGTTCTAGGGTCTGACCGCTGGTCACCAGGAACTGGGAACCCGCAGATCAGAGGCAGAGAGTAAATGCCTGCAACCGGTGCTTTTGCGGGCCTCCGGTGACCCAGCGCAGCGTATGCTGAGGCCAGCCTTTTTTCGCCTCGTTTGCCGGGGCTACTTGTGGGTGTCAAGAAGAACGGACGGTGGGGTTTGGTCTTCAGGCGGCCTCGAGCACCACGCAGCCTAACCGCCTTGCCCAACCGCGAACAGGTCTACCCAACTCCGGTAATGCCGAGCAATTTGCAGGGACGCGTCCGCTCGGGAGAGGTCGCCCGCCAACCACCCCTTCAGCGCGTCCCAGAAGCTCGTATGTCCCACCGCAAACCCGGTGAACCCCGGTACGCTGGCCGCCGTCCTTAACCAGGCCTTGACGTGTGCCTCGTCTTCCCCACGCCCCAAGATGATGCATCCAACCTGCTCCCGCCCCCCATGTCGGGCTACCTCGACAATCCGGGCGGCGTCTTCGGCCCGGTCAAGCCCCTCGACCTTCCAGACATCGGCCTCGATGCTGGCGTCCTGCAAGTCTAAGATGGCCCGCACCATCAGCCCTGGCCGCAGTTCTTGGTCGTAGCGCACCTTGTCGCCGCCTACCTTTTCAAGCTGGGCAGTCTCGGCGGGGACCAGGAGTTCAAACATGAACAGTCGCCCCGTGTGACTGAGGTACTCGCTCAGGTGGCGCAGCTTCTCCTTCTGGCGGGCATTCAGCCCGGCTTCACCGTCCGGGTTGTAGCGTACCAGCACCTTACAAAAGGTTGGATTCATGGCTTCGATGTGTTCGGCAAAAGCCTCGCCGTACTCGAAGTCGAATTCGTCTTGCCCACTCTTTTCAGTGGGGCAGGCGGTGGTCAGTTCGCGGTTGTGAGCATCGTCCAGGATGGTCCTGCCAAACTGCTCATCGACCAGCAGGGCGGCCCTGTCTTTGGGCGCGCCATCGTCGATGGCCTTGAGGAGTCCCTCATAAACCACCCGCTTGGCGTCGGCGATGCGGGCGGTCTGCTCGTCACTCAACTCACCTTTGAACCCGAACAGTCCCTTCTCAAATGAACCCCGATGGTCGAACGGCAGAATGTACAGCGGCCTGTCATAGCCGATAGACTTATCCATTTCTGTCCTGCACTCCGCTGAGAATCGTATCCTCGGTGGGCTGAGACAGGGTCAACCCGGAGCCGCGAAAATGCTTGACCCCCGAAGCTACAGATCTCGATTTGAGATTGTGAGCTTTGTTTGTTTGAAAAAACAAATTGGGGAGCTTTTCACGGTCCACTGCTTCGTCGAAATCATGCAGAAGCCTGGAAGGCTCGGCAGCGCGTGAAAGCCCCACGGCTTCTTCCACTGTTTGGCATAACCTGGTTACTCCCAGGAAAAGCCGCTTCCGATCGTTAAGATTTCTGTGGTGTCGTCCGAACTGTTCAGACACGTCGTCCCTGTCTGGACCCAGCGACCGTTTGCGCTGGGAATGGGTGTTGGCGTCAAAGTGGAAAGCGTGAAAATCGGGTGGGGCCAGAAGAGCGGACATGGTCTTCTCCTATAGGCAGCCAACCTACCCTTGACAAGGCTGTATCTAGCGCTTCAAACAAGTTGCACCGTAGGCTTGCGGTCCTCGAGTCGAGTACACGAGATCGCGCAGCGCAGTTTCCACGCCGTTCTGAACAGATGGTAGTGCCTGCCCGTCCGCATTGGATACGATTCTGATTAAGGTCACATTTCATTGTGATGGAAACATCTGCGTCCCTCAGCCATCGGCTTGAGCGCTGCGTCCGGGTAAAGAGAAGCTGTGGGTGGTAATGGCCCTGTAATGTCGGTGCCGCAGAGTTCTCTTCAAGGAGGTAACACCAATGGGTTACGGCTATGGCATGGGTGGATTTTGGGGATTCGGGATGGTGACTTTCTGGATTCTGGTGGTCGTCGGCGTCGTGCTGCTCGTCCGCTGGTACGCCAGCGAGACGAGGCGCGGCCCCTCGGCTCTGTCCGGCGAGGGTGCAGTCGCCCGCAACCACGGTGTCGAGATCGCCCGTGAACGCTTTGCGAAGGGCGAGATCACCTTGGAGGAATTCGAGGCGATCAAGCGCGGGCTGGAACAGTGAAAAGGACTCTTGAGGGGCACCGATTTCTCAAATTTCCCGGAGGTGGATCATGACTGGAACAAAGAACAGGATGCTGGTCGGCGCTGGACTGCTGGGCGCTGGACTGCTGGGAACGGTGCTGGCCCAGGGCATGATGAGCCAGCAGGACCACGGGCAGGGCATGATGGGCGCTGGAATGATGGGCAGCGGCATGGGCATGATGAGCACCTATGCTGCCTCGTCGCGCCCTATCTCACAGGATGAAGCCCGTCGGCGCGCCACTGGCTTTGCGGCCCGTTATGGAACCGACGTCAAAATCCGGGACTTCATGGTCTTCACCCAGAATTATTACGTGCAGATCGTGGACGCCAGGACTGGAGCCGGACTGGGCGAACTGCTGGTGGACCGCTACACCGGGGTGGTGCAGCCCGAGTTCGGGCCGAACATGGTGTGGAACACCCGCTTCGGAATGGGTGGCAACACCGGGATGATGGGCGGGACCATGATGGAGGGCCAGCAAGCTCAGGGCGGCTGGGGAAATCAGCAGAGCCAGGGCATGATGGGCGGCCAGACGAACCAGGGCGGGATGATGAATGGTCAGAACCAGGGGATGGCCGGTGTGGCTCAACCGGGCCAGGAGATGATGGGCAACACCTTGAATCAGGGTGCTCGGAGCACACCAGCGGTGGTGCGCTACACTCTGACCTCCGCCCAGAAAGTCGCAGACACCTTTGTGGCTGGCTACCTGCCCGGTGGCAAGGTGCTCGAAGGACTCGCCTTCCCCGGGTATTACACCTTCGATTATGGCCGCAAGGCGATCGAGGGCATGCTCTCCGTGAACGCTTACACCGGGGAGGTCTGGGTCCACGGCTGGCACGGCCTGTTCCTCGGTGAAGCCAAATAGAACTGGGTGGAAGATCCCTGAAAGCCTTTCCGCGCCTGTTGATCTGGAGCACACGATGACTGTATTCGTTCTCAACAAAACCGTTTCTACCGATGTCGAGACCACGGTCGCGCACTTCACGGCAGCGCTCAAGGACGAGGGGTTTGGCGTTCTGTACTGTCTCGACTTTTCCGAGATCATCGCCAGCAAAACCGGCCACCCGTTGAAGGGAAGAGTGGTTGGGCTCGGGGTGTGTATGCCTGACCTGGCCCGTCAGGCGCTGGAACTCGATCCGACGGTGGCGGCCTTGCTGCCATGCGGCGCATTCGTGGCCGAAACGCCAGAGGGGACGTCTGTCGGCTTCCTGGACCCCCATGCCGCCCTCGGCCTGACCGGGAATCTCATGCTCGAATCCCTAGGCACAGATGCCCGGGAGCGGCTCGAACGTGCGCTGGCCGCAATGCAGTGACCGATTAGCACAGGGGTGACCGAGCAGCGCGGCCAGGTGCCCCGTTCAGTTACCCCAGTCGAATCCATTTGTCTCGAGTGGGGCCTCGAGTTGGGTCTCGAGAATCGCGGTGTTGAGCGGGTTGGTGACCCCGGTTTCAAACAGGCTGTTGAGGTAGGCGTACAGAAACGCCCTCTCCGAAGGCGCACCCAGTGGGTCTAAGCGACCCGTCAGGGTCATCACCCCAGCGGTCAGGGTACCGGTTTTGTCGCTGCACAGCGTGTCCATCTGCCCGAAGTTCTGGATACTCGAGAGGTTCTTGACGATGACCTTTTGCCGGGCCATGCGGGACGCGCCGCCCGATAAGGTGATGGTGGTAATCATCGGCAAGAATTCAGGGGTCAATCCCACCGCCAGCGCCACCGCGAACAGCAGCGACTCGAGCGGGTCGCGCTTGTTCAGGACGTTGACCGCCAGCACGAACAGGGTCAGAAAGAACACGATTTGCACGATGAACAAGCTAAAAGATTTCATACCGCGCTCGAACTCGGTTTCCGGAGCGCGTCTCGAGAGGCTGCTGACAATGCCTCCGAAGGCGGTGCGCGCGCCGGTGGCGGTCACGACCGCTTCGGCCCGACCACTGACCACGCTCGAGCCGACAAACACCCGCTCCGGGGCATCGGCGGGGTTGGCGGGTGTGGCACTCGGAGCACTGAGCGGCTCGGGAACGGGGGTCGCGCACACGACCTTCTCCACCGGCATGGACTCGCCGGTCAGCGCTGCCTGTTGAACGTGCAGGTCACGGGCAGTCCGCAAGCGGGCGTCCGCCGGAACCAGCATCCCGGCGGTGAGGCGAATATGGTCGCCGGGAACGAGCTGTTCGCGTGGCAGCTCGAGCCACACCCCATCGCGCACAACCGTGGCGGTGGGGGACACCTGAAGGCGCAGGTGCTCGGCGGCGACCTGGGAGCGGCGGGTCTGCACGAAATCCAGTCCAATGCTGCCCAGCACGATGGCGGCGATGATACCCGCGTTGAGCCAGTCGCCGGAGAGGCCAGAGATAAGCGCCGCGATGAGCAAAATCACCACCAGCGGCTGCGCGAAGTAGGCCAGCAGTTGCACGATGAGCGGCTTGGGCTTCAAAGTCGAGATTTCGTTGGGGCCGACCTGGGAGAGCTTGTCCCTGGCCTCCTGGCTAGATAAACCCGGCCAGACGTTGGGGGCCTCGGAGGTTGAGCGCTCAGGGAGAGTGGGTATGGGTTCGCTCAGCATAGATTTCCTTGGATTTAACTCGGTGAGGGAACTCAGGTCAGGTCGTTGGAGTAGGGGTTGAAGGCTTGCGATTTCGCACGACGTGACTCCAAGCGTGCTCGATGGCCGCGTCGGTGGTTGCAAAAAGGTGATGCCGCCCAGCGGTAATTTCGCCCAGCAGTCCCATCTTCTCGAGCAGCGCGCTGGGTTGCGGTTGCAGCCCTGAGAGCAGTAGCTTTACCCCCCGCCGCTCGAGGGTGTCTTTGAGGGTCCTGAGTGCGTTGGCCCCACTTGCGTCCATGTTCCCCACCCGGCGCATCCGCAAAATCAGCGCGTCCACGTTCGAGACGCGCAGCAGCACCTCGATGAATTCACCTGCCACGCCAAAAAACAGCGGCCCCTCGACCCGGTAAGCCACCACCCGCTCCCGCAGCAGGTCGTGATGAGCGCCCAGATGACTCGGGGTGTGCTCGGGAAGGTCCAGGGGACGCAGCTCGAGCTGCCCGGTCATGCGCTGGATGAACAGTACCGCCGCCGCCGCGAGGCCCACCTCGATGGCCAGCACCAAATCAAAAGCGACGGTCACGAAGGTGGTGAGCAGCAGGGCGGTCAAGTCCGACTTGGTCGAGCGAAACACCGCGACAATCGCCTCGAGTTCGACCATCCGCAGGGCCGTGACCATCAGGATGCCCGCCAGCGCCGCCGTGGGAATCAGGGCCGCGTACCTCCCCAAAAGCAGCACCACCCCGACCAGAAACAGCGAGTGGATGACGCCGCTGACCCGAGTTTGCCCCCCAGAGCGCACATTGACCGCCGTGCGGGCGATGGCCCCGGTGGCGGGAATACCGCCGAACAGCGGCACCAGCAAGTTAGCCAGTCCCTGGCCGACCAGCTCGCGGTCCGGGTCGTGACGCTCTTCGATGGTCATTCCGTCGGCCACCACCGCCGAGAGCAGGCTCTCGATGCCCGCCAGAAGGGCGATGGCCAGCGCGGGACTGAACAGCAGCGAGAGGTCTTGCAGGGTGACGCTGGGCCAGTGCGGGGCCGGGAGCAGGGTGGGAATGGCTCCGATGCGCGGCAGCTCAAGTTTGAAGATGAGGCTTAGCCCGGTGACCAGCAGCAAGGCCACCATCGAGCCGGGAATTCGCTTGCTGACTCGAGTCCACAGCACCATGACGACGGCGGTGAGTGCGGTCAAAGCCAGGGTCCAAAACTGCGGATGAACCAGATAGAGTCGCACCGTCTCGAGCGTGACTGGGACGATTCCCTGTCCCCTGGCCGCCGGGATGCCCAGCAGGGCGGGAACCTGCTGTAAAAAGATGATGACCGCGATGCCCCCGGTGAACCCGGTGATGACCGGCCAGGGGATGAACTGGACCAAGCGCCCCAGCCGCAGTAAACCCATGAGGATGAGCATCACCCCGGCCATCAAACCGGCCACGAAGACCTTCTCGAGGCCGTACTGGGCGATGATGGGCAACAGCACTACGGTCATGGCTCCGGTGGGGCCACTGATTTGATACCTCGAGCCGCCGAAGACGCTGGCGACCAGTCCGGCGACGATGGCGGTGAACAACCCCGCCGCCGCGCCCGCCCCGCTGGTGACGCCAAAAGCCAGCGCCAACGGCAAGGCGACCACCCCAACGGTGACACCCGCCAGAGCGTCCTGGGCAAAGCGCCCGGCGCTATACCCCGCGAACTCAGCTTTCCACACCCGACTGGGGTTGAGCAGGTTCAGGGCGTTCCACCACCCCCAGGTTTTGGCATTGCTGCGCGAAGTCATGGTTCCGCTCGCTCATAAATTGTTTCAAAGAGGGTTCTGAAAACTATTGGTTTTGGCATATCACTTTCCTCGAGCGCTCACTGCCGCTTAAAGCGCAGGTCCTCGCCGACATCCGCGCCCAGCACGATTTCTCCGACCACGAAGGTCGTCCACGTTTTTCCACAATCCATCAGGGTCACATCCCCCCGTTTCCCGGCAAAGGTGTGCGGTCTCGAGCGGTTCGGGGCGGCTGGGCTGGGTTCGTTCGGCATGTAGTTCCTCGGTGCTCGAGTCGGTTTGCTGATGTTAGGGTCGCGTTTACGGGTGGTTGGGGCGCGCTACCGCACCAGCGTGTTTGTGCGCTCGAGTCACCCACATGTTGAGGGGCCATATCAGCAACAGCGCGAAAGCAGGCACGCTCGAGTTGATGAGCGCCACGGGAATTGAAAGCAGGAACACCGCTGGCGACACCAAGCCGCGCATGGTCAGAAAATGTGACAGGTTCGGGGTCACTCTGCGGTCCACCATTGCGTGCGTATATGCGTACCGCCACATCGCCGTCTTCGTTACCCCAATCAGCACAAAATTCATCGCGTACACCGCCCAGGGAAGCCAGCCCGCTCGAGTCACGAACGAGGTTGGAAAGGGCAGCAGCGAGATGAAAAATAAAAAGATGAAGTTCAGCCACAGCACGCGCAAGTCGAAACGCACGATTAAATCCATCATCTGGCGGTGCATAATCCAGTACTGCCCCACGGTAATGAATGTCAGGACGTAGGCGAACAGCTTCGGCGCGACACTGACGAGCTGTGCGGCGAACGCGGAGGCGCTGAGACTCCCGGTTTCGGGCAAGCGAATCTCCAACACCAGCAGCGTCAAGGCCACGCCAAAGATGGCGTCGCTCAGCGCTTCGATGCGAACGGTGCGCGTACCCACATCGTCGAGTTCGTCGTTGGCGGCGTTCTCGGTTTCTATCCCTCGCGTGTCCTGATTGCTGGCGTGGGGCATCATGAACTCGAGCGCCACGTCCCAAAGACAAGCGCCAGAATGACGAGGTTGAGCGCGACTCCTGCGAACGCGAGGCTCGAGTCCAAACCCGTCAACACCAGCGAGAAGACAGCTACAGCAGCCAAGATGGGTCGCCAATCGCGCCTGTTAGTGAGCAGGGCTAGAGCGGCCACGATGAAACCCACGGCGGCCACCGCCCACAGTGCTCCAAACACGCCCATTCCCGACGCTCCCAGGTCCCAGTGGCCCCCAAGCAGGGTGGTTTTATACGCAAATCCCTGGACCTCGCCAAGGCGCAGATACACCACCGTGCCGATGAGGTGAATCAGACCGTGTGCGAGTAGTACGAATACAGCACCCAGTTTTATCCATTTCGGCATAGTTCTCTCTAAAGCGTTCATGGCTACTTGCCTCCCAAGCTTTGTTGCACATCGGCGTTAAGCACAATTTCTTCGACGTTGAAGGTCGCCCACGGTTTGCCGTCGTCCATCCAGGTCACGTCGCCCTGAGTCGGAACCCGCTGCCCGCCCACCGTGTCCCAGGCGCGAACTTCGTTCATCCACAAGATTTTGTGGTCGGTTTTGAAGCGCATGGCCTCGAGCGAGCGCACCAGGTGGGTAGCAGGGTCAAAACGCACGATGAACGTTTCTCGAGTGGCCTCGAAGGGAACGCTCAGGGTGGCGGTTACGTCGTCTACCGCACCCCAAGCAGTTCTCGAGTCGGTCAGAAAAAGGGCGGGAAACCGGATGGCTTCGGCCCACAACCCCAGGTTGGCGGCCTGATTGGCCTTGGGGTCGTTTTCAACTGTTCCCCACGGCATTTCCTGGCGGCTCGAGCCTGCGATGTAGGATTCCTTGACCTTCAGCACGCTCAAGCCAAACACGGTGGCCTCGATGTCGTGGCGGTAGTCCCGACCCGCGAGATGGGTGAAGCGAAAGCGCGCGGGGAAGGTGATGGGTCCGACGGGACGAATGGACGCCCGTCCAGAAATCACCGCCGAATGAATGACCGGAATGCTCTCCCCGTAGAGGGCGCGGTAAAATCGGGCCACTGGGGCGGGTAAACCCGTGGGCAGGGGGACGGTCTCGAGCGTGCCGAGTGGCTTTGCGAACGCGGCGAAGGGAGCGGGCTTGACCCGTAAACCCAGCCACCCGAGCAGGGCAATACCTCCCAGCACTAGAGCGATTCGGTAGATGATTTTCATTGGGGGTAGGTCTCCGGTAGAACCGTCTCGAGCATGATTTTGCCCAACGCCTCGAACTGCTCGAAGGCCACCGAGTGCGCGGCGTTCTCGAGCCTGAATACTCTCTTCTGGGGAGCTTTGAGCGCTCCAAACCACTCGAGCGCCAGGTCTCGCCGCGCGGCGAGTTCGGCGGTTCCATCTAACAGGTAGACGGGAACCTCGAGCCGCTGGGCGTCACGCCGAAAATCGAGCTGCTGAAGCTGCGGGTACATCACCGTAAAGGTGTCCATCAGTCCGCGCAGCACGTTGAATTTCTCGATGAGGTTGTACTCGCTGGCGAACACCCCATAAGGGCCTATGCCGGAGGCGTTGCCTAAATCTCGGTACGCTTTCGAGGGCGTGTACGGCTTGTACAGCGCGTCATATTGATTCATCGCAAAAACGTTTGCGTAAGGCAGGTCAGCGTAAGGGGGACGACCATAACCGCGCATCTTATCGGCAAGCCCGGTGTTGCCCAGTCTGGCGGCCAGGTCGAGCACGTCCTGATAGATACGCCCATCGGTTTCTCGAGGGCTGACCATCTGTCCGCTGCCGATGAAGGCGTAGAACAGGTCGGGACGGCGCTGCACCGCGAGCACGCCTAGAATGCTGCCCCACGATTCGCCCATCAGGTAAATTTTTTGTTCACCAAAGCGCTTGCCTAAATACTGGGCCAGCTCCACCGTGTCCCCAACAGCTCCTTTGAGCGTCAAGCTCGAGGTCGGCTCGAGCGCCGGATAAGATTTGCCCGCGCCGCGCTGGTCCCAGTCCACAATCACGAAGTCTCTGGACAGCTCCGCCAGGACCACTCGAGTAAAGGGAAGCCCACTCTGGCCGGGGCCGCCATTGAGGTACAGCAGCACAGGCTTTTTCGTGCTGTAACCGCGAATCATGATGCTTTGCTCGAGTCCGCCCAGACGCACCGTGGTCAACTCAGCGATGCTCCCCTCGAGCGGCTTACCGTCGTCGCCCAGAATAGGCGGGGTACTCGCGGGCAGCGCAATCCAGAAACCCAGCCCCAGCAAAATAAGCGAGGCCAGCATCGTCGGAATCCAGCTCACGAAGCTCGAAGCTTGTGCTCCGCTAAGCTTATGCGACAGGACCAAACCCAGATACACCCCGAGAATCATCGGAATTACCACTACCAGGCCGTAGAGTCCACGTCCCAGCAGGAACGCCAGCACACCGTAGCTTTCGTCCAGACGAAGTGAGCCGACCGTCGGCCCCAGCAGGTGGGGCTTTACCAGCTCGAGCGCCAGGATGTGAACCAGAGGTACCCACAACAGCGCCCAGCGTGACCGCATCGTCAGGCTGGAGAGCACGCCCACGGTGACGCTCACGCCCACAAGGATGAGCGCCTGGGTTTGAGTGACCGGGCCACGCGGCAAAGCGAGTGCGATGAGCACGCCCGCCAGGGCAGCTATGAAAAACGCAACGGCAATACCCATGCGGCGGTCCTTCCAGAACGTGGAGGTCTGAGTCGCTCCACTTTGAATCGGGGCTATAACCCTTCTTGCATCAGTCTTTTCCATCACCAACCTCCCAAAGACGTGGCTCGAGGTCAGCGCCCGGACTGCTCCACCTTGACCTGCCCCACGCCGCCCTGGACTTCGAGTTCAACCCGGTTGCTCGAGGTTTCAAAGCCGCTCGAGGTGTACACGTCGCCGTCCCGTGTGAACTCCCCGTTCACCCGAACCGCACCGATGCCGCTCGAAGCGCGCACTCGGGCTTGCATCCCAGATGGGATGTAAACCGTGGTTTTGCCCACCCCGCTTTCCACCCGAGCGCTCACCACCCCTGAAGACGGCAATGTGAGCGTTGTCCCACCCACCCCGCTCTCGAGCTTGAGTTCGGTCACTTTGAGGTCGGTCAGGTCGAGGTTCGAGTCGCCTACCCCCGTTTTTATTCGCAGCACCAGCGACACTTTGGGCGAGAGTCCCAGTTTCCAGCCCAGGTGGGTGCGGCCATTGAGGCTACGCAGGTTGATGAACGAGCCGTTCGTGACCGCCTCGAGGCGCACGAATTGCGCTGCGCCGCGCATCCCCACTTCACGCTGTAGCCGGTCCCTGCCGCTCAGCTCGAGCGTGCCGTCTATCAGTTTCCCGCTGGTGTTGGCCCCTATCTCGAGCCTGCCCACGCTGGGGTTGAGTTCGATTTCGGGGTAGTGGCTAGGTATAGAATGTTTTCATGGTCACACACACCCTTCTTTGCTACCACTGCCAGAGTGAGAACATCGTCAAAAATGGGATTGCACCCAACGGCAAACAGAAATACCGCTGCCT
>Ga0123338_10004557_pt1 | contig 12069 bp, 10 predicted proteins | sample grotaG_FD_89793 | JGI IMG/M metagenome (GOLD analysis project Ga0123338, IMG submission 89793) | Glacier valley bacterial and archeal communities from Borup Fiord, Nunavut, Canada, to study Microbial Dark Matter (Phase II) -... | ecosystem: Environmental > Aquatic > Freshwater > Ice > Glacier ... | reverse complement strand
CTCCTCGCAGGTGAAAGTGAAGCCGTAGACCTCGTCGCCGTGCAAGTCCTCGTAGTGGTTGTTCACCAGCCGGCCCACCGCCTTGACGTGGCTGCCCCTGCCGAGGTACTCGGCGGCGTTGACGGCTTGGATACCCCAGAGGGTCCACTGGATCGACGTCACCTTGTCCTCGCGGCCTTGACCTCTGCGGACGTTGGAGATGACCACGACGGTGGCCTTGCTCACGAGGCCTTCGGAACCCCTGACCTTTTCCAGCTTGACACTTGAAGCCAGATGCGCGTTGCGCTGCTCGATGCGGATGAAAGACATGACGATGCTCCTTGTAGAAGGCGCCTGAGCCGTGCCCTATGCATTGCTCTTGAGGTCCACCTTCTGCTTGGACTTCCTCGCTCCGCCCACGGGCGGCGGGGGGTGGGCATCGCCCCTTCCTTCACGGGAAGGGGTTGGGGTTGGGTGGTCTGTCTTCTCTTCAAGCAGCCGAAGCAGTGCGCCGGTCACCCGGCCCACCGTATCGAGATCCCCCCACAAGTCCCCCTCACACCTGACGGGGGCGCAGCTGGGGGGACCCGGTGGGTCGCCCTGGCGCACGAGCTGCCTTTCCCTCATGCGAGTCGCAGCAGAGCGAAGACGAGCCCATTCCGCGAGCCCCGTCGTCTCTGCGGTCGACGTGCCATCAAGCGCAGCGACTGGCGCGGCGGACGAGACGGGGTGAACACTTGAGCGGCGGACACCCGAAGGCGCCGTTGCCTTTCGCCGTCTGATCGTGTTGGGGTCGTCTCAGAAAACAGACCGCAAATTACGTTAGCTACTGGGCAGGCGTAAGTCGTCAGGTTCGACCGGCGGCTCTCGACCCAAAGGAGCCTGTGGCGCTTTTCTGGTCGACCGACCGGGTTTACCGTAGAAGCGACCAGTCGCTGAACTCGTCGCAAAATCAAAGCGTGGCAACAGCAGTCATTCGCGACGATCGGCCCGCCACCGGGACAGGATCGAAACTGAGCTGCCGCATTCGACAATCGCGAACTTGCGCTCACGACCCCCTGCTGTCAGCCGTCCTGGTGTTTGAGCTACTGCAATGCAGCCCCAGCCGCATCCAGCATATTGACGCCGAGCTCAAGATCCCAGTTCGACGCGTCCTTACGATGGGCGTCGCCGAATGTCGGCAACGCAATGGCCAGTCCCCGAAACCAATGACCGCGCACGAGCGCGGCTCCCGCAAGTCCCAGGCAAATCCAGGGCCGCGGCTTCTTACAAGCAGTCATTCAGGCATCACGACCGACCGCGGAAAGAGGCGCCTGCGAAGCGCTGTTTTGTTTTCAGTCCTCAGCATTCTCGGCTGCCGAACGCTCCGCTTTCTGCCCATGCGTCCAACGAAGACACCATGGCGCCCAACATCGCCGGATGCGTCGGTGCGTGACCGGCGCCGGCAATCCACATCAATTGCGCCGCAGGCCACCGTCGCTTTAGCGCCGCTGCACCCTCGGGCGGGCAGATGCGATCCCGGGTCCCGTGCAGCAGGCGCAGCGGCACCGCCGGCAGACCTCCAAGACGATCCAGCAGCGGCGACGTGTCGAGCCAGCAACGGTGGAGAAGGTAGTGCGCCTGCACGCGGTATCGCTGCAGCAGCAGTTCCACCGGCGGCTCGGCCGTAGCGGGTTCCGAGTCCATCGACTGCTCCCAGTGCCACCAATGGCGCGCCAATTCGGCCTGCTCGCCAGGGGTTCCAGATTGCATCAGCCGATCGAGCGCAGCACAAAGCGCTCCGTCGTCCCGCTGCCATCGGGCCCAGGCTGTCAGCTCGAAGAAGGCCGCGAGGTCTTGATCGCGAGCCAGAAAAACGCCGCGAAGCAACAAGCCGGTGATTGCGCCGGGTTCGTCGAGCGCATGCAACAGTGCGAGCGTCGCCCCCCACGAGCCGCCGACCACCAGCCAGCATGCGATGCCCAGCGCATCGCGCAGCCGGCGCAGGTCGGCGAGCAGGTCGGCGGTCGTGTTGTGCAGCGTCTCGCCGGCGGGACGGCTCCCGCCAGCGCCGCGCTGGTCGACGCAGATGACGCGATAGAGCGCCGGATCAAAAAAGCGCGCCAGCAACGGCGAGCAGCCCGAGCCCGGACCGCCGTGCAGCACCAGTGCGGGCAGCCCCGCCGCGGCGCCCCATTCGCGCACCTGCAGCTCGTGGCCGCCGGAGACCGTCAGGCGCCAAGAACGCAGCGGAGCGGCCTCTGGATAGAGGCCGCGCAAGACACCGGGGGCCGACATCGCCGCATGCTAGCTGCTCGGCTGCGACCGCATCGACGACGTCTGCACGCAGCTCGCCGGCCGCGGCCCGAGCCCGCTGCCCCGTTGCGCCTACCAGATGCGAATGCGCTCACCCGCGGGCTTGAACATGCCGTCGCCGGGCTGGGTGCGGAACACCGCATGGAAGCCGTCGTGGTTGACCGCCGCCCCGTTGGCGCGGAATTTGGCCGGCGCATGCGGATCGGTGGTCAGCAGTTGCAGCGAACGTTCCTCTCGCACCTTGTCGCGCCACGCCTGCGACCAGCCGAGGAAGAAGCGCTGCGCGCCGGTATAGCCGTCGATCGACGACGCGGGCTGACTGTCCGACGCGCGGGAATACGCGGCGAAAGCGACCTGGAGCCCCGACACGTCGGCGATGTTCTCGCCCAGTGTCAGCCGGCCGTTCAGATGCCGGCCGGCGATCGGCTCGTAGGCCTCGTACTGCGCCACCAGCTTCGCACCGAGCGCATCGAAGGCCAGGCGGTCGGCGTCGGTCCACCAGTTGCGCAACACGCCGTCGCCATCGAAACGGCTGCCCATATCGTCGAAGCCGTGGCTGATCTCGTGTCCGATCACCGCACCGATGGCACCGTAATTGATCGCGTCGTCGGCCGCCGAGTCGAAGAACGGCGGCTGCAGGATCGCGGCCGGAAAGACGACTTCGTTGCGCGACGGGTCGTAGTAGGCGTTGACGGTCTGCGGCGTCATCGACCATTCGTCACGATCGACCGGCTTGCCGGCCCTGGCCGCCAGGCGCTCCCATTCGAAGCAGGCCGAGCGGTCTGCATTGCCGATCGCGTCGCCATCGCGGACGTCCAGATCGCCGTAGTCGCGCCAGCGGTCAGGGTAGCCGATCTTGGCGGTGTACTTGCGCAGCTTGTCCTGCGCCAGAGCCTTGGTTGCCGGCGTCATCCAGCACAGGCCGTCGATCGACTCCTGGTACGCGGCCAGCAGGTTGTCGACCAGGGACCGCATGCGAGCCTTGTGCTCGGCGCTGAAATGGCGCGCCACATAGACCTGGCCCAGCGCCTCGCCGAGCGCCTGGTCGAGCTCGGCCATGGCCTGCTGCCAGCGCGGCCGCTCGGCGGTCGCACCGGTCAGCGCTGTGCCCCGAAAGGCAAAGCGTGCCTCGCGAAAGGCCCTGGGCAGCAGTGGCGCAGCCTGATCCAGGCTGTGCAACTTGAAGTACAGCTTCCAGTCGGCGAGGGGCACTTCGGAAGCCAGTTGGGCCATGCCGACGACCGCGCCCGGTTGCGAGACCGAGATGCTGTCGATCCCGCCGAGTCCCGCCGCCTCCAGGAAGGCGCTCCAGTCGAAGCCGGGCGCCAGCGCGGCCAGCGCTTGCGGCGTCATGGGGTTGTGCAGCCGGAGCGGATCGCGGTTGGCCACCGCGTCCCAATGCGCTTCGGCGATGCGCCGCTCAATCGCCAGCACGCGCTCCGCCGCGTGCGACGGCTGTGTCTCGCCCGACAGCGCTGCCAGCGTGGTCAGATACGTCGCGTACGCGACGCGGCCGTCGGCCATGCTCGTGTCGTCGGCCTTCAAGTAATAGTCGCGATCGGGCAGGCCGAGCCCACCCTGCCAGGTGAGCGCCCGATGGACGCTGGGCTGATCGAAGTCGGGCCGGACCCAGAGCCGCACCGGCGTGTCGAGGCGGCCCTGCATGCGGCCTTGCCACTGCGCCAACTGCCGAACCGTCGCGATCGAGTCGATCTCGTCAAGCAGCGGGCGGATCGGAGCGATTCCTGCCGCGTCGATCGTGTCGGTGTCGAGGAAGGCGGTGTAGAACGCAGCGAGCTTGGCTTCGGCGCTGCCGTCCTCCTGCGGTCGAGCGGTCAGTTCATCGACGATGGCGCGCAGGTGCGTATCGGCAAGGTCGCTCAGTTGCGTGAAGCTGCCGTAACGCGCCTTGTCGGCTGGAATCTCGGTCGTTTCGAGCCAGCGGCCGTTGGCGGCGCGGAACAGATCGTCCTGCACCCGGACACCGGGATCGAAGCCGGGAAGGTCCAGGCCCGAGGCCAGCGCAGCGCCGAAGCAGGTACAAACGGATCGGGTCGGATCGTTGAGTTTCATTCGCGGGCAGGGCGGTTTGCAAAGTGATGGGCTCGACGCTCGCCGGCGATCGGATCGATGGCGGCACGTCGGGATCGGGTCAGGCCTGAATCAGTCCCCAGCGCAGCGCGACAAGGGTCAGCTCGGACTGGTTGCCCGCGCCGAGCTTCTGCTTCACGTGGTACAGGTGCGTGCCGACGGTACTCGGCGACAGGCTCAAGGTCCGAGCGATCTGCGCCACGCTCTGGCCGCGCGCCAGCTGGATGAAGACCGAGAACTCGCGCTCGCTCAGCATCTCGGCTGGGCTTCTGTCGCCGTCGAGATGCGCCATCGCCAGCGCCTGCGCGGTCTGCGCGTCGACGTAGCGGTCGCTGTCGGCCACCGCACGGACCGCGACGATCAGCTCCTCGGGCGCGCTGCGCTTGGCCAGATAGCCGAGCGCGCCGGCGCGCAGCACGCGCCGCGGATGCACCGTGTCCTCGTGCGCGGACAGCGCCAGCACCCGCGCCTTCGGGTCCTGCGCCAGCAGACGCCGCACCGCTTCGAGGCCGCCCATGCCGGGCATCGACAGGTCCATCACGACCACATCGGGCCGGACGCGGGAATAGTCGAGGCAGGCCCGCTCGCCGCTTTCGGCCTCGGCAACGACGTCGACATTCGCGTCGGCGAGCAGCATGCGAAAACCCATCCGCACCAGCGCGTGGTCGTCGACCAGCATGACGCGGATCATGCGGTCGCCGCCTCTGCAGCAGTGATCGCGTTGGTCGCAGTCGTCGCTACGTCGAGCGGCAGACGCGCCTGCAACTGCACGCCGCGCGGCTCGGCGGCTTCGACGCGCAACTCGCCACCGAGCGCCTCGACGCGTTCGGCGAGCCAGCGCAGCCCGTAGTGACCGATGCGCTTCGACCAGTCGGGCGCCAGGCCGCGGCCGTCGTCGCGCAAGGTCAGCGTCAGTGCACCGTCGGCAACCGTCACCGTCAGCTTGATCCGACGCGCCTCGCCGTGGCGCAACGCGTTGCTGATGCCCTCCTGCGCGACCCGGTAGAGGGCCAGCGCCCCTTCGCTGGAAATGGCCGCGTCGCCGAGCTCGACCTGCAGTTCCATGGCCACCTCGGGCTGACTCCGCCGGGTGCGTTCGACCAGATCGTCGAGCGCCTCGCCAAGGCCGAAGTTGTCGAGCAGCAGCGGCGTCAGCCGCGGAATGAGGCCGTGCATGGCGTCGTAGAGCCGCGACGACTCGTCGGCGATCAGTCGCGCTGCCGTTTCGGCCGAGGGATCGAGCGCGTGCATCCGTTGCGCGATCGACAGCGCCATGCTGCGCATCGCGATCACCGACTGGCCGAGCTCGTCATGCAGCTCGCGCGCGATCAGATGGCGCTCGCGTTCGATGCGCTGGTCGATCCAGTGGGTGAGCTCGCGGCTATCGGAGAGCTGCAGCTCGGCGCGTACCGCACGGCGTTCGGTTTCCATATGGCCCTGCAATTCGCCGACCATCCGATTGAAGGCGATGCCGATCGCTCGTGCCTCGGTTCCCGCTAGCCGAGGAAGATGGACTTCGAAGCGACCCGCCTGCAACCGGTTAAGTGCGGCGACGATTTGCCCGAGCGGTCGCACCGCCTGCCCGACCAACCAGAAGACCAGCGCATTGGCCACCAAGAGCAGCCCGACCGCAACGCCGGCCAGAGCGGTGACTTCGTCCCACGCATCGAGAACAGCGCGCGACGCGTTCGACTGGACGACCAGCGTGCCGTCGGGAAATTTGATCGACCGCATCAAGGGCCCGGGTGCGACGAGCCGGTCGAACCAGGCTGGCGCATTGCGGCCTACTTTGTATTGCGAAAGCGGCGAGCGATACAGCACCTCGCCTCGCTGATCGAACAGGGTGATGTCGTTCGAGCGAACCCGCCCGATGCCCTGCAAAAAACTCAGCATCAGTCGCACGCCCTGAGGCGGATCTCGGCGCACTGTCCGCTCGAGCATCTGCGCTGCCACCCGGTTGGCGGCGAAGACTTCTTCATGCACGGATTCGCGCAGGCTGCGCAACTGCAGCCCCATCGCGGCGACGACGAACAGGAAGGTCAGCGCACCGACGATGACGTTGATTTTCAGTCTGAGCGTCATTTTCGCCGATGGTATCGGCTGCCCCGTCGGAGCTGCGCCGCCGATTCATGAAAATCATGAGGCTCGAATCATGGCGAGGGGCCTGTTTGTCGCGTCGCGACGGCGCGAACATCACCGACAGGACAAAGTCCTCGCGAGCACCGTTCGGCGCCTGCGTCAACCCATAGGAGAGTTCCCCATGCAATGGCAAACCCCGACCGCGATCGACTTCCGCTTTGGCTTCGAAATCACGATGTACATCGCCAACCGCTGATTCGACGCGACGGACCGACCGACGCCCCGCGGTCCAGCGCGGGGCGTTCGTCGTCTGACATCGGCGTTCCATGCGCATCACGATCCTCGGCTCCGCCGCCGGCGGCGGTTTCCCGCAGTGGAACTGCAACTGCCGCAACTGCGCAGGCCTTCGCTCGGGCCGGATTCGCGCCAAACCGCGCACCCAGTCGTCGATCTTCGTTCAGCCCGACGACGGCGTCGACGGCGTGCTCTTCAACGCCTCGCCCGACATCCTCGAACAGATCCGCAGCCATCCTGCCTTGCAGCCGGCGCGCGCGCTGCGCGACAGCGCAATTGCCGGCGTGGTGCTGATGGACGGGCAGATCGACCATGCCACCGGCCTCTTCATGCTGCGCGAGCGCGACACGCCGTTGCCGCTGTGGTGCACCGACTCGGTCGAGGAAGACCTGAGCCAGGGCAACCCGGTGCTGCGCGTGCTGGCGCATTACTGCGGGGTGCAGCGGCAACGGATCGGGCTAGACGGCAGCTGGTTCATGGTGCCGGGCGTCGCCGACCTGCGTTTCCGGGCGTTGCCGCTGACGAGCAAGGCGGCGCCGTATTCGCCGCACCGCGAGCAGTCGGTCGCCGGCGACAACATCGGCATGACGCTTCACGACCGGCGCACCGGCAAGACCGCGTTTTACGCCCCCGGGCTGGGCCGGATCACGCCGGCCGTCTTCGACGCGATGGTCGGCGCCGACGCGGTGCTCGTCGACGGCACCTTCTGGACCGACGACGAGATGCCGCGGCTCGGCATCGGCCGCAAGCTGGCGCGCGAAATCGGCCATCTGCCGCAATCCGGGCCCGACGGAATGATTGAATGGATGGCCAGGCTGCCGCAGCCGACACGGCGACTGCTGATCCACATCAACAACACCAACCCGATCCTCGATGAAAACTCGGCCGAGCGCGCGACGCTGACGCGCGCCGGCATCGAGGTCTGCGAGGACAACATGGCGATCCAGCTCTGATGCGCGCCGACATGATCCAGGCGAGCCGCCATCCGGCGGCTGCCAACGCGGCCGGCGAACCGGCGTGGACCCGCGAAGAATTCGAGGCCAGGCTGCGCGAGCGCGGTCGCTCGTATCACATCCACCATCCGTTCAACGTAATGCTGAACAGCGGCGGCGCGACGCCCGAGCAGGTGCGCGGCTGGGTCGCCAACCGCTTCTACTACCAGATCGCGATCCCGGTCAAGGACGCGGCGGTGCTCTCCAACTGCCCCGACCCGCAGGTGCGCCGCGGCTGGGTGCAGCGCATTCTCGACCACGACGGCTTCGAGCTCGGCGCCATTCGCGACGATGGCGGCATCGAGGCCTGGCTGCACCTCGCCCAGGCGGTCGGCCTGAGCCGCGACGAGGTGGTCGACCTGCGCCATGTGGTGCCGGCCATGCGCTACGCGGTCGACGCCTACGTCAACTTCGCACGCCGCGCACCGTGGCAGGAGGCGGTGTGCTCGTCGCTGACCGAGCTGTTCGCGACCGAGATCCACAAGCAGAGGCTGGCCAGCTGGCCCGAACACTACCGCTGGATCGATGCCGGCGGACTGAGCTACTTCCGCAACCGGGTCAGCCAGGCGCGGCGCGACGTCGAGCAGGGCCTGGCGATCACGCTCGATCACTTCACGACGCGGCCGCTGCAGGAGCGTGCGCTCGAAGTGCTGCAGTACAAGCTCGACATCCTGTGGGCGATGAACGACGCGATGGCGGCGCGTTATCCATGACTGGCCTTTCGAGCGACACGCAACCAAGGGTCGGCGCCGGCTTCCGTCTTCAGTGGGAGCCGGTGCAGAACTGCCATGTGCTGCTCTATCCCGAAGGCATGGTCAAGCTCAACGGCAGCGCCGGCGAGATCATGAAGCGCTGCAACGGCGAGCGCAGCGTCGGCGCGATCGTCGCCGACCTCGAGCAGACGCACGCGCTGCAGGGCCTGGAAAGCGACGTGCTGGTGTTCGTGGAAATGGCCGGCAAGCAGCGCTGGCTGGCGTGGGATTGACCGCGATGAGCCCGCCGTCCGCACCCGCCATCGGCCCGCCGCTCTGGCTGCTCGCCGAGCTGACCTACCGCTGCCCGCTGCATTGCGTGTTCTGCTACAACCCGGTCGAGTTTGCGAGTCAGCAGGACGAGCTGAGCACCGACGACTGGCTTCGCGTGCTGCGCCAGGGGCGAGAGTTGGGCGCGGTACAGCTGGGCCTGTCGGGCGGCGAGCCGCTGGTGCGCGACGACCTCGAAGCGATCGTCGCCGAGGCGCGCAGCCTCGGCTACTACACCAACCTGCTGACTTCGGGGGTCGGCCTCACCGCGGCGCGCGCCGCGGCACTGAAAGCCGCCGGGCTGGAGCACGTGCAGCTGTCGTTCCAGGACTCGACCCAGGAGATGAACGACTTCCTCTCGCACACCAAGACCTTCGATCTGAAGAGCCGGGTCGCGAAAATCATCAAGGACCAGGGCTGGCCGATGGTGATGAACGTGGTCATCCACCGCATGAACATCGACCACGTCGACCGCATCATCGCGATGGCCGCGGAGCTCGGCGCCGAGTACCTCGAGCTGGCGAACACCCAGTACTACTCGTGGGCTTACTTAAATCGCGACCAGCTGTTGCCGACCCATGAACAACTGCGCCGCGCCGAGGAAACGACTAACGCCTGGCGCGCGAAGCTCGGCGAGCGCATGCGCATCTTCTTCGTGGCGCCCGACTACCACGAGGGCCGCGCCAAGAAGTGCGTCAACGGCTGGGGCAACATGTTCCTCACCGTCGCGCCCGACGGCACGGCGCTGCCCTGCCACACCGCGAAGATGCTGCCGGGGCTGAGCTTTCCGAACGTGCGCGGGCACGGCCTGAAGGAGATCTGGTTTGATTCGGAAGGCTTCAACCGCTACCGCGGCACCGGCTGGATGAAGGAGCCGTGCTCGAGCTGCGAATACCGCGAGCAGGACCTCGGCGGCTGCCGCTGCCAGGCTTTCATGCTCGCCAACGACCCGGCAGTCGCCGATCCAGTGTGCGTGAAAAGCCCGCATCACGAGCTAGTCACCGACGCGGTGGCGCGTGCCGCGGCGATCGCGCCGGCGGCGGCTCGCGAGCAACCGCTGATCTTTCGCAACCCGGCGAATTCGCGCCGGCTCGGCGCTGCCCTGCCCGCCGCGCCGAGCAGCGGTTGACCGCGCCGCCAGCGACGCCGGACGGCGCGCCGCAAGCCGCCGCAGACCGGACCGCTGGCTTCGCCGCGCCCGACGCTTCGCCCGAGCCACCGGCTAGGCGGTCCCCGACGCCAACCCGAGCGTCAAGCGCTATCTGCCGTGGATCGTCGCCAGTGCGCTGTTCATGGAGCAGCTCGATTCAACGATCCTTAACACCGCGGTGCCGTCGATCGCGGCGAGCCTGGGGGTCGCGCCGCTGAGCCTGAAAGCGGTGGTCACGAGCTACGTCCTCGCCCTCGCGGTATGCATCCCGGCGAGCGGCTGGATCGCCGACCGCTTCGGAACCCGGCGCATCTTCGCATCGGCGGTGGCGCTCGTCACTTTGGCGTCGATGCTCTGCGATATGTCGAACAGCGTGCCGATGATGATCGGCGCGCGCATGCTGCAGGGCGCCGGCGCCGCGATGATGATGCCGGTCGGGCGGCTGATGGTGGTTCGCACCTTCGCGAAGTCGGAGCTGCTGGTGGCGATGAACTTCGTGATCATCCCGGCGCTGATCGGCCCACTGCTCGGCCCGACCGTCGGCGGCGTGATCGTCCACTGGCTGTCGTGGCGGGCGATCTTCTTCGTCAACCTGCCGGTCGGGCTGGCGGCGCGGTGGCTGATCCATCGCCACGTGCCCGACTACCGCAGCGCGGTGAGGCGGCCGCTCGACTGGGTCGGGCTGGTGCTCTTCAGCCTCGGCACGACCCTGCTGTCGTGGCTGCTCGGAGTCTTCGGCGAACATCATTCGGCGCGGGCTCGCCGGCAATCGGGCGTGTAACTTGGTTACCGGCCGCTGAGTCTGTTAATGCTGCTAATCAAAGCAGGCAGAATCGGGCCCCTTCCCTGAGATGGCGATCGAACACATGCCCAACATTGCACAAGCGCTTAAAGCCGAAATTGCGCGCATTGCCAAGAAAGAGTTGCGCAGCGAGACGCAATCAATGAAGAAGGCCCAGGCCGCACTTCGGTCAGACGTCGCAGCTTTGAAGAAGCACGCGCGTCAGCTTGAGCAAGCGATCCGCACGCTCGGCAGGCACGCTCAAAAGGCACAGAAGGCGACCGCGGTCCCAGCGTCACCGAATGAAGCGATCAAGACCCGCTTCAGCGCAAAGTCACTCAGTTCCCAACGTCGTCGTTTGGGCTTGTCCGCCGAGGACTGTGGCAAGTTGATCGGAGCATCCGGCCAGTCGGTATACAACTGGGAGGCGGGCAAGGCCCGCCCGCGCGACTCACATCTTCCCGCGATCAGCGCACTCAAAATGCTGGGGCGAAGGGCCGCGGCCGCCCACTTGGCGGCCATAGGCTCAGCGCATTAGCAGCTCCCTGACTGCGAAGCCGCACTTCGTTGGTTTGCGCCATCTCGGCGCTCGCGATGTCAGCGCCGGTCTCGATGCCAAGTCTTCTGGCCATCGCCATCGTCCGACGGCTTCTGCTCGAGCTAAAGATGCCCGAAGAAGAGGACCTCATTCATTTGCTCGGCCATCCCGCCGAGATTTGGGTAACTAGGCCGATAGAAGAGTTGGGCGGACGGACACCGGCCCAGGCCCTGGCAGCGGCCGGTGGCCACGACGTCGTGCGCTCGTGGCTGGAAAAACGACTAGGCTGAGGAGGAGCCGCTTCCCAGTCAGATACGACGAAGAACGGCCACCGCACGATCCGTGCAACGGTGACGGCCCTGCCCTGCCTTACCGCCCTCGTTGCGCCATGGCGCCATCGATGACCTACCGGTTGTGGCGCGACGAGGGCCTAGCGAACATTGACTTTGGATTGCGTGGACGCGCGCGGCAACCGTCGTTGCCGGCCTCAAGCGAGCATCTGCGGCTCGGCTGCCGCCGCTGCCCAGGTCGAGCCGCAGGTCACCTTGCCATCGCTCGCCTGCCAAGCGGCACAAGCTGGCCGCCGCGGTACAGCCGCCCCTCTGCGACCGTCAAGACAAACGGCCCCAGGCGAAGGCTACTTGGCCCGGCGTCCTTGCAATCTTCGTTCTCTTCCATCACGGCGCGGCGCATCGGTCGACCTGGCTCGAGTGCTGACGTCTTCGGGTGGACTCGCGCACGTTCGTAACCTGCGGCGTCTGCTTCTTTTCCCCGTGGAATGCGTCTAGGAGCCCTCACGGCGCAGCGATTCAGTGGCCGCGAAACAAGCGCTCGTACTCAAAGGCCCG
>Ga0123338_10004556_pt1 | contig 12073 bp, 11 predicted proteins | sample grotaG_FD_89793 | JGI IMG/M metagenome (GOLD analysis project Ga0123338, IMG submission 89793) | Glacier valley bacterial and archeal communities from Borup Fiord, Nunavut, Canada, to study Microbial Dark Matter (Phase II) -... | ecosystem: Environmental > Aquatic > Freshwater > Ice > Glacier ... | reverse complement strand
TCTTTGAGCAGCACGTTAAAGTATGGCTGGTGCTGCTTGATCAAATTGGCTTCTAGCGCTAGCGCTTCGGCTTCAGTATCAGTGACGATGAATTCAATTTCTGTCACCAATTTGACCATCGTGGCAATGCGTTCACTCTTGTTGTAGCCATCCCGGAAATAGGAACGGACACGCGATCGCAACTTACGTGATTTACCTATATATATAATGCGATCGCTCTTGTCCCGCATGAAATAAACCCCCGGTTCCGGTGGAATTTCGGCTAGACGGTTTTCCAGTCGTTCTGGTTCTTTAACCAGTGGTAATATTTCAGTAGATATTGTCACAATCTAAATTAGGTAATCTTTATCTATTTTAAGAAAAATTATTTTTTCCTGCCGATTTAACCGACTATTTGTCAAGTAAATATAAAGTTGAAAATATTCATCAAAAAAGGGAGCTGTTAGCTCCCTGATTTATTTGTAGTTTTGAACCCGCAATTTTAAATAGACGCTTTTTTAAATTTGCGTTGGGTAGCAAACACGCCAGCCACACCCAACAGACCAAGCATTACTGATGGTTCGGGGACTGCTGCAGGATCTACACCTTTGATAGTGACTTCATAATTACCACTATGGGATATGCCATCACTTTTTTCAACTAAACCGGACAGGGTAGCTTTAAAGCTATACAGGTAATCAGTCTTGCCTTCATAAGTGTATTTGACTAGTTCACTTGCTTGTAATGGAGATGTAAATAGTTTAGACGGCAGTCCTAGAAGGGGTGCGGCATTATAGTGACCTGCTAAACCAATACTGATTAACCCACTGGTGTCATCTTGATTGACATAGGAAATATTCGGGTCACTAAAGCGTTGAAATCCGCCCTTTGTAAGAAAGCTCTTAAACAAAGTCTGTTTATTAGAGCCGAACCCAGCGAGTAAAGTACTACTGATATTATTAGAACTTAGAACCTGGTTAAACCAGGTGTTAGCTAAGTTATTTGACCCATATGCCGTAGTTGTTTTGCCGGCTCCAAACCAGTCATCTGAAGTAAGGCTGCTTAGAGTCAGGGTTTTCCCACCGATTGTACCTGTCAAGGTGGTGTTGTTGGTAAAATTAAAACCAGTTTGTTCACTACTAGCAGCTAGCTCTACATTTCCAGTGGGGCTGGCGGCGTTACCACTGATAACTTTTTGTACATTTGCACTAGTATTTGCTACTGTGAAGGTATTTGTAGCATTGGAATCATAGACTAAATAATCACTGGCTGCTGTTCCACCAATAGTAGCGCCAGTGAGGGTTCCAGCCTGTGCTGGGACAGTGGCAACGCTCACACCAATAGCGATTGAAGCACCAATTATAAGTTTCTCAAAAGTCATTTTCATTTTTTCAAGTCTCTGTCAGTTTGGAAATTAAGTTTTAAACTGCTGCTGTTTTTAGGCTTTGGCTGTCTTGACTACAGGCTTTTTGGCAATACGGCGGCTTTTAAGCACGACCTGCATTATTAGCCGTCTTTGGTAGTTAAGCGTACAAACCCAGTTTAAGAAACGCGGAGACTTGATTGGGTAAAGTTACTGCTGAGTATCAATAAAAAGATGACGAAGATTCGATATTTTTATACGTTTAATTACATATTTTTTCAACTTTTTCTAGGTATAAAAATACATTCCAATATTTTAAGTTCAGTATATACGGTGATTCGTAGGGGCGCACACTTGTGCATTGGTGTCAACTTAAGCCCAAACTCCTTTAAAATCTCGTTTCCAGCCTCTGGCTGGAAATGCAGTTCCTGGTGGCAGAGCCACCAGTAAGGGAGGCGGAGCCTCAATGAGGGGCATTCCCAGTCGGAGACTGGGAACGAGACATCTTAAAAGCTGGTTCTAGGCTGGTTTTCACCTTAAGTTGACACCAATGCACACTTGTGCACCCCCTACTGCGTGTTGCATTCGTAGACTTTGCCGCCAAAAATCTTTGGCGTTCAGCTAGAGAAGAAATTCATTCAAGGAACTGGGCAATTCTTTCTACAGCAGTTTCTAACAAAGGTGGCTCATGTACCAAGGCAAAACGGACATACCCTTCTCCAGATTTGCCAAAACCCGCACCTGGGGAAGCGGCTACACCAGTTTGTTTGACTAGCTGGGTACAAAATTCTATGGAGTTTTGACTCCAAGCTGAGGGCAATTTTGCCCAGATGTACATTGTGGCTTTGGGAGTAGGAACATTCCAGCCAATGCGGTGTAAAGCACTGATAAAAGCATCACGCCGCCTCTGGAAGGTAGTGACAGCAGATTTTACCCCAGCTTGAGGACCAGTTAGGGCAGCGATCGCACCATTCAAAATCCCGCGATATTGATTAAAATCAACTGCGGCTTTTACTTGGCGTAAGGCGTTAATTAACTGGGCATTACCGATGGCGTAGCCAATGCGGAAGCCGCCCATATTGTAGGACTTGGAAAGGGTGAAAAATTCAATTGAGACGCTTTTTTCTGGATCAGCTTGCAGAATTGAAGGGACTAGGGATTTTGGATTGCCAGAAGAATCTGCCCACTCCGCAGTTTCCCCAAAGACCAAATCTACGTAGGGGAAATCGTGAACTAGGACGAGATTGTGTTGTTGACAGAAAGCGACAGCTTCTTGGAAGAAAGATAAAGGTGCGATCGCGGCTGTGGGATTATGAGGATAACTTAATACCATCATCCGGGACTGAGCCAACACTGGGGCAGGAATATCAGCAAACACTGGTAAAAAAGCGTTTTCTGCCCGTAGTGGCATTGGGTAGATTTGACCACTGGCAAGGTAGACTCCCCCGGCGTGAGAGGGATAACCGGGATCGAGCAACAGGGCAAAATCTCCGGGATTGAGTATTGCTAAGGGTAAATGGGCGGTACCTTCTTGAGAACCAATCAGAGGTAGTACTTCAGTTTGAGGATCAACTTTGATGCCAAATTTTTGTTCGTACCAGTTGGCTGCGGCTTGGCGAAATCCTTGTGTGCCATTAAACAGCAGATAACCGTGGGTACTGCGATCGCCAAGAGACTGGGCGATCGCCTCAATGACATGTGCCTCAGCTGGTAAATCAGAAGACCCCAACGACAAATCAATTACCTGTTGTCCAGCTGCCAAAGCGACTGCCTTGGCTCTGTCCATATCAGCAAATACATTAGATTGCAGGGGTTGTAAACGCTTTGCAAATTGCATATTAGTCATTTGTCCTCTCTTACAAAGTTCTGATCGGAGGAAACCTCCGCTCAGACTTTGCGCTTTGTTCCCGTCCCTTGCGCGTCTCTTTTTGCCTTTTGTCATTAGTCATTTGCTAATGACTAATGACTAATTACTATTTAAGTGCGTATCGAGGAGAGCGAGTAATTTATCTTTGCCGATGACTCCCTCAGTGGATATCAAAACTTCCTGCCCTTGAAATAGTCTGAGGGCGGGTACACCTTCGACTTGGTACTGCTTAACAGTCAGGGGGTTGGGGTCAATTTCCATTTTAACGACTTTGAGGCGATCGCTATATTTGATGGCAGCTGAAGCGATCGCGGGCGACATCAATTGACAAGGCCCACACCAGTCAGCCCAAAAGTAAACTAATACAGGCTGCTCGGCTTTTAACACTTCGGTTTCAAACTCAGCATCAGTTATGGTGATTACAGCCTTACTCATTGCAGTCTCCATCAGGTGGCGATCAAACTTGGCACACACAATACTTTATCCCAAAGTCGTCAATAGTCCATAATCAATAATTCCTAGTTATTAGGACTGTTAATTATTGACTAATGACGTAAAATCCCACAACCAACAGGCGTGGGACTAGCTCAAATAAGTTTTCTATCAATTTTACAGTTGATCCAATTGCTTGCGTAAGGAATCCAACTCGGCATCAACTACCTCATTAGACTTAGCAGTAGGGGTTTGTTGTTGCGGTGGTAGTTTGGGTTGATTTTGGGGAGTAGCGGGTGGTAACATTTGCGCTTTCAAAGCTGCTAATTCATCATCAACATCGCTACCACCTTCCAACTGGGCAAATTGGGTTTCTAAATCTGCACCTGCTAACTCTCCTAGCGCCTGGGCGCGGGATTCTTGGATTAAGACTTTTTCTTCCATCCGCTCGAAGGCAGACATTGCACTGCTGGTATTCATCCCACTTACCATGCCTTGGAGTTGCTCTTGGGCTTTGGCAGTGGTGATTCTAGCTTTGAGCATTTCTTTCTTGGTCTTAGCCTCAGAAATTTTGCTTTCCAGCTGCATTAAGTTGCGCTTCAGGGTTTCAACTTGAGTGCTTTGTGTATCTAAACTACCTTTGAGGGCGGCACTGGTGTCCGTATAAGTTTTCTTGCGCTCTAGAGCTTGTCGTGCTAAATTTTCATCACCTTTTTGCAGCGCTAGTTGGGCATTGCGTTGCCATTTAGTGATTTCATTTTGGGCATCATTATACTGTTTTTCACTGCGTTTTTGGGCGGCGATCGTCTGGGCTACTCCCTGACGCAGCTGTACCAAGTCTTCCTGCATTTCCAGGATGGCTTGTTCTAGCATTTTTTCTGGGTCTTCGGCTTTGTTAACCAGGTCGTTGAGGTTAGAACTAACTACTCGCTTAATGCGATCGAATAATCCCATAACTTTGTTTTTCCTTGTCTGGTTTACGCTTTTTGTTGAACAGTTAGCTTTTTTACTTTTTAATAGCTACCTATTTAAATGTAATCTTTCCGCTTTGAATCAGTACCTCCTAACAACTCTTAATTGTTAAGATATCTCCAAAGTGGGGTAATTAGCCGAACTTCAAGAATCCTGAGTTTTGGGTAACTGCTGTTGGGGAGGCGGCGCTGGCTTCTGGTTCTCCTCAGTCAGGAGACTGTTGTGCTGTGTGTTTTCTGCTTGGTTTAAAACCTGCACCTTCATCGCTGCCAATTCCGCATCTACATCATTAGATTCCAAAGAAGTAAATTGTGTTTCCAAGTCATTGCCACTGAGTTGAGCTATTGCTTCTGATTTAGCTTCGATCTGCAAAACTTTTTCTTCCATCCGCTCAAAAGCACTCAGACTGCTGGTAGCAGAAACTCCGCCGAGCATTTCTTGGAGGCGATAAGACGCTTCGGCAGAACGGGCGCGAGCAATATACATATCTTTTTTAGTTTTTGCCTCGCCAATTTTTAACTCCAGCGATCGCATATCCTTTTTTAGCCTACCTACTATCTCGTTTTGCTGCTCTATCTGGGAAAAGAGGGCTGTAGTGGTTTCTTTATAAGCTTGGCGCTTAGTTAAAGCTTCGCGTGCTAGAGGTTCATTGCCTTGTTGCAGGGCTAATTGGGCGCGGCGATACCATTCTTCTGTTTGAGACTGAGCCGCCCCCGCCTGTCGTTCGGTGCGTTTTTGGGTAGCGATCGCTTGGGCGACACCCTGCCGCAACCGCACCAGATTTTCCTGCATCTCCAGGACAGTTTGCTCCAGAATCTTTTCTGGATCTTCTGCACCACCGATCAAACTATTGAGATTAGCGCGAATCACCCGCAGGATACGCTTGATAAATTCCATCTCTGCTCTCCATTCACGAATCAGCCAGGGTTATTTCATTGTCCCCCAGTCCGCCAGGGAATAAATTCCCCATCTCACAGCTAAACTCAGTTAAAACCGACTATCAATAAGCTTTTGAGTCCGTTAAAACGGACTTACACTATAAGAAAAGGAAATTTATTTCCGGGCAGGTTATGCCAAGAATAAAATAGCCCTGACTACTCAGCACTCCTAACTCTTATCTGATGGTATCGTAGATTTTTGCAACTCATGGCTGCTGAACCCGTGCGTTAATTCCCTTTGCCTGTAACAGTTGCATCTGTTGTTTTACTTGCGCTTTAGTTTTAAAAGCACCCAGATAAATCAATTCTTTATTGGCTGATAAATAAGCATCGGGGACTACTAAACGAGCTGAAGCTAAAGCCGCGCCATTATTGTCTATCACTACATGATAAAACCCATCTGTTGCTGGTTTGATTTCTGCATTCAGCTTTGGTGAGGTTGTGATTGGCGTAGGCGAGGTTCTTGTCGTTGAAGTGGGAGGCAAATTCAGGGGGGGCAAAGGCTGTACTGTCGGTAGTGGTGCTAAAGCGATCGGATTTGTCGGTTTTAGGGCTGTGTTGGGGCTAGGCAATGCCGCTTGAGGATTTGCGGGGTTTTGGGCAACGACTGGATTAGGCACAACTGCGAGGGTTGATTGGACTTTAGGTTGTAAGCCAACTACATCATTAGGATCTCTCACTTCAGGAAACTCTTGGGCAGCTAGATTAGGATACTTGGGTATAGAACTGCTTGGTGGCTGGATTTGAGGCTGGACATTACTCCCAACTTCCTGAGTATTTTCTGGTGTGGTAGACGAGTTACCGTTAAACAACTTGCCTAAATTCCATTGTGGCAAGCTTTTGGGATTGAACACTACATAACCCAAGGTAAGACTCGCCACCAATAGCAGCAACATAGAGCCGATACCCAAAGGTGATAGCAGACTGTCGTTATAATTGTTTGATTTCTTGGTTTCTGGTGGTTCTTCTTTCAGACTTCGCAGCAGTGCTTCACTAGATTCTAAATAGTCATCTGGCTGCTTAGGAGTGTCATCTAGCTGCAAGAGATTTTCGCTTTTAGTATCTTTAACGACTGTTGGCACGATGCTGCTAGTAAGGTTGGACGGGGGTAGTGGTAGTTGAGTTTCTGTTTTAGCAGAATCGGAGATAGGGGGCACATTGAGATTATTTAGTTCCTCAGTATTTGCCGTAGCTGGCGCTGGGTTGATCTCAGGATTCACAGCTACAGATGCAGGTGGCACGTCAATTTTTGCCGTAGCTGGCGCTGGGGTTGGCTGATGATTCACGGGTACAGATATAGGCGGCACATTGGTTTTAATTTCCGTTACTGATGACTGACTTGTGCCGGATGTTGTCGCAATGCCAGTCAACGGCTGGGTTTGACTGCTCATGTAACTTGTAACACGGGGCTGGTTAGATGACACCAAACCAGTTCGCGTGCGTCGGTATCGAGTTAACTCTTGATCTAGCGGCACCTCTAAACTCGCTAGTGCTGCTGCTAGTGCTGGTTTCAACCCAGAGGTTTTAGAGGATTGAGTACCGGAATCGTTCAGGGGGTTTTGAGTCATTGCCTCTGTGCCTCAAACATAGACTGCTCGAATTGACTTTAGATATATTTGTGATAATAGTAACGGAAATTATAAAGACTGGGCACTTGTACTGCCCTTCGGCTACGCTCAGGAACCGCGAAGTCGTTGGCGCAGCCTCTCGTAGAGAAGTATTGGGCATTGGTTATTCTCTTTGTCTCCCCCATCTCCCTCATCTCCCACCCTGCGGGTTCGCGTAGCGTTCCGTAGGCAAGCTAAAGCTACATCTCCCCCACTCCCCACTTTTAACGATGTCATTGAAATCAATTAATGATATTTTAGGCATTCTAGAAAAGCAGGCTAAATGGCAGGAGCAACCATTTCAACTTCTGCTGAAGTTTTGGGCAGAAATTGTTGGCCCAGTAGTTGCCGCACATACTCGACCATTGTCGATTCAGCGCGATGTTTTATGGGTAGCAACTTCTAGTGCTGCTTGGGCGCAAAACCTGACTTTTGGTCGCTCGTCTCTGCTTTTAAAGTTGAATAAAAAGTTGTCAACACCTTTGGTTGATATTCGCTTCTCTACTGCTAGCTGGCAGAATCCATCTGTGGAGAGAAAACAGCAACAAACGGTTTCGCCCCATGAGCATCCCAGTTACCTTGGTGATGAAATTAGCCGCCCTGATGTTACACCCACTAAGGATGTAAATGCTGCTTTTGGACATTGGACTAAGATCATGCGATCGCGATCGCATGGCTTACCCCTTTGTCCCCAGTGTGAATGTCCCACCCCGCCCGGCGAACTCCAACGCTGGGCAGTCTGTTCTGTCTGTGCTGCTAAACAGTTTTGAAGCTCAACAGACATTTCCCAACCGTTGCTTTGGGTGTCCCCGTGATCTAATCCATCGCATCAGTACCCATCCGAACAGCTATTTCCGGGCAGGGTTTATTAGTATGGATGTTAATCTTTCTTCTCTAGGCTGATTTCTCGCCGCCCATATTTCAGAACACTTGACATCCAAACTAACTCGTCCATAAACCTTTCCATGCGGCGAATGTAGGTTGGTTTGTCAATTAAATTGCCCGACTGATCAAATAGTTTCTGAACGTTGCTAAAGTTGAGGTCATAAAAAATAGTTATTAGCCCCAACTCCCGCATCACAGGTAAGAGGTTTTGGATTACCCTTGTGCCACCAAAGGGGCCTGCTGAAACGCCACATAGTCCAACGGCTTTATGAATGTATTCTTTGAGGCAGGTATCAAGAACGTGTTTGAGCAAACCCGGATAACCGTGATTATACTCTGGTGTAACGATAATTAATCCATCTGCTCGCTCAATAGTTGCAGAAAATTCAGGGTCTTTGAGTGATTCTCCGGCATCATCTGTAGCGATCGCAATATTTCTAATATCGATTAGTTCGGTTTCTAGGCGATCGTCTGCTGCAACCTGCTCCACAATAAATTTAGCAACGTATTCACTTTGGCGGCCTTGACGGGGAGTGCCAAGAATCACTGGAATAAATAAGGATGAATCTGACATAGTTTTTTATCTCGTTAAATTTCATAATTTTGACCTCTTGACAGGAACTACTGTGAGTGTTCAATTACCTCTAATTATTCAATAAAGTTTTGATGTACTTATTTGATTATTCTAGAGTTTCCATATTTAATTTTTGTCAATAGTTGCGTTTTTAATATCACCAATCAATTCATCAATCCTTGATTTTGTTGTGTTCCAAGAACACATAAAACGTACTCCTCCCACACCAATAAATGTATAAAACTGCCAATTCTTTGCTTTTAAGGCGTGAATGACTTGTTCTGGTAGTTTAACAAACACGGCGTTGGCTTCTCTAGGAAACATCAAGTCAACACCTTCGATGTTTAATAGTTGATTTTCTAAGTATTCAGCACATTGATTAGCATGTCTGGCATTTTTTAGCCAAGCACCAGTTTCCAATAAACCCAACCAGGGAGCAGAAATAAACCGCATTTTTGAGGCTAGCTGACCTGCTTGCTTACATCGATAATCAAAATCCTCTGCTAGTTCTTTGTTGAAGAAAATAATGGCTTCACCTAATGCCATTCCATTTTTTGTACCACAAAAGCACAACACATCCACTCCCGTTTTCCAAGTAATTTCAGCAGGGCTTTTATTCATCGCGGCAACTGCATTTGCAAAACGAGCGCCATCCATGTGAATCTTTAAGTTATACTTTTTCGCAACTTCTTTAATTTTAAGAAGTTCTTCAATAGAATATAAAGTTCCTAATTCCGTTGATTGGGTGACGCTAATAACTTTAGATTTGGGATAATGAATGTCAGTACGTTTAGTGACAATTGACTCTATCGCCTCTGATGTTAACTTGCCATTTTTACCTTGAGCAAGTAACAGTTTAGAACCATTAGATGCAAATTCAGGTGCGCCACATTCATCTGTTTCTATGTGAGATGTTTCATGACAAATGACGCTATGATATGACTGACAAAGGGCAGCTAAAGATAAAGAATTTGCGGCTGTACCGTTAAAGGTAAAAAATACTTCACAATCAATTTCAAAGAGTTTCCGAAAATAATCTGTGGCTTTTTGAGTCCATTCATCATTTCCATAGGCTGGAACACTACCTTGATTTGCCCTAATCATATATTCCAGCGCTTCGGGACAAATACCAGAGGAATTATCACTTGCAAACTGTTCTGAGTTACTATTCATCATCTCTATGTTAATTTGTCTCAGTAATTTTTACAATATTAGTAAATAATTTTGCCACTTGCCAACTCTGGTAATTACAAGAATTTTGGATAGTAAACTAAATGTTTCTATATAGCAATCCTAAATGAGTTGTGAAAAAACTCTCTGTTTTTTATACTTCTATGAGGTAGTTGCAAGATATATTCATTTGCGTTCATATTCACGTTCTATAGTTACTAAGTTAAGTATCTACAGCTAATATTCCCCACTTCGCAAGCTATATAAAAATATATCTCACAACTTAACAATAAAACTATCTTGCAGATGAAAGTCAGCCTCCGCACCTCGATGAGTTAACGCCCAATAAGTCACTTTACCATCTCTATATTTAATAACGGTAGTAATGCCAACTTCAATAGTTTGGTCTTCCGAGACGATTTTATCCAAATCGACATCTAACGCAAGTACCAAAGCATCAGCTTGATTCTGAACACTAAACGGAAGTATTGTAAAAGCTGTTTCCTCTTGCATTCCTTGACGGTAGGCATCAAAGCGATAGACATTCCAGTGTCCTGCGTGGGAGAGGTTGAATTCCCAATACCGTAGAGAATCTTTGATCCCAACGAAGAACTCAAAGCAAGTGTCTTTCCATAGTTCATGCTTGCGTGATGGGGTGTTTGATCGTGAAGCAATCCCAATTTCTTTTAAGTCGCCTTCAAGCATATAGTGAATGATAAGTTTATTACCATTTCGGGCGATATTACCTGCAATTTTCAAATTAGGCAGGGATTTTGTCGAAGGAAAGGGTTGCAGGGAAAATGTCTGCTCGTTCATTTCATGTCTTTAATAATGTTGCGAATCTGCATTTCTTGAGATTCAATACTTTCAGTAAGCTTAAACTGGACGATCGCTCTTGCCAAGTTATGTTCTGAGTGCTTGACTTTGAAGTAGATATTCCCTGCTAAATAATCAGCAAAAAATCTCAGTCCTAGTTCAAAGCTGATCAGACGGATGGCATCGTATATATATGCATAGTCATTCTCAGTCAGAAACGCCTTTGCTACCGAGAGATAACCTTTTAGAATTCCCTGACACAAATCAGTATCGAAATAAATACTTTCCCAATTCTCGGTTTCTTCACCAGCCGGATTGCAACCCGATCGCAAGCAATCACCAATATCGTAATGTACCAGACCGGGTTTAACAGTGTCCAGGTCTATGACACTGACGGCGTGCTGGGTAACAGTGTCAAACATAACGTTATTGATTTTTGGATCGCCGTGCATCAAACGCAGAGGTAGTTTGCCTTCAGATTTGGCATTTTCTAGGATATGTGCAAAGGTTTGGCGATCGCTAACAAACTGTAAACAATAATTAACTTCAGCAGATTGACGCGCCCTAGTTTTCGCCAACACTTCCTCGTAATGTTGGAGATAAAGCGGTGTAATATGAAATCCTTCGAGGGTGTCAGCAAGTTTTTCTGGTGGCAAATCGCTGATCAGATTGTGGAACATCCCCAAGGCATAACCGATTTCTTTCGCCTGGGTGCGATCGCGCATCCTATCAAAAGATTGGGAACCTTCAATAAAACTAATCGCCCGCCAAAAGGAGCCGTTTGCATCCCTCCAGTGGTCTTGAGCATCCTTGGTCAACAGTACGCGTGGTACTTCCCAGCGACGACTGAGTGGGGTGTGCTGTAAGCGTTTATGAACATGCTCAGTGAAGGTACGCATATTCTGCATAATCAGTTGTGGCTGACGAAACACCTGCGTGTTGATGCGTTGCAGGACAAAATGTTGTTCTTCTAAGCAATCTAGAGTTACTAAGAATGTGTCATTGATATTACCACTTCCAAATGCTTTAACGCCTGTAACCTTCCCCCATTGGGCAAATTGGTTAGCGATGGCTGCGCCCGCCGTTCGCAAAGCGTCTCGTTGGCGCAGCCTCTCGTAGAGAAGAGAAGGCATCGCAACTAGATTTTCTGCGCCCTGTGTATTGAATTCTTCTGTCATGTTTGTGTTTGACCTCCTCACGTATATTGCACAAAGGCAATAGACATCTGGTGAAAATGACGTAGGGACAATTCATGAATTGTCCCTACCAAGGATTTCAAGCAACGCAGAATTAATTTTCACCAGATGTCTAATAGGGGATATCGTAGCGCAAGTGTCAAGATAATTCATAATTCATAATTCGTAAATAAATATCACCTAACTGATTGTGATAAATGTAGTTTTTGAACATGGTTATAAATTTTTACCAGAAATTACGGTATGAATGGTATTTAGAGTAACTAGGATTTCT
>Ga0123338_10004552_pt1 | contig 12079 bp, 15 predicted proteins | sample grotaG_FD_89793 | JGI IMG/M metagenome (GOLD analysis project Ga0123338, IMG submission 89793) | Glacier valley bacterial and archeal communities from Borup Fiord, Nunavut, Canada, to study Microbial Dark Matter (Phase II) -... | ecosystem: Environmental > Aquatic > Freshwater > Ice > Glacier ... | reverse complement strand
CGAAGCTTCGGTCATCGAACTGATCGTGCTCGAAGCCGCGAAGCGTCCGGTGAGCGCGGTCGCCGATCAGGTGGAAGTGCGCGATGTCGCGCGCGTGCGCGTCACGAGCGACCGCGCGGTCGCGCTGACCCTGCTGTTCGATCCCGATTACGCGCTAGACGACCGGATCGTCATGGAACAGTTCCTCGCCTGAGCGCCCGCGCCTTGCGCGCGCGTTCATGCCTTGTCATGGCCCGCGCGGCTAAGTGCCCCCGCATCCCCGGCAGGAGACCCGAGATGATAACCCGTTTGCTCGCCGCCGCAGCGGCGCTGACCGCTCTTGCCGCCGCACCCGCGCCCGGCACCCCGCGCCCCGGCCAATGGGAGGCGAGCGTCCATCCGCGCGCCATCCCCATCCCCGATTCGATCGCGCGCGATACCGGCGACCTGTTCCGCCGCCTAATGACCGAACCTTACACGAGCAAGCTGTGCCTGAAGCGCAAGGCCGCCGATCCGGCGTCGCTGTTCGCCTTCACCGGCGATGCGAACAAGAGCCAGAAAAGCTGCACCGCAACGCATGTCGATCTGCACGACGGCCAAATGACCGGCGAGGCGAGCTGCACCGAGAGCGGCAACCCGTTCACCGCCACGCTTGCGGGCAACTACGACGCGCAGTCGCTGCATTACGATGTCACGCGCGTGAAGGGTGGACTCGACCGTCCGGGCACGATTGCGGCAAGGGTGGATGCGAAGCGCACGGGATCGTGCGGATAATCACCGACGGAGGAATGACGCCATGATGGGTTACGCAACGATCGGCACGAACGACATGCCGCGCGCCCTCGCCTTCTACGATGCGCTGCTCGCCGATGTCGGCGGACGGCGCGGGATGGACTTGGGTGAGCGCGGCTGCATCTATGTTGGCAAGACCGTGGGCGAGCAGATGCTCGGCGTCATGCGGCCCTACGATAACCAGCCCGCCACCCCGGGCAACGGCACGATGGTCGCGCTGACGGCACCCGATCCCGCGACGGTGGACCGCCTGCACGCCCGGGCGCTCGCGCTCGGCGGCACGGACGAAGGCGCGCCGGGCCCCCGCCCCGCCGAAGGTTCGCCCTTCTACGGCGCCTATGCGCGCGATCTCGATGGCAACAAGCTCGCCTTCTATCACTGGCGGCAGTCTTAGGTCTGGACGCGCCAAAAGGAACCTGCGCCATGTCCAGAACACCGCTGAACTTCATCGCCCATGTCCGGGCGACGCCCGGTGCCGAGCAGACGGTTCACACCGCGATCGAGGCTTGCGTTGCGCCCACGCGCGCCGAGCCCGGCTGCATCAACTACGATCTCCACCGGAATGCGGACGATCCCGCGATGTTCGTCCTCTACGAGGGGTGGGAAAGCCAAGCCGCGCTCGACGCGCATATGCGGACCGAACATTTCAGGGCGCTCGGCGCGGCTCTCGGTGGCAATGTCGTACTCGCGCCCGATGGTCGGCCGTTTACCGGCGAGGCGCTGACGATGCTGACCGACCGGGCACCGCCAAAACCCTAGACATTGAATCGGAACAACAGGATATCGCCGTCCTTGACGAGATAGTCCTTGCCTTCCGAACGCAGTCGCCCTGCATCGCGTGCGCCCGCTTCGCCGTTGTATTTGATGTAATCCTCGTAGGCGATCGTCTCGGCGCGGATGAAGCCGCGCTCGAAATCGGTGTGGATCGCGCCCGCTGCATTGGGCGCGGTTGCACCCTTGTGCACCGTCCACGCGCGCGCCTCCTTGGGGCCGACGGTAAAGAAAGTCAGCAGTGTCAGCAGATCGTAGCCCGCGCGGATCACCTGCGCGAGGCCGGTTTCCTTCAGGCCCAATTCGCTCAGGAACTCGCCGCGATCTGCCGGGTCCATCACCGCGATCTCCGCCTCGATCGCTGCCGAGATCGTCACCGTCCCCGCCCCGATGCTCGCCGCCATCGCCGCCACCCGCGCGGACTGGCTGTTGCCGGTGGCGGCCGATGCCTCCTCCACATTGCACACGTAGAGCACTGGCTTGCTGGTGAGCAGTTGGGCCTGTGCGAAGTGGCGCGCTTCGTCTTCGTCTTTGGGCACCACCAGCCGCGCGGGCTTGCCCTCGCGCAGCAGATCGAGCGCCTGGCCGAGCACGCTCGCCGCCGCCTTGGCTTCCTTGTCGCCCTGCGTTGCCTTCTTCGCCAGCGCCGGAACCCGCTTCTCGAGCGATTCCAGATCGGAAAGCATCAGCTCGGTTTCCACCGTCTCCGCATCTGCCACCGGATCGATGCGGCCTTCGACGTGCGTGATGTCATCGTCTTCGAAGCAGCGCAGCACGTGCACGATCGCATCGGTCTCGCGGATGTTGGCGAGGAACTGGTTGCCCAGCCCCTCCCCCTTGCTCGCCCCGCGCACCAGCCCCGCGATATCTACGAACGCAAGCTGCGTCTCGACGATCTTCGCACTGCCGCCGATCCGCGCGATCTCGCCGAGGCGGGCATCGGGCACGGGCACATTGCCCACGTTCGGCTCGATCGTGCAGAACGGATAATTCGCCGCCGCCGCCGCCGCCGTCTGTGTGAGTGCGTTGAAAAGAGTGGACTTGCCCACATTGGGCAGCCCGACGATGCCGCATTTGAAACCCATGGCGGAGGCTGTAGCGGCGTGTGCGCGGAAACGGAAACTCCGTGGACGCCGTGCCGACGCGGGCGTATCTTCGCAGCGATGGCAACCGCCTACGCCTGTCTCCTCGAGTCACCGCCCGCCCCAGCGATCGCCGACTACCGGCGCGCGCGCTTCTCGGCGGACGAGTTCCTGCGCATGGAAGAACTCGGCGCGTTCGCAGGCCACAAGGTCGAACTGGTCGACGGCGAGCTTTGGGAGGAATCCTTGCCCGGCTGGACCGACGGACGTTTACAGGCGCTCATCATTCGTCTGCTCGGGTCTGTTACAGACGACTCCCTCGTGCTCGTCGGCGAACTGCCGGTCAAAGTTTCGGACTGGACCGTGCGCGATTTCGACGTCGGCATGACCGTCCCCGATGTCGGCAGTGTGCGCGCGGTCGATCCCGCGCAAGTGGTGCTCGCGGTTGAGATCGCGGTCACCACGCTCAGCGGCGACCTCAACGTCAAGTCGCGCGAATACGCCCGCGCGGGGATCGCCACTTATTGGGTCGTCGATGTGGCGGCCGAGCTTGTCCACGCGATGCACACGCCGGGGCCGGACGGCTACGCCGGGCACGCACGCGTCAGCTTCGACCAACCGCTGGCGGTGCCGGGCGGGGGAGAGATCGTGATCGCGGGCTGAAGGTGTCCTCCCGTAACTCTCTCTGTGCCTATTTGGATAATTTACCTTGCATCGAACGCCATTTCCTCTAGCTCGGGGTCATGCGACATGCAGCAAGCACATCGGATTGGGGCGCGGGTATTCAGCGTGATTTTTTACGCTGATTAAGAACGGGCTTAGCTCCGTCCAGTCGTTTACCTGAGCAAAAGTTCAACCTAACTATGACGAACTTGGAAGACTTTCCGAAGGAAGCAGCGGCGGCGGAAGTTCGCAGCAGGCTGATGCACCCTCGACCAGTTCGACCGGCACTGGCGCGACCTTGTTGCAGACGCACCGGCACGAGCGTCGACACGCGAAAGCAGCGCCGCTCCCAGCGGCAATGCTCTACGGGGACGCACTCAAGGCGATCAGCGACAACAATCACTCGGGCCTCTCCGACGACATCGTTTTGGCTATGGCTTGTCGGGAATCGAAGTTGCGCCCCGGTTCCAGCAATGCCGTGTCTACCGCAAAGGGCCTGATCGGTGTCGCTCGGCTTGCGGTAAAGAACCTGCGAGATCGCGGGGGCTTCGACTTTTCCCGCGCAGATTTACTGATCCAGCAACAAACGTCGAATTGGGCATGCGTTATCTGGCGTTGCGGGTCAAAGACAAACATGGCGATGTCGGGCGGGCGCTGGACAGCTACGGCACGGGGCCGGGAACAGGCTATGCCGCATCGATACTGCGTGCTGCTGCCGCGCTGAAGGCCGACAAGCACCGCAATCCTCTTGCCGCATTGGCGCGATGGCTGGGCAAGCAGTGAGGTCGACGCCTCGATCTCTACGATGATGGTCGAAGCCCAGCATGTCGCGCCAAGCACCTTCAGCTCGGTTTTGGTCAAAACGCCGTTCGCCTACATGCCAATCAGCACCGGATCGGGCGATTTTATTGCTGAAATATTTTACCTGAAGGATGATATCCGACGACTTACGATCCGCTGCGTCAAGCTGTGCAAGTCCAAGAGTATTTTCTCCGACAACATCGACTACATTCCGGTCTCCATGTCGGTAACAGGAGATTTGGCACCGACCCTCTTGGTTACGACTTGGGCGAGCGGCTCAGCCTATCGGGTGTTCACCTATCGTATTGCCGATTCGGGGGTCGATCGCGTTCTCGCCCTTTCTTCATGCACGGTGCCGTATTTCGGCGTCAACACGCGCTATCGCTACATTGCCGTGACCGAGGGCACGTCCCGGTTCGATCGACGCTGGATAACGTACGTTTGGCGTGGCGGTCACTTCGTCAGAAAACCAGGCTATCCGGCCGTCCGCTGACCGGGCAGATCCATCAACTTTGCAAGGCTCACCCCTCATCTCCCGTGCGCCGTGCGACCTCGCTCATGAACCGCGGCGCGTCGCCCGCCACCAGCCACGGGGCTTCCGCCGCCACGGCATCGAGCATGTCCGTCACCCACGCCCGGTCGCTCTTCGCAAAGTCGCCCAGCACATGGCCCGTCACGCGGTCCTTGTGGCCCGGGTGGCCGATGCCGAGCCGCACGCGGTGGAACTCCGGCCCGATATGCGCGACGATCGAGCGGATACCGTTGTGCCCCGCCGCGCCCCAGCCGGTCTTTACCTTGACGCGGCCGGGGCCAAGATCGAGTTCGTCGTAGAACACCGTCAGGTCGGCGGGCTCGAGTTTGAAGAAGTCGAGCGCACGGCGGACCAACTGGCCGCTTTCGTTCATGAACGTTTGCGGCTTGAGCAGTAGCAGCTTCCCGCCCCCGATCCGCCCGTCCGCGCTTAGCCCGGCGAAACGCGCGCGCCACGGCTCGAAGCCGTACACATCGGCGAGCCGGTCCACGGCCATGAAGCCCACATTGTGCCGGTGCCCCGCATAGACCGGGCCGGGATTGCCCAGCCCGACCCAGACGCGCACCTACGACTTGGGCGCGGGCGCTTCGACCGGGGCGGCGTCCTCCGCCGAGCGCATCGCCGAGGGGGCGGCGATGGTGGCGATGGTGAAATCGCGGTCGGTAATTGCGGATACCACACCCTCGGGCAGCTTGACCGAGCTGATATGGATAGAATCGGGCACGTCGCGGCCCTCGAGGCTGATCACGATCTCGTCAGGAATATTGTCCGCGTCGCAGATCAGCTCGATCTCGTGGCGAACCACGTTGATCGTGGCACCGCGCTTGATGCCCGGCGATTTGTCTTCGTCCACAAAGCGCACCGGCACCGCAACCGTGATGCGCGATCCCGCACCAAGGCGCAGGAAGTCGACATGGATAGGGCGATCGGTAACCACATGAAACTGCACGTCGCGCGGCAGCGTCTGCTCCACGCGGCCGTCGATATCGATCGCGAAGCGCGTGTTCATGAAGTGGCCGTTCGAGAGCGCCTTGACCAGCAGCTTCTCTTCGATGTGGATGCCCGTCGCGGGGAGGCCTGCACCGTAAATTACGGCGGGAACCCGTCCGTTACGACGCAGCGCGCGAGAGGCTCCCTTGCCAACTCCGTCGCGCGGCGTCGCCTTCAGCGTCGCTTCGCTCATATATCTCTCCAGTAATGGCCGCGCGGCCTCCAGGGATGCGGGTGCGCGGGAAAGCCGAAGTGGTTAGCCGAAGGGACGCGCGAGATCAACCGGGCGCGGTCGCTACGCCGGTCACAAGCGCGATCGCCGCCATGCCCAGGCTGAGCGGCACACGCAGGCGCATCCACCATGCGGGCGCAAGCCGTTTGCGCGCCAGCCACGCATCGCCCGAGAGCGCCACCAGAAACAGCAACCCCAGCAGCATCAGCCCGACCGTCCGGGCTATCAGCATCGCGCACCATCCCGCGAGCGCAGGGAGCACGCTCGCGGCGAGCACCCCGCCCAAGGGCCGGGGCAGATCGCCGCGCGCCGCCAGCCCCCACCATGCACCGCCGAGGAAGCTCAGGATCACGGCATCGTAGGTGGCGCATACGGTCGCGGCGGTGGCGTGCCACTCGACCGGGCCCGCGAGCACGACCACACAGGCGGCGAGCGGCGGAAGCAGGCCGCCGAGACCCAGAAGCAGCGCAGGACGGGGCGGAGCGATCATGACGGGCACCCTACAGGAAGCTGCGCCAGCACAACCCGGTGCGCTGGAGGATATCGTGCGGCCCTCGGTCGCGGTCGTGGTGGGTACGGGCGGCGGCATTGGCGCAGCCCTCGCGGCAGCGCTCGGGCAGGCCGGGTTCGATGCGGTGCATGCGCTGTCGCGCGGCGGCGGTGCCGTGCCGGGCTGCATCGCGGGCACGATCGACGTGCTCGATGAGGCGAGCATCGCGGCAGCAGCGGCGCGGATCGAGGGGCCGGTCGGCTGCGTGATCGTGGCAACGGGCGCGCTGCACGGACCAGGGTTCGCGCCCGAAAAAAGCTGGCGGGCGATCGATCCGGACGCGTTCGCACGCGTGTTCGCGCTGAACACGACTGGCCCGGCGCTGGTGGCCAAGCATTTCCTGCCGCTGCTGCCGCGCAGGGGACGCGCGATCTTCGCTGCGCTGTCGGCGCGCGTGGGAAGTATCGGAGACAATCGCACCGGGGGGTGGCACGCCTACCGCGCGTCCAAGGCCGCGCTCAACATGCTGATCGCCAATTTCGCTATCGAACTGCGGGCGAAGAACCCCGATGCGCTTGCGGTGGGCCTGCATCCAGGCACGGTCGACACGCCGCTCAGCGCGCCGTTCCAGCGCGGCGTGGCGGAGGGCAAGCTGTTCGCGCCCGACTATTCGGCGGAGCGGCTGCTTGCGGTGCTGGGCGGCCTCGGTCCCGAAGACAGTGGCGGCTGTTTTGCGTGGGACGGCGCGCGGATCGCGCCATAGCCGTCCCCCGGCGCAAGTGCCGGGGGACGGTGGCAGCAGTTTATTGGGGTAACAGCACGGTATCGACGACGTGGATCACGCCGTTGGACTGGGCCACGTCCGCGATCGTCACATGCGCGACATCGCCCTTCGCATCGGTGATCGTCACGCCCGCGCCGGACTTCCTGGCAGTCAGCGTGCCGCCCTGCACCGTGGTGAGCGTCGCCGAACCATGGCCCGCCTTGATCTTGGCCAACAGATCCTTCGCGCCGACCTTGCCTGCAACGACATGGTAGGTGAGGATACCCTTCAACGTCTCGATATTCTCGGGCTTGAGCAGCGTATCGACCGTGCCTGCGGGCAGCTTGGCGAACGCCGCGTTGGTCGGCGCGAAGAGGGTGAACGGGCCAGGGCCGCTCAGCGTGTCGACGAGGCCCGCCGCCTTCACCGCCGCGACCAACGTGGTGTGAACCTTCGAATTGACGGCATTCTGGATGATGTTCTTGGACGGAGACATGGCCGCGCCGCCGACCATCTTGGTCATCCCGCGCGCGACCACGGGGGTGGCGATGGCAAGGGTGGCAGCCGCCAGCATAGCACCGAGCGCGAGCGAAGCCTTGAAACTCTTCATGCGAAATCTCCGGAAAAAGACGCCCCGGTAGCCGGGACCGAAGGTAACTACGCGTGCGCGGGCTGGAAGGATGCGCGGCATGATTGTTTCGCGCGCGTATGCCGCAGGCGGGAACAGCGCGTGCAGGCGGCCGTTGCCCGGCGGTGCCTCAATTCTTTTGGAGATACTGAAATGACGACCACCAGCACGCGCGAACGCGATACTTCTACGGATACCACCACCAACAGCCTGATCGCGGGCGCGGCGGGCTTCGGCCTCGGCCTGCTCGCAGCCGCCGGACGCAAGGCGGCGGTGCAGGCGGCAACCTATGCAGCGGGCGACTGGTTCGACGGTCTGAAGGCCGAGCACAAGATGGCGATCGGCATTTTCGACCTGATCGAGCGCACCACGACCGAAGACGTGAAGAAGCGCGCAGCGCTGCTCGTCTCGCTCCAGCACGCGCTCGGCAAACATGCGGTGCAGGAAGAAGACATCGTCTACTGCGCGGTCCGCGAGCATGGTGCGAAGGCGGAGGCCGACGATCTCAACCACGATCATGGCTATGTGAAGCAATATCTCTACGACCTCGAAATAATGGACAAGGCCTCGCCGCGCTGGATCGAGACCGTACGCGAATTCCGCGCGCTGATCGAGGCGCATGTCCGCAAGGAAGAGGATGACATCTATCCCCGCCTGCGCGCGCAGCTCAGCCCCGAGCAGAACAAGAAGCTCACCAACCGCATGAACCGAGAGGGCTTCAAGGTCGCCTGATCCGCCACAGGCTCCGGCATATACCGCAGGAGCGAAGTTCACGAAGTTCACAACGCGGTGCCCGGACGGTTCACGACACGATGCGTTTCGGGCGATTTCGACGGACAGGATCGGCACCGGGCGCGCGAGCATGGCGCGATGTTCGCCGGGCCGATCCTACAATTCCAGCGTCGCTTTGCGCGTGCCCTTGCCCTCGACTGCGCACCGCCTAAACCGCTGTGCAGCACAGACGCCCGAGGACATCGACCATGACCGCCACCGGCCACGACAGCCTGCACACCCGCCGCACGCTCACCGTCGAGGGCCGCGACTACGCCTATTATGCGCTGCCCGAGGCAGCGGCGCGGATCGGCGATATCGCGCGGCTGCCATTCAGCATGAAGGTGCTGCTCGAGAATCTGCTGCGCTTCGAGGACGGCGACACGGTGACGCCGGACGATTTCGCCGCGATGGCGGCGTGGCTGCACGGGCCGGTCGAGCGGGAAATCCAGTATCGGCCCGCGCGCGTGCTGATGCAGGATTTCACCGGTGTGCCTGCGGTCGTAGATCTGGCCGCGATGCGCGACGCGATGGCCAAGCTCGGCGGCGATCCGCAGAAAATCAACCCGCTGGTGCCGTGCGATCTGGTGATCGACCACTCGGTGATGGTGGACGAATTCGGCAGCGTGAGTGCCTTCAAGGACAATGTGGACCTCGAATACCGCCGCAATATCGAGCGCTATGAATTCCTGCGCTGGGGATCGGACAGCTTCCGCAACTTCCGCGTGGTGCCGCCGGGCACGGGCATTTGCCACCAGGTCAACCTCGAATATCTGGCGCAATCGGTGTGGACTTCGCCCGATGCTGGTGGCGCGATCGTCGCCTACCCGGACACGCTGGTGGGGACGGACAGCCACACCACGATGGTCAACGCTCTCGGCGTGCTCGGCTGGGGTGTGGGCGGGATCGAGGCGGAGGCCGCGATGCTGGGCCAGCCGGTATCGATGCTGATCCCCGAAGTCGTGGGCATGAAGCTGACCGGGCGGATGCGCGAGGGCATCACCGCCACCGATCTGGTGCTGACGGTCACCCAAATCCTGCGCGCGCACGGCGTCGTCGGCCGCTTCGTCGAGTTCTACGGCGAAGGCTTGCAGCATCTGACGTTGCCCGACCGCGCGACCATTTCCAACATGGCACCCGAATATGGCGCGACCTGCGGCTTCTTCCCTGTGGACGCGGTGACGATCGACTTCCTGCGCTTCACCGGGCGCGACGAGCACCGCATCGCGCTGGTGGAAGCCTATTGCCGGGCACAGGGCATGTTCTACGAGGCGGGCGCGGCCGATCCGGTGTTCACCCAGACGATCGAACTCGATCTTGGATCGGTGGTGCCGAGCCTTGCGGGGCCGCGCCGTCCGCAGGACCGGGTGGCGCTCGATGGGCTGGACGAAAGCTTCGCCACCGATCTGACCGCGATTTGGCACAAGCGCGGCGACGAGCCGCGTGTGGCGGTAGGCGACACCGGCGCGCACGATCTGGGCGACGGCGATGTGGTGATCGCTGCGATCACGAGTTGCACCAACACTTCCAACCCCAGCGTGCTGTTCGGCGCGGGGCTGGTGGCGCGCAAGGCGCGCGCGCTGGGGCTGAGCGTGAAGCCTTGGGTGAAAACGAGCCTTGCGCCCGGCAGCCAGGTGGTGACCGATTATCTGGGCAAGGCGGGGCTGACCGCCGACCTCGACGCGCTCGGCTTCAATCTGGTGGGCTATGGCTGCACCACCTGCATCGGCAACAGCGGGCCGCTCGCCGAACCGATCAGCGAGGCGATCGGGAAGAACGATCTGGTGGCGGCAGCCGTGCTGAGCGGCAACCGCAATTTCGAGGGGCGGATCAGCCCGGACGTGCGCGCCAACTATCTCGCCTCGCCGCCGCTGGTGGTGGCTTACGCTTTGGCGGGGACGGTACGGCGTGACATGGTGCGCGAGCCGCTGGGCGAGGGCACCAACGGCCCGGTGTATCTGGCGGACGTGTGGCCGTCCTCCGCCGAGATCGACGCCGCGATCCGCGATTGCGTAACGAGCGACATGTTCCGCGCGCGCTATGCCAAAGTGTTCGAGGGCGACGCGCGCTGGCAGGGGATCAAGATCGAGGGCGGCGCCACCTACACATGGAACCCGGCCTCCACCTACGTCCAGAACCCGCCCTATTTCGAGGGCATGACCATGACCGCCACCCCCATCGAGGACATCGTGGCCGCGCGCCCGCTGGCGATCCTGGGGGACAGCATCACGACCGATCACATCAGCCCCGCCGGATCGATCAAGGTGAGTTCGCCCGCAGGCACCTACCTCACCGAACGCCAGGTCAGCCGCCCCGAGTTCAACAGCTATGGCGCGCGTCGCGGCAACCACGAGGTGATGATGCGCGGCACCTTCGCAAATATCCGCATCCGCAACGAAATGGTGCCTGGCGTCGAAGGCGGGGTGACCAGGCACCTGCCCAGCGGCGAGACCATGGCGATCTACGATGCCGCGATGGAGTATAAGCGCGAGGGCGTGCCGCTGGTGATCGTGGCGGGCAAGGAATATGGCACCGGATCGTCGCGCGACTGGGCGGCGAAGGGCACGACCTTGCTCGGCGTACGCGCGGTGATCGCCGAATCGTTCGAGCGCATTCACCGTTCCAACCTGATCGGCATGGGGGTGCTGGCGCTGACCTTTGCGCCCGGCACGGACCGGCGGTCGCTGGGGCTGGACGGTAGCGAGCGCTTCACCGTCCGCGAGGTCGCGGCACTACGGCCAAGGCAGATGCTGACGGTGGAAGGCGAACGCGCCGACGGCACGCTGTTCAGCTTCGAGGCGCGGTGCCGGATCGATACCGAGAACGAGCTGGCGTATTTCCACGCGGGGGGGATTTTGCCGTATGTGTTGCGGCGGCTGGCTGCGTGAAGCGCAATAACACGAAACGTGTTGCCTTTCCACTATAATCCACTTAGATGGGGGTAATGCGGACGGTCAGCTACACCCGTGACGCGCGGCGGACCCTTCTAAAACTCCCGCGTCCCACGGCCGAGCGGATCGTAAGCAAGATCGACCAGCTCGCGGCCGATCCGGTGTCGCTCGTCAACAATGTGAAGGCATTGAAGGGTGGCGATGGGTTCCGCTTGCGGGTGGGCGATTATCGCGTGATCTACACCGAGACGCTGATCGTGTTGACGATCGTCAAGATCGGCCATCGCGGCGGCGTCTATGATTGAGGCCTGACATCATGGACTACGCCCCCCAGCACATCGCCGCGCCCGACGGCACACCGCTCGTGGTGATTGCCGAGGCCGAATATGACCGGCTGATCGAGGCCGAGCATCTGGCGCTCGACCGGATCGACGCCGAACGGCTGCCCGAACTGATCGCGCGCGCGGCTGCGGAGGGCAGCGTGCCGGGCGCGGTGGTGACCGCCGAGCTTGGCGGGGCGCACCCGGTCGCGGCGTGGCGCGCCTATCGCGGCCTCACCCAGGCCGCGCTCGCAGCGCGCGCGGGCCTCAGCGCCGCCGCGATCTCGCGCATCGAGGCGACCGCCCCCGGTTCGGGCCGCGTGGCGACCCGGCGCGCGCTGGCGGCGGCGCTGGGCGCGCCCGAGTGGGCGCTG
>Ga0123338_10004551_pt1 | contig 12079 bp, 12 predicted proteins | sample grotaG_FD_89793 | JGI IMG/M metagenome (GOLD analysis project Ga0123338, IMG submission 89793) | Glacier valley bacterial and archeal communities from Borup Fiord, Nunavut, Canada, to study Microbial Dark Matter (Phase II) -... | ecosystem: Environmental > Aquatic > Freshwater > Ice > Glacier ... | reverse complement strand
TGCCGAATCGGCCCGCGACGCGGCGCTTGCCGGCCGAGCGGCAGCAGAAGCTGTCTCCGTCGCCGATGTCTCCACTGGACGCCGGGCCAACGACGATGCAGTTCGCCAACGCGACGCCGATCAGCTGCTGACTGCCGAGCAGCAGCGCTCACAGCAACAGGCGACACGTGCTGTGCAATCGACGGCAGAGGAATTGCGCCAGCTTGCCGCATCACTCGACGCTGCGGCGCGATTGATCGATACGGGTCGAACTTCTGATGTTGGCGAGATGGGGACATTCAGTCATCAGCCGATGCATCGCCGTCGCAGCCGCACGGCACGGCGGGAGCCGCTTGCGATACCCGGAGGGCTCCACGGCGACACTGCCGCCGCTGCCATCCACCTGTTGAGACATCCCGGCGTATTGGTGATCGTCGACGGTTACAACGTGGCGATGCTCGGCTGGCAGGAACTGAAACTCGAGCAGCAACGGTCTGCGCTGTTGCAAGCACTCGACGATCTCGTCCGCCGTCACGGTACGCGCATTCTCGTGGTTTTCGACGGTACCGATGTCGGCACGATCGCCGGTCCGGGGACTGGACGTCGCCTCGTACGCGTCGTCTTCTCGGAACACGGTGTCACCGCGGATGACGAGATCCGGCGACTCGTTTCGATGCAGCCGGTGCGTCAGCCGATCGTCGTCGTCACGAACGACCGAGCGATCGTCAACGATGTCCGCCAGCACGGCGTCAATCCAGTCTCGTCCGACGTGCTGCTCGCTGTCATTCGCCGCTGATTGGATCCTGGCGAACCCCCCGAGTCACCGAATATCGCAGCGGCGGCGACATCTCGTGACTCGGCCCATCCATCTGGCATCGGAGCGCGGGGAAACTCTGTTGCACCGGCATGGTTTGATGCTGATGGGTGGAGGCCCAACACACGCTGGATGATCCAGCCCCATTGCTTCCGGAGCCAATCATGAACACACAGCACATCGATCACGGCGACAGCAACAGCAGCGATCTGGTGATCGACTGCAGCACCTGCGTGATGCGGCGCACCACTGCCTGCAGAGACTGCATGGTGACGTTCCTGCTCGAGTCGGGTGATGCGCGGACGAACGACTGCTCGACCGCCTTCGTCCGCCACGCCGCGAACCGCCACCCGTCGGTCGCTGCATCCGCTGCGGTGACCTCATCCGTATCAGAACCGGCGATGGTCTTCGACCTCGCCGAACAGCGCGCCATGCGGGTCTTGTCAACGGCCGGCTTGCTCCCAGAACTGCGCTACCAGGCAGGTAGCTGACCCGCCAGTGGCTGAGTCGGCTTCGGTGGATGGTGATGCAATCGGTGGCGCGATCGTGTCCTCGTTCGTGGCGTCGTTGTCGATGGAACCGGGGTATGCCATGGCAGCTGACCGGTCGACAGGGATGCTCCCACCCGGACCGAGCAGTCACGCAGGCCGCTACCGTACTGGCCGTGGATACCGGTGTCGCCGAGCAGGCCGAGCAGGTCGACTCGTTTCTCGACGGCACCGACGAACTCTTCACGATCGGACGACATCACGGTCTCGATGCCGTCGGCGTGGCGCCGGCTGCTGTGCTCGAACGTGCCAGAGCGGCACTGATCGAACGGCGGGCGGCGGGCCTCGACGGTGGAATGCAGTTCACCTATCGCAATCCGCAACGATCGACCGATCCGTCGAAGGCCGTCGCCGGGGCGCGGTCGATCATTGTCGGTGCTCGCAGCTACTCGCTCGATACGCCGGCACTTCCGGACGAAGCGAGCGGACGCGTCGCCCGGTACGCATGGGTCGATCACTACCGCCCGCTGCGCGAGGGTCTGTGGGCGATGGCCAAACACTTGCGGACGCTCGGCTACAAGGCGATCGCCTTCGCAGATGACAACAGCATCGTCGACCGAGAGGCCGCCTACCTCGGTGGGCTCGGCTGGTTCGGGAAGAACGCCAATCTGCTGCTCCCGAAGTCCGGCAGCCTGTTCGTACTCGGTTGCGTGATCACCACGGCCGAGCTTGCGGCCGCTGACCAACCAATGGCAGACGGATGCGGCGTGTGTCAGCGCTGCATCGACGGTTGTCCGACGGCGGCCATCGTCGCGCCTGGCGTCGTCGACGCCAACCGCTGCCTGTCGTGGCTTCTGCAGAAACCAGGCACGTTTCCCGTTGAATTCCGTGAAGCGCTCGGCGACCGGATCTACGGGTGCGACGATTGTCAGGACGTCTGCCCGCCGAACAACCGTTTCATCCAGATCCAGCGGCGGACCGACTGGCAGCAGCCTGTCGCCTGGGTGGATCTCGTCGAACTGCTGAAGCTGTCGGACCGCGAGATCAAGTTCCGTCATGGCAGTTGGTACATCCACCAGGGTGAGGTTCGTTGGGTGCGACGGAATGCGTTGATCGCCCTCGGCAACGTCGGTGACCGTAACGATGCCGGGACCCGAGCGGTCATCGCCGACTATCTGAGCGGTGACGACGAGATGTTGCGTGAACACGCCCAATGGTCCGCTAACAGACTCGGGCTGCATGCCGATTTCAGCGTTGACACGGACGGGGATGCCGGTGCCGGAGCCGATGGAGCCCGTCGATGAAGCACCTGCTCGTCACCAATGACTTCCCGCCGAAGATCGGCGGTATCCAATCGCTGCTGTGGGAGTGGTGGCGCCGGCTTCCCCCTGAGTCATTTGCCGTCCTGACGAGTCCCTACGCAGGCGCAGCCGAATGGGATGCGACGCAGCCGTTCGAGATCAGGCGTATCCCCGAACCGGTGCTGCTGCCGCATCCGCACATGGTCAACCAGATCAACTCAATGGCAGCGTACGTCGGTGCCGAACGCGTCGTCCTCGACCCCGCACTGCCGCTCGGGCTCGTCGGGCCGTCGCTGCAACTGCCGTACGACCTCGTGCTCCACGGGGCGGAGGTGACGGTGCCAGGGCGACTTCCCGGTTCGAAACAGACCCTTGCCTTCGCGTTGAACAGGGCACAGACGATCATCGCCGCCGGCGGCTATCCGGCTGCCGAGGCGCTCGCCGCTGCCGGGCACGACCTGCCGATCACGATCGTCCCGCCGGGCGTCGACACCGAACGTTTCCATCCGTTGTCGCCAGCCGAACGGCGACAGGCGCGCCTACGGCTCGGTCTACCACTCGATGCCACGATCGTCCTCAGCATCAGCCGACTGGTTCCGCGGAAGGGTTTCGACGTGACGATCAAGGCCGTCGCCGCCCTCGCCTCGACTCGCGCCAATCTCGTGATGGCGATAGCCGGTCACGGTCGCGACCGTGAGCGACTCGAAGGCATCGCCGCGTCGGTTGGTGCGCCGACGATCTTCCTCGGTCGCGTACCGAACGATGATCTCCCCGATCTCTATGGATGCGCCGATGTCTTCGCGATGGCCTGCCGCAATCGGTGGCTCGGCCTCGAACAAGAGGGGTTCGGCATCGTTTTCGTCGAAGCTGCCAGCGCCGGGATCCCACAGGTTGCCGGTCGCAGCGGCGGAGCGCACGAGGCAGTCGTCGACGGTGGGACCGGCTTCGTCGTCGATCGCCCCGACTCGGTCGACGACGTGGCGAGGTCACTCGCCCGGCTGATCGACGATCCGCTGTTACGAGACGAGATGGGGAAGGCCTCGCGGACCAGGGCGGTGACCGAATTCTCCTACGACGTTCTTGCCACGCGCCTCGGAACGGCGCTTGGCGCACTGGCATGATGAAGGTGTTTCAGAAGCAGAAGCGCACGAGGACATCGCTGACATGAAGACGAGGATCATCACCCTCAACCTGATTGCGACCGTGCTGTTCGCTGCCGTCGTGCTGCCGGCTGCGTTCGTCGATACCGGTTGGTCCGACACCACCACGATTGCCCTGTGTATGACGTTGTTCGCAGTCGGCACGTTCGGATTCCTGGCCTCATTCCCGACCGCCTTCGAACGCAGCCGCCGCGAGGAGATCGGCGCAGCGAACCTCTATCTGCTCACCGGGGATGCCATCCCGAAGAACGTCAAGCGAAAAATGCTCGGGGCGTTGCTCCTACAGGTCGCTGTCGCCCTCACCGTTGCATCCATCGGGATCTCCCGGCAGCAGAACGCCAACCGCCTCAACCCGATGGCCTTCGCCGTACTCGTGCCGATGCTCGGATTCGGGCTGAACGGCGTCTGGGCGGCGCGCTACGGGAAGTTCGGGCCTAGGATTCCCGCACCCGAGCGTGTCGGGCGCCATGTCGCTACCGCTGGCGACAGCGAAACTCCTGATATTCCAGATAGCGACGTCGAAATGGAGCAGAATTCGAGCCATGGCTGAGTCGGCATCACAGACCACAACAATCGAAGCCCCTCCGCAGCACGTCTTCGACGTCGCCACGGATTTCGAGCGCTATCCCGAGTGGGCCAAAGACGTCAAACAGGCGGTTGTTCAGGCGCGAGACACTCAGGGACGGGCAACGGAAGTCGAATTCCGCGCCTCCGCCCTCGGCCGCAGCACGCACTACACGCTGGCCTACGACTACGCCAACGCTCCTCAGGTCCTCGGCTGGTCGATGGTCAAGGGCGACATCATGCGCGCCATCGACGGTGCCTACAACTTCGCTCCCGCCGAATCCGGCGAGCACACCGCTGTCAAGTACGACCTGTCGATCGAACTCGTCGTGCCGCTGCCCGGCTTCGTGAAGCGTCGCGCAGAGGTCCGCATCCTCAACACGATCCGCGAGCTCAAGGCCAGAGCCGAGTCGTGAGCCGCCTCGCCGGCAACCGTTCTTGATCGGCATATTCACGGCCGGAGGGCCGTCGTGAGCCGTCTTGCCGGGATAGATGTCGGTGGGACGAAATGCCTCGGCGTCGTCATCGACGACGAAGGTCACCTCCTGCAGCAGACGCGGCTTCCGACGCCGTACGGCGGTGACGCGCTCGTTGCGACCCTTGCCGAACTCGCCGGCCAGCTCGAGCCGTACGACAGTCTCGGTATCGGCATCCCAGGTCTCGTCACGAACGAGGGCATCCTGCGTGCGGCACCGAATATCGGCGGCATCGCCGATACTCCAGTCGGACCACGGCTTCGTGAACGGCTCGGCCATTCTGTCGAGGTCGACAACGACGGGACGTGCGCTGCTGTCGCAGAGTGGAAGCTCGGTGCCGCCAGGGGAGCGAAGGACGTCATCATGGTGACGCTCGGTACGGGTATCGGTGGCGGCATCATTGCCGGGAACCGTCTGCAACGCGGTGCCAACGGCTTCGCCGGCGAGATCGGGCACATGCTCGTCGATCCCAACGGACCGGATTGCCCGTGCGGGCGGCGCGGTTGCTGGGAGCGTTTCGCGTCAGGCTCTGCGCTGGGTTGGCTCGCCAGGCGTGCAGCCTCGGAGGGTCGCCTCGCCGGAGTCGTGCCGCCTGAAGGCGACATCCACGAGATCCGTCCCGAAACGTTGACGCAAGCAGCGAGGGAGGGCAACTCGAACGCCGTCGCGGTACTCGACGAATTTGCCAGATGGGTCGCCGTCGGCCTGGTCAATCTGACGAACATCCTCGACCCTGCGATGTTCGTCCTCGGCGGCGGGTTGGCGGAACTCGGATCGTTACTGCACGGACCGGCGAGCCGCTGGTTCCGCGAGTTGCTGTATCAGCCGCACTTACGCCCGCATCCGCAACTGGTCATCGCCGAACTCGGCGAACGAGCGGGCGCATACGGGGCGGCGATCCTTCCGACCGTCCACGTCTGACCCGAGCACGGTTCGAGTTCCTGCGAGGGTTGGAGCAGAACGTGGACGTCGTGTCCACAAAGTGACTCATCGCTCACAACGCCCATCGCTCGGGAAACGGGGGAACCAGCTCAGGCGTGGTCTCCCGGCTTGATGTAGTTCGCCTTGCTGATCTCGATTTCGCGCCACGCCGCCTTTTTGTTCTCGAAGCCGGCGGTGATCGACGTCTTGCCGGGCTCGAGCGCCTTGTAGACGTCGAAGAAGTGCTTGATCTCCTCGAGGAGCTGGTCCGGCATGTCCTTGAGGTCTTCGACACCCTTCCAGCGAGGCTCGTTGTGCGGTACGCAGATGACCTTGGCGTCAGGGCCGGCCTCGTCCTGCATCCACAGCAGCCCGATCGGTTTGGCCTCGACGATCACGCCGGGATACACCGGATCTTCCAGCAGCACGAGAGCGTCGAGCGGGTCACCGTCTCCGGCGAGGGTGTCGGGGATGAAGCCATAGTCGGCTGGGTAGGTCGTCGCCGTGAAGAGGCGGCGGTCGAGGTAGACCTTGCCATCTTCGTGGTCGATCTCGTACTTGTTGCGGCTACCACGAGGAATCTCGATGACGACGTAGATGCAACCTTCATGAACTGGCTTCGGCATGTTTGCCATCGTGGCAGATTTGTCGCCGAAACCAACCGTTCTCCGGGGGCTTGTTGCAAGTACCGTTGAGGTTCTATGGATTTCCGTCGGATCACCAACCTGCCCCCGTACGTGTTCGCGATCATCAACGGCTTGAAGATCGAGGCACGTCGAGCAGGTGCCGACGTCATCGACCTCGGGTTCGGCAACCCGGACATCCCGTCGCCGCAGATCGCTGTCGACAAGCTCGCCGAATCGGCGCAGATCGCCAGAAATCACCGTTATTCGATGAGCAAAGGGCTGCCGAAACTCCGTGAAGCAGTCGGCGCGCTCTACCAACGCAACTGGGGCGTCGAGCTCGATACCGAGACGGAGATCACCAACACGATCGGCTCCAAGGAGGGGTTCAGCCACTTGATGTGGGTGCTGCTCGATCGTGGTGACGCAGCGATCGTGCCGAGCCCGAGTTACCCCATTCACATCTACGGACCGCTGTTCGCCGGTGCCGACCTGCGCCAAGTGCCGATGCGCGGCCTCTCCGATCCGCGCACGCGCAATGACTTCACCGGTGACTTCATGTCAAGCCTCGAAAACGCCTACGACGTCGGTTGGCCGAAGCCGCGCGTGCTCGTCATCTCGTTCCCGCACAACCCGACGGGTGCCTGTGTCGATCTCGACTTCATGCAGCAGGTCGTCGATTTCTGCCTCGAACGCAACATGATCGTCGTCCACGACTTCGCCTACGCAGACGTCGGCTTCGACGGGTACAAGCCGCCGTCGATCCTCCAGGCGAACAACGCAAAGGAATGCGCCGTCGAGTTCTACTCGATGACCAAGAGCTTCTCGATGGCCGGCTGGCGCTGCGCCTTCATGGTCGGCAATGCCGAGGTCGTCGCTGCGCTCGTCAAGCTCAAGAGCTACCTCGACTACGGCACGTTCCAGCCGGTGCAGATCGCCGCAACCGTCACGATGAACGAGGCATCAGAGTACCCGAAGGAAGTCTGTTCGATCTACGAGGGTCGTCGGAATGCGTTGCTCGACGGGCTCGTCAAGATCGGTTGGGACATCCCCAAACCGAAGGGCACGATGTTCGTCTGGGCCCCGATCCCCGAGGCCTACAAGGATCTGAACTCCGTCGAGTTCTGCTCACTGATGGTCAAGGACTGCGATGTCGCGCTGTCGCCTGGCTCCGGGTTCGGGCCGGGTGGCGAAGGCTTCGTGCGGTTCGCGCTGATCGAGAACGAGAAGCGCATCGCCCAAGGAATCCGCAACCTCAAGCGCGGCCTGCCCAAACTGTAGGCGTCTGCGCAGCACACTCGCTGCGAACGACCGCTCCATCGTCCAACGGTCACCCCACGCAGCGTCATCGCTGTCGCGCGCATGGTCGAAGAACGCAGGGTTACGATCCCGCGATCAACCCACGGCGAGCGCAGTGGCTGTATAGAGTTCGCTCGGTGCAGGCGTATCTCGTGCGGATTTGGGTTCCTGATCGTCCCGGAGCACTCGGCCAGGTTGCCACGGGTATCGGCCTCGTCGGGGGTGATGTCGTCGGTATCGATATTCTCGATCGCGGTGCGGGTAAAGCGATCGACGAGCTCGTCGTGACCATCGATTCGGCCGACGACCTCGATCGGATGATCGCGGCCATCGACGCCATCGACGGCGTCGACATCGAAGAAGTCCGCCCGATCGATGGTGAACGCCCGGAACCGACACTCGTCGTACTCGCCAAGGCAGCGCGCATCGTCGAGGCCGACGCTGAGAATCGTCTCGAACAACTGTGCCGTGAATCGCTGACGCTGCTCGAGGGAGGCTGGGCTGCAGCCGTCAGCCTGGACAACTCCGGGCTACTGGTGGAACTCGGTGAGGCACCGTCCGCCGATTGGCTGGCAGCCTTCGTTGTCGGCAGCCGTCATTTGACTGCGGCAGACGCGCTGATGTCGGCACCGCCGGATCTGGCGTGGTCGTTCCTCGAATCGCGCAACCTGGCGATCGCCGTCGGCGGGCGCTCCAGCGCCTTTCGCCCTCGGGAGCGTGAGGAGTTGGCGCTGTTGACGCGTATCGGCGCAGCGATGCTCGCCCCTTCGCATGAATAGACCTGTCTCAGCCTGCAGAGCCGGCGAACCGGCGGGACCGTTCGACGGCGCGTAGCCATGTGGTGTGCGCGAGGTCGGTGAACAGGCGCTCCGGTTCCGGCGTGAATTCTGCGTCCAATCGCCAGTGACCGGCGAGGTCGTCCATCGTCCACACGTCCTCTGCGAGTCCGGCGAGGAATGCCGCACCGAGCGCCGTGGTCTCCTGGTCGACCGGCCTGCGGACCGTCACGCCGAGCTGATCTGCCTGCATCTGCAGCAGCAGGTCCATCACACTGGCACCACCGTCGACGCGTAGCTCGATGAACGGCGTTCCGGCGTGCGCCGACATTGCGGCGACGGCATCGCGTGTTTGGAAGGCCATCGCCTCGACCACCGCCCGTGCCAGATGGGCCTTGGTCGTCCCGCGGGTGATCCCGATGATCATTCCTCTGGCGTGCGGGTCCCACCACGGGCTGCCGAGCCCGGTGAACGCCGGCACGATGAAGACGCCTCCGTTGTCGGCGACGCTGGCCGCGAGGGGACCGATCTCGGCAGCACTGGCGATGATGCCGAGGCCGTCCCTGAGCCACTGCACGGCTGCGCCGGTCACGAAGATCGCTCCCTCGAGCGCGTAGTTGGTCGTCCCATCACCGAGGGTCCAAGCGACGGTCGTCAGCATCCCGTCAGCAGGCTCGGGGCACTGTTCGCCGACGTTCATCAGCACGAAACTGCCGGTGCCGTATGTGTTCTTGACCATGCCAGGCTGGAAGCAGGTCTGGCCGAACAGGGCGGCCTGCTGATCTCCTGCAATACCGGAGACCGGGATGCCTGCGGGGATTCCGGAGTTGGCAGCGGTCAGCCCGAAACGGCCGGAGGACGGACGAACGGATGGGAGTGCGCTGATCGGAACACCGAGCAGGTCTGCCATCTGTTCGCTCCAACGCATCGTGCGGATGTCGAAGAGCATCGTGCGGCTGGCATTGGTGGTGTCCGTCGCGTGCACTGCGCCGCCTGTCAGGTTCCAGAGAATCCAACTGTCGACCGTTCCGAGTGCCAGCGAGGGCGAGTTCTCGACACCGTGTTGCAACAGCCACGCGAATTTCGTACCGGAGAAATACGGGTCGAGCACCAGGCCGGTCGTCTGGCGAACGAGGGAAAGATGGCCGTCGGCCGATAGTCGCTCGCACACATCGGCGGTACGGCGGTCCTGCCAGACGATCGCCTTGGCCAATGGCATTCCCGTTGTGCGGTCCCATGCGACCACCGTCTCACGCTGATTGGTGATCCCGATGGCAGCGATGGCGGCACCGTGGAGCGCGTCGATGACCTCGACGAGCGTTGCTGCGACGGCCCCCCAGATCTCGGTCGCATCGTGCTCGACCCACCCGGGCTGCGGGAAGAACTGGGTGAACTCTCGGTATGCGGCGACCGGTGCACGCCCATCGTCGAATACCGCTCGGCTGCGAACGCCCGTCGTGCCGGCGTCGATTGCAATCACGATCCCCATGGTCAGGTCAGTGTTTGCGGGTCTTCGTGGTGCGGCGCGGGTGCTGACTCGGGCCGGTGGTGGTGCGGCTGGTCGGTGCCGGCTTCTGGCGCGGGCCGTCTGCGTACGACTGTGAACTGGACGACGTCGCAGAGCCTGCCCGCGAACGTGACGATCCGCGTCCGCCGCCGGTGCGCATGTTGCGCGCATCGATCCGCGCCTGACGGGCTTCGGCGATCTCCTGCTTGCTACGCAGGAAGGGCAGCTTCCAACCGAACTTCGTTAGTACGACCATCAACGTTCCAGCGAAGAGAACGCCGACCACCAGGCCGGGGAGCGACGAACCGATGCTGCTGCTGCGATTGGACAGGATGAATACGAAGAAGACGATGACCGCATAGAGCGTCAGGTAGATGCCGAGCTTTTTCCACGGCACCTGTCGAGAAGAGTCCCAAGCCATCTGCAATGCCTAGCACGCGTCGCCGAGCCGTACCCTATGTGCGGTGCGCGTAGGACTCCTCACCGGTGGCGGCGACTGCCCCGGACTCAACGCCGTGATCCGCGCCATCGTCCGTAAGGGCAAGACGGTATACGACGACGAGCTGATCGGCTTCTACGACGCGTGGGACGGCGTGATCGAGCAGCGTTCGATCTCCCTCGATGTGCTGATGTTACGCGGCATGCTGCCGAAGGGCGGCACGATGCTCGGTACCAGGCGAGGCAATCCGTACGACCGCGCGGGCGGGGTCGAAGCGGTGCGCAGGACGTTTGACGAGATGCAGCTCGAAGCGTTGATCGTCATCGGCGGCAACGGCTCGCTGTCGGTCGCCTCCCGGCTGCACGCCGATTTCGGGCTGCCGATCCTCGGCGTTCCGAAGACGATCGACAACGACATCTTCGGAACCGATGTCACCTTCGGGTTCCACACCGCGGTGCAGATCGCCACGGACGCCATCGACCGATTGCACACGACCGCCGAGAGCCATGACCGGGTGATGGTCGTCGAGGTCATGGGCCGACATTCTGGCTGGATCGCCACCTATGCGGGAATTGCCGGCGGCGCCACGGTGGTGTTGATTCCGGAGGAACCATTTGACATCGACGAGGTCTGTGCGCTGCTCGCCCGACGTCACGAGCGTGCCCGATATGCCTCCATCGTCGTCGTGGCCGAAGGGGCCATGCCGATCGAAGGCTCACTGGAGATCGCCGATCGCGGCGTCGACCGCTACGGCCACAAACGCCTCGGCGGGATCGCCTCGATCGTTGCAGAAGCGATCGAAGAGCGCACGAGCTACGAAGCCCGCGTCGTGCAGATCGGCCACGTGCAGCGCGGCGGCACGCCGACGGCCTACGACCGGGTGTTGTCGACCCGCTACGGGTTGGCGGCGATCGACGCAGCCCACGACGGAGCATGGGGGCAGCTTGTCGTGCTGCGCGGTCGCGAAGTCGAGCGTGTTCCGCTCGCCGACGCTGCCGGGCGCACACGGACGATCGACATGCCGCTCTATCGCGACGTCGCCAAAGTTTTCTTCGGGTAGCGGAGTGCTCAGGCCGTCGAGTCCGGGGTCTGCGACGGCACCGCTGGGAAGTCTGGCTGCGAGGACGGGTCGCGCTCGGGAAAATCGAACTTCGTCAACGGGGCCGTCGTCGACGTGCCGTTGCCGCGCGTCCATTCATGCGGCAAGCCGTCGACTTCGAGTTGCACCGAGTCGATTCCCTGCAGATCGCACGCCGTGAAGACGATCTGGGCGACGGCATCGACAAGCGCATCACCTGACGTCTGCAGAAGCGTGTCACTCACATCGATGAGCAGCACCTGGTTACCCAGCTCGACCGTTCGTTTGAGCACGGTGCCCAGCGGGATGTTCGTACGTAACCGTTGGCTCCGGTCGTCGTCGTTCGGCCCGGCGAACAGCGTCGTCAACACATTCTGAGGAGTGGGCGATTCCGCACGGCCGACGGGTTTGAGCTGGGAGGGACCGCTGCTGACCTGCGGTGCGAGCAGGTAGATGGTCGACTGTGCCCCGGATTCGATGGCGATCGAGGTGCCGACCGCTGAAATCGACGGTTTCTCGTCGTCGCTAATGTCTCGTGGACCGGCATCGACACGAATCGAGCAGGCGGCACACAGCGCGACGAGCCCTCCGGCCAGCAGTTGCCGCCTGGTGATCGCCCGCCCGTTCTGACGCTGGTGACGCCCGTTCTGACGC
>Ga0123338_10004549_pt1 | contig 12080 bp, 16 predicted proteins | sample grotaG_FD_89793 | JGI IMG/M metagenome (GOLD analysis project Ga0123338, IMG submission 89793) | Glacier valley bacterial and archeal communities from Borup Fiord, Nunavut, Canada, to study Microbial Dark Matter (Phase II) -... | ecosystem: Environmental > Aquatic > Freshwater > Ice > Glacier ... | reverse complement strand
CGTCTCCGCTTGAAGCGCCCCTCCGGCCCGGCTACAATCCGCCGCTTGGGGAAGTAGCTCAGCTGGGAGAGCGCCGCGTTCGCAATGCGGAGGTCGGGAGTTCGATCCTCCTCTTCTCCACCACCCATCACGCAAGTGGTTGATCCGTTGTAGATCGGCCCGCAGCAAGGCTCTTAAGGCAGGCAAAGTGTGTACCGGCATGTGTTCCCAACCTAGAATTGGGAATGGCAACCATGCAAGGTCAGACCAACCTGTACAGGCGCGGCAGCGTCTATTGGTTCAGCAAGAAAGTCCCGGTGGACCTGAAGGCTCACTACGCCTCTGTACCCTCTGGGATATTCCGCTTCAGCCTCCGAACACGCGACCGTGCAGAAGCGAAGGCGCTAGCCACAGCCAGGGCAGTCGAATACGACCAGGAGTTCCAGCAGGTGAGGGCGCGGCTATCCGCTCCCGTATCTCCGCTGTCCGCAGATGGGTTGCGGCTGCTGACCCTCGCATGGACCTCACATCTGCTGGAGGAGGACGAGGAGGGGCGCATCGAGGGGATGTCCCCACGGGACCTCGATAAGAAGGGTTCCACCACTGAGTTCATGGCGGACGCCTACGCACAGGCGATGCCCAGCTATGACACCTCGTTCATCGAGGATGAGGCATTGGACTTCGCTGCCTCCTATGGCTTCCACATCGAGCCACGCTCACCCGATGCACGCAGGCTGTCTGTCGAGTTCCTGAAGGCTTCCCAGCGAGCCAATCATGCAGTTGGGCAACGGAATGCAGGACAGGCTGTGGACACCCCGCAGGCCCCTGCCATGCCCCTGCCAGTGGCACAGCCAGGTGCGACCAGCAGTGCGACCAGTGGAGCGACCCTGGAGTCCCTACGCGACTATTGGCATGAGAAGCGCAGCCCTGCCCCTAAGTCTGTGTCCAAGGTCAACACAGCCATCAGAGCCTTCCTCGCTGTCCACAGCACCACCCGTGTCTCGCTGCTCACCAAAGGACACTTCGTGGCCTTCAGGGATGCCCTGCTGGAGAAGGGAAGCAGCCCTGCCACCGTGTCTGGTTATCTGTCCATGCTGCGGTCCTTGCTGACCCTTGCAAGGCGCAACGACCTGATAGCGGTTGACCCGACAGATGACGTGGTTGTGGAGATGCCGAAGAATCGGAAGCGGACCCGCAATCTGGAGTTCGATGCTTCTGACCTTCAACGGATATTCAGCAGCCCCATCTACACGGAAGGGTGGCGTCCCAGCAGGCGCAAGATAGGGGAGGCTGCATTCTTCCTTCCCCTCATCGCCCTCTACACAGGCAACCGACTGGAGGAGGCTGGGCAGCTACTGGTGTCCGATGTGGTGAAGGGTCCCGATGGCTGGACCTTCGACTTCAACAACGAGGGGGACAAGCGAACCAAGAATGAGTCCTCCAATCGCATCGTGCCTGTGCATCCGAAGATCATCGAAGCGGGCCTACTGGAGTACATCAAGACGTTGGACCCGAAGGGGCAGCTATTCCCCTCGCTGAAGGCCAACAAGGATGGCACGCGGACTTCCAACTTCTCGCCCTGGTTCGGAGAGTACGTGCGAGAGAGTGTGGGCCTTGCAAGAGGCAAGACATTCCATTCTTTTCGGCATACCTACACCACCGCAGCACGCACCGCTGGAATGGCTGAGGATGTCAGGAAGTCCATCACGGGGCACGCACCAGGGGACGAGGGTAGCCGCTACGGGTCTGTGCCGATGAGTGTCAAACGGAAGGCGCAGCGGACGATTCAATTTCCTGGTGTAAGTGTCCCGAAATGGAGAAGCAACTAAGTTCGGACCAGCGTACCTCGGACAACGGCGCAAACCGCGTTGATAACATCGTGGCTGAGCTTGCGGTGTCTGATTACTTCCACGCCTAGTTCGCCACTTTCCGCCATCTTCATGTCGACGGTCGGTTCCTGGGCCAATAACTCATGTCGCAGCATGCGAAACCGAGACTGCGAGCCTAATAGTTCTCGCATCTGTTGGTCTAGCGTTGGAAAGTAAAGCCGCTGTAATGCGTGGGCGTCGATGAAGCGATTTTTCTTCTCTTCCTTCTTGCCGAAGAAATCCTTGCAGTAGTATTCAAACCATCTTTCACCCTCAAGCAAGGCCATTACCAGTTCCTCACCTTTGGTCCTAAGTACGGCCTCTCGTTCCTTTCGTCTGTTGAACCTATCGATTAGCCACTGTGTGCCAATTCCTATGGCACCACCTGCAAGCGTGGATAGCAAAGGAATAACGAATAAATCCATCCAGCACTCCTATCTGCCATCGGCTATTAGCGATTCCACTTCTGCATTGCTCCCACAAATGAGATTCTTTATCTCTCGGAGCGAATACCCCGAATGTATCGCGAATCCGTAATTGGGTAAAGCATGCATGGTGGTTTCATTCACCAGGAATGAAGATGCGCCCCACAGCGAGAGCCACCTCCGGCCGACTTGCTGCTTCACCAGGGAGCATCACCCATGATTGCAATTGAAACCCGCCGCCTGTCCATCGAGATTGATAGCTGCTACATCCGCATTGGCCGCTTCAGCCTCTACATGCAGCACTCCAGGCACGAGTACCGACCCACGGGAAAGCTATTCGAGGCTACCAGGACCCACCCCAATAGCTGGCTCATCTTCGGCCTTGGCTTCCGGGCCATCTTCGATACCAATGCAGAGAATCAGTGGGGCATGGTCTAAGGTCCTCACGCGGCTTTCCACCACCTGAGTGGACTGGCGGCTGGACTGGCGGCGGGACTGGCTAAGGAACTGGCGGGGGGAGAGAAATTTGCTGCAAAAGTATGAGACCCCTCCGACAGACCCAGGCAGTCCAGCTTCCCGCCTACGGGGGCCACTGCTAGCCCATCAGCCGCTCTCATAGGAGGGTCTTCAGCAAGGCCCCTGAGAGGCTCCAGAAGGCCCGTGGCTGCATTCAGGCTAGGTTGGTCAGCGAGGGGCGCTACAGTGGCACTGGCGGGGCTATGCGGCGCTCCTTGCGAAGCTCATTCGTGGCATCTGCTGCTTCATCCGCAGTCAAGGGAACAAGCAGCTTGGAAGCTGGCCGTGGCGCTCCGCCAGCAATTAGCCTGTCTCGCTCATCAAGCTGCTGGTTGAGAAGCGTCTCAATAACGATCATCTCCTGTTCATCTCTACGTGTGTGCTTTGGCATTGCTCGATAGCAGGCAAGGGCTTTGTCAAGCGTCTCAATCGTCACTGGCTCCGCTTTGTGTTCCTCATTTACAGGTCGCGGTGCACTGAGATTCCGCTTGTTCTTTGTCTCGTCACCCAACAACTCGGGACGCGCGAACAAGCCCTGCCCATCACCCTTCGGCCTGACATTCGTGCGTCCGTCGCGCTTTGCCCCGAAGGTGTTGGCCGCGTGAACCTCATTCACCTTCTTACGGAAGCGTTGGTACTGGGTGAGAGACCATTGCTTTACCGGAGCCGGTGCTTCTTTGCTGTCCTTCCATTCGCTGGGCACACATGCTCCAAGATCGTTGAGCAGCACAACAATCTCTCGTTGGGTGAACTTGCGTTGCTCCCAGTCGAGTAGGTACGGACGCATGCGAAGGGCATACAAGCCTGTGGGCCGCCCGCTTGCCTTGTTCAGTGCCTCAAGTTGCAGCCGCTGTGCTGCTGTTCGCCTGGTTGCCACCGCTCAGTCCTTCCAAAGTTGGTTGAACTGGTCAGACCTCAGCCGCGTGTAGTTGACGGTGTGTTGGATGTTGATGTGTCCCAGGTAGTCCTGAATCAACCGGGTGTCGTGTCCATCGTTTGCGAGCTTATAGCCACAGGCATGGCGAAGCATGTGGGGATGAACTGGGAAGCCAAGCGCAGCCTCCTCACCAGCACGGGTGACAAGCTTGCGGAGATTGTCGGCAGACATAGGCGTGCCGCGCTCAGATACGAATAGGTAAGCATCGTCGGGATGCTCTTTGCGAAGCCTTCCCAGCGCCCTCAACTCCGTAGTGCTCAGCGGATGCACTGCAGGGTTGCCCCTCTTTAGCCGCCTCACGGTCAGCCGCGCTCCCTTGAGGTCCACCTGGCTCCACTGCAGGCTGACTAGCTCCGTGGCCCTGAGGCCATGCCGGTAAGCCATCAGGATGAGTAGAGCATCCCGCGCTCCGTGCCTGCCGAGCTTGGCAGCAGTAGCCACCAGCTTGTCCACCTCAGCGGGCAGCAGGTACTCCCTGGTGCGCACATCCGCGTTCTTCGGACGCTGGGGCATGACTTTCCGGTTTTCGATCATTGGCGCGGCTGCTTTGCGCTTCGTCATTGCTAGGACAGTGCCCATGTATCTTTCCGGTTAATAGTCTAATTCCGGAAAGTATCAGGGCAGCGACCTGTCAACGTCAAGCGAATTCTGAACACACACGTAACTCCTTGCAGAACCAAGCTGAGCGCGGGTTTGCAAGCATTCGCCTTCCTACTCTCCGTTGGTAAAGAATTCGCCACGGGTTTTTGCCCCCGTTGCGTAACACAGCAGCGCCCCTGTCTATCCACCACTCAACCCACATGAAGCCCACCACCATCCTCACCATCACGCCCCACCACCAGGGCCACGACAAGAAGTTCTCCTTTACGCAATGCCCCGGCACCCAGGAAACAGCGGCTCTGGTCGCGGACTGGTTCGTGGATCGGTTCGGGGTCCGTCCTGTGGGGTCTGTGACCTTGCGGAGGGCACTGGTCCTGTACCTCCAGCATCTCAGGTCCCTCAACACGGCCCCTGCTGACCTCAACCTGGGCCACGGCATGGGCAACCCCTACCCGCTCCAGCTAGGCGAGCTACGGGCCATTGAGGGTGCGTCACATGGCTACCCCCGCAGTGATGCTCCGGTGTCCATGCGGAACAGCATGAAGGCCACGATGCTTCGCATGAAGCTGAAGGGGCTGGGCTACCAGGGGCAGCAACTGACGAACCTGGTCTATGACGGTATCCAGGGGAAGAAACCCATCGCGGAGTACGTAGCAACCATCCCTCAACCAGAACCACGACAGGAGCAGCCATGAGTGCCACCGTAGAGAAGATGGGGGAGCTTCATGCCCTGCTGACAGAGGACATGCTTGAGTACATGCAGCGGACCCCACCAGGCAAGCGCAGGGTGGGCAGGCTGGCCCTTGCAAGGCGACTGGTGGACCAGAGCGGCTGGACCATCCATGACGCATCACCACGAGTGCGGAAGAAGCTCGCGAAGCTGCACGAGGCATACATCACAGCATTGCTGGCTGAGGCTGTGGCGGGTACTGCAACCCCAGGGCACCTGCATGAAGCAGGGCTTCTGCTGAGGGCTACCAGGACGACCTTCGAGTCCATCCGTGAGGTCGCCACTCGACCCACTACCAAGCTCGCTCTGGTGCCCCACCAGCACCTTCCTTTCCATGCCTCAGGCCAACCAACAGGACACCAATGAGCAGCACCACTATCGATGCAGCAGCACTCACACGTGAGGCCCACGCAATCCTCGTCACCGAACTTGAGGAGATGGGGAACGAACTGAGCGACCGCCACGCAGCAGCCCTGCATGAACTGCTGTCCACCTTCAGTGGTTATGCAGTGGGTGAGGTGACTGGTCGGCGTGCTTTGGGCCTACCAACTGGCAGCGGCAAGACCACGGCCATATCAGCTTGGGTAGCGGCCTGCCACCGGCTGGGGTATGCAGTCCCCATTGCCATCAGTGCTGCCCGTGTGGAGGCTCTGTGTGCCCTCAAGCGGGACTTGCTTGCCAAGGGCATCCCGCAAGAACTGGTGGGCCTGAAGCACAGCCTGAAGGGAGCCAGCGAGCCATCCTCGAATGAGAGCCACCTGATTCAGCTAGTGAGCCACAGCAGGATCAGAGGTGAGCATTCCCGGCATGGTGCGGAGCGAGATATCTCCCTGTTCGCTGAGTACAAGGGGCAGCCCAGAGCAGTCCTCATCTTCGATGAAAGCCTGATGAGGGGCTACGCACAGGCAGTCACCTTCGAGAAGGCTTCGATGGGCGTGGGAGCACTGAAGCGAACCACTGCCTACCGGACACAGCCAGTCGTGCAACAGGCTGCTGACTACCTGGAGGACTGTTGCACCGTTGTCGATGTGGCGATGGAGCAGTTGGCACTTACAGGGGACCCTGCTGGGGTGGGTCAGTCGGTACGCTTTCCCGTGAAGGAGGGCTATGAGGTCGATACCTACATCGAGGCTGTGGCAGCGGCGAAGGAATACGCACCGGACCTCGTGACACTGCTACGCATCTGCCAGGACCCTGTGAGGATTCTGGTGACCGGCCAGGGTGCGGGAATCATCTGGGCCACTGTCGCTGTGCCCCCGGAGTTGACCAGCATCTGTATCTTGGATGCCAGCCATCCCATCAGGGACCTGGTGAGCCTGGACCCGACCATCAGCAGCGGCCTTCCCAGCCACTTCGATGAGCAGCCGATCAAGACCTTTGAACGGGTGCAGATTCAGCACATTGTCAGCGGTGGGGGACGGTCCACGATGACGCAACGCTTCTCGAAGGACAGCAGCAAGACAGCCAAGGAGTTCATCGAAATCGTCAAGGCCGAATGGGACACTAGCAGGGGCATCCTCCTGTTCACGTACCTACCCAAGCGGGGCGTCAACTTCAGGACCATCCTGGAGCAGGAGATGCGGACTGCTGGCATCGATGTGGATGCCAAGCTGTGGGTCAAGCGGTGGAAGGACGGAGAGGTCCATGCAGTGGCTGAGAACAAGCTGCAATGGATGACGTACGGAGAGCACGAGGGCACCAACGGGATGGAGTTCTGTGATGTGGTCCTGATGGTAGGGCTGCTACAGCGGAGCTACATCGACATCGCTGCTGCTGCACAGGGGCAGACCTCCGACAGCAGCTATCCAACCCCGCATTCCCTCATCGAGCAGTTGGTCGAGTCGGAAGCCTCGCACGTGTTTTACCAAGCTGCCTCTCGCGGGTCATGCAGGCGAGTCAGCAATGGCTCTGCTGCCCCCATGAAGGTCTACCTGGTCCACAGAGGAATCAACCTCAGGCACAGGCTAGAGAAGGTCATGCCGGGGGCTGTCTGGACCCTGAGGGAACCGACACACCTGAGGACAAAGAAGGAAGGGGGCGCTGTGGAGGCGATGGCTACGCTCATCACAGAGAGGCTGTCCCTGGTCCTAGAGGGCATCGGCAAGGTGTCTGCCCGGGCAATGAAGGAGGCCCTGAAGTTGGACCCTCAGGATGAGGCAGCCAAGTCCGCTTTCACGCGAGCAGTGAAGCTGGTTGACCAGGCCAACATGGGCTGGACGATTGATGGCCGCAGCTTCGTTCGCACGTCAGCATTGTTCCCGGCAACTTAGGCGGCAAAACACCCTAGAAGAAGGCTCTCCTTGGAACTTTTGACGCTTAACTTTCTGGGGGCAGCGGGGAGGGCAGTTTCCTCCTCTTTCCTCCCTGTGCTTACTCGTAGCGGTAGCCCCACTACCAGTCCCCCACAGGTCCCCCAGCAAGTCCACCGCAAGAGCCACAGGAAGCTGGACCGGAAGGGCATCCGGCAGGTGCGGCACAGCAGTCGCTCCGCTGCTACACCACACACATGGTCAACCCAGAAGTAGTGGCGCTGGTAGCTGTCCAGCACCAGCAGCATCCGGCCCCCTGAGGCTCACCCTGGTTCCCATTCAGTAGCGGACCTCAGGCGCATCCGGATGGGGGACTACCTGCGGCCACTGCCGTGGATTGACCTCTTGTGGTGTGGTCCCTGGTCTCCAGCACTAGCGTTCAGCACCAGCAGTTCCCCCCGCAGTTCCCCCAGCAGTCCCTCCAGCAGTCCCCCTTCAGTGGCGGGATGCACGGGCACGTCTGCTTTCTTCATCAACCAACCCATAGCGCGAGAGCGCGTCCACCATGTACACACCACCACCGACCGAGTTCCAGGCAGCAGTCAGACGCAACAGCTTCAACCTGTGCAGCGCACCTCACTGTGGCAAGAGCAGGGTCAACATCGGAAAGCATTGCAAGGCCCACCACAAGGTCTGTGGTCGCTACGGTCATCCCCATGCACGGCCAATCAAGAGGCCCGATGTTCAGTGGGCACGGGAGAAGGTCTCCGATCTGTTCGCCAGCAATGCCACCCATGCGGGACTGGTAGCTGCCACAGCCTGGACACGGCAGTGGTTCGCTGAGGCACTGGCTGCCCCCTCTGGCACCACTCACAGGGACAACCTGGACCTCCGTATCGACCTCCAGAGGCTCGATGCACGAGGCATCACAGCCGACGACATCCTCAAAGAGGCAGTGGCCTTCTCGATCTTCACAGCCACCAACGAGCGGGCCTTCCCAGACACCCGCAGTGCGGACTACGGGATGTCTCGTTCCATCCTGGGACTGGCTCCGAAGGCATTTGAGGTAGGACCACGGGGAACGGTACTCAGTGCACGCCACTACAAGACCGCCGCTCTCCGAACCATCGGCACCACCTTCCGATTGACCCTCGCAGGGTTCATGGCATCGGTGAGGAACGCCGTCGAGCAGGAGAGCAAGAAGAAGGAAGCCCTCCGTAATGCACTGCATGCCCCCTTCAATGCACCAGCCAGCATGTACCAGGCCCTGGTCGCTGAACTACCTGTAGCTCCGCAGTAAACCCACCACCAACCAACCATCACACAGACATCATCATGAGCAACAACGACAGCAGCAACGCAGCAGCAGCAGCAGACCAATTCGAGACCCGCACAGTCGGTGGAGTAACGACCGCTTTCGCACGGGGCACCAACCCCAACCCCAGCAACACGGCATCAGATGCAGGCATCAACAGGGACAACGGCAGTGGCGTGTCTCGCGGTGAGAGTAGCTATCAAGTGGGCGGCGGCAGCACCCAGCATGGCGTCACGCAGGCAAGCTCCTCATCCCTCATCGACATGAGTTCGATTCTCGGGACGTACCGCTCAGCCTTCGGTTCACCCAGCCGTGACTACAAGGACACCGGCACGGTAGCCGTGGACCCCAGCAACCCCGATGGGATGCGTACCTCCGTAGCCAATGCCATCGCAATGGGCCTCATCAAGCGGGGAGCCAGTGGCACCTATGAGGACAACTTCCAGGGCACCCCCACCACTGATGACATCGAGCAGCGACTGCTAGGTGACCAGAAAGAGGTCGAGCAGGAGGTCGAGCTATTCGCTCCGCAGGTGCAGCAGGCATTCGATGCACGTATCGAGCCATTGCATCAACAGGTTTATGACGCCACCGTCACCCGTGCAGCGATGGCTGTTGCAGACGGCATGGGCGAGACCGACCTGATGAACCACATGGGCACCCTGCTGGCTCGTGATGCAGGTGGCGACCCGGCAGAGCACGCACAGACCGTAGCGATGGGGTTCCAAGCCTTCCACTCACAGGCGACTTCAGCAGTGGCATCTGCTGGTGTAGCTCCAGAGCATCAGCAGGCCATCTGGGAGTGGGCCAGAAGCTCCGAGAAGGGCCGCAGTGACCTCCAGCAGGCGCTGGTGACCCTCACCACCACACGCTCCACCAAGGGCTTCCGAGACCTCGCTGAGAGCTTCTTGAGCAAGGCCAGCCCGACCAAGGCACAGCTAGAGGCTCATGGGTTCGTCACCAGAGGTACTGGTAGTGACCTCGAAGTGCATCGAGTGGACGGTGCCTGGATGCCTGCTGCACAGCTTCGCTTCGAGAGGAGCACTGGCAAGAGGTAAAGCGGGCTACCGTCCGGTCAGTGGTTGCTGCAACTACCGCTGACCGAATTACTCCCTGCCATACTTCAATACAAGTCCGATCTGACACCCCTCGAAGTTCGCCTGCTGATGTTCCTATTGCGAGAGCCACCTTTGCACGCATCGGCAGGCGGAGTGGACTGGAATTTTAAATTGGATAAGAATCGATACTCAAAAGCTAGGACGGGCGACGTAAATACTTTTCTGCCGTCTGGCAGAACATATGGGAAAAGTGAGTGATATGAATGCCATGCCATTGATAACGGTTATTGCATGTTTTATGGTCTCATCGGCATTGGCGATGAAACCGACTACTGCTGATATACAAGCAGCTATATCACAATCCGACAAGTACGCTCAGCATCAAGACGCTCTAATCGTCGCCACCCAAAAGCTAGTGGAGGCGAACAAGTGCACGCTACTTCAAATTTCTAAGTTTCGCGGATGGAAGCAGATAGGCGATAAAGCGATGATCCAGTGCGGTTCCTACAATTCTGCTGATCAACTTGCGACTCGCTGGTACCTTGACCTTGCTACGGGAAGGTTGTATCAACCCGACTTGAAAATAAAGAGCGAATCAAAACAGATGCCAACGCCCGAGATAAGCCAGGAAGAACTTAATCGAGGCAATACAAGATCGCTGAAAAAAGTAACACTTCCTTGGGGCGAGAATTTGTTTGCGCTTCTCGCTAGAAAGCATTGGCGTCTTGTCGTCTATCGCGACGGTAGTCCAAATGATTTCTACTGCGACACCTCACAGTGCAGTCTGGAACTTCACCTTGTTTCAGATGACAGCCTAGGAACTACCAAGAAGTCGTGTGGGCTCCTGTTTCGTTTTAAGTTCAACATCGCCTCTCAGACCTTCTACCCGGAGGAGTGGCGAGCAAAACTCATATGGGCTCATAATGAGAACGAGTTGCTCCCGTATTTCAATGATAGGTACGCAACGTACGATTGCGGTCTTACGTAAAACAGCAACATTCTTGCCCGTGGCGAAATGAGGCGGCGTCTCAGTCCATGCCATTGTGGTCGCTGTCCTCCTCCCGATACCACTTGAAGTCATCACTACCGATGCGCTTCGTGCCGTGCCTTACGATGTAGTCAGCACCCAAGTCCTCTCTGAGCGCATGAGCATGGGCTGTGTCCACGAAGAAGCCTGCTAGGTGCCACGGCTGGAGACGGAAGCAGGCCCAGCCCATGATCCTGTCGGGGAAGTCCGGGTCACTATCGAATGCCCCCACGACGCTACCGAGCCTGAATCTTACTGTCCCACTTCTGGGGCTGCTGACCTCTACCTAGAGACCGATCTAGCTGAAAGTACGCATTGAATAAGTCGTCCAGCGGATGCGATGTGCAGTACTGCTCCAACCACCCAAACATTCCAGCTATATCAGGAGTCTGATTGCGGTCTCGCAGCAAGTTAGTCCCCGTAGCAAATCCCATGGTGAATAACCTCCACTGCTGTCGTCCCTCGGCCGTTCCCACCTCTTGGGAAAAGGTTCCACAGGATAAGGGGGTGCCTTGTCGGCTTAACCCGTAGGTCATTGAGTCTGCACGGGCATCTATGCACAGGGCTGCGCCTAAAAAAATCACAAGGGCAACAAACACCCGCATCTTCATCTCCTCGGACTGGCGAGGCTAAATGATTGCATAGGGCAGCTTAGTCGTGAGCATTTCAATTACATCGGCACATCACCCCTACGCATCCTCTTCTCGCCGGCCATCAGGTGCCTCACCAGCCAACCCTGCGAGTACTCATGCAGGTTCCCCTCCACGCTCTCCAACTCGAAGCCGAACAGGACTATCTCGGTGATGGTGATGTTGACCACCACAGGCTCCATGAGGCTGGCAATGAGGGTGTGCTCGATGCCCCCGATCGGTTCCCCATGAAGCTGTGCAACCTTGGTGGGGCGACGTAAGGGGTCCCTGGCGGGTAACTGCGGTGGCGGGCAGAACACGAGGTCACCGATGGCCCTTGGCTGGGGCCTCTACCTCTGCCCTTGTGAGGCGGCGACCTTTGGACCTGAGTTTGACGACAGCAAAGAGCATGTCCGATCATAAGTGAACGAGTGTTCACCGATCAAGCTGGAGGGAAAGTGGTGCCCTGTGGTCCCGAGTTCGATCCTCTCAAGTACTCCCGCAGTCGCTGTCGCTGCCGCTGACGCATCCGCTGTGTTACTTTCTGTGCTCCCGGAATGTGTACCGGCGCACATGCGACCCCCTGAAGAACCAAGCTGGGCGCGGGTTTCAAGAAGGTCGAGCGTTCCTCCTCTTCTCCACCAAGAAATCTGCTTTGGTTCAAGGCTTTGGCGACGTTCGAAGAACGTACTGCTTTGCGGGGAATTGATCCAAATCGCGCTGTCTGCGTGTTGAGACGGACGGTGT
>Ga0123338_10004546_pt1 | contig 12085 bp, 11 predicted proteins | sample grotaG_FD_89793 | JGI IMG/M metagenome (GOLD analysis project Ga0123338, IMG submission 89793) | Glacier valley bacterial and archeal communities from Borup Fiord, Nunavut, Canada, to study Microbial Dark Matter (Phase II) -... | ecosystem: Environmental > Aquatic > Freshwater > Ice > Glacier ... | reverse complement strand
GCAGCTATAATCTCCAGCGCCGCAGAGGTCAGGCCGATGACACATCCCAGCGCATATTCCCGCTGCATCCCCATTTCCGCCATGGCTACCCCGATCCGCCACGTCAACGCAAGAGCTGCAGCGCTGTCAATCGAGCCGGATGCCGCCAACGCGGAATAGATCCCCATGCTGTGTTCGGCTATCAGGTCAGGCACGTCCCCCTGATTCGTCAACTGGTTGGCACGATGCAGGCTGGCGCACGTGCCGAGCAGCTGGAGGCGTACACTCTGGCTGAGAGATGAAGCTGACGTACCTGTTTCAAGGGGGTTGAAACCGGTAATTTCCTGACAGAGCAGGGCAATTTTCTGAAATTCCGGATCGTTGGAAGGAGTATCAGCAAAGGCTATCGGCTGGCCGGGAAACATCCAGCAGATCATGCCCCGCTCCTCTTGCGCCGGATCGCGGCACGGAAACCGAGGTTCATCGGTCCGAACACCTGTACCGAGCGGTGCAGCTTAAAGATCCGGCGATACATGGAAGGGAATGAATAAAAGGAGCGGTTAAGCCAGTCGTACCCTTCCTGAAGCTGCTGAACCGTCATCCCCTTCGGCTGGAAGTTGATGTGTTCCATGTCGTAGTCACGCCAATTACTGGAGATGATCCTCCCTTCCGCTTCCAGGCGGCGGCGGACAGCGGTACCGGGATAGGGGGTCAGCAGAGGGAAAATGGCCGCTTCGAGACGCGCATCCTCGCAGAAACGGAGCAGTTTCGGGAATATCTCGGGGGTATCGCCGTCATAACCGAGCACAAAGGAGCCGAGTATTCCGATGCCGTTGTCACGGAACGCCTGGGCATCCGCCATGAACGACTGAGCCCGGTTTGTGACCTTGCCCATGGCGGAGAGGGATTCCTGGTTAAGCGACTCGAAACCGACGAACATCCCGAGGCAGCCGGACTCACCGGCGGCACGCATCAGTTCTCGATCAGCGGCGAAATCGATCGGCGCATGGGAGAGCCACTTGAACCCCATCCCCTTCATCCCCTGGAAGAGCGGCAGGGAATACTTGCGATCAGCCACCAGGTTGTCATCGACGAAAAAGACGAATGAGTTGGTTTTTCTCAACTCCTGCAACTCTGCCAGCACCTGCTCTACCGGTCGCTTTCGGTAATGACGCCCATAAAAGGCGGTTACCGAGCAGAACTCACAGTCAAATGGGCAGCCGCGGGTTGTCTGAATGGTATTGGTGAGCAGATACCCCTTACCGTTGAAGATCTCGCGGCGGGCAACCGGAATATCAGCCATATTTATCATCGCATCCGGCTTGTAGAGACGCTGAAGCTTTCCCCGAGCAAAATCAGCCAGGAGTTGCGGCCAGACGACTTCCCCCTCACCGGCAACGACGGCATCTACATGACTCTGCGCCTCATCCGGCAGATTGCTGGCATGAAAACCTCCCATGACCACGCTCTTGCCACGGCTTTTGAAAGCAGCGGCGATCTCATAGGCACGCGGAGCCTGGGGGGTCATGGCGGTCAGGGCGATCAGGTCGGCATCGGTGTCGAAGTCGATCTGTTCGGAATGGTCGTCGCACAACTCCACCTCCCATTCCGGCGGGGTGACGGCGGCGATCGCAGCCAGTGAGAGCGAGGGAAACCTGAAACCGAGCTCTCCCCACAATCTCCCCTTGGGCCAACCGGGGGAGATCAGCAGCACCTTCATTTACGATGTTCCGCGATATATCCCGCCATGCTGCGCACCGAGGCAAAGACCGTGCTGCCGGTGGCGGCGTCCGGAACAACCACGCCGAATTCCTTTTCCATCGCCACAACCAGCTGCAGGGCATCGATAGAGTCGAGCCCCAGCCCTTCACCGAACAGAGGGGCATCGGTCTCTATTTCATCAGGCGACATCCCGTCAATGCGCAGGCTGTCAATGATCATCTGTTTCACCTTTGGTATCAAATCTTCAATCATACGAGACCTCTATTTAATAGTATTTGGCAACTGCCTAACGAACATTTTACCTGTCTTTCGTACCCCAATAATCAAACAGATTATACCACTGATCCGGATATGCCCTGATGTACCGTTCAAAAACCGCCGTGATGGTCGCCATCCCGTTTTTAATAGCCTGGAGGTGCTGACCGCGCCCCCCCCTGAAATAGATGGCCTCATCCATTAGTGTCGAATATTTCCCGTTCTCCAGCGGTACAAAGACCGGAATAACCGGTGCACCACTGGCCAGTGCCAGATAGGCGGCACCCACCGGAAATGGCGTTGGCCTGCCGAAGAAATCCACCTCCATGCTGTGTGAGGAACCGTCACGCTCACCCAGCAGACAGAGGATCTCGTTGCGCCTCAGGGCGTTGACCGCCTCGATAATCGCCAGCGGGGAGCTGTCCTCCCGATCCACGTAGATGATGCCGATACCCCGTTCGCCACGCACCTTTTCGCGCAGTTCGTTGACCTTTTCATCCGGTTCTCGGAAGGTCAGCACGTTGATCGTATACCCCAGATCGGCCAGCCCCAATCCCCCCAGTTCCCAGTTGCCGAGATGGGGCGAAACCAGGATCGCGCCGGTACCTGCAGCCAGCGCCTGATCCAGCGGCTCGCTGCTGCTGCGACGCCCGATCATAGCCTGGAGTTTCTCCCCCCTTAACCGCAGCATCAGCATCACATCACACCAGTTGCGGCCAAACATGCAGAAGGTTGAGAACACCAGCCGTTCCACATTATCCCTGCCGGTGACAACCCGGAGGTTTGAACGCACACTCCGCCGGGTATCAGCCAACACCAGGTAAAACAGCCCCCCCCAGAAGAAGGTGAACGGCGGGAACAGCCAATGCGGGACCAGGATGGTGAACAGTTTGATAAGTAACAGGCTGAAGTTACTGTAAAATGTCAACGTAACAACCTGTTACCGGCAATGGACCGTTGCGGGTTTTCCGGCAGTATCTTCATTTTTTGCTACCGGTTTTCTTCGCCTGTGCCGGATGCTCCTTGAACTCCTCCTCCCAGACCGGATCGGCAATCTTGCCATAGGCTTGGGAGTAGTCATCCATGCGGTCCGCCAGAGCGGTGAAAATCTCATCCGCACCCTCATGGGTCGGATGGGCCCCCTCCGAGGCGAAGAGTTCCCGTCCGGCTGCAGGGTGATCGATCAGCATGCAGGGACGCAGCAGGTTGTCATGTTCACCCTGTTTCTGGCGGATCTTGGTGAAAAACGGAGATGACAGCGCCTCATGAATGGTTGTCCGCCGGATATTATCAACGGCGAAATGGCAGAAGACGCACGGCTCGATGTCGCCGTTGGCGTTGATATGAAAATATTTGCGCCCGCCGGCCAGACAGCCGGAGATCATCGGCCCGTCGTTCCAGAAATCGATGAACAGCATCGGCTTGGTAGCTCGATAATCAACGACGGTTCGGCGCACGCCGTCCCGCTGTTCCGGGGTGGGCATCAGTTCCGGATCAGGCTTGCGTCCGACCGGGACGTAAGAAAAGAGCCACATGGCAAAGACCCCCTTCTTCAGCAGCATGTCGATGTAATCGCCATTGGTGATGATATCGGAGTTTTTACGTGAATGGGTGAATGAGCCGCAGAAGGAAAGCCCACCCTCCCTCATCAGGTCCATGGCATGCATGACCTTTTTGAAATGCCCCGTACCACGGCGTTCGTCGGTTTCCTGCTCGTACCCCTCAAGCGAAAATGAGGGCATGACGTTGCCGACCTCGGTCAACCTCTCCACCATCTTTTCATCGATCAACCCGCCATGGGTAAAGACCAGAAAAGCCATGTCGCTATGTTTTTTGAATATTTCGAAAATCCCTTCCATATAAAACGGTTCACCGCCGGAGATGACGGCAAAATAGACACCCATCTCCTTCATCTGAATAAGAATAGAATCTACCTCATCCAGAGTAAGCTCCAGAGACTTGTCATAGTCACCGGCATAGCAGCCGTAACAGTTCAGGTTGCAGCGCATCGTAGGACTGATGACCACGGTTGAAGGGGGATAATAGCCGTGACTGTCACTCCACTCCTTCCGTTTGTTGGTGCCGTTCAGCAGGTGATTGACGAGCAGATTGCTGATCCATTTGTCACGCTGGTTGGGGTGCAGATCGCGCAGGATCCGGCGGGGAAACTCGATGCTCGGATGCTTCTCACGCACCAGATCACGAATCCAGCGGATGCGTTCCTTGTAGTAATCCTTCTTGGGAATCATCTCCATCAGATGGGTCATACGGATCAGCGTTTCATCCGATGAATTTATCGCCAGTTCCAGGAGATAGGAAAGTACTTTTTCTTTGGTATAGTTTTTAAGGGAGTTTATCATTTAACAGGTGCCTCGTCGCATATTGCGTAAAAATATCATACTGATGCTTACCGTATCCTTAAATGGCCGATAGTGGCTGGTTGCTCGGCCATCGGCTACCCGTGCGGTAATCGGGAGGGAACCGATAGTAAAGCCGCGCTTCCATGTCTTCAACAAAATTTCCATCTCCAGAGCGTATCCGTTTGACTCCAATGACACGTCCTTCAATACTTCCCATGAATAGTACCTGAAACCAGACTGACTGTCGGTAATCTCAAATCCGGTACGTTTCCAGATACACCAGACACCGATACGGTTCCATATTTTACGGAGCCCCGCCATCTGCTCGAACTGGGTGTGACGGGACGCAATCAGGATACCCCACTGACCGTTTTGAGCAGATGCGACCAGCTTTGGAATAGCTGAAACATCATGTTGACCGTCGGCATCAACCGTGACGACAGCGTCAAACCCGGACTCCAGCGCCCAGGCAAAACCGGTTTTCAGCGCAGCCCCCTTACCAAGGTTTTGCCGATGCCGAAGCAGCGTCACCGGCAATCCGGCCAACAGGCCTGCCGAATCATCAGTTGAACCATCATCCACCACTGCGACCGGCAAGCCATGTTCCAGGCACTCCCGCACCACGGCCAGAATGGTTTTTTCAGCGTTATATGTAGGAATCAGGATACATGCTGCCACTCGTACACCATCTCCTTAAGGGTTATGAATCGATAACGCCTGAACAGTTCACTCAGGCGGGGAGCCGCATCCGTACGGGTCCCATAGGATACGAACCTTTTCAGAGCGGATAGCTCCAGCCGGGGACCGTCAGGGTCCACTTCACGGGGATGAAGATACAGTACCGCCGGATGATCTTCCCGGTTAAGCGCTTCAATCGCCGCACAGACCGTCCTGAAAGGAAAAAACCTGAACCCCCATCCGCCACCGGTCGGCAGGTTTCCGATCCAGGACCTCGTCACCATCGGTGGAATCTCCCACAGAACGGCTCCTTCACCCTCAAGACGATAGGGGGTGCGACTGCCGCGGGAATTACCCACAAACAGAAGCGGATTGAGACTTGAATCGTACAGGTACCCCTGTTCCCGCAGGATAGCAAAGGCCCATCCGGTTTGCTCTGACAAAGACCATTGCGGCGCCCTGAATCCAACCGGTCGCTGCCCGGTCTGCTCCATAATTATCCGCTCGGTAAGCTGCAACTCATCCCGAAACTGCTGCGGCGTCAAATCCGACACCAAACGGTGCGAGTAGCCGTGGGAAGCTATTTCGTGCCCTGCCGAACAGATCATCGGCGCTAAAGCCGGATCGCTTTCAGCCACGGAACCGAGCATGAAAAACGTCCCCTTCTGACGATGCTCGTCAAGCAGAGCCAGAATCCTTTCCAGGTTAAGGCGAACCCGCCATGACCCGCGCGGAGGGACAGGTGCCGCTACCCCCGGGGCGCAGACATGGTACCAATCCTCTACATCAATTGTTAAGACATTGTGCGTCAGTAAAAACACTCCGATACTCTGCAGGTAAAAGAGCGAAGATTACAATAACAAGTGGCATCAAGTCAATAAACCTATCTTTGCAAAAGCATATTTTTAAGTTTTGTCTTGAGAGTTGACACCACATCACCGACAACAAGCTTTCTATCCGTCAGCGATTTCAGGTAAAAAGGGACCACGCAGCCACAACGGTGGCAATCGGCCTTTGGTCCAAGCATACACGGCTCTTTCATAACCCCGTCCGGCCCCAGTGCAAATGATTTTTCAGCGAAGGGGCATCTGTCGGTAACCGACCGCGACCGGTCGGATTTCATCAGCCTGAGCGCACGTCCCGTATTGACGACAAAATCCCCGTAGACCTTCTTGCTTTCAATCAGAAGTTCGAGCATCCGATCCTTTTCATCCCATCCAAGCCAGAGTGAGTCGTCGACTCCAGTGACGGGGGTGAAAAAGCTGAAAACCATGTTTCTTACTTTAGGATTCCTGCTCCACTCCTCCAAAGACGCAAAAACTTCAGAACTGTTCTGGCTGGTAATACAGTAGGCGATCGTAATCTTGAGCCCCTCGCTCTGCCCGATGGTACGTTCGATGGTATCGTACAACCCCGGCATATTGCGCATTCTCTCATGAGTACGCCTGGACCCGTCCACCGAGACGTACCAGCTCACATCCTTCCAGTCGGGCAACGGAATCGAGCCGTTGGTGGTCACTGTACTATATTTGAAATAGCTCCTTCCCAATTCGATGATCTCAGGTCTCAGCAGCGGTTCTCCACCAACCCAGGTGCACTGATAAAAACTGAAACGTTCTGTTTTCATCCGCTCGAACAACTCCCGCCACTGCTCAAGCGACCACTGTACGGTATGATCCTGTTCGAAAAAATAGCAATGATCGCAGCGCAGGTTGCACCGATTGGTGACATCGACCGACCCGAAGCTGTTTTTGGGGATCCCGAAAAGGAAAAACCCGAACTGGGCAAGATTGTATAGGGATAAAAACGGCTTGGGAGACCGCGAAGCGAATGTATCCTGCTGATTATTCATGAAGCATCGCCTTGGACGTTTGGCTGTGAAACAATAGTATTTTGGTATGCTATCCATTATACAAGCAAATGCCCTGCCAATAAGCAAATAAAAGCTAAAATCAGGATTAATCCTTTGACAACAAGTGGTTGTGTTAAACAATCAGAATAGCTGATACGCATGAAACGGACCGCGCACCCTCAATATTTGGTGGCCCCTCAATATATTGAGGCCTGTTTTGAGGGTGGGAGGCCACTCTGCTTCCGGCAAACCAGAACAATCTCATCGACACCGGGCGTATCGACCAGACCATCGACGAATTTCAATCGCTTTTGAAAAAGCATCCCCAGCGGCAGCAGGACCCTGTTGTACCACCACATCGCCTGCCGCCGGCGATTTTTGAGCCACCACAAGCCGAAATCCAGCAGGCGCGGGTTCGACGGCTGCATGCCGTATGCGGCGCTTCTCTCGAGTACCAGGTCATGGGCTGCAAGCAGCGCCGTCAGATCGGCAGGATCATACCGGCGCACATGGCCGACGAACTCGTCGAATTTCGTCCATAATGCGGCATGCAGTGGAACTGAAAATATAAAGTGCCCTCCATCCTTGAGCACGCGGCTGACCTCGGCGAAAATCAGCCGGTCGTCCTCGGTATGCTCCACGACATCAAAGGCAGCAATGAGCTCGAATGTCCCGTCGCTGAACGGCAGGTCAGTAATTTCACCGAGGGTTGCGATGCCGCCGGCTGTCGTCAGCCGCTCGATCACCGGTGGGCTGATGTCCACGAAATGGGTGCCGGGAATCGGCAGGCGCGGACGCAGGCCCGGGCCGATCTCCAGGCGCACCGGAGCAAGCGGCAGATAGTCGGAGATCAGCGGCCACGTATTGAAACGGTCGGGGCGTTCAAGGTGGGTCTCCGACCAGAGGACATCATAGAAGTCGCGGTTGACGGTGTTGCTATTACGCATGTTCACTCTCCTGATGATGCTTCTCCGCATCGGCTTTCTGTTCTGTTTCCATCTGTTTGCAGAAAGAGAGCTCATCGGAACCGGTTGCCTTAAGGCGGTCATTGGGTCCCTTGCGGAGGAGGTTGTATGCCAGGTTTGTAAAACGGCGTCCCGGGTTTTTCCAGACCCTGGAAAGAATGGAAGGCCAGGTATAAGCCTCCTTGCGCGCCTCCACCCACCCCCGGTAGAGCTGTTCGGGTGACATCAGCTTTGGCTGAAAGACCACCTCCCCATGATTGTAACGGCTCCACTCCCTGTGCAGGAGACGCCCCTCCCGCTCATACTGCTGAAAGAGCTTTGTTCCCGGATAAGGGGTCAGAAGGTTGAAGGTAGGGACACTCGCCGCACACTCCTCAGCGAAGCGGAGAGTACTTTCAAAGATGCTTTGGTCGTGATCGTCAAATCCGAAAATAAAGGAAGTCTCGAGGATGATGCCCGCATCCCTGACCCGCTTCATAAGATCGGCCTGAAGCAGGAGTCCGCCCGATTTAGCGAGCGTTGAGAACTGTCCCGTTACCGACTCGATCCCGACGAAGAGGCCGATGCAGCCCGAACGGGCGACGAGCTTGAGCAGTTCCCGGTCTTCGGCAAAGCGCAGGCTTGTTTGAGATCCCCACTTTACCCCCATCTCCGCCATCCCTTCAAGGATCGGCCGTGCCTTCGCAGGATCCCCCAGAAGATTGTCATCCAGGAAGATCACGAGTTTACGGGGGAAAGAGCGGATTTCGGCGAGTATGTCGGCAGTGTCACGGTAGCGGAAGCGATTGCCGAAATATTGCGTAACGGTGCAAAAAGCGCAATCGTACGGGCAGCCGCGGCTTGCCTGGACGGTCTGGGTCGTAAGGTACCGCTTGCCGGCCAGAATCTCGCGGCGCGACCAGGGAATAACGAGCTTGTCGTCCTGCGATATCGGAGCGCGGTATACCTTTTCCCGCCTGCCGCCGAGAAAATCGTCGAGGAGCGTGGCCATGACCGACTCCGCCTCGCCAACAACAACGGCATCCGCATGGGCAAGAGCCTCTTCCGGCATGACAGTCGGGTGCATCCCCCCCATGATGACCGGAACCCCATCCTTCCTGAATTGATCGGCAATTTCGTATGCCCGTGCCGCCTGGTGGGTCATGGCAGTGATCCCGACCAGGTCGAAGTCCCTGCCGTTTGGAACCGGGTCCTGGCTTTCATCGACGAGAGTCACCTCCCAGTTGGGAGGGGTCACTGCGGCAACCTGCTGGAGAGACAGGGAGGGGAGCTGGAAATATTTAACCCAGCCGAGCTTGTGCGTCGCAGGGTAAATGAGAAGGAGACGTGGAGCCGCCTGGTTTTTATACATTCTGTTCCTCTTCACTGCTCCGAGCGAACCCGTTAAACGGCGCTCCGCAGATTATTTGCATACACTTTATCATAAGGCATTTCCCTTTCCCATCTGATTATCGGCGCAAGCCCAACCGGAGCGGCTGCAGACGAATATTTTGCCGGGATCAATTTCAAGCGATGTGCTATAAGAGCTCACGAGATCCTGAAATACATTTCCAAGCGGAGTATACGAGTGAAAATCCTCTTCCTGCACCCCCACGGCAGCAACTGGCTTAGCGGCATGAAAGATATCAGCACAGTGTTCAACCTGATGCCGCCGCTCGGTATGTTGAGTATTGCAGCGGTTCTTGAACGGGCCGGCATTGACGTCGAAATCATCGACTGCTACGCAACACCTATGCCTCTTGCCAAACTGGTCGAAGAGATCATCCGGCGCGGCCCCGACTGCCTGGGAATATCCACGACAACCTCCTCATTCAATGAGGGGTATCGGGTCGCCGCGGCTGTAAAGGATAAAGCGCCGCAGATCTTCACCCTGTTCGGCGGAGCCCATGCCTGCACTATCGGCGCACCGCTCCTTGATTCATTCCCGGCCATTGATGCTCTGGTGATCGGTGAAGGAGAAAACAGCACGCTGGAACTGGCTCAAGCCGGATTCAAGGGGATCGGGGAGATCCCGGGAGTGGCCTACCGCGGCGCAGACGGCAAGGGGGTTCTTTCGGGGGTCCGTGAACTGATCCAGAACCTGGACGACCTCCCCTTCCCCGCCTACCACAAGCTGCCCCACTTTCCGCAGCGCTACAACCTGCCACTCTTCAGTTACCCCACGGCTCCCAATACCAGCATTATCTCCAGCCGCGGCTGTCCCTATTCCTGTTCATACTGCGACCGTTCCGTATTCAGCCGCGGCTTCAGATTCAATTCACCTGAGTATATCGTCGAACATGTGGCGATGCTTAACCGTGACTTCGGCATCCGCCATGTCTCTTTCTATGACGACCTGTTTACCTTCGACCGCAAACGGGTGGCAGAGTTCTGCGAGATCAAGGAGCGTAAGGGCCTAAAAGTGACATACAACTGCATCGCCCGCCTGGAACATGTTGACTCGGAACTGCTGGCGCTCCTCAAACGCTCCGGTTGCTGGCAGGTCAATTTCGGCATCGAGTCAGGAGATCCGGAGATCGTAAAACAGCATCGCAAATTCCTCGGCTTGGATGAGGTGGGACGCAAGCTGCAGATGGTGAAGGATGCCGGCATGCGGGTCAAGGGACTCTTCATGGTCGGCCTGCCGGGGGAGGACGAGACCGCAATCCGCCGCACCATCGATTATGCCCTGTCACTTCCGCTGGACGAGGTCAATGTCACCAAGTTCACCCCGTTTCCCGGGGCGCCGATCTACAGTACGATCAGGGAGCAGGGAAAATTTGATGAGAACTGGGATTTGATGAACTGCCTGAACTTCGTTTTCGTGCCGCACGGCATGACCAAACAGCAACTGGAAGACCTCTACAACGAGTTTATCCACCGCTTCTACCACCGTCACCGCATCACCTGGGGCTATACTAAAATGATCTGGAAATCGCCCCACAGCATCCTTTCATTCCTGCGGCATCTGCCGGAAATCCTGGCCTTCGAGATGAAACAGAAATGGTAACGGAGCAGAAAACAACTTCCAAAAGGCTTTTTTCTCCGCATACCACCGGCTGACAAATATTTTTCTCCGCTCTTGCATCCTCTTGTCAATCTGCGGGGAGAGGTTTGCCGGATTCGATTTCGCGCTTCTTGTGATAGAAAAAGCGGACTATGTCGTACTCGAAGGGATAGCCGCTATCGTAGTAGCGGAAACTCTGCTGATGCCGCGTATCTACCGCATCCAGGGCAGTTATCCCGGAGCCGATGGCAAACGCATCGTCGCTGTTTCCAAACGGATCGATCGCGGTGTAGATCCCGTAATGGATGCCGCTGTCTACGGCGAGACCACCCGCATCGCGCAGGGATGACGGGCCGAAGATCGGCAGCACCAGGTAGGGTCCGGAGTCGGCCCCCCAGTAGCCAAGGGTCTTGCCGAAATCCTGATCGTGCCGTTCCAGACCGAAACTGGTAGCCGGATCAAACAGGCCGCCAAGACCAACGGTACTGTTCGTCACGAAACGGGCAAGCGTCGTCACGGACTCCTTCCCCTTCAGCTGGAACAGGCTGTTGGTGAGATTTTGAACTTCCCCCAGGTTATTATAGAAACCGGAGACCCGTTCCTGGACGAAGGTGGGAGTGACGAACTCGTAACTCTTCACCACCGGGAGGAACAGGTATTTGTCGAAGTAGAAGTTAAACCGGTACATGCTCCGGTTGAACCCTTCCCATGGATCCGCCACCTCGGCGAAGCGCTGATCCTTGAACTGGCTTATCGAGTGCATCGGCGGCACCTCGTCCTGGCTATTCACCCTGTTTGCGGCGCAGCCGGCAAGGGAGAGCGACAGTATCAGGGCGAGGATAGGGAAGCAGGTTCGGTATCTTGTACTATTCATCGTGACGCCCTCCGTGTTATTTGAAAAAATCAACCATATAGGCCAGATTTTCTTTGTACTCGAGGTTGCCCAGATGACCGCCGCGCGGGTATACCTTGGTCCGCTCGCCGAAGAGCTGCCGCAGATAGTCAAGCTCCCCCTTGGTCAGAATGAAGTCGTTCTCGTTGGCCATCACGCCGAACTTGGCAGATGATTTCAGATACCGCTCGATGCTCTTGAGACTCAGAGAGTCGATGAACGTCTGCTTGGTGAGTCCCGGCCGCTGCTTCTGGAAGTATGGATAGAGATACTCGTTAAAATAATCGAAGAAGCTCAAATGGGAGGAGACCAGAAAATAGTCGAAGGTGGAATCGGTGCTGCTCAGCACCCGGTTCTTCGGCACGACGTAACCGCTGTTGGTCATGACGTCGGAGG
>Ga0123338_10004545_pt1 | contig 12086 bp, 9 predicted proteins | sample grotaG_FD_89793 | JGI IMG/M metagenome (GOLD analysis project Ga0123338, IMG submission 89793) | Glacier valley bacterial and archeal communities from Borup Fiord, Nunavut, Canada, to study Microbial Dark Matter (Phase II) -... | ecosystem: Environmental > Aquatic > Freshwater > Ice > Glacier ... | reverse complement strand
GATTTCCGGCGCGAGGAAGGCTCCACGGCCAACATTGAGCTGCCGTATTCGGGCTTTCGCTCGTCGCTCAACGGCGGGCGCTGGGATTTCAAGAAAAAGCGGGTGCTGCTGCGCGCGGCCGGGGCCGACTCGGCGCGCGCCTCGTTCGTTTCGACCCTGCCTGAGTTGCAGGGCCTGCGCTTCCGGGCGGCTACGGCCAGCTACGACCTGACCAAGTATCAGCTGCAAGCCAAGGGCGTGCCCTACGTGGCGGCGGCCGATGCCTGGATTGTGCCCGATTCGGGGCGCGTGGCCGTGGCCGGGGGCGGGCGCTTGCAGCCTTTCCGGCGGGCCACGGTGCTGCTCGACTCGGCGGGCCGGTTTCATAAATTGGTCAAGGGCACCATCACGGTCGTCTCGCGGATGGAGTTTACGGGCGAGGCGCGCTACATGTCGCGCACGGCCAGCGGCGACTCGGTGGCGTTGCGTTTCGTGAATTTCCAACCTGATACAGCTACTGGGCCGGTCGTGGCCAGCGGCAAGCGCCGCTTTGGCTTCGGACGGCGGCGCGCCCCGCAAGCCGCCCTGGCTGCCGCTGTTGACAGCGCCGCCGCCCCCAACAGAGCGGCTACCAACGGAGCCACTGCCGACGCGGCCGCGTCGGGCGGCGTGGCGACCGTGGCGACGGCCACGGTGGAAGATGCTCAGAAATTTCAGCTCGTGCCGCGCGTAGGCTTTCGCGGGGGTATCGTGCTCAACTCGCGGCGGCGGGGGCTGATTTTCGACGGCGAGGCGCAATTGCAGTTCGGCAAGCGCCGCGACCCGAACACGGCCGCCTGGTTCGCCGTCAAGGACAGCCTCGACCCGCAGCACCTCGACCTGGACCTGAAACAAGCCAAGGACGCTGAAGGCCAGGGCCTGGTGACGGGCCTGTACGTGTCGGACACCGACAACAAGATTTTCCCGCTTTATGCCGGGCCGAAGCCCGCCGCGACCGACATCCCGCTGCTCGACGTGAGCACCGGGCACCTGCGCTACGACAACCGTCGCCGCACGTTCACCATCGCCGAGCACGACCCCGAGGCCGCCGACGCGGCCAGTCAGTACGAGGGCGCGCAGCTCGTTTACCAAGACTCGACCAACCGCGTCAGCTTTCGCGGGCCGCTGAATTTCATCAGCCCCGGCCCTGACAAAGGGCGGGCGAAGGGGTTCCGGCTGGCGGCGGCGGGCGTGGGCGCGGGCAACCCCGACAGCGCCCGCTACCGGGTGCGCGCCCTGCTGGGCGTGGGGGCCGAGCTGCCGCCCAAAGCGCAGGCGCTGCTGGCGGCGCTGCTGGCCAAAACGACCAAAAACAGCCCCGAGGCGCTTGACGGCTCGCAGGAAGACTTGTACAACGTGGCCCAGCTCGGCGGCAACAAAGCCGCGCTGGCCTTGGCCGAGCGCCGGCCCGGCCTGCCCGCGCCCGCGCTGCCGGGCCTGCTAGGCAAGCAGGCGGCGTTTTCGCTGCTGCTGAGCCGGGCTGATTTGCGCTGGAACGCGCGCCAGGCGGCCTGGCATTCGGTGGGGCCGCTGGGCGTGGCCGGCGCGGGCACCACGGGCCTGAACGCGCTGGTGAGCGGCTACGTGGAAATCAAGCACGAAAACGCCGCCGACGAGGTGAGCATCTACCTCGAACCCGAGCCGCAAACCTGGGCTTATCTGCATTTCGCGGGCAACGTGCTGACCGTGATTTCGTCGAGCGAGCAGTTCAACGCCGAAATCGCCAGCAAGCAAAAGGGCAGCCCGGAAGTGGCCCAGGAATACGGCGTGTTCGGCGGTGACTACGACGAGGTGGACCGTTTCCGCGCCCACTTCCTCAAGGATTACCTCGGGCAGAGCGGCAAGCTGGCCGCGCGCCCCACCCCGCCGCCCCCGCCCGACGAGGTGGAAACCGGCAAGGGCCGCAAGAAAAAGAAGAAAGCCAAAGCCGACGACCCGTTCGGCGACGGCGTGATGCCCGACCCCAACGCGCCCGCCACTGAGCCGGCCGCCGAGCCAACGTCGAAGAAGAAAAAGAAGAAAGCGAAAGACAACGACCCCTTCGCTGATGGCGTGATGCCCGACCCCAACGCGCCCGCCCCGACCGAGGAGCCGGCCCCGAAAAAGGGCCGGAAAGCCAAAGCCGCCGCGCCGGCCGCCGACCCCACGGCCGCGCCCGCCGAGGAGCCGGGGTCCAAGAAGAAAAAGAAGAAAGCCAAGGACAACGACCCCTTCGGCGACGGCGTGATGCCCGACCCTAACGCGGCCCCGGCCGAACCCGCTCCCGACCCGGCCCCGAAGAAGAAGCGCAAAGCCAAAACCGAAGACCCCGCCGCCGCTCCCGGCGATAACGGCAGCGGAGTCCCGGTGCCGGCCGCGTCGCCGCCGGCCCAACCCGAAGCGCCCAAAAAGCCGCGTGGCCTGCCCAAGCCCGACCCGGCCGCCGCCGCCGCCGCTGCCGCCGACCTGGCCGCCGACGAAGCTGCCGCCGCCGCTGCCGCGCAAAAGAAAAAGAAGAAGAACAAAGTCGCCGACCCGGCCCCTACTGCTGCGCCCGTTCCCGACCCCGCCGCGCCGGCGGCTCCCGCTGACCCCGCCGCCGCCCCGGAGCCGACCCTGACCCGCAAGCAGCGCAAGGCGCTGGAAAAGGAAAAAGCCGCCGAAGCCGCCCCCGACCCGGCAGCCGACCCGGCGGCCGAACCCGCCGTGGAGCCGGACAAGAAGTCGAAGAAGAAAAAGAAAGCGGCCGAGCAGGACCCGTTTGGCGGTAACTAGCGTCGGCGCGGCTTGGCTCGCCGCCCGTTCACCTCACGGGACTCCTTTGGGGCCTAGCCCCCCCTCCCATTCACCTCACCCCTAGCCCCTCCCCGATGGGGAGGGGGACTAGCCTTAATTCTAGTTCTAGACCAAACACTAGACTAAAAATTAGAACTAGTTCCCCTTTCCATCGGGGAGGGGTGGGGTGAACGGGAGAGGGGGGCTAGGCCCCAAAGGGGTCCGTGAGGTGAACGGGCGGCGAGCCGCAATTCCCCACCCAACCGTATTTTCCATGCTCCTCGCCTTCGCCCTGCTCGCCGCTTACCTGCTCGGCTCCATCCCAACGGCCCTGTGGGTGGGCCGCGCGTTTTTCAATTTAAAAGACATCCGCGAGCATGGTTCGGGCAACGCCGGGGCCACCAATACCTTCCGGTGCTGGGCAAAAAAGCCGGCTCGTTCGTGCTCGTCGTCGATGCGCTCAAGGGCTACGTGGCCACGTATTTCCTGCCCAACTGGCTGTTGAGCCAGGGCGCTATCGGCCCCGACAGCCTGTTTTATGTGCGCCTGGCTTGCGGGGTGCTGGCCGTGGTGGGCCACATCTGGCCGGTGCTGGCCCAGTTTCGGGGCGGCAAGGGCGTGGCCACCATCGTGGGCATGATGCTGGCCATCGCGCCCGCGCCGGTGGGCGTCTGCATCGGCGTGTTTCTGGCCGTGCTTGCCGTCTCGCGCTACGTCTCGCTGAGCAGCATGAGCGCGGGCGTGGTCTTCGCCCTGTTGCAGCTGCTGCCCGCGTTTCGGCCGGCTAATTCGCTGCAAGTCGTGTTTGGTTTTTTGCTGGCCGCGATGCTCGTTTACACCCACCGGGCCAATATCGGGCGGCTGCGGGCGGGGACGGAGAGTCGGGTGCCACTGCCCTGGGCGCGGGGGTGAGTCGCTGGGCAGTGACCCAATGTGATAAATCAGACTGTGATAATCTACATTATCACAGTCTGATTTATCACACGGCCGTGATAATTTTGCCGAAAATTCGCTGCATTATCACACTGGTCCAATGGCTAAACACTACTTGTCGCCCGACGACAGCCGCCGCGTGTACGGGCTGACCCAGCAGCGGCTGGCCGACTGGCTGGGCTTATCACTGAGTGCCGTAGCGATGGCCGAGGCCAATCGGCGGGGCTTGGCGGGGGGCGTGGCTGTCAGCGTTCAGGCAGTGCGGCTGTCGGTGGCCCGGCTGGGCGAGGTATTCAACGTGCCCGGCGAGCTACCCCGCACCCTGCCGGCCCCGCCGCCCCTGCCGCCGCCGCCGCCCGAAGCCGACCCGCTGCGTCAGCGCCTCGACGGGTGTCAGCACCGGGCCACTAACCTGCGCTACGAGCTGGAAAACATGCGTCGCCGCGCCGCCTGCTACGAAGCCCGGCTCGTGGCCGCGCCCGCCCTGCGGGCCTATCCCGGCCCGGTGGCCCGGCCGCAGCTGGAACAATCGTGGCTCTACTTGTTTGAAGCCGAAGCCCTGGACGCGCTGCGCGACGAGTGCGGGGCCGGCCCCCAGCGCCTGCTCTCAGCCCGCCTGGCCGGGCTGGACCTCGAAGCCCGGCTGCTGACCGAAACGCTGGCCGCATTGGCCCCACCCCCCGCCCCCGCGTAGGGCCGGGTTCTAGCCCGCGCCTATTTTTACGCTTCCATCAAGTTTCTGCCCCATGCCCATGCCCGCCCCCGCCTACCTCGCCCAGCACCAGACCCGCTTCCTCGAAGAGTTAAAAGACTGGCTGCGCATCCCCAGCGTGTCGGCCGACCCTAAGTTTCACGCCGACGTGCTGCGGGCGGCCGATTATCTGAAAGCGCGGCTCGAAGAAGCCGGCGCGCAGCACGTGGAGCTATGCCCGACGGCGGGCAATCCCATCGTGTACGGCGAGTATTTCGTGGGCGACGACCGGCCCACGGTGCTTGTCTATGGGCACTACGACGTGCAGCCCGCCGACCCGTACGAGCTGTGGACCTCGCCGCCGTTCGAGCCGGTGGTTAAGGACGGAAAAATTTACGCCCGCGGGGCCTGCGACGACAAGGGGCAAGTCTATATGCACGTCAAGGCGCTGGAAATGCTCTTGCGCGACGAGCGGGGGAGCGGGGTGCCCTGCAACCTCAAGTTCATGTTTGAGGGCGAGGAGGAAATCGGCTCCAACAACCTGGAAATCTTCGTGCGCGCCAACAAAGAGAAAATCAAGGCTGATGTCATCCTGATTTCCGACACCGGCATGCTGGCTAACGACGTGCCCAGCCTCGAAGTGGGCCTGCGCGGCCTGAGCTACCACGAAGTGGAAGTGACCGGCCCGAACCGCGACCTGCACTCGGGCCTCTACGGCGGGGCCGTGCGCAACCCCATCAACGCGCTGTGCGCCATGATTGCCGACCTGCACGACGCGCAAGGGCGCGTGACCATCCCCGGTTTCTACGACAACGTGCAGGAATTATCCGCCGCCGAGCGCGCCGAAATGGCACTGGCGCCGTTCTCCGAAGACGAGTTCAAGCAGAGCATCGGCCTGACGGCGACGGCCGGCGAGGCGGGCTACTCCACGCCCGAGCGCACCGGCATCCGGCCCACGCTCGACGTGAACGGCATCTGGGGCGGCTACATCGGCGAGGGGGCCAAGACGGTGATTCCCTCGCAGGCGTTCGCCAAAATCTCGATGCGGCTCGTGCCCAATCAGACGTCGGCCGAGATTTCGGCGCTGTTTGAAAAGCACTTGGTCAGCCTGGCCCCGGCGGGCGTTACGGTGCGGGTGCGGCCCCACCACGGCGGCGAGCCGGTCGTGACACCCACCGATTCGGTGGCCTACCGCGCCGCCGTGCGGGCTATGGAAACCACGTTTGGCAAGCGCCCCGTGCCCACGCGCGGCGGCGGCTCCATCCCCATCGTGGCCATGTTCAAAGCCGAGCTGGGCCTCGACACGGTGCTGCTCGGCTTCGGGCTGGACTCCGACGCCATCCACTCGCCCAACGAGCACTACGGCGTGTTCAACTTCCTCAAGGGCATCGAAACCATCCCCGAGTTCTACCGGCAGTACACGGCGGGAGTTAAGAGTTAAGAGTTAAGAGTTAAGAGTTAGAAGTTAAGAGTTAAGAAGCCCGCCATGCAAAATCCAGCACGGCGGGCTTCTTAACTCTTAACCTCTAACTCTTAACTCAATTAAAGGAGTACGTGGCGTAGAGCTGAAACGCGCTGTTGCGCTGACGCGACTGCGTGGTGGTGTTGCCGTTAGTAGTCGAAACGTAGATGTTGCTCGCGCCGCCGTTGTAGCGCAGGCCCGCGCCGAGGCCGTGCTTGAGCTGGTAGCCCAGGCCGAAGAGGTAGCCCAGGTCTAGGGTGTTGTATTGGCTCTTGACATCCTGCGACACACTGCCCGCCTGGCTGCTGGCCGTGAGCAGAAAGCCCACCTGCGGCCCGGCTTCGAAGAAAAAGCCGTCGGTATTGACGTGAAACGCCAGCGGCACGTCGAGGTAATTGAGCCGGGTGCCGTAGTCGCCCACCACCGGGCTCCAGTAGCCCTTCTGCGAAAACAGCAGCTCGGGCTGAAACGCGAAGAGCTTGCTCAGGCCGATGTTGGCGAAGCCCCCGACCTGAAAGCCGAAGCGGTTGTTGAGGCTAGGCGCATCGGCCCCCGCGAGGTTGGTGAGCGTCGCGCCGGCTTTGAGACCCAGCGATACGTTGCCACCGCGTCCGCGGTACTGCGCCTGCGCGGCCGACGCGCTCAGGCCCGTGGCGGCGATAAGGAGAAGAAGTGTTTTTTTCACGAGGTAAGGGTAGCATGGTGAGGGGCCAAAGGTAGGCCCGCCGGCCCGGCAGCCCACGAAAAAGCCGGTTCCCGCGCGGAAACCGGCTTTTTCGTGGGCTGTTACTGAGTTGTTGATGAGTTGATACTGGTTGGTTTTTATCAGATTTCCCTGAAAAACAACCAGCGGCAACCGGCCATCCCGCTGCTTACCTATCGCGGAAGGTGAACGAGAGGTAGAGCTGAAAGGCGCTGTTGCGGGTAGTGGTGGGCAGCGTCGCCGAATTTTTAAGGATGCCCGAGAAGCTGCTGTTGTAGCGCGCCCCGATGCCCAGGCCCCTATCCGACGCGAAACCCAGCCCGCCGACGTAGCCGAAGTCGAGCACGTTGTAGGAAGTAAGCACGTTGCGGTCGAGCGTGTTGTCGCGCTGGTCTTTGGCATCAACCAGCACCCCGAGCTGCGGGCCGACCTCGAAAAACAGCCCGCCTGAATGGAGGCGCGCCAGCAGCGGCACGTCCACGTATTGCAGCACGGTCGTGCTGGTGAAGGCCGCCGCGCCGCCCGCGGCCGGGTTGTCGAATTTGGCTCCCTTGCGGGTATAAAGCGCTTCGACCGCGACGCTGAGCGTGTTGTTAAGGGGCAGGTCGAGGCCGAGGCCCCCGAAATAATCGGGCCGGTAGGAGCTGCCAGCCGCCACCCCGTCGCCGGTGAAGCCCGAGTACGAGCCGCCGCCCTTGATGGTGAAGCTGGCACCGGTGCCGGTGTCGCCCTTAACCGGTGCCGAGGTGTTGGTGCCGGTAGCCTGCGCGTGGGCCGTCGTCGTGGCTAAACCGGCCAGCATCACCAGGGAAAGAAGAAGTTTTTTCATGAAAAGCGGTAAAACATATAAGGTGCGCCGCAAAGGTACAGGCCGCCGCCACACCGCTGGAGTTACCAAATCGTTAGCTCGCGGCAGCATGGAGCCGGCGTAGCCTAACTCTGTTCTACGGCCTTACTCACTAAAAAGCCGGCCCCGCGTACGGAGGCCGGCTTTCAATACGCCGCTCGTCGGGGCGCGACCCCGCCGGATTGTGCCGGACGGCTACTTGCCTCCGAATAGAAACTGCGCCTGCGCCTGAAAAGTGGAATTGTGAAAGTTGTCGCTGAAAGCCACCCCGGAGCTGCCGGTGCGGGCCGCGTCGCGGTACACGTGCGACACGTCGCCGGTGTAGCGCAGGCCCAGGCCCAGGCCGTTGGCAAACTGATAGCCTACGCCACCCACGTAGCCCAGCGCCACGGGCGTGAGTGCGTTGCGGTCGGTACTCAGGGTTTGCGCGGGCGGGTTGGCCGCCGAGCCGCTGCTTCCATAAGGAGTTACGTATTCGCGCTGGCCCAGGGCCAGGCTCAACTGCGGCCCCAACTCCAGGTAGAAGCCGGTGCTGGCCGCGCCCGTGCTAAGTTTCGCCAGCACCGGCACGTCGAGGTAAGACAGAGCGGAGCGGTAGCGCCACGAGCCGAAGAGCGGCGAGGCCGGGTAGCGGTAAGGGTAGCTGTCCACGAAAACACCCTTGCGGGAATACAGCGCTTCTACTTGCAGGGTGGCGTGGTCGGACAATCCGTAGGCGGCTACGGCCCCCGCCGCGAAACCCGGCTGGTAGCCGGCCGCGAACGGCCCGTCGAGCTGCCCGCTGTAGGAGCTGAGGTTGAAGCCGCCCTTGAGGCCGTAGCGCAGGGTGCCGGTTTGGGCGTGGGCGGCAGTGGTGAGGCCCAGCAGCAGGGTGAGCGAGAAAACGGCTTTTTTCATGAAAGAAGCGAGTAAAAGGGTTCCGCTCGCAAAAATCAATTACCGGGCCAGACACAAAAAAGCCGGCCTCCTGAGAAGGCCGGCTTTGAAAGAAGCAAGCAGCTTATTTGCCGCCGAACATGTACGACACGTACAGCTGGAAGGCACTGTTGCGGGTGGCATCACTGCTGTTGTTGCTGCCTTTTACGACATCCGTAAGACCACCATTGTAGCGCAGGCCAACTCCAGGGCCGTTAGCTACTTGATAGCCTAAGCCGGCCGCGTAACCAAAGTCAACCGTATTGAACAAACTCTTGATGTCTTTCGACTGGCTATTGGTGCCTGAAGAAGCCGTTGTATTTGCAGCTACGAGAAAGCCTACCTGTGGGCCTATCTCAAAAAACAATCCGCTGGCATTGATACGGGCTAATACCGGCACATCAATGTAGTGCAGCGTTTGAGTGATATCTATGTTGGGACCAAAAAAATTACTGCTGCCTTTAGCTCCTTTCATCGAATAGAGCAACTCAGGCTGTATCGAAAATGCATCATTAACGGCAAAATTGGCCAGTAAGCCACCATTAAAGCCAAACTTATACTCAGCCCCCGTAGAGCCACCACCCGTGTAGCTGGTGAGCGAAGCGCCGGCCTTAACGCCGAATGTAGATTGTTGGGCCTGGGCCGCGCCGACTAGGCCCAGGGCCATGGCCAGCGTAAGAAAAGTTTTTTTCATCGTTATGAGGAAAAAAGGTGAATGATTAAGGCCCTCAAACGAGGCTGAGAAAGCGTTGTTACAAGTAGAGCGCCGTTGAATCAGAACACAACGCCGACTGCTTAGAGCCGAAAACGAGGCTTATACTTGTGAGTTTCGGCCGAGGTTACAAAAGTCACAGAAATTTTTGGGCGGCGACATGCCAACTCGGCTGTCGCTCGGTAGCTGGAGCGACCAAGCTCTGCCACCCGATGTTTGGGCAGCGGAATCGAAAAAAAATGCAGTTTCTTAATTTCTACGCGGTTATAGCCCTCGTGCTGGGCATTCAGCTCGGCGGCCCCCGCGTCGGGCGGGCGCAAGCGGGCAGCCCGGCCGACTCCGTCGAGCGGGGCGGGCTGACGTTCGGCGTGCTGGCGCAGGGCGCGCTCATCGTGAGCCACTCGCCGGCCATCGCCCACCTCGTGGCCTCGCACCCCAGCGGCTGGGAGCTGAGCGCCGAGCGCCAGACTACCGGCCGCGCGCCCTGGCACGCCTGGCACCGGTTTCCGCGCGTCGGGGTGGCGCTTATCTACTACGACTACCACAACCCCGTGCTGGGCCAGAGCCTGGCCGCCACGCTTTACCTGAGCAAGCGGCTGGCCGCCGGCCGTCGCTACCAGGCCCACCTGCGCCTGGGCACCGGTGTGGCGTATTTCAACCGGCCCTACGACCTGGCCACGAACCGTAAGAACACGCTCGTCAGCTCGGCCCTCAACGCCACCATTCAGGCCCGGCTCGACCTCGACTACCGCCTCAGCCCGCGCCTGGGCCTGCTGCTGGGCCTGGGCCTGAGCCACTACTCGAACGGGGCCGTGGCCAAGCCCAACTACGGCGTGAACCTGCCCACCGTGCAGCTCGGCCTGCGCTACGGGCAGCTGCGGCCCGCGCCCACGGCCGCGCCCGCGCCCGCGCCGGCCGACGTGGGCCACAATTTCTTGTACGTCAGCGTCGGGGCCGGCTCGAAGCGACGCACGCCCGGCGACCCCGCCCGCTACCTCGTCAGCTCGCTGAGCGTGGCCGCCGGCCGCCGCCTCAACGCCAAGAGCAACCTGCTGCTGGGCCTCGAAGCCTGCGACGACCGCTCGCTGCCGGCCACGCTCGCCGACACCGCCCGCGACCAAAGCAACCTGCCCGACACGCGCAAAGCCAGCGTCTTCGTGGGCCACGAGCTGCTGCTGGGCCGGCTGGCCGTAAACACGCAGCTCGGCGCGTATTTCTACAGCCCCTACCGGTCGAGCACCACCTACAACCAGCGGGTGGGTCTCAAATATCAGCTCACCGACCATTTCTTCGCCGCCCTCGACCTCAAAGCCCACCGCGCCGTGGCCGACGCGCTCGAACTCCGGCTGGGCCTGCGCCTGGGTCGGCAGCGCCCCGTTACGGGTTGGGAGTAGAATAAAATGGGCTTTGACCCGCGAGTGGTGGAGCGGGCTGAAGCCCGCAGGGCATCGGGTGTTGGGTATTGAGGGTCGTTGTCATGCAGCGCGCAGCGAAGCATCTCGCTCGCCTCGTTGCTGGCGTTTGGGTTTACTGCGTCACGCGAGATGCTTCGCTGCGCGCTGCATGACAACGCCCCCAACCCAACCCCCAGCAGTTGCGGCTGAGTCGCAGTTACGGAAGCTTCAGCACGAGAGTAAGCCGGTTGGGCAACAAAAAGCACGAACATGGGCGTGCCTATCCCGACCTTTCGACTGTCTTATTACCCTACCCGTCAGTCGTTATGCTCACCCTGCTCGCTTACACCCGTTACCTGCACATCGCGGCGGGCTTCCTTGGTTTTTTCGTGGCCCCGGTGGCGCTGGCCGTGCGCAAGGGCGGGGCGGCACACCGGGCCTGGGGCCGGGTATTTTTTTGGGCGATGGCCGTGGCCGGCACCACGGCCATCTTCAACGCCGCGTTCAAGGGCCTGACTTTCTTGCTGCTCACGGGCATCTTCAGCCTCTACCTGGCCGGCTTTGGCTACCGCTCGCTCTACCAAAAGCCGCTCGGCGTGGGCCGCGATGCCGGCGCGCGGCCCGCGCTGCTCGACTGGCTGCTGGTGAGCACCGGGCTGGCCGTGTTCGGCGGCACGCTCGTTTACGGCGTGGCGCGTGGCGTGGTGCCGTCCATCGTGTTCGGCGGCATCGGGGTGCTGATTACCAGCCAGCAGCTCGTCGGCTACCGGCGGCGCGGGCCGTGGCCAACGGGTCAGTGGCTGCTGAATCACCTGACGGGCTTCGTGGCGGCGTACATTTCGGCGGTGTCGGCGTTTTCGGCCACCAGCCTGCGCTTCATCCCGTTCCCCTGGAATTTCCTCTGGCCCACGCTCGTCATGGTGCCGCCGCTGGTCTGGGCGCGGCTCCGCTACAAAGCCCGTTTCCGCCAGGGCGAGCGCGTAGCTCAGGTCGTGGAAGTGCGCATTCAGCCCGATTTTCAATGAGCAATTATCAAGGAGCAAGGAGCAATTATCGACAAGCAATTCGAAAAAAATCCCAAGTGGTTAAAGATGAACTGCTCACTGCTCCTTGCTCCTTGCTAATTGCTCATTGATACTTGATACCAGCCCCGGCCCCTCATAGACGAAGCCGGTATAAAGCTGCACCAGGCTGGCTCCGGCCGCGAGCTTCTCGCGCGCGTCCTGGGCCGAGTGGATGCCGCCCGAGCCGATAATGGGTAGCTCGCCCCGGCTACGCTGGTGCAGGTAGCGAATGACTTCGGTGGCGCGCTGGCGCAACGGCCGCCCGCTCAGGCCGCCCGCGCCGAGGGCGGCCACCGTGGCGGCGGGCGTTCGCAGGTCGGCGGGCCGGGCAATGGTCGTGTTCGTGGCCACCAAGCCGCTCAACTGGGTTTCGCGGGCGATTTCCAAAATGTCGTCGAGCTGGGCATCGCTCAGGTCGGGCGCGATTTTGAGCAGCAGCGGGCGCGGCTGGGCGCGGGCCTGGTTCACAGCCTGCACCGCGCTCAGTAACTCAATCAGCGGCTTTTTATCCTGCAACTCGCGCAGGCCGGGCGTGTTCGGCGAGGAAACATTGACCACGAAATAATCGACCACTTCGGCCAGCGCCCGGAACG
>Ga0123338_10004544_pt1 | contig 12087 bp, 11 predicted proteins | sample grotaG_FD_89793 | JGI IMG/M metagenome (GOLD analysis project Ga0123338, IMG submission 89793) | Glacier valley bacterial and archeal communities from Borup Fiord, Nunavut, Canada, to study Microbial Dark Matter (Phase II) -... | ecosystem: Environmental > Aquatic > Freshwater > Ice > Glacier ... | reverse complement strand
CGGCAAGGCACCTTGCCGCGAAAGTGCTCCGTGCGGCGGGGGCGTCCCGGTTAGCCGTACCCATGAAGGGGATGCTCGTGTCGGTCACGAGATAGAGATCAGGCACGTGGATGTCGAACTCCGGCGTGCGCCCGAACAGGCGCTCTCCCCAGAGCTTCAGCGACAGCGCGTCCGTATCACAGATGACGAAGCGGTTCGCACGCCGCGCCGCCGCAGACTCGGTCGCGCGCTGGAGCACCGCGATGGCGGTGAGGTCACGTTCGCGGAGCATTCCGCCGGTCCGCTGCGCGAACAAGCGAGCCTGCTCGGGAACGTGGACGGTATCGAGCGCGGCGGCGAGCTCTCGAGCGAAGGTGGACTTGCCGCTCGATTCGGGCCCGATGAGGACGATCCGTTTCGCGTAGTGCGCTCTAACCGGTGGGGGCAAGAAGCTCCAGTGGCGGAGCGGATCGCGCCGGATGTCCGTCGCGGAGATCGAAACAGCGTCACGCTCCGGATCGACGCACACGTGCCGCGCACCCAGGAGCTCGGCGAGCCGCCACGCCTCTCGATCGGATGACACCAGGAGGTCGACCCGAGGAGCGTCGGGGAGCGCCACCAAGGCGCGGGAGACCACGTCGGACCAAGTCTGCCAAAACGCCGGCGAGTTCACGTGGAGGTCGACATCGCCGGTGAGCTGTCCCACGCGATCTCGGACCATCTCGTTCAGCCACGCTAGCCGAAGATCCCCAGGGATCCGATCGTTCGGGGTGATGCGGGCGAGAACCGTGGTGACCTGTGCGATCTCGCCTGCGACGTCGAACAGATACTGGTGCCCGGCGTGGGGAGGCATGAAGCGGCCGATCACCAGTGCGTGGCCCGCCTTCGGTTGCGAGGCGTCAGGCTTCTCCTCCTTCGGCTTGGGCGGCTCGGCGGGCTTCTTGGGTTCTTCCTTGGGCGGGTCTTCGGGCTCCTCGTAACCGCTGCCCGAGTTGTTGTACCAGGCGCAGATTGGATGCCTCATGCTCGAAAGCGTGCCGCGCGTTGCGAACATTGTCGACCTGCTCGACCCGACACTGCATGCGAGCGGTCGCGCTCACGGAATCTATACCGAGCTGCGGCAGCGGGAGCCGATCTCATGGCGGGGTGACTATTGGGCCGTGATGCGGCACGCGGACGTGCTCACGGTCGCTCGTGACTGGCAGCGATTCTCGTCCGCGCGTGGGACCGGGCAGCGATGCATCGAGCACCATCCTCCGCTTCGGTCGATTCACATCAGCGATCCGCCGATTCACACAGAGATGCGCGCTTGTCGAGGACAGCTACGGCCACGGCTGGCAGAAAGATCTGGCGACCTGGATTCGTGACGAAGCCGCCCAGCTTATCGACGCGTGGCGTGGAGAGATCGACGCCGTCACCACGCTCGCGGATCCTCTCGCATTCGGCGTGCTCGAGCGCTTGCTCGGCCAACCCGTGCCCGAGCTCCTGCCACTCGTTCACCGGTTCTCGCGTTACGACGAGCGTCGTTATCGGCGGCCGAGTGAGACCCCACTGGAGTGCTTCCAGGACGCCGAGCGCGAGGTGTGGACGCTGCTTCGCGCGCTCGTGGCCGACCGCATCGCATCCCCGCGCGACGACGTCCCGAGCCGCTTGCTCGCGACCGGTCGTCTCGACTACCGCGACCTCATGTACACGCTTCGCTTCGTCATCCAGTCGACGTACCAGACTTCAGCGCTCGCGATCGCTGCATGCGTCGACATCGTGGCTCGGGCCGGCGAGCAGCTGCGATCGCTCCCCCTCGATGCCACGGCGCGCGCCGCCGACGAGGTGCTGCGGGTCTCGTCACCCGTGATCCGGTTTGCTCGGCACGTGGTCACGGATACGACGCTCGGGGACATCCCGCTCCGCGCCGGTCAACGCGTGGTGATGTTCTTTCCATCGGCGAACCACGACGAGCGCGTGTTCGAAGACCCGCTGCGCATCGACCTCGCGCGTGCCGAGAATCCGCACGTCGCGTTCGGTGCTGGGATTCACACGTGCCTCGGTGCGCCGATCGCGCGGCTTCACCTGACCGCAGTCCTCGATGCGCTGCGCGGTCTCGAGCTCCAACGGGTGCAGCCGGGGCGGTGCTATGCGTCCAGCGTTAACAACGGGTGCGATCAGGTCCTCGTCCGTCGCCTCTGAGCGCCGCGCCAGTGTGCCGCGCGGAATCCGCAGGATTGCTGCCTCGGGTACAGCGGCGGAGACCTCAGCATCGCTCCGCGTGGAATCGTCGTCGTGTTGATCGGGTCTGGCGCGATCGGGATCGTCCGGCTGTGGCTGGGCTGTGGCGGGGCTGGAGCTGATGCCACCGATGACCGCCGTGACACGCTGCCACTATCACGCGCTCCCGAACGCCCCGGCTTCAGATGCCGGCGCGACAGATCACGACGCCGAACGGAACCGGGTAGTAGCCACTGACGGACTCGTAGCGCCCGAAGTGACTCGCGACGCCGACGCTCGCGATGCATGCCTTGTCGGGTGACCGTTGCGACCGAGCCATGACGACGCGATCCACACCGTGCTTCTCGTCCCCGTAATCGACGGCGATCGTGGACGCCACGAGGATCACCGGGGGCGCGCTGAACGAAGGCACCGTGAAGCGCAACGACATGCCTTCGACCGCGAGCTGCGCAACCGATGCCGCAACGCGAGTGCCGCGGGTGAGCGCTCCAAACGTGGCCACATCGGCGCGACCTTCCAGGACGATCGCGCGTACCGTCGGGACCGCGCCCGCTTCGCCCAGCGTGACGGTCGCGTCCACCCGGCAATCCGGCGCGGGCGGGCTGCCGCCCACGGTCGGCCTGACGACGCATGTCTCGAGGTCGCAGGAAGGCGCCCGGCCGCCGAGCTCGTCTGGATCGCACACCAGTGACCGGTAGACCGCACCGTGATCCGTGGTCCAGCCGAGGAACGTGACGCGAACCGGGAATGTTTCGCGCACGCCCGTGGCGGCGGCCATCTCGACGATCACGGCGGCATCCCTGGCGAGCCCTTCGGTAGCGAGCCCTTCGGTGGCGAGCCGGCTCGGCGTGGCCGGCGCGGACGTCGCAACGGCCGCCGGAGTGGAGGAGGCCCCGGGATCGGCAGCCGCGCCGCTCGCCATCGCACCGATGACGACCATGGCAGCGCTGAACCGACGAGTTGCATCACGAAGTTCCGTCGCACGCGACATGTCGGTCCAACGTACCGCCCCTGTCACTTATTCATGGCCTGGTCGGATGGGGACTAGAATGTCGCGATGAAAACCCTGGTGCTGGTCGTCGGTGTCGTGGCCATGTTGATAGGCCTGCTGTGGGTAGGCCAGGGGCTGGGCTACATCCACTGGCCCGCCTCGAGCTTCATGATCGCCCAGCGTCCGTGGGCCGTTCGAGGCGGGGGGCTCGCGGCGATCGGGGTCGTCCTGATCCTGCTGTCACGGCGGCGCTAGTGGAACGCGGTGCGGCTCGTGACCCGACGCTGACAGGGCGATTCTGACGTGGGCGACGTGGCGACGCTGCGCGAGATCGAATCGCTGCTGCTCGCGTACGAGTAGCTTACGATCGCGTCCGGGCGCATGTTCCATATGTGGGCCAGTACATGCGCTACTTCGCCGACGCCACCTTGGGCGTCGACATGATCAAGAAGGCACTGGGCGGTGCCGACCCGTCCTTCAAGATCGACGGTGGTGAAGTGTCACGCGCGGGCCAGTTGCTCGCCGAGATCGAGATCAACAGGCCCGGATCGGACATGTTCTCCGATGACGTGAACGGGATGCTGCAGAAGCTGCAGCACGCCGGGGCCACACAGGTGCAGCAGCGCGTCCAGAGCACCCAGGCCGTGTTGTCGGTGCAGATTCTCGACGCGGCGCCCGATGCGATGGCACAGCTCGAGCCGTTCTGGACCGTGGTGTCAGGATTCTCGACCGGCCTGTGGCACGTCGAAGGCCAAGGCTTCTTCGACGACGGTCAGCTCGTCGCACAGGTCTGAGCTCGCGCCGACGCAACGGCCGGATCGACCGCCACCCGCTCGAGCAAGTCCTCGATCACGGCTGCCCGGGCGACCTCCCCGGGCCATGCGCTGATGCTACGGCGCAGGCGCCGGATCTGCGGTGATCGGCAGCCATCCCGAGCCGAGGGCGTCGCTGCACTCGATGGTCCAGGCGCGCAGCTCACAGCTGTCGAGCCCGGAACGCGGGGCGGGCTCCGGGCCCCAGATGAGGTGATGACCAGTGCCGTCGACGGCGAACGTCGCGTCGTCCTCGACCTCCAGCCGCGCCCCGGCCGCAACGCCGGTCACCCGACGCGGCGCGCGCGCCTCCCGCTCGATGCCATCGGGGCCGACCCCGATCTCCTGGTACTTGTCGCGGCCGGCGCAGGCCACGTCGCCGCTGGCGAGGACCGCGCACGTCGAGGTGCGGGACAGCGCGAGCATGGCGGCGCCACGGAAGCCCAGGACCTCGCGCGGCACGGTCACGAGCTCGTTCCGCTCGCCGAGACCGAGCTGGCCATAACCGTTCCAGCCCCAGCACAGCACCGCGCCGCCGGTCTCGACGCGAGCGCAGGCGTGCTGGCCGCTGACGGCGAGATCGATCGCGCGCGAAGGTAGAGGCACGTGCACGGGTGCGTTCGCGTCGACATGACGGCGGTTATCGCCGAACATCCCGTAGGCGCTGTCGCCCCAGCACCAGACCTTGCCGTCGACGGCGCGTGCGCACCATGACGGACCGACGCCGGCGATCTGCGCGGTCGTTCCCGGAGAGGCGAGCTTTCCGAGATCAAGCCAGCTCGCGAGCAAACGCGGCGGCTGGAGATCTGTGCGCCGGTACACGCTCTCGAAGCAGCCAAGCTCGCCCACGTCGGTCACGACGCAGCCGCGGGTGGCGTGTGCGACGAGCTGGACCGCGTTGCCAGCGGGTGAATGGCCAGGGTGCGGGGCCGTTGCCCAGGTCAACCGGCGTTCAACCCCACGCTCTGCAGCATCGAGCGTGTGGTCGCTGGTGCCGTCGCACGAGCGAACCGTCACGCGGTAAGTGAAGGGCCCCAGGCCTTCGAAGCGAAATCGCACGCGGTTCCACGCCTCGATCGTCGGTGCGCTTGTCGCGCTGGCCGCGCCGGCCGACGCGATAGCCGAGAGCGTGCTCGGCAAGCAATTGGAGATCACGTCGGCGAACGCAGTTCGCGGCGGGCCGAGCCGGACCGTGCGCGGACCGACCGGGGTGATGCCGACCCCCAAGGGGTCATCGGCATAGACTGACACAGGCCAGCTCACGGCTTCGGCGCGAAGGAACTTTCGCCGGACGCGACCGACTTGCGGGGGGCCAAGGCCTCCTGCATATGGAATCGCGAGCGAACCGTGGGGCTGGTCGGCGATGTCCTTGCCCAGCCCGACAAGCGCTGGCTCCGGGTCCGGGACGCACGCAGTGCCATCCGCCGCGCTGTGCACGAGCTCACCCGCGGCATTGATCGGCTGACCGCCCTCGGCGTAGAAGGCCCCCTCGGGCCCGACCCAGGCCTCGGCATGGATCTCGAGGCTCACGCCGGCGAGTGGACGATCTTGCTCGTCGAGGACGCGCACCGGCACGCACGCGACAGCGTTGGCTACGCGCTTCGACGAAGGCTGCGCGCCGCCACACCCAGTTGTCGTGTGGACGAGAGCCAGGATCGGGACGAGAAACATCTGTCGCTGCATCATCGCGGTTCCCATGAACGCCCTCACTGGACCGCGAAGCGGTACGGAGGGTTGCCGCCGAAAACACTCCCGGCGGCTGCGAGTCCAGCCCCGAGCTCGCGACGGATGGGCTGACGCTGTGGTTCGCGAGCACCTGGACCGGAGACGCCGCCCTGTACGAGACGCACCGCCCGAGGCGGAGCTCAGACTGGCAAGCGCCGGCGACCGTGACCGGCGATCAGCGGACCCTGATGTTTTTCTCGTCGCAGACCGGCATCTACGATCTGTATGTCAGCACGCGAGCGCTGGTCACCGATCCATGGCCCGCGCCGACGCCGGTCAGCGAGCTGAACACTCCCAGCTTCGGGGAGCGCAGCCCGTTCTTGTCTGCCGACGCGGCGACGCTCTGGTACGTCTCGAGCGCCGGCGGCAACCAGGACATCTACATCAGCCGTCGCCAGCCGAACGGACGGTTCTGCGCGCCGAGCCTCGTCAGCGAGGTGTCGTCGGCGACCAAAGATGATGATCCGTGAGTCTCGCCCGACCAGCGCCGGATCTACTTTGCCCGGGACGTCGTAAGTCAGCCCGGCACGTCCGAGCTGATGATCGCCGACCGCTGAGTCGCGCTCGCGGTGCACCGGCTTGTCCTCCTCGGCAACTCGATCGGTGGGGCGGCCGCCGTGCGCTACGCCGCAGCACTGCCGGCGCGCGTCGATGGCTTGATTCTGTCGAATCCCGGCGGCTTCGACCGAGGCGGTTTCTTCGCAGGCATCTACATCCGGCTGCTCGAGCGGCACTTTCGAGCTGGGGTCGACGGCAAGGCGAGCTTTTCGTCGTGGTTCCGCAAATACTACGCGCGCATCCTCATCACGGAAGAAGCCTTGGCGCATTGGGTGGCCATCGTCCTGAGCGCGTACGAGAGCGCGCCTCGACTTCTCGAAGCGTGGCGGAGCTTTCGCATGGCCGAAGCTGATCAGCGTGCGCTCGCCGTGCGGCTCACGATGCCGGTGCTTGTGGCGTGGGCGAGCCAAGATCGCATCATCCGCTGGTCGCGAAATCGCGCGGCGGTCGAGGCGATCCCGAACCGACAGGTCGTGATGTTCCAGGCGGGACACTCCCCCTTCCTCGAGACCTCGCAGGCGTTCGCCGCGGAAGCTCGTGTGTTCCTGCGCGGGCTTCGTTGAGCGTGTTGCTACGCTCGAGGAACATGATGAACGACCGAATTCCACTCGACGGGCGCGTCCCTTGGTCCGCGGGAAGGTGGACCCACGAGCCGCTCTCTGTGCGCGAGCTCGGCGACTCGCTCATCGTGCATGCAGCTCCCATGAGCGACGCATGGCGCACCTCCTCCTACGGTTTCATCCACGAAAGCGAGCACGCCCTCGTGCGGCCAGTCTCTTCAGGCGTCTCGATCGAGGTCTCATTCGAAGCGCGCCCGCCCGCGCCGGCGACGACCGGTTCCAGCTTGTCCGCGCCGCACCGCTACCGGAAGCGCAGCTCGCAGCAGGTCCCTTCTGCTGCGCTCCGACAGGTCCGGGGCTCGAGGTCACGTTCGTCTCATCAGGAAGGCGAGCTGTGGCTCTCCCTCCTGGAGTGGGCTGGGTTCTCCTCGGGGCCAGGCTCGAAGATCTCGAAAAGGCCGGTGGGCGTGTCCGTCGGCAGAGACGCCATGGATGCCGAGGAGATCGGCCCCGAGCAACGAACCGCCTATCGCCGCATCGTCGGCTACGAGCTGCGCTGCGCGTGGGACACCGAACATGGCGTCGGCGTGATGACGCACGAGGACCGCGTCGTCGAGGTAGGCCAGGCCGACACGGCCCTCCTCGGCGCTCACGATCCCGCCCGGGACGTCAGGCAAACCTCGCGACTCGGATCCGTTCGTTCTCCATGATGTACGGACCGCCGCGAGTGCCGACCACCGAGGGCTCCGCGCTCGCGAAGAACTCGGCGCGCCGGCCATCGCGTGCGATGAGCTCGTAGCGGCCGTCTCCGCACGACAGCAGCGCGTCGTCGCCACACGTCGTCACGAGCTCGCAAGCCAGCGTCACGGTGACGGAGCTGGCCTCGTCGCGGACGATCCAGAGATCGGCCGCGGTCTTCATGTAGGCGGTGCCGCCCGCGCCCACCCTCACGTCCGGGTTCTCGACTGCGAACGAGCAGACGAGACGCCCCTCGCGATCGAGCAGGTGCGCGTGCGTGTCGTCGTAGAGCAGGACTCCGTTCGTCGTGGCGACGCCATACGTCGCGCCGGTCGTTGCTCGATGCCACGTCCACAGCACGTCGCCCGCCGGACCGCGCGCGACCACCTCCCCGTTCTCGACGTCGGCGATCAGCCGATCACCGAGCAGCCAGCTCGAACGCGACGGGAAGCTCAGTGCGCTCTCGAGAGTTTCGCCCTGGCGGGTCCACCGCTCCATCGTGCCGTCCGTGCTCGCCCAGAACGAGACGTCGTCGATCGGCATGACGGTGCGCTCGCCATCGATCCCGGCGCTGTGTGCGACGGTCGTGAACTGGGCATCGAACAGCGTGAGGGCCTGGAGCGCACCATCGTCGTCGACGAGGTTCGAGACGAGCCAGCCGTCGGCAAACCGACGTGCGGGCGGCATCCACGTCGCGTCCATTGCGAAGCGGCGCGGGAACTTCACGTGGGGCTTGCCATCGGGACGTCGAAGCTCGATCCATCGATCGGTCTCGTTCGTTTCCGGCACGAACATCCACCAGCCATCGTCGAGAGGGGCGACCGCGTAGGTCGTGGTCGACGGTGACAGCGCGGTGGCTGTACCGGCGCCGTCGAGCACGAGGACCGCCTCGCCGGCCGCGGTCGGGATCGCGAACACGACCGCGTCTCGTCGCGAGGCGAGGTGCCGAGGCGCTCCCGCGAGCGGCAGCCGCACGAGCCCGGTCGCATCGAGTCGGAGGAGCTCACTCTTCGCATCCGGAATCACGACCAGCGCGGAACCGACCTCGTGAACCTCGACAAATCGGTAGTCAGGTAGCCGAAGATCGACCAGGAACTTCAGCGTGGGGGGCGCCGCTCGCTCGAGCGCGCGAGCCTGTTTGACGAGCAGCTCTGCAGCGCCTGCCCAGAGCGTTCCGCCCGACACGCGCCCGAGCGCTCGTGCCCGGGCGTCGTCGGTCTCGCCCGGCGTGAGTGCGCAGAAGATCTCGACCATCGCGCTCGCCGTCGTCCACACAGGGCCGTTGGGCACGTCGTTGGTCACGACGAGCTCTGCGATGGCATCGAGCTCACGACTGACGAACGCGCGCGCGGCGAGCGCCGCGTCGAGGGCGACGGCGCCAACGTGCTGGTATCGATCGTCGACGTCGGTGCACAGCCAGAACCATGCGCCGCACTTCTTGCAGCGCACCCATGCCTCGCACGCGTGACTGCCGACGACCTCCAGATCGTCTGCGTACGCGAGCCCGTCAGCTCCGCGAAGCACGTGTGGAGCGGAGCAGATCACCTCACCGCGCATGCTAGCGCTGCTCGGTGCGAACCAGGTCGAGCATGACGCGGGAAACAATCGAATCTTTAGGACCGGCAAACCATGGATCGAGCGACACACGAGCGCTCGCTCGACGCGTCGCGAACGTTGTGAAGGCGCCTTGCCGGGCGTCGCCGCGATCGGGGCGACGGCGTGAGACGCAGGGGGTCGTGAGCCCGCTCGTCCTCCGCGCGCGAGCTACCCCGATCTACTGGAGCGCTGCAAGGCGATCGAGAATCACGCCTACAATTTGGGAATGGCGCGCCTCACGGAAATGTTGCGACGACACGGCGACGAAGCGGGACCTCGCCGAGAATTGCCCCGAGCTCACCGACGAGGCCATCGCTCGAACCTGGCAGCGCGGCGCCTTCTACGCCGCTAGGTGAGCTGCGGTGTCGCGCCGGAAGAACCTTCGTCACCACGGCGCGAGGTGTAACGTCAACGCGATCTGCGTGTGCGTCGAGAAGCGCTTCTTGGTCGTCGTTCGAGAGCCGATGTCGCGTGGCGAGCTTCGCGAGAACCCGCCGCAGCATCGGCGGAAACACTCTCAGCTCGCACTGACGTACAGGAGCGGGACCCAGTGCGTGGTGCCATCCGAGAAGCTGATGTGCAGCTGGTCCGGCCCGAGCTCGCGAACGGTTCCGGGGTACCGCTGCCCATCGGACCACCGCACGAGCACTTGCGCGCCGACGCCGAACGGGGCGGATGCCAGCGGTCCGGCGGCCGGCTCCGGCGCTGCCATGCGCTCGGCGCGTCTGTGCATCGCGGCCTGATGTGCAACCTCTCGGATGCGCTCGTGATCCTCCGGGCTCAACGTCAGGGCCGTGACCGTGATCTCGCCGTGCAAGCCCATCGACGCGAGCCGCGACGCCGCGATCACCTGCGCTGCGCTCGCGATGTCCCGCGGATCGGCGGAGACACCTTTCGGGTTGCTCGCGAGTGCGGCGCGAACCGCCTCGAGGACGAGCGGCGGGACCGCCCCCTCCAGCCCCGGCGGTACGCTGCCGTCGAAGCTGCCAAAGCTGCGGACCTCGACGTTGATCTGCGAGGCAGCGTCGACCATGTGCCCGAGCGATCCACCCCACTGCATGACTCGATGTTGCCAGCTTGCGTTGCGGGTGTCGCCTGTGTGGGCCGTTACTTCACCGCGGTCCGAGCTCACCTTGCCTTCGCACCAGTGGACCCAGATTTTCGCGGCCGGATGTGACGAGGATGGTCATGTAGCCGGCAGGCAGCGGAAGGACGCGATCGGGGTCGCAAATCGCGCTTCGACTGAAAAAAGAAGGCTTCGCGGCGGATCTCGGCGCGGTCGGCCAGGCGATCGCCCGAGACCTCGAGCTGATCGGAGTCGCCGCGCGAAACGACCCAACATCGGTAAAGGCATCGGCTGGACCCAATGCAGCGCCCCCCCGCAAAGAAGCCTGTAGCGAACAAGCCTGTAGCGAAGAAGCCTGTAGCGAAGAAGCCCGTAGCGAAGAAGCCTTGAGCGCGCGCTCGTGACCGCACCACACCGAACAGAGCGGCTGACGTCTATGCCCGGAAGGGCCAAACCATCACCGCCGCGTTTGCGACCGCGCTCGAGGCGGCCGAGGTGCGTGCGGAAATTCTGCGTCAGATCGTCGACGGCGACCTCACCTACCAGGTTCATTTGTGAAGGGCATCGACTACACGCCCGTCGTCGAGGAGACGGAAGGGTCGCTGCGGTTCGCCAATCAGTAGTCGTCAGACTATCGGTAGCTTCGCAAGCACCGCTTTTGCCCAGGTTCCTTCGTCACCTTTGCTCGCACTGGTCTTCTCGAGGAATGGTCGGGTGCGATCGGAGTGATCGATGAACCAGCTCAGTGCCTCCTTCTTCACCTTCGACGTGGCAGCGAGAAGGAGCATGAACGACAGCGCTCGCTCGCTCCTCATGGGGGAGAATTGGGCGATGAGGTCAGGCTGACGGTAAGGGTCGAGCTTCTTCGCATTCTTCGCGTACCAGTTGACGAGCTCATCACCTGCGAGAAAGACCAAACGAGCGTTGGGGACGATCTTGGGATTGGGGTCGCCCGCGACGAGCTTCAGGATTTTCTCTCGAGCGCCCTCGAGTAAGAAGACGCCGTCGTCAGCGCTCCGCTGTGCGCGCCCGGCGATCATCTCGAGCGCTTCGCGAGCGGAGCGACGGGAGAACTCCGGGACTCGCCTGCGGAGCTTTTCAAGCCGCCTTTCGAGAACCGTTGCCTCGCTGGCAGGCACGCGAAGCAGACTGAAACCTAAATGGCGAGCGAAGAGCGCAGTGGCATTGGAGCTCGACAGGATCTCGTCCGATAGCGCTTCGAGGGACGTCACGATAATTTCGGCGACGTCGCTGGGCCCGACGACAGCTTCGAGAATCTGGAGTGTGCGGGAGAAGCCAACTAGCAAGATGTTTGGATTGGCAATCGCCTTGACGATGATCGACCGTGCCTCGCTGAGCTTGATCGGGTCGGAACGTGTCAACGCGTTTGAGACAACGGGTGTAGGAATTCTATGACGCGAGCGCGGTGATCATCGGCGTGACACGGTCCTCGATCGCGGGCAGCACCGTAACCTCGACAGCCTCGAGGACGCCGTTGCCATCGCGCGTGAAAATTGGATTGATGTGGACCGCGTCGGGGGGCAGGCGAGCTCGAGGTTGACCGTTGGGGAATCGTTCAGGATGTGCGTGGTACGCGGCGTCTAGCGTCGTCTTCGATGGTGGGTTCAGCTCCCGAGAAAATCTCGGCGAAATCAAAGCGCTTGGAATTCGCGACGTCGCGTTCAGCAAGGCTCCAGGCCTCAAGGTGAAGGAGATGGTGAAGCGCACGTGGCTCTATCAGCGGCTGCGTGACTTTCGCGCGGGCATTGAAGGCACCATCTCGTTTCTCAAGCGGTGCTTTGGTTGGGATCGATGCACGTGGCGATCGTACGAATCGTT